>Ga0256830_1002309_pt1 | contig 12667 bp, 14 predicted proteins | sample 128326metaG_FD_190537 | JGI IMG/M metagenome (GOLD analysis project Ga0256830, IMG submission 190537) | Hydrothermal vent microbial communities from Lau Basin, Pacific Ocean - 128-326 | ecosystem: Environmental > Aquatic > Marine > Hydrothermal vents | place: Pacific Ocean: Lau Basin | collected...
GCGAGGGGCACATTGCCAGCGACATCACTAACTGCAGACGACAGACTGCAGGAAGCGCAGGACAGTATGTCCTCCACCTTTGCATCCGGCAAGATGGCAAGGGCACACTGACTATCACAGGCTAAACTTTTAGCCTCGCTATAAGCCTGTTCAAACGCTTTAAATGCCCTCACTCCAAGACATTCCATTGCAATGTCCAGTATCATGGTGTCCGCCGAAACCTGCGTGGGCAGGTCCCCGCCTATGAACTCGCCCCACTTAACCACGATGCAGCTTTCATAGCAGGTAAGCCTCGAGCAGGTGCCGTGGGGGTAGTAACTCTTATTTTTGCAGGAACCCTCAGCGGCTGATAGCGCTGGATTGCCGAAGCCGTTAGCCTCGTCAGAAGAGGAGAAACCCCAAATCGGAGCAGCGCCTGAGAGGAGGAAAAAGAGCAGCAGAATTTTATTGGTGAGCTTCAAAATCACACCCCCGGAGTACAGTAAAATTTAATACCCGCAATAGTCCAGAAAAAACAGTATTTTTAAGATTTACAACTAAACCTGCAGTTAGTGGATATTTCCTCCGGGATTGGCATATTATATGCACCTCACTCCACTCCCAGATATTAAATAGTTATTTCGGCAGGATGTAGATATATTTTTTGTTAAATCAGTCCAATTACACGTTTTTTTGTTACATTCTACAGAAAAAATATCGCACGGTGCGTCACCTACTTACACGCCTCGACACTCAGAACTCCACCTCTCTGCTTTCCTCCCAGAAGTAGTTCAGGATTTCCTCTGCCCAGCTCACAAACTCCCTCTTCTGGGATACAAATGCTCCGTTGAGATTTGCCCTCCCGTCCCTGTATGGGAAGTTTATCCCCGCTATTCTTCCATCAACCACTATTATGTGCATGGGCACGCTGTCATGCTCTCTCATCCTGCACCTTGCTCTGAACTTCTGGAGCTCCTCGCCGTGTATTCCAAGCCCCTCCACCATCCTGCTCACATATTCCATCCGCCTGGAGGTATTCTCACTGCTGTTTATCCCCCTGTACTCCACACCTTCTGCGACTTTCTTAACTATCAGCTCGTAAAATCTTCTGGATACTTTGTCAGAAAGCAGCGCTATGCTGCTCTCTGATTCCTGAATTCGCACAAAGAACTCGGTTATAAAGGAAAAGGGGTCAGGCACGTATTCCGCATGCTTCAGTGCCTTTATACCGTGCATAAATCTCTGTGGAAGGCATGAGATGCTGAGCAACCTCATGGCCTTTGCCCTCGATTTCAGCACCTCAATGTTGAGGCACATCTCACTGAAGGTGGATGCGACGTAGGTGCCCAGGTTTGTCAGGAAGAAGTGCTTTCTTTTCTCATCTACCAGCCCGATCTTCTTCAGGGCCACCATATATCGCTTTACCGTGGTGTAGGACTTCTGAGCTCCTGCATCACGAAGAGCACGCCTCACATCGGCCACACTTATTGGCTTATCGCCCATTATGCTGAGTATGAGCAATCTGTTATCGAGGGAACATTCGGCAAGGATTTCATTCAGTCCCGTGGAGACAATTTCCTCTCCACCAGCCATTTATACCACCTTCACAGTGGAGACAAATTCTCCTTCCCTCTGATATGCCAGCCATATAAGAACGCAGACCAGAAAAAACCAGCCCACGCCCTCGGATGGTGAACTCTTCTGACTTATTTATAAACTTTGGTTAAGATTACATATAAAGCTTTTTAAAAGTTTTTAAAGACCGGCGTTGCCGGCGTCATGTTGAAAGCAGTTCCTCAATCCGCAAAAAGCCTCTTCAGGGCCACGGGTGTCAGTACTGTTGTCGCGAGCATCACCAGCACCGCCGCCGAGAACAGCTCGGGAGAAAAGATGCCCGAGGTTGCCCCTATTCCTGTAATTATAAGCCCCACCTCTCCCCGGGAGACCATCCCCACCCCCACTACAGCGGAGCTCTTTACGTCTTTTGTGGACAGGTACACAGGCAGGGCACAGCCCACCACCTTGCTTAACACTGCTATGATGAACAGCGCCGCCGCAAACCCCAGGGTGGCAGCGTCCAGGGCAACCAGATTTACCTGAGTGCCTATGACCGTAAAGAAGAGCGGGGCCATCATGAAGTTCACCTTTTCTATGAATTTGTGGATGCTCTGAATCAGCCTGGTCTCCGCTATCGCCATGCCCGCTGCAAAGGCTCCCAGAATCGGCGCAAGACCTGCGATGCCGGCGATGTATGCGAAGCCGAAGCAGGAGGCCACCGCGAGCGCCTCTTTTCCACCCTTTGTCTTTATAAAGGGTGCAGCTGTGGTTATTATGCGTGAGAAAATGAGTATCCCCACCAGGGTCAGGAGAACCCATGCCATAACTGCCTTGCCTGCGATGAATAGGGTGTCCATCAGTGTGATGCCACCGCTCTGAATTATTGCAAGAACTACTGCGAGCACCACCAGTCCCAGGATATCGTCAAAAACAGCCGCGCTGACAATTATCCTGCTTTCCCTGGCGGTACCTCTGCCCATGTCGTAGAGGGTTTTAACGGTTATTGCTATGCTTGTTGCGGTAAGAGCGGCGCCGATGAGCATCGCCTCCTCCCGGGAACCCCCTGTGACAAGCACAAAGTAGTACCCGAGAGTAAAGGGCACAGCAATTCCGCCGAGAGCCACGCCCAGTGCGATCCCCCCCGTCTTTCTAAACTGGGCGAACTGCATCTCCAGCCCTATGAGGAAGAGGAGAAGTATTGCGCCTATCTCTGCAAACACCTTGACGGTTTCGTTGATGTTCACCAGCCTGTAGCCGGAAACCTCGACACTGCCGAGCAGCGCAGGTGAGAGAAGAACTCCGGCAAGCAATTCTCCCACCACTGCAGCGACACCAAGGCGCTGTGCTATCTCACCGCCGCCCTTTGCGGCGAATATAAGCAGGCACAGGGTTAAAATTGTCTCTAATACTTCAGTCTCGCCCACCGCCAATCCCGCTACCCCTCATCTCTTTGTCAGATTTTCCACTCTTTCCAGAAGCTCTGCCCTGTCGAAGGGCTTGCCCAGGAAATCGTCCGCACCCGAGATTTGCATCGCCTCCTCTATATCGCGGGTTGAATACATTATGGAAAACATCAGCACGGGTATATGTGGATACCTTTCCTTTATCCAACGGGCAGCCTCCACGCCGTTTTCTCCGGGCATGAATATGTCCATTATCACCAGGTCTGGGCAGTAGTCATCCATCATCCCGTAGCATTCCTGTGCGCTGAACACCCACCTGACTTCATGACCATCCTCCTCCAGTATCTTTGTAACCAGCACCCCTATATCTGGCTCATCATCAACAAAAAGAATTTTAGCCATCTCTAAAACCACATACCCTGACCTTCCTATGTTAACAAGGAGTAGAAATACTACCCTTTGATGCAGGCAAGTGGTTTTAGCTGGACAACCTTCCTGGCCAGACCGGCGCTGTGCACAGCGTTCACCACCTCAACCACGTCTTTGTAGGCTCCCGGCGCTTCCTCGGCCACGCCTGCATACGAGTGAGCTTTAATCACTATTCCCTTTCGCCTCAGCTCCTGAATAATGCGCTCACCCCTGTAGGTGCGCTTCGCCTGTCTTCTACTCTTCGCCCTCCCCGCGCCATGGCAGGCACTTCCGAAGGCCTTCTCCAGCCCCTCCTCCGTACCCCTCAGGATGAAAGAGCAGGTGCCCATGGTCCCACCTATGAGCACAGGTTGACCCACCTTGCGGTAGGCGCGGGGAACCTCATTCCTCCCCGGACCCAGAGCGCGGGTTGAACCCTTCCGGTGTACATACAGTGTTTTTCGCACCCCGTCGACCCGGTGCTCCTCCACCTTGCAGGTGTTGTGGCTTATGTCGTAAAGCATCTCCACTTTCGCCTCTGGCATTACCTCCTGGAATACCTCCCTGACAAGGTGGGCAATTACCTGACGGTTCGCCAGGGCACAGTTTATGCCTGCAGCAACAGCGGAAAAGTACCTCTCACCCTCAGGAGATTTTATAGGAGCACAGGCAAGCTCGCGGTCCTTGATGGGAATTCCGTACTTCTTCGCCGCCTTGTAGAGCTCCTTTATGTAGTCCATGCCTATCTGGTGCCCCAGGGCACGGGAGCCGCAGTGCACTGAGATAACCACGCTGCCCTTATCGATGCCGTAGGTGCGCGCAGCCTCCGCATCGTACACCTCGCTCACGTACTGCACCTCCAGGTAGTGGTTCCCCGAGCCCAGGGTGCCCACCTCGTGAAGCTGGCGCTTCTTCGCTGTACTGGAGACGTTCTCGGGCTTCGCTCCCGGCATCCTGCCCTTCTCCTCTATGTACTCCAGGTCCTCCTGGTAGCCGTACCCCTGCTCCACAGCCCAGACTGCGCCTCCGCGGAGCACGTCGTCAATTTCGCTCATGCTCAGGTGCAGCTTCCCCCTGCTTCCCAGTCCTGCCGGAACCTTGCGGAATAAAGCCTCGGCGAGCTCATCTATCCTGGGCTTAACCTCCTCCACACTGAGCCCCGTGCGCAGCGTGCGGACACCGCAGGAGATATCGAAGCCTATGCCTCCCATGCAGATGACGCCCCCCTCTTCCGGGTCAAAGGCGCCCACGCCACCTATCGGGAAGCCGTATCCCCAGTGGGCATCGGGCATCGCAAGCGAGGCCTTCTGAATCCCCGGCAGAGACGCCACATTGCTAATCTGCTCCCTGACCTTATCGTCCATCTCCTCAATCAGCCTGCGTGATGCAAATATCCTGCCCGGTACCCGCATGTCACCCCTTTTCGGAATCTCCCACTCGTACTCACCTTTCCTCACCAGGGAATTCAGCTCCATCTAAACCACCTCACACATCCACCACACACTGCGCCCTATATCTTCCCCCTTCCTTACCAACCTCAAGCATCGCATATGTGGCACCCTTAACCTCCACGGCTATCTCATGCCTGTGCCTGTCCACGGGCTCTCCGCGGGCATAGCCTTCGAGACGGGTGCCATCCTCCGAGATCTTAACACTGAAGTCGGCAAAGAGGTATCCCTCCAGGTGGGCCAGAGCCAGAAGCTGGTTCAGCCACTCCACCAGCAGCGTCTCCGTGTCGGGTGCCTCCGCAACCACATGGAACTCCTTCAGAGGTCTTACTCTGCGCAGGTCAACCATAACAGAAAACATCGCCTTTGCGGCATTTTCAAAGGCCTCCTCCAGGGTTCTGCCGTAGCCCCTTATGCCTACATCCGCCTCGTGGTCAAAGGTTTCATACTCCATAATGCTATCCTCCAGAACAGGAGCTGTGACTCCGGTATCATCTCAGCTCCTGCCGAACAGTCCTTTAATGAGGCGCTTCATAAAGGATTCCTTTGGCTGAGGCGGTATATACTCCTCCCCCACCAGGTCGGCTGCCAGCTTTTTTATTGCCTGTGAAGCCTGCGAGTTGGGTGCGCGGATTACAAAGGGCTGACCGAAGGCTGCACTGCGCCGCACCTCAGGGTCCTCCGGCACCACCGCCAGTATCTTCGTCTCCAGAATCATCTCCACCTCCTTAACTGTGAGGTCGCTGCTGTCGAAGGTTGTGCGGTTTAGCACCGCCCCCAGCAGGTGGGTGCCCAGCTTCTTTGCCACTATCTTCGTCTTGAGTGCATCGCTCATACTGGAAATCTCCGGGTTCACAACCAGCATCGCCTCCTGCGCCGTGGAGAGGGCGGTGAGCACACTCCTCCCAAGCCCTGCCGGAGCATCAATAAGAAGTATCTCAACGTTTTTGAGCGCCTCAAGCACGGCATCCAGGCGATCTGGATCCGCCTTCTTCAGTGTCTCCAGGGAGATGCCCGCAGGCACCACCTTCACACCCGCCGGTCCCTCGTAGATTGCCTCCGAGATGTCTGCTTCACCGGCCAGGACGTGGTGAAGGGTGGTGTTTACATCCTCCAGACCGAGGATGAGCTCCAGGTTGGCCATCTCTATGTCTGCGTCCAGGATCAGCACATCCCTGCCCAGCTGAGCAAGCGCAACTCCCAGATTTGCCGAAATTGTGGTCTTACCTGTTCCACCCTTTCCAGAACATACTGCAATGGAGACACCCATGGTAATCGCCCGCTAACTTTCCCGTTTTATCGGCCTGTCCAGAAGCCAGTTAACAGTACGGAGCAGGTCTTCATTCCTGAACGGCTTGCTTATGTGCCAGTCTGCGAGGCCCTCATCCAGGCTTGTGACCTTGTCCTCATCCTCACTCTTTATGGTGAGCATTGCCACGATGATGTCTTTTGTCTCCTTCCTTTCTTTAATTTTTCTGCTCACCTCCCATCCATTCAGTCCGGGCATCATCACATCCAGGAGTATAAGGTCCGGCCTGAAGCCGGAGTCCAGCTTCTCAAGAGCCTCCTGTCCGGAGTAGGCGGTCTCTACCTGGTGCCCCCCCTCTTCCAGAATCTTCTTAATGAGAAAAACCATCTCCGGCTCATCATCAACCACCATAATCTTTGCCATAACTCACTCCTCCGTCATTAGAGGCGATTAACTATTCTTAATATACCATGAATTTCTATTTAAACCTATTTGTTCTGGGCGGCTTCTGATATTGTTCTTATCAGCTCCTCTATACCCTCGCCAGTCTTTGCCGAGCACACCAGAGCCCTGTGGAAGGGTTCCCTGCTTCTCAGCCTCCGCAGGTGCCTCTCCTGCAGCAGATCTGCCTTGTTTATAACCGGCACCACCTGTGCGCCGAAGTTCTGGCGCACAGCTCTGTAGATGCGTAGCTGCTCCTCCAGGGGATAGCCGCAGCTCTCAGTAGCGTCGAAGACAAAGAGCACAATACCAGCGAGATGCCTCAGAGCCAGGATGCTCTGCCTCTCCTCCGGACGCATTTCCTCAAAACTCCTGTCGAGAAGGCCCGGAGTATCCACCACCTGGATTTTCATGTGCCTGTGCTCCATATACCCCAGCAGAAGCTGACGCGTTGTGAAGGGATAGCTTTCCACCCTGGGCTCCGCTCCGGTTAAACGGCGAAGAAGCGAGGATTTCCCCACATTTGGCGCTCCTGCGATTACGACGGTGAAGATGTCCTCAACGGTTGGCAGGTTTTTTAACCGCTCGCGGGCATCTCTGAGAAACTCAAGCTCCGGTTCAATTTTGCGCAGCAGAGACGCAACCCTGCCGTAGAACTCTCTTCTGCAGCGGTACACCTCCTCTTCACTCCCCGCCCTGCGCACCCTGCTCACATACTCCCTCTCCATTCTCTCAAGCTTGCCCACCAGCCAGCGCAGGGAGCGCAGGCTGTGCTTAAACTGTTCCAGATCCGCAGTGACATCAATCAGTTCCCTGTAGAAGGTTGAAAGCTTTTCCAGATCGGGAATTCTTGCAAGTATCCTGTTCAGATACCTCCTCACAGAGGAGCCTGCAATAACTATTCTGCGCTCCTCTCTACTTTTGACCCCCCGCAACCCCCGCCCTGCAGAACAACGCCTCGCCTCCCGGGATGCCCTGGAAAAAGCGTAGTCCATCAGTTCCTGAGGGTCCAGAATCCGGGGTACGCGCTTGAAGTTCATCTTCTGACAACCTGGCTAAAGATTTATATATAAATATCTATCATAGTTAATCATTAAATATTTTCTTTGAGTTTGCGGACTTTGAAGGGGAAAGCCATGAAGCTCACTCCGGTGCAGAGAGAAGTTCTAATGGCTCTGGTGGAGCTTTACCACAAGTCGGGTGGTGAGGCTGTTAAAGGGGAGGACATAGCCGAGCTCATCCACAAGAACCCGGGCACAATACGCAACCAGATGCAGTCGCTTCGAAGTCTCGGTCTGGTGGAGGGTGTGCCTGGACCAAAGGGGGGATATCGCCCCACTGCAGAATGTTATTCAATTCTTAACTACGAGAAGCTTGAACGCGAGGTGGCGGTTCCTATACGAATAAACGGCAAACCCGTGGAGGACGTTACTGTAACCGGTATAGACCTGATAACCATCCATGACCCGGAGAAGTGCCGTGCCAATGTGCACGCCCTGGGCAACCTGAAGCAGATCCCTGTAGGAGAGGTCGTGCTCATAGGTCCAACTCCTGTTAACCGCCTCGCTATCCGTGGAAGGGTTGTGGGACGCGACGACATAGACAATGTACTTCTCATCGATATTCTGGAGATGGTCTCCGTTCCCAAGGAGAGGGTGTATGATGTGGCCACCCACACCATAAAGTCCATATCCCCAGAGGCGAGCATCCGCGACGCCGCATCCCTTTTCACCAGGATAGGTATCCGCGGGGCCCCGGTTATGGAAGGGTCAAAGGCGGTGGGAATTATCACCACCACCGACATTGCCCGCGCCCTGGCCGCGGGCAGAGAGGACGGCCAGGTGAAGGAGGTAATGAGCAAAACCCTGATAACCATTCACAAGGATGCCGCACTGAGCACCGCTATAGCCGTGATGGAGCAGAACAACGTCAGCAGGCTGATTGTGGTGGACGACAGGGGTGATGCTATAGGTATAATTACGCGCAGGGATATACTGTGCAGGATGGCGCGCCTCCTGCGTCAGGTCTCACTGTAGGCGAGCTTTTTTGCAAGTTCAATGTCCTCTCTCAGCTGCGGCATCAGGTTTATATTCCTGAGCACAGCGGCGGGATGGTAGGTGACCAGATATATGCGCTCAGCCCTGACAGGTGTACCCCTTGCGCTGCCAACCCGTCCCACATTCAGGAGCGCACCGGCAGCAACACCGCCGAGAAGCAGCACCACCCGGGGCTGGAGCACCTCTATCTGAGCCGTGAGATAGGGCAGACAGGAGGCCAGCTCTGCTTTTTTTGGCCTTCTGTTGCCTGGGGGTCTGCACTTTATCACAGAGGTTATAAAAACCTCATCACGCCTCAGTCCAGACTCTCTCAGAACACCGTCCAGAAGTTTTCCAGCGCGTCCAACAAAGGGTCTTCCGGTGCTGTCCTCCTCCCTTCCAGGCGCCTCACCCACAAGCATCAGCGCAGCGTCTGCACTTCCCTCACCAGGCACGGGATTTCTTCTGCGCATCCCCAGCGGGCATCTCCTGCAGGTCGCAATCCTTTCTGCGATTTCCTCGAGGGTGTGCATATGCTACAGTAGCAGGAGGACGTGATAAATTTTATGTTCGTATATGTTGCACAATGTTAAACATAAATGTTTTAAAAGGTTAGAGGTGTACAGTTGGATGAGGTGGCACAGGTGGAAAAGATAGGTGAGAACCTGTACAGGGGAAGTGAGGACAACTGGGACAGGCTGGTGCTGGATGCCGAGGAGCTGGTAGTGGTTGACTTCTGGGCTGAATGGTGCATGCCATGCAGAATGCTGTCACCTGTATTCGAGGAGGTCGCCGCGGAGTACGCCGGAAAGGCCAGATTTGTAAAGCTGAACACCGATGAGAATCGCAACGTTGCAATGCGCTACGGCATAATGAGCATCCCGACCATAGGCTTCTTTTACAGGGGCGAGCCCATTGACGGCCTCGTTGGAGCGGTGCCAAAAGCGGTGCTGGTGTCCAAGATAGACAGTGTGCTCGAGAGGATAGCAAAAGAAGAATAACTACCTGTACTCCTTCAGCTCCACCTGCAGCACATCTCCCAGCTCTACCACTGCATACCCCATGTGCACCGCACCTGGATTGACAGCCATTGTCGAGGCAACACGTGTGCTCCCCCGGGCCTCGTGGATGTGCCCGCACAGCGCCAGAGCGGGTGACCTGCGCTTTATGAAATCCTTTACCGCCCTGGAGCCTGCATGCACCCCTGCACCTGTCAGGTCGAGCACAGTGCCAAAGGGAGGGGAGTGGGTGACCATCACCTTTACTGAACAGCCTTCTACACTGGTGTACCCTCTTTCAAGCACCGCAAGAAGTTCCTCCTCAGAGTATTCCTGAGGCGTTGCGAAGGGCGTTGGACTGGAGCCACCTGCACCAAAAAAGCCAATATCTCCCACTACCACCCCTCTGCCGTGCAGACTGATCTTCTCTTCCCGGAGCCAGTGATTAACACCTTCTCTGTCGCAGTTCCCGGGAACTGCGAGCAGCAGCTCTGCAGACGACAGAAGGGGCCTCAGCACCTTCCGTGCTTCCTCCCGGCCGCCGAAGTTTGTTATGTCGCCCGCCACAATCAGCACGTCTGCTTCCTCAGCCACCTCCGCCACGGCATCCAGCCTATCAGTCCTGCCGTGTATGTCGGAAATTACAAGAATTCTCATATTTTTACCTGAAATTTCTCTCAAAATAAAAATCTTTGCATCACTTTAGTGTGGGCCCCCCTCCCCAACCCTGGAAAGGATATTGTTGGAGGGGTCTTATATATTTTTTTGGAAATTTGTTTCAAATAAAAAAGCCAATTTTGTTTTAATAACTTTTTGTTATTGAAACTGGTTTCAAATAATCTGCTCCTCAACCTTGACCATATTGAGCAGAGAAAGTGCCTTCTCTCCAAGTTCTGAGAGAGAGTAAGCTCTGTTTTTGTCCTGCTTTACCAGACCCATAGCCTTGAGATTTCGGAGGTGGAAGCTAACGGCTGTGGGGTCCTTTGTGCCTATAGTTCTCCATATTTCAGTAAAGTTTCTCGGCACATGCAGCAGCCTCAGAATTTGCCGCCTCAGGGGATGATTCAGCGCACGTATAAGGAGTTCAAACTCCTGCTTTGAGAAACCACCAGGTGGCAGGGATATGGTGTGCTTTTCCTCTTCAAGCACTGCTCTTACTGAGGCGATTATATCCTCCAGGCTGAAAGGCTTGGCGATGTAGTCGCTGGCCCCCCGTTTGATCGCCTCGACCGCCCCCTTTATACTCGAGTAGCCGGTTATCATTATAACCCTGACCCGTGGCCTGTGTTGCTTGACCCACTCCAGCAGGGCAATTCCATCCCTGCCGGGCAGCTTTATGTCTGTTAGGAGCACATCCACATCCTGCCTCTCCAGCACCTGCAGGGCACTCTCTCCATCATCTACGGCAACTACCTCGTGCCCCTCCTTTCTCAACACCCTCTCCAGAGCACGTAGTGTTATGGTTTCATCATCTGCTACAAGTATCCGTGCCATTTTATCTCTCAGCGATGTTTATATATAAACTTTCTAAGACACATATAAAATCTTTCGCCGACTTCTGGAAATTCAGCACACACCGCACCGCCTGCATCCGGAAAAGCATCCCGGAGAGGTCCTGCCCTCAAAAAACCTGCGGTACTCCTCCTGGAGATAGCCCCTGCTCACCAGCACGTCTATCTTCTCCCACGGAAGGCTCTCCTGCGGCTTTCTCTCCGCGAGGTAGCCCCGCATACTGAGCCCCACCTCCTTAAAGGCGCGCCTCCAGGCAGAGAAGCCGCCGCCGTGGTGAAGCGCCCTCTCCAGAACCTCTCCCAGACGCGAGTCGCCCCGCGCTATTACCGCCTGGAGCATCGCGCCCTTAATGCTCTCGCCCTCAACCCGCGCCACGCCCGCGAGGGCTCTGCGCAGCATGCGCAGCTTCATCCTCAAGCTACCAGGCTCCGGGAAGGGGAACCACTGCATAGCTGTGTGGGGCTTCGGAACCAGCGGGTTTACAGAGAGCCTCAGGCTCAGCCCCGTCTCCCTTTTTATCTCCCTCACCTCCTCCGCAAGCGCTCTGATGTGCTCCTCTGTCTCGCCCGGAAAGCCCAGGATGTAGTACAGCTTCAGGTTTTTTATCCCTGCCTCTTTCGCGAGCCTCGCGGCGGCGAGAATTTGAGGGTTGCTCATGTGCTTGTTAGCTGCGAAGCGCAGCTGCTCGCAGGCTTCTGGGGCGAGGGTTATGCTGCGCTGCCCGCTCCTTGCGAGCGCCCGGGCAAAGCTCTGGGTGAGCGTATCCGCGCGCAGCGACGGGGCAGCTATTTCCAGGTTTATCTGCGCCAATAGCTCGGCGAGCTCATTTATTCTCGAGTGGTCTGTTACGCTCGCCCCGAGGAGGGCGATTCTCTCCGGCTTGCTTGCTTCTACGCCTTGAATTAGAATCTCCTCCAGCCTTGCGATGCTGCGCTCCCTGCGCGGGCGGAAGATGTAGCCCCCCATGCAGAACCTGCAGCCGCGAGCGCAGCCCCTCGCCACCTCCACCAGCAGGCTCTCGCCGAAGGCTCCCGCCTCGCTGAGCACCTGCGCTGAGGGGAAATAAGCGTCGAGGTCGCGGGTGTAAACCCGCCTGGCACCTTCGTTAACCCCAGGCACGTACACGTAGCTCAGCTGCGCCAGCTCTTCGAGCGCCTCCCTTTTGCTCCTCCCCCTCAAAGCCTCGATTACCTCGAGAACACCAGCTTCGGCCTCGCCTGTGAAGAAGGCGTCCACGAAGCGCTCGAGAGGAGAGGGGTTCACCGCGCAGGGACCGCCGGCGATTACCACCTGCTCTCTGCGCTCCCTCCTTATCCCTATGCCGCTGCGCCTGAGAATCTGGAGCATGTTTAAAGCGTCGAGCTCAAACTGCCAGGAGAAGGCGATCACGTCGAAGTCCCTGAGAGGGGAGCGCGTCTCAACGCTCCTCTCCACATCCAGGTAAAAGCGCTCCGCGTAGATGTCCTCCTGAGAGTTGAGCAGGTCGTAGAGCACCTGCATTCCCAGGTTTGCGATACCCGCGCGGTACAGGTTTGGAAACACCAGCGCCACGCGCAGCTTCCCGCGGATGCTTTTGACTACCGCGTTGCGCTCTTTGACAATCATTTAAGTAGGCGCTGGAGGTAACGTCGCCAAG
>Ga0256830_1002310_pt1 | contig 12667 bp, 8 predicted proteins | sample 128326metaG_FD_190537 | JGI IMG/M metagenome (GOLD analysis project Ga0256830, IMG submission 190537) | Hydrothermal vent microbial communities from Lau Basin, Pacific Ocean - 128-326 | ecosystem: Environmental > Aquatic > Marine > Hydrothermal vents | place: Pacific Ocean: Lau Basin | collected...
AATGGGTAAACTTCGTGGGTGAGGTAGTTGCCACGGGTACTACCTCCATTACGGTAAAAGTGGATGCCCATGTGGAAGGACGTGATGAATCGTCGATGCGGCTGGCCTGTTCGGCCACCATCACCATGGTTGCGGTAATTAAAGATAAAAAGGGAAATTTTATTAAATTCGCGCATGGTAAACAGGTGGATTAAGAAACAACTAATTTTCGCGGTCGTAATTATCGGGCACCTCCAGTTCTGGGGGTGTTCTTATTTTAAAATCATGGATTATCCCACCCCCATTTTATTGGAAGCCGAAGATCATATTACCATGCGTTACGTTTATGATGTAGTCACAGTCCTTGCCGCGGTGAAAGTAATCGAAGGTAATCCGACTGCATATCGATTCAGCATATATCGCCGGGATGCCCTGGCCTCACCGATATTCGAAAAAATATTTTTTCCCGAGGATAGCATTAAACTGATTCTTCCCACTGATTCATTCAGTCGTGATTACATTGGTAACCTGGCCGTATTAACACCCCTGGGTGGTGATTTTCAACGCGTGGAAACCCCCTTTTCTGTAGAGGGATCGGGAATTGTACGATTGCCGGTTATCGAAGTTCGGAAGAGGCCCTATGTTCTCACCGGTAGGGTTCTGCGAAAAAGCGACTTGCTGCCGATTGAAGATGCAACCGTAATCATTGCCGACAGCCTCGACACAATCCGGACAAGCCAAACGGATAGTCTGGGCTTTTTTCGGTTTGAACTATTCACAGATGTGGGCGAAAGGAACGATTTAAAACTGACCGTATCAACCGACGGATATTTTTCGGACTGGAAATCCGCTATCGGTTTTAACGGACAGAAAAAAATGGATCTGGGTATTTACCTGGGGCCGAGCAAAGAATTATTATCGGCGGGAGCATTGTATCGCGTTACGCGGGATTTGACACCCTTTCGCACGGGACCGGAAAACGGGGCCCCGATCCAGTTCCTTTTATCAAAGGGTGATCTGTTTGTCGTGTCAAAAGTCGCCGGTGATCGATTATACGGGTTTGTGGAAATCAGTGGTGAGGCATCCGATTCAACGCAACGGGTTGAGGGGTGGGTGTTAAGGCAATACCTGGAGATTCTGCCGTGAAACCGGTTATACTCGCATTTTTATTTGGCGCGATCGGGTTTTCGCAAACAGCGCTGAATATCGAAAGTTTTCCGACCGGGGCCGTTGTTAAAATTGATGGACGTGAAATCGGGGTTACACCTGTTGATTCATATCAGATTCCGGTTGGTGTTCACAAATTTGAAATAGTTAAAAAGGGATATGCCCCCGTCAAAAAAGAAATAGATGTTCAGGATGCACTGTCCCTGCAGATTCAATTCAGGTTAAATAAACTGTATGATGTCGTTTTCATAACCAGGGAAAAGGGGCTGGAATTTTCTCTGGATGAGAAACATTTCTGGCGCGAACCCAAAGTTCGATTTCAAATTGAAGAAGGCAAACATCTATTGCAGGTATTCCAGGCCGATTCACTTATAGATGAACAAAATTTGTCCATCGATCATTCGACCGACATACTTTACAAATTGGAAGTAATGCCTGAGGAACCACAGGAACCTCAGAAATCTGAATAATCAGGGCTAAATACCTGTTTTCCTTGAAGAACTTTTTTATCTACGGTAAATTAACTTATCAAAATAAACTGTTTCCAATTCAAGCTATTCGGACTGTTCGGAACGCAATTTGATCTCACCTAATAAAATGATTACCGGAGGAAAAAACGATGTCAACAAAGATCTTTAAGCCAGATAAACAGTTCGCTGAAAATGCATGGATACCCAACCTGGATGTTTATTATGAGCTCTATAATAAATCAGTCAACGAACCGGAAGTGTTTTGGGCGGAAGTGGCGGAACGCATCACTTGGGAGAAAAAATGGGAAAGGGTTCTTTCCTATGATTTCGTCAAGGCGGATATTAAGTTTTTTGAAGGTGGGAAACTCAATGTCAGTTATAATTGTCTGGACCGGCATGTTGAGGCCGGGTTTGGAGACCGGACCGCCATTATCTGGGAAGGAAACGACCCTCAGGAATCCCGTCATTTTACATATCGGGAATTGTTGACCGAAGTACAAAAATGTGCGAACATCCTGAAATCCCTGGGTGTGAAGAAGGGTGATCGGGTTTGTCTTTACATGCAAATGATTCCCCAGTTGCCGGTTGCCATGTTGGCTTGCGCCCGTATCGGCGCCGTCCATTCCGTCGTATTCGGAGCATTCAGCGCCGAATCCCTGAGGGATCGGATCAACGATTCCCAATGCAAAGTGTTAATCACCCAGGATACTGGTGTTCGTGGTACCAAACAGAATATTCCCATGAAAGTCAATGCGGATAAGGCCGTTGCCGAAACGCCGTCGATTGAACACGTGTTGGTTGTTCAACGGACAGGCGAACCGGTACAAATGGAAGAGGGAAGAGATCTATGGTGGCATGCGGAAATGGAAAAAGCCGACGATGAATGTGAACCTGAAACGATGGACGCGGAAGACTCCCTGTTTATTCTGTACACTTCCGGATCGACCGGAAAACCCAAAGGTGTGTTGCACACCACGGGAGGGTATCTGGTTTACACTTCCTATTCGCACGAGATAATTTTCGATTACCACGAAGGGGATGTTTATTGGTGCACCGCCGATATCGGTTGGATTACGGGACATTCATACATTGTTTACGGGCCCCTGGCCAACCGGGCCGTGTCGGTAATGTTCGAGGGGGTACCTAACTATCCTGACCACGGACGGTTCTGGGAAATCGTGGACAAGCACAAAATCAATATATTTTACACGGCGCCCACGGCCCTGCGGGCCTTGATGAAAGAAGGGAATGATTGGGTAACCCGTCACGACCTTTCCAGCCTGCGTTTATTGGGTACGGTCGGGGAACCGATTAAGGAGCCGGAATGGCTTTGGTATTATCATGTGATCGGCAAAGGAAAATGTCCGATTGTGGATACGTGGTGGCAGACAGAAACGGGGGGGATACTGATTACGCCCTTGCCCGGCGCGACGCCGTTGAAACCGGGATCGGCCACGCTTCCGTTCTTCGGGGTACAACCGGTTTTGCTTACCGATGACGGAAAAGAGATCGAAGGAAACAACGTTTCGGGATTGCTGGCAATTAAAAGCGCCTGGCCGGGAATGATGCGTACCCTGTATGGTGACCATGAACGGTTCCGGCAGACGTATTTCGGATTATTCCCGGGGTATTACCTGACGGGCGATGGAGCGCGACGCGATGAAGACGGTTATTACTGGATTACCGGGAGGGTGGATGATGTATTGAACGTTTCCGGGCACCGGATCGGTACGGCCGAAGTGGAAGGAGCCATCGGAAAGGCCGAAGGCGTGGCCGAAGCGGCCGTCGTCGGATTCCCGCATGATATCAAAGGCCAGGGGATTTATGCGTATGTCACACTAATGAGCGGCGTGGAACCAAGTGAGAAAATTAAAAAAGCAATCATGGACAGGGTCACAAAGGAGATCGGTCCCCACGCCAAGCCGGATAAAATTCAATTCACGCAGGCCTTGCCGAAAACCCGATCGGGGAAAATCATGCGCCGGATATTAAGGAAAATATCCGAAGGGGATATCGAACATTTGGGTGATACTTCCACCCTGGCGGATCCCTCTGTGGTTGACGCGCTTGTTTCAGGTCGCCAATGATTGCATAAACTATCCGAAAAGCAGGAAAAGGGGGGCCGGGCACGTGTCCCCCTTTTCTTTTTTCGGTTACCCGTCCAACCATAGATGAAAAGCGGCGAAGGGATTAAAAATACATGCCGGAAGCATGGAATAAATCATTGAGAAAATTATAAAAGTTGATTAACTTACGTTTTCACTCAACTGAAATAACCATCAACTTTTGAGGTAGATTAATGGCTCATATAAAGGCAATTTCAAATTCGACAGAATCCTGGATATCACTTCCCGCGGCTCTTTTCGCAATCGGGTTATTTGATGATTATTCGTTAACCGATGTTGGTGAGGAGGTAGACCGGAAATTAAACGGCCAAATTCGCCATGCGATTGATTTGGATGATTTGAAAGGAAAAGCTGGTGAAACAGCCCTTTTTTACTACAACGATAAACGAGTATTGGTCGTTGGATTGGGAGAGAAAGATAAATTTGATTCCGAAGCCCTCAGGCGAGCGGGAGGGACAGTCGCAAAAACTGCGATTTCCAAAAAGATCGGCACGGTTTCAATGGAAGTATTTGGTGGTAATAACAATGCTGTTCATAGCCAGGCATTGGTTGAGGGTGTTATCTTAGGCAGTTACCAATTTCTTGATTACAAGACGCGGAACGAAGATATCTTCACATTGGAAGAGGCGGTGATATTGAACGGTTCGGAAGATGGTATCAGGAAAGGTCATATTATTGCCGATGTTGTGTGCCGAATTCGTGATTTGGAAAACCATCCCGGGAATGTCACCACTCCCACAAAACTGGCTGAAGAGGCCAAACAAATCGCCGAAGCGGGGGGGATGAAACTGACGGTCTATGATCGTGAGGAGTTCACCGCCATGGGCATGGGCGGTCTGGCCGGAGTTGCGTCGGGAACCGAAGAGCCACCCAAATTCATCGTATTGGAATATTGGGGGGATGACCAGGACCGGAAACCCGTAGCCTTGGTTGGGAAAGGATTGACTTTCGATAGCGGGGGACTTTCCATTAAACCGGCCAGTAAGATGGATGAGATGAAATTTGATATGTGCGGCGCCGGCGTTGTTTTGGGCGTAATGCATGCGGTAGCGGTTTTAAAACCGAAAATAAATATTGTTGCCGCAATTCCATCAACTGAGAATTTAAGCGGTGCCAAGGCTTATAAACCGGGCGATATCCTGACCGCCTATAATGGCAAAACCATTGAAGTCCTGAATACGGACGCTGAAGGACGTCTCATTCTCGCGGATGGCCTGAGTTACGTAAGCAAACATTATAATCCGGAATATATTTTGGATTTTGCAACGCTTACGGGAGCGGTCATTACTGCCTTAGGGCACGTGGCAACGGGCATAATGGGTACCGATCCAGATTTGATCGAGCGGGTCAGGAGTGCTTCCGAAGTTACCGGGGAAAAAGTATGGGAATTGCCTTTATGGGAAGAATATTGTGAACAGGTAAAATCAAAGATTGCCGATGTTAAGAATGTCGGTGCGCCGCGCCAGGCCGGAACGATTGCCGGGGGAGCTTTCCTGAAAGAATTCGTAGGGGAAGATATCCCCTGGGTTCATTTTGATATTGCCGGAACGGCCTGGGGAAGTAAGGAAAAACCCTATACCCCAAAGAGGGGAGCGACCGGGGAACTCATACGTCTCGTATTGAATTTAATTGGTGTATAGTTCGTTCATAATAGCTAAGGACCCCGAAATAATAATTCCGGGGTTTTGTTTTCCCCGGGTGGTTTGTTAGGAGCGATAAATGGCCGCGAACCCTGACCGCGACGAAGCTTTACAATTATTATTTGAATATACGAAAAGTGATTCGTTACGGCGGCATGCCCTTGCCGTGGAACAGGTAATGCGGGCCTATGCGAAAAAATTTGGTGAGGATGAGGAAATTTGGGGCATTACCGGGCTCCTGCACGATTTTGATTATGAAAAATACCCGACCCGGGAAGAACACCCCTTTGTCGGGAATAAGATTCTGGAAGAAAGAGGTTACGGTAGGGACGTCCGTGATGCGATCATGGGACACGCTGATTACAGCGGGGTTCCCCGGCAGAGTTTAATGGCGAAAATGCTTTATGCCTGCGATGAATTGACCGGTTTTATTTTCGCCGTTACTTATGTTCGTCCGTCAAAATCGATCCACGAGGTAAAAGTAAAATCGGTGACCAAGAAATTGAAAGACAAGAGCTTTGCCGCCAAAGTCAGTCGCGAAGAAGTGGCCCGGGGGATCGCCGAGGCGAATCTCGATCGCACCGGACATATTTCGTTTATTATTAATGCCCTGAAAGAAAAGGCGGATGAATTGGGTTTAGCCGGGATCGATTGATCCGAATATTGTGGCATTAATCACTTTCACTGGGGTTTTTATCTGTTATATTGTTGAATAAAAATTTATCCGGAAATCGTGGAAACCCTGCCAATCCCATAACGAAATTGCATCCGTATTATTATCCCGGTATTTTACAATATCGTATATTGGGCTTAGATAACAAACAAAGGAAAATGAATATGTATCGACAGATCATCAGCATAATTCTTTTTTGCAGTGTTGTATTTGCGTCGGAACCGGTTCGCGAACAAGCGATCCCCGGCGAAGTAATTGTTAAACTAGCGCCGAACACACAATTACTTAGAAGTCGTTCGATGGTGACGGGTCTGGCGCAACTGGATATACTCCTGAACCAATATGGCGTGTCTTCAGTCGAACCGATGTTCCCGACGGAGAAACCCCGGCGCAGTGATTTACCGGATATCAGCAGGATTTATCGCGTGCGGTATGCCGGCGCGGCGGATCCCCGGACAGTTGCCGCTGAAATGAGCAAGCTGCCCGGCGTGGTTTATGCCGAACCGAATTTAATTATGCATGAAATGGATGTTCCGGATGATTCATTAGTCAGTGAACAATGGCATATTAAAAAAATCAATGCTTACGGTGCCTGGGATATTTCTCATGGTGATACGTCAGTATTGATTGCCATTGTCGACGGAAGTTTTGATTTACAACACAAGGATTTAAAGGATAACTGGTTTACCAACTGGGCCGAGTTAAACGGGACTCCCGGGGAGGATGATGACGGCAACGGGTATATTGACGATATCCGGGGTTGGGATTTTGCTTATGATGACAATGATCCCGGTTATGGGGACCCCGGTAACACTCATGGCACCCACGTTGCCGGAATTTTGAATGCGGTGACAAATAATTTGCGTGGCATTTCCGGAGTTGCCTGGAACGTGAGAATGTTGCCGTTGAAATGCGGTTTGGATGAGCTGTCCACGTCGATCATCAATGGGTATTCAGCCATTGTTTATGCCGCGGAAATGGGAGCTGATGTAATTAATAATAGTTGGGGTGGAGGTGGTTATACGCAATATGGGGAAGATGTGGTCGCCTATGCGACCGGCCTGGGGGCCCTCGTAATCGGCGCCGCCGGGAATGAAAATTCCTCCGGATTCTTCAGTCCCGGGGGATTGCGGAATGTTCTAAACGTGGCAGCGACTTCCAGTTCCGATAAACGCGCCTCATTCAGTAATTACGGTCTGACCGTTGATGTGGCGGCCCCCGGCGAAAGTATCCTTTCCACTTTAACTCAAAATGAATATGGATATCTTTCCGGTACATCCATGGCAAGTCCCGTTGTAACCGGGTTGGCTGCATTGGTAAAAAGCGTTTACCCCGATCTTTCGCCTTATGAATTGGCTTACCGAATAGCCGGCACCACTGTAAATATTGACGGGCTTAACCCCGATTATGTCGGTATGTTAGGCTCCGGACGGGTCAATGCCTACCAGGCCGTCACGTTTGATACATCCCAGTTTGTAGAGATTCTGCCGCGAATTGACGGCTGGAAAGTTTCCACCAGCGATGCGGTATCAGGGAACAACAATGGGATCCTTGATCGTGGAGAAAAAATCAACGTTTCCGGGGTTTTCCGAAATTTTTCATTGGCCGATGTTAATAATTTCTCCATACGACTGACATCCTCCAATCCCGATTTAATAATCGTCGATAGTACTTCCGCCAGTTATTCGCTTGCTCACGATTCGGAAATCACCATCAACAATGAACTTAGTTTTCTGGTTACCGATTCGGCGGAAGCCGGCATGGCGGACCTGAACGTGGAGATGTATGTCGATGGAACGTTACACCGTTCCCATCCCCTGAAAGTTTTAATTGGGAAAACACCGGTATTAATAGTGGATGATGACGGCGGTAATATCGTGGAAGGTTTTTATACCGGTATTCTGGATGAACAGGGAATAAAATACGGTGTGTGGGATCATGATCTCCAGGGTAGCCCGTCAGCTAATGTCCTTAAGGCATTCCCCATTGTGATTTGGATTTGCGAGTGGGCGTTCCCCGGTGTGGACGATAATGATCGGTCGGGCCTCCGTCAATATTTGGATAACGGCGGGAATCTTTACTTATCCGGACAGGATGTGGGATGGGATCTTAATCTTAATCCCGGTACCGATGATCAGAAGTCGTTTTTTCGGGATTACCTGCATGCCGTTTGGGGGGGCGATGATGCCGATGTGAAGCACGCGAACGGGATTCCCGGAGATCCGATCGGTGACGGACTGAGTTTTGATTTTTGGCAACCGGGATATCCCCCGAACTATCAATATCCGGATTACTTCTCGCCAGACGATGACGCCTATCTCAGTTTTGAATACAGCAACGGCCTGGGAATGGGATTGCGTTATGCGGGGGATTATAAAGTAGTGTACACCGGTATCGGTCTGGAGACTTTTGATAGTAATTTGGGCTCCATTCCTCCTGACAATATTAATGATACACAAAGGACCGCCCTGACCAGAATCCTGAGTTATCTCAACTTCATCAATCACACTGCATACACCGATGTAGAAGACACGACCAGTAATTTTGATGTCGCGATAACGATTACAGGTGATATTTCCGATTTGGAAAGTGTGAAATTGTTTTATAAATCCGGGCCAATGACCGATTTTACAGGTATTGCCATGGCCGATAGCGGTCTGGGACGTTTCGTGGGTACAATTCCCGCACCCAATGCCGCCACGGAAATAAAATATTTTGTTAAAATATCCACCGAATACTATGGCTGGACAAATCCGGTCGGGTCTCCTGAAAATGCATTCCGTTTTTATGCCGGACCGGACACGATACCACCGGTTGTCCTTTCGGTAAATGCCCTGGATAGTCGGATTGATCGTTCCGGGGTGGAAGAGATCGTTGCCTATACGATGGATAACATTGGAATTGACAGTGTCTTTCTGCAATGGTCGACAAGTCTCGACCCTGATTCGGTACGTACGATCCCGATGAATTTTGATGGCCAAGCGTGGAAGGCCAATCTGGTCTGGGAAAATCTTTTGGGGGGCACGGTGGTTTCCTATTGGATAAAAGCAGTGGACGCCTCCTCTAATCACAATCAGACTATCTCCGACCCGATGACCTTCAGGATCACCAATACAACGCGGGTTACCCGGTGGGAAGAACAAGATATTACCGGTTGGGATACGGGTGACGGCTGGGGGTTGCAATACATAAATTCCGTTATCGGATATGGCATGAATGATTCGCCGGGAGGACAATATGCGAACAATGCGGATAACCGGTTGACTATTCTGAATCCTATCGATCTTTCCCCCTACAACAGGGCTTACCTGCAGTTCTGGAACGGCGCCTTCCTTCGTACGAATGAGGATTTCGGATACGTGGAATTGTCCGATGACGGTACGAATTGGACCACGGTATCGTCCATTACGGGGATGAATGTTGTCAAAACAGTAACTTTTGACGTTACCGACTATATTGACACGGGAGTCTACATTCGATTCCGGATGACATCGGATGATAAAAATACGGCTATCGGGTGGTTTGTGGACGATATCCAATTGTTAGTGGATACCACGATTGTTGTGGCGACGCAGAGCGAAAGTGACAACCTGCCCACAACCTATTCGTTGAGTCAGAATTACCCGAATCCGTTTAATCCGCTGACCCGCATTCAATTTGCGCTACCCGCCGGGAATCGTGTTTCTTTGGTAATTTATGATTTGTTAGGGCGGGAGATTAAAACCCTGGTGAACGAGTATCGCCCTGCAGGGAGGTATGAAATCATTTGGAACGCAACCAACGAGTCCGGTTCCCCGGTTGGCGCCGGAATGTATTTCTATCGCTTAGCGACCGATTCCTATACCAAGACCCGGAAGATGGTATTACTCAAATAGTATTCACAATATGCCGGAGAGACAGAGGAATTGCCTGCCACTCCGAATCTTTTTTTCCGTGCGTTTGAATTTGGGATGATAGTGCTGCGAGGAAGTTAAACTGCTGTCGCACCCCTTAATCGGGGTGCGATCCGTTTCTTGCCGGATAAGCTATCATCCTGTCACGTTCCCGGTGTTGTTCTGTTTTGTAAAATACAGGGTTGGTCAAGAGGTAAGGAGAAATTGCTTCCGGGGAACTTCCCGGACGGATATTGAATATTCAGCACAGCGAAAAACGTGATGAAAATGGAAAATACAGTAGTGCGATTAATAAGATCGGAAGAATTAAATTCAGGTAAAGGCAAAGGGGAATATTTAGTGAACACGCCCAACATCAGATTGTTTAACCGGTTATGATTTACGGGTATGGCTTATTAATCCTGGTATTAATATTTATCGGGTTGGCGATATTGATTTCTTCTGTCGCCTACCGTAATCCTCAGAAACGTCATCATCGTACGCCGGCCGATTATGATATTCCATTTACGGAAATATATATTCCGACCTATAACCGAAGGCATTTGTACGGTTGGTGGATCCCGGGTGAAAACGTTGCTTCGGAGTCGCCACCTACACTCGTTCTGGTTCACGGCTGGGGAAGAAACGTGGCCCGCATGTTAGGGTTTATTCGGGAATTGCATCCCCAGGGATATAATTTATTGGCCTTTGACGCGCGAAGCCATGGGAGCAGTGACCGTGACGGTACCGCGACCATGGTGAAATTTGCCGAAGATATTTGTTCCGCCATTGATTATCTGGTATTGTTACCGAACATTGATCCCGAACAAATCGGTGTAATCGGATTGTCGATCGGCGGCAGCAGCGCCATCTATGCCGCTTCTCTGGATACCAGGATAAAATGCGTGGTAACAATGGGCGCCTTCGCTCACCCCGGAGATATTATCAGGCTTGAGTTTGAAAAACGGCACATACCGTATTTCCCGCTGGTGTGGTTGATAATCCTGTATATTCAGTTACGTATCGGAAAGTCGTTTAATAAGATCGCTCCGGTGAATGTCATTCCCGATATCCCGGCCCGGATATTCATTATTCATGGCGAAGATGATTCGGTTGTTCCCCTTGAACACGGTCAAAGGTTACACGTGTCAGGTAACCCCGACAGGGTCCGGTTCTGGCAAATCCCCGGGAGGGGACATTCCGATTGTCCCGAACATCCCGAATTCTGGCCAAAAGTATCCGCCTTTCTGAAAGAATCATTCGAAATAGCGGAGGAATAATTATGGATTCAAACCGGACGGAAATGCGCCGTAAAGTAATCACTGACCAAACTGAATCATTTTAAGATTGATTGTTTTAAGGTATGTTTTGATATGACTATTGCCACCGGAATAATCCTGTTCATCCTGGGCCTGGTTTGCGGGGCCGCTTTTGTTTGGTTCTTCCGTCAGCGGGAAATTGATTCGATTCATAAATCGCAGGAAAAAATGGAAGCCGTCTTCGGGAACTTATCCAAAACCGTGCTGGATGAGAATATAAAAACCTTTTTGGAGCTGACGGAGAGCCGGTTCCGCGATCTGGTAAAAACCTCCGATACCCAGTTGGATGAAAAGAAGAAGTTAATTGAGTCCAGTATCCGTGAAATGAAGAATCAGTTGGAGAACCTAACCAAGGAAACTTCCGCGTTGAAGGGGCAAATGACCGAGTCCCGCCTGGGTATTACCCAACTGACGGACACCACCGCGAAACTAAGCCAAATCCTTTCCAGTTCACAGGCCCGGGGACAATGGGGTGAAAAGATGGTGGAGGATATCCTTAATTTTATGGGGCTTATGGAGGGGGTGAATTATGAACGGCAGTCACAGGAGGGAAGTGGCCGTCCCGATTTTACATTTCTTTTACCACAGGGGAAACGAGTTAACATGGACGTGAAATTCCCCTGGAGTCATTATGCGGCCCTTTTTTCGGCCGAATCCGAACCAGATCAGGAAAGAGAAAAGAAGCAGTTTCTTACCGATGTTAAAAATCACGTCAAGACGATTGTCAAACGAGGCTATATCGATCCCGCCGGCGGGACCGTTGATTATGTGTTAATGTTTATTCCGAATGAAGGAATCTATGCTTATTTGAATAAAGAAGGAGATGGACTGGTGGATTTTGCCCTGGAAAACAAGGTGCTCCTTTGCTCCCCGATTACGCTGTATGCCGTGCTTTCCATGATTCGCCAATCGGTAGAAAATTTCAAGATGGAAACGCGCGCCGGAGAAATGCAGGCCCTTGTGCAGGCCTTTAAAACGCAATGGACAAGATTTGTGAATAAAATCGACGCCCTGGGTAAATCATTGGGCACCGTGCAAAAGCATTACGAGGAACTTCAAACAACACGCGTGCGTCAATTGGATCGACCGGTTGAAAAAATCCTCGATCTTCAATTAGGCGCATCCGAAGAAAATAAGGAATTGGAAGGACCGAAGTCGTGAAAACAGCAACTCACCTTATTCCCCTCGCGTTTGCGATTTTGTTTATTTCCTGTGTCGGACCACCGGAATTGGATGACGGATTGGTGAAGAACCTCCCTTCGGTGGTGAATACTCCCGACGCATTCACCTTTATCCTGAAAGCCGATAATTATACGTTCGACGAAACCTACGATCTTTCCCTGTCCCTGGTCGATTCCACCGACATTGTGGTGACGACATTACTGGTTACCGGTTTTGTCCGCGGTGATTCAACTCAAATA
>Ga0256830_1002311_pt1 | contig 12664 bp, 10 predicted proteins | sample 128326metaG_FD_190537 | JGI IMG/M metagenome (GOLD analysis project Ga0256830, IMG submission 190537) | Hydrothermal vent microbial communities from Lau Basin, Pacific Ocean - 128-326 | ecosystem: Environmental > Aquatic > Marine > Hydrothermal vents | place: Pacific Ocean: Lau Basin | collected...
AACTTGATACAATTTGCAGACCTTTGTTTAAATCAGAAGTCAGAAGCCGGGTACGGGAAAACAATATTTAATAGATCCGTTAAATTCCGTTTTCCGTCCTCTGCCCCCTGAAACCTACAGACATTCAGCCACTCTCATCTTGGCTGACCTTGCCCTCGGATTATTCCGTATTTCCTCATTAGTCGGGACAACAGGTTTTTTTGTTATAATTGTAATTAAATTTTTCCTTTCACACCTGCAATAGGGAAGATCAGGCGGGCATAGGCAACTAAAGGCAAGACTGTTAAAAACATTCTTTACGATCCTGTCTTCAAGGGAGTGAAATGAAATCATAACGAGCCTGCCCCCTTTTTTGAGAAGAGATACGGCATCCTCAATAAAATGATCGAGCGATGCAAGCTCTTCATTTACCGCAATCCTCAGCGCCTGAAAAACCCTGGTCGCCACATGAATTTTCTTTGGATAAAACTTTTTCGGCACCGCCCTTTCAACCAGCGCCGCCAACTCGAGGGTAGTCTCCGGCTCTCCACCTGATTTGATAAATTCCGCAATCCTCCTGGACCACCTCTCTTCACCGTAGTCTCTAAAAATTGAGTCCAACTCCTCTACCGTCAGCCTCTTGAGAAGATCAGCGGCGCTCTCTCCTGATTCTTGATTCATTCTCATGTCAAGAGGGCCTTCCTTCATTAAAGAGAACCCTCTCCCGGCGCTGTCAAGCTGGTGAGAAGATATTCCAAGATCAACCAGTATTCCGTCCACGTCTCTAATTCGCCTTTCTGAAGCCAAATCCTTTAGACGCTTAAAATTACTATGCACGATGCTGACTCTGGAGAGATAATTGGCGAACGTTTTTCTAGACTGCCTTACGGCATCAGCATCCCTGTCGATCCCGATCAGTCTGCCGGCCGGTGAAGACGCCTTCAATATTTCCAGCCCATGCCCGCCGCCGCCCAGAGTACAGTCAATATAAACTCCTCCGGACCTGCAGTTGAGAAAAGCTACTGCCTCATCAGTCATTACAGGCAAATGGTATTTGTCAGGATCCAACGGTTTTACATAAACCCCTTATTACACTCAAACAAAAAGATAGATCGCCGGCTGCTATATGCCCATCTCCGACAGGACATCAGACATCTCTTCAAAGTTCAACTTAGACACGACCGCATGTTCTTCATCCCATCTTTCCTTGCCCCAGATCTCGAATTTATTTAACATGCCGGTTACAACCACATCTTTTCCAAGCGCCGCATAATCCCTCAAAACAGGAGGGATCAATATTCTCCCCTGCTTGTCGAGAGCGCACTCAGTCGCTCCCGACATAAAAAACCTGAGAAAAGCCTTGTGCTCTTTTTTAAGGATAGACATTTTAAGAAACTTCTGCTCCAAAGCCGACCACTCAACAAAAGGGTAGGCCAGCAGACAATTATCAAAATTGGTTATTACCAGTCTTTCATCATATTTATCGGTCAAATGTTCCCTTAATTTGGAAGGAACATTTATACGCCCCTTCCCGTCAATAGATATTTCGAATCGCCCTCTAAACATTTTTACCCACAATAACCCACTTTTAACCACTTTATTGTCAAAATATACTAGGGAACAATATCGTTGTCAAGGTAAAACTATCCTTTTTTTTCACTATTTATCATGGATATTTCTACTCATACAATCTATGTAAAAAGCTTGTTTTTAAAGACATTTTCAAGCATAACAAATATTTTTGATCTGATCGTGCCGAACTTTACGGCAATAAAAGAAGAAAAAAATGATGTTCGGAACCGAGAGACGCGATCAGTCCGACACATCATTATCCTGAATTCGTGAGTTGGTATATTACACTGCTATACTTTAGAGATTAAAACCCGGAAACCGGAGCGCGGTGTACTATTGCTGCACATCTTACTACGTGGATTTTCTTGGCTGGAATTCCATGAGAGTGGATTGTCGATCTTTCCGGCTCAGGAGGAGGAATCGAAACCTTTTACTAATAACAAATTCTACTCTGGCTTTACATACTCACCAATCTTTCACTGCTGCAATCTGAGACAAACAAAATCTGCGCAAAAACAATTAACCTCCTATTTGACTCATCGATCTCGGAGCTGTCGAACTTGCGGGGTTATCCTCATCGATATTGTGACCCATCGGCTTTAACATCACCGCTTTTCTGATCAACCCCCTTACAATATCATCTCCCGCCCCTCTTCTCATGGCGGCTTTCAAATCTACTTCACCCTCTTTTAAAAGGCATGATTTGATATGACCGTCAGAAGTTAGGCGAATTCTGTTGCAGGAATCACAAAAATGGCGGGAAACGGGGGAGATGAAACCCAGAGTCCCGGCAAAACCATCTATCAGATAATTTCTCGAAGGAGACGATTTCTCGTCGGACGCCGATTCAAGTGGATACTTTTCTCTTACCATCGCCTCTATCTCTTCCGATGAGAGGTATTTTGTCCGACCCCATTTATTCTCCTTCATCGGCATAAATTCAATAAAACGGACATTGTACGGCCTGTATTTCATTAACTCGATAAAATCAAATATTTCATCATCATTAATGCCGGTCATCACTACGACATTTATTTTTATCGGTCGAAATCCTATTTCATATGCCTTTTCTATTCCGGCCATAACCTTGCTTAACCGGTCGGAGCCGGTAATTTTTTTAAACCTTTCAGGATTTAAAGAGTCAAGACTGATATTAAGCCTTCTTACACCGGCCGACTTCAGATCCTCCGCCATATCTTCAAGAAGAAGAGCGTTTGTCGTGAAAGTTGTTTCAACGCCTTCATGCCCATTAATATCTCTCATCAAATCGACAATTCCCTTTCTAACAAGGGGCTCTCCGCCTGTAATCCTGAATTTCCTGACTCCCAACTGGTTCGATAACCGAACGATCCTCAAAATTTCCTCATATGTCAGGATCTCGTCATGATCAACAAATTCAACTCCATCGGCAGGCATGCAATATGTGCATCTCATGTTACACCTGTCGGTAACTGATATACGCATATAACTTATAATGCGCCCGTAACTATCGATCAGATTTTTCATTGAAAGCAATCCTTTAATAACGTAGTCTTGACGGATTAATTGCCGCCCCCGGCAGGTTGTCGGTACAGTTAAACGGATAGGCAAAACATACCGGGAAGGCGCTCAATGATTATGTCATTGATGTAATTGCACCGTAACCTGTATCTGATTAACCGGCTTATTATTGCGGTCTTTGTGAAAAGAACTGCATTTTTTCTCTTTGTAAGGTATATAATATAGTCCTGCATGCAACTTTAATCAACTGTTTTTTAAAAGCATGCCGACCTATAATCGTCTCTGATCGCCGGACTTCCCGCAGCTTGCCGTTATGAGCTTGGGAGACCGGCTCCGCGTTCATATATTGCGGCTGAGATTTTAATTCTGCAGATTCCTTGCAGCCTGGCGACCCCATCGATCAGGATCATGAACTTTAGCGGCTATTGAATCAACTCAGAAACCATTTAAATTTTATCACTATTCAGCTGGTTTTGCATAACCCCTTCCAACCTCAGCCTCCGGGTATAAACCCCTTTGCTGAAGGGGAGGATAAAAAGTTCCCCCTCTTTACGAAAGAGCGCCCGGGGCATAAAGGGGTTAGGGGGCATTGGAAAAAGACTGATTTCGAACCAGCTGAATAGTTACTAAATTTTTAACCGAAAACCGGCCGTGGAGCTTGAATTTTTAAACAGGTATAAAGAAGACGTATCTCGCTGCGTTAAGTGCGGGGGATGTCAGGCGGCATGCCCCACCTATGAGCAGACAGGGGACGAATCAATGGCGGCCCGTGGAAGGATGGCGTTAATCGAGGCTGTCATAAATGGACGGCTGAATATTACCGACGGTTTTGAAAAAAGAATTAACAGCTGTCTTGATTGCAGAAGATGTGTCGTCTCCTGCCCGTCGGGCGTCAAGGTTGATGAAATAATTTCCGCCGCAAGGGCTGAAATATTTTCGGCAAAAGGCCGCCACGCTTTTACTTTATCCATAATAAAGAGGGTTCTTTTAAGCCGCCGGCTCTACCCCTGTTTATTAAAGCTGATGAACCCCGTTAAAAGACTCTTCTACGACCGTCTGCCCGACTCATTCCCCTTGCCGTCTTCATTCAGATCAAATGGTATAAAACGCCTGCTTCCGGATTTTTCCAAAACAGCTCTTCGAAAGAAACTCGGCGGCTTGCACAGCGTAAAAAACCCGAAAGGGAGAGTGGCCTTTTTTACGGGATGTGCCGTTAATTCGGCGCATCAACATGTCGGCGAGGCATTGATCGAGGTCTTGAATCACAACGGAATAGAGGTTGTGGTTTCAGAAGATGAACTCTGCTGCGGCATCCCCTTTTTATCAAACGGCGACAGGGAAACGGCGGAGATATTTGCCCGGCATAACATTGACATATTCACATCACTCGGAGTTGACGCCGTGTTGACATGCTGCGCCACATGCGGTTCTGCGCTCCGGGATTATCCGAAATGGGTCAACCATGAAAAAGCTTCCGATTTTGCTTCCATTTCAATGGATGTTCACCGTTATCTTGTCCGTCACACCGACTATAAGACCGGTATGGGGGAAGTACGCAGAAGCGTAACGTGGCATGACCCGTGTCATCTAAGCAGGGGACAGGGTGTAAAGGAGGAGCCGAGAGAGATATTAAGAGCCATACCGGGTCTTGAGTTTATAGAAATGAACAAACCATGCTCCTGTTGCGGTTTCGGGGGGAGCGTATCTTTAAGGGACTATGACATGACCATGGCTATAGCGAGTAAAAAGGCTGAAAACATTAAAAATTCCGGCGCGAGTGAACTTGCCACCGGCTGTCCTGCCTGCAAGATACATATTGAAGACGCACTTAATCACAACAAGCTAAGCAAACCTGTCCGCCATACTGTTGAATATCTGGCTGAGTCGTACGGAAACGGGAGAAAATAAACAGTCCCGGGCTTTTTCAGGAGCGGAGAAGAAAACGGTTGAACTATTTATTTTCAAGCATATCTTATTACAACAAATGCAGCGGCGCCTTATTCCGGCCTTAGACCTGCCGGATTTGAATAATTACTCATTATTATTGACATAGACTTTTCAATGTGGGTAGTATTACGGATTTTTCAGCGGAGGAATTTGATTATGCTCAAAAAATTATTTCACCTGTTTTTGTCGGCCACGTTCGTTACACTGCTTTTCCTGCCTGACACGCTCTTTGCCGGAAGGCTTGGCGGACTGAATGAAAACATAGGAGGCCAGATGCTGAGCGCAGCGGCAGGCGTTGAATACTCCACAAGGGATGTTAAATCCAAAACAAACAAGGAAGAGGTCAACTCAAGGCGTTTTGTTGTGAAAACAACCTATGGTCTCAGCAACGATATCAACATATTCGCCACTCTCGGTTTTGCAGACAGCCAGGATATAAATAATTATACCGGTGCGCTCGGCACGCTGTTCGGAGGGGGTTTAAAATATCTTGTTTTCAGCAATCCCGACAGCGCCAACAAAGTATCGATCAATGCAAACATTGAGACATTCAAGAGCAGGGACAGCGGCCGGACGGCTACCACCCTGGAATATGATGTAGCCGTAATAGTAAGCAATAATGCCGGAAACTTTACCCCCTTTGGGGGGATCAAGTTCTCCGATGTCAGTATCGACTTCGGAGGATCGACGAAGTATGAGGCGGATGACAACATAGGACTTTTCGGAGGCGTTGATTATTTTGTAAATCCCAATGTGTACTTCACGGGCGAGGTGCATACCTTTGACGAAAACTCCATATTTCTCGGAGTCGGTTATAATTTTTAAAACGGCAACCTTTTGAGGTCTGGCGACGGCGATAAAACCATGAATCAACCGGATATTATTCAAGCCGTCATCCTTTTTTGATCCCCCTTCCCTACCGAACCCGGATAAACATTAATCTTGTCGGAACACCATTCAGAAGATCAGGTATCTTGACAAACTCATGTCCTCACAGCCATCCAGTGGACAATTCGGCGAAACATAATCATTTCCGCCGGAAAAACGCGAAAAATAGATTTTAGCCACCTGAACAAACAATCTGTTTAATCAATTGACAATTTCCTTCAACCGTTATACATCTATTATATCTCAGGCAAATCCGCCTTAGATGAAATCAAGAGATAATTAAAAATGCAGATACGGATAAATGCCGGCAAAAAACGGGCCTTTCCCGCCGGAGCAACATTTGAGTTCCACATTTCACGCAGGTCGAGAGATCTTTACCGGTTTGACGATACCCTCTTTTCCATCAGAGGCGACACCATATTTGTCGATTTTCATGGCGCCCATCTATTGACAAACAAAATCAACGAAAAAAAACTTCTTCTCGATCCGCCGGGGAAACCGGAACGGGCGAGCGATATTTACGCCATAGGTCTGGTTGATGAGATTATCCATTATATAATAGGCTGCTATATATCGGAAAAACTTCCGGGCATGTACGAAAAACTCATGGAACGGCTGAAAGACGAATTAGGCGAAAAAGAAAGGGACAAAACCATCGCATCCTTTGCCGAACTGTTTCCGTCGTCCCAGGTCTATCGGAATGAGCTCTCCCATCTTGATTATGTTAAAGGAAAAACCGATGGAGTGCCGAACATGCATATCATTCTTGAAGAGATGATTCTGCTCGGCCTCGGCAATCTCAATCCTGCTTATGCCCCCGTACACGAGCTGATCAATGAATCGGAGATAAAATCGGTAAGCGAGTATCAAAAAACCATTGATGTAATATTCGACTTTTTCAGTGATCAGCCGGGATTCGGCCCGGTAAATGAAAATCTTATTGAAATGTTGAGGGCCCCCGCAAAGCTTCACCCCGACTCCATAAGAGCCCAGCTCGAATATATTCAAAATAAATGGGGCGTGTCTCTGCCCGACTTCCTTCTAAGAATCCTTAAGGGACTGGACTTTATCTCTGAAGAAGAGAAAATCCGTTTCGACGGTCCCGGCATCAGCGCAGTGCCTGACTTCAAAGCCGAAGAATATGAAGAGGAGCCGGAAAAATTCAGCGCCGACCTCGACTGGATGCCCAACGTTGTAATTCTTGCAAAAAACATCTACGTCTGGCTTGATCAGTTAAGCAGGAAATACAGCGAAAATTTTTATCATCTGAACCATATTCCCGATGAAGAACTTGACCGGCTCGGCCGTTCAGGATTTACAGGCCTGTGGCTCATCGGCCTCTGGGAAAGAAGCAGGGCGTCAAAGAAAATCAAGCAGATCTGCGGAAATCCGGAAGCTGTGGCGTCTGCCTATTCCCTGCATGATTATGTTATCGCCGCAGACCTGGGCGGCGAAGAGGCTTACAGGGATCTCAACAAACGTGCTCTTTCAAGAGGAATAAGGCTGGCCAGCGACATGGTGCCGAACCATATGGCTATCGATTCAAGATGGACAAAGGAAAACCCCGACTGGTTTATACAGTCCGACCACCCCCCGTTTCCTTCTTACAGCTTTAACGGCCCTGATCTGAGCGATGATGAAAGTATGGGGATATTCATTGAAGACGGTTACTGGAACAAGACCGATGCGGCGGTAGTCTTCAAGCAGGTTGACCACTCAAGCGGGCGGGCCAGATATATCTATCATGGAAACGACGGAACACAGATGCCGTGGAACGACACTGCCCAGCTCGACTATCTGAAAGAAGAGGTGAGAGAGGCGGTCATTCAGACCATCATACATGTGGCGAAAAAGTTCCATATTATTCGTTTCGACGCTGCCATGACACTTGCCAAGCGACATTACCGGCGCCTCTGGTATCCAAAACCCGGCACAGGGGGAGACATACCGTCACGGGCGGAGCATGCCAAAACAGATGAAGAATTCAACCGGCTCTTTCCCGTGGAATTCTGGCGGGAGGTGGTGGACAGGATCCATTCCGAAGCGCCGGACACACTTTTGATGGCCGAAGCTTTCTGGATGATGGAGAGTTACTTTGTAAGAACACTCGGTATGCATCGCGTTTACAACAGCGCATTCATGAACATGCTCAAAAATGAGGACAATCGGAAACTCAGGCGGTATATAAAAAATGTGATCGAGTTTAACCCCCAGATTTTAAAACGATATGTCAACTTTATGAGCAATCCTGATGAAGACACGGCTATCGCCCAGTTCGGTAAAGATGATAAGTATTTCGGCACATGTGTAATGATGTCCACCATGCCGGGTCTGCCGATGTTCGGCCACGGACAGGTTGAGGGATTTGCTGAAAAGTACGGGATGGAATACAGGCGCGCTTACTGGGACGAAACCCCGGATGAGCATCTGGTGAGGCGCCATGAAAGAGAAATTTTCCCGCTTCTTAAAAAAAGACACCTGTTCAGCGATGTGGAAAATTTTCTTTTTTACAATTTTACAGAAACCGGCGGCAACATCAACGAAGATGTATTCGCCTACAGCAACGGCCGTGACGGAGAAAGATCGGTTTTTGTTTATAACAACAGGTTTTCCTCAACCGCCGGCTGGATAAAAGAGAGTTGTCACTTTGCCGACGGCAGAGGCGGATTGTTAAACAAGACTCTGAGTGAAGGTCTGCAACTCATCAGATCAGCCGGCTATTATTGCATCTTCAAAGACCACGTAACAGGTCTTGAATATATAAGACAAAACTCTCAACTCATAAATGACGGGCTCTATATTGAACTGGGAGCTTTTAAATATCATGTTTTTCTTGAATTTCAACAGGTCGAGGACAGCCAGGAAAAACCTTACGCAGAGCTGTGCGGATCACTCAACGGTTCGGGGGTTCATTCTATCGAAGAGGCCCTTCTTGACATAAATCTGAGGCCTGTCCATGACGCCTTCAGGGAAGCGGTAAACCGGGGGAGTCTCAGCTATCTGGCCGGCAGCCTGATTGACAAGAAAACATATTCCGACGGAGCTGATCAGTTTTTGAAAAAAATGCTCTCACTGGTCAAGGCTGTTCGAAATTACGAGAAGAGTTCGACGGAGATACCGAAAGATCTGATGAAAGAAGCAAAACTGAAATTCAGGATGATAGCTCTTCTGGCCGAAAAAGACACAAAAAGATATGCCTGGAAAAAACAGGTTCTCTCCCGCCTTTCACCTGAAATACCGAATCATCTTGCAGGGTGGAGAACCATCCTGGTCTGGCTGTTTCTGTTCATCTTGACGAGGCTGAAAAAACAATCGCCCCATGCAGACCCGAAACGGTGTATCGACGATTTGAGACTGGAAAAAATCATCTCTGAATCTTATGCGGATCTCGGTCTTTCACACGACGAAATCACCAGTGAGATCACTCTCCTTAAAATATTGCAGCAGTCGGATGAAACATCTCAGCTGCTGCGGAAAGAAACATTAAAGAAAATTCTTTCCGACCCTGATGTCGAGAATTATCTGCAGGTAAACATTTATCAATCCGTTTTATGGTTCAACATGGAAAGATTCGAAGAACTGATATTCTGGCTCTTTGTAAAATCAATTTTAATGCTGCCTGTTGAAAACCATGAATCTCCCGCCCTGCCCGAAGGAGAAACAGGTGAGCTTTTTAAAAAATTAAAAAACCTTGAAGATTCGGCTGAACGATCCGGCTACAGAATGGATAAATTACTGGAACCTTTAGAAGAGGATATGACTTAAAGATGCCAAATGGTTTTAATCGGGAAAGTAGTCCTTCCGGGTTGAAAACAGTAACGGCGCTCAACCGGGTTTCCCGATGGGAACTACTTAATTCCAGTCTTATGAACTATCTATACACAGCCAAGAATGACATGGCTGAAAATATAACTGATTGGAATTGTCGGGTTTCGCTAAAGCTCTACCCGACCTGCAAACTTTTCAATGATAAAGCTCTGCCCCGAAAGCGCCTGGAGGTTAGAAAACGCTTTTTCAAAACCGCAATATCTGTCGCCTTAATAGCAACATATGTCGCATGAAAAGCTTTATTAATCAAAGGGATAGATTTTGCTTTGAAGTGCATCACCAGTGTGATATAGAGGAATCTACACGAAATCATAAGTTTTTGAGAAGTGGGGATCTACCGTCTTTTTCAGCCGGCTTGCCGGCTTACAGGTCAAGCTGATCCAGAGGGCTTTTAAGGGAGGCAATGTCACGATCCATAACATGCGTATAGATCTCGGTGGTTTTTACATCGGCATGGCCAAGCAGCAGCTGGAGTTTTCTAATATTTATTCCATTTTCCAGCATATGGGTGGCAAAACTGTGACGCAGCGTATGGCAACCGGCCCGTTTGTAAATTCCGGCCTTGCCAATGGCCCGCTTAACAGCTTTTTGCAGGCCAGACTCCATAATGTGATGGCGTCTCTCCTCACCGGAGCGTGGGTCGATAGATCGCTTTTTTGAAGGGAACAGATATTGCCAGCCTGTTTCATGAGATGCATTAGGATATTTTCTGGCTAACGAGTCCGGCATATAAACAGCTCCAAAACCTTCTTTAAGATCGCTGTGGTGGAGTGCGACAACTTTATCTATGTGGAGCTTTAACTCATCTGCAATCTGTTGGGGCAAAATGGTGGTTCTGTCTTTTCCGCCTTTACCGCGCACAAAGATACGTTTTTGGCCAAGGTCAATATCTTTAATTCTAAGCCGGATACATTCCATGAGACGTAATCCGGCCCCGTACAGAACCTTGGACATCAAAGCATGAGTGCCATCCATCGCTGCAATGAGTTGTTTAACCTCACCTTGAGTTAAAACAACGGGTGGTCTTTGCTGTTTTTTTGAGCGCAGAGGAGCAATTTTATCGTCAAGAGGTTGATGAAGAACATGGCGATAAAGAAATATGATGGCATTCAGCGCCTGCCGTTGCGTTGAGGCAGATACACCGAGCTTGGAGGTAAGGTGTGACAGAAATTTTTCAATATGTCTTTCATTCAGTTCTTTGGGATGAATCTTTCCGCCGTAATGACGGATATAACGCAAGATCCACTGGCAATAAGTTTGTTCCGTTTTATAGGCATAATGATGATAGCGCAAGACCTCGCGCACCTGATCCATAAGTTTGGCGTCCGGATTAGGACGAAATGTAGGTTTATTTTCCATATTATGCCTTTAATATCATAATAAGTGGAAAACAGAAAGAAATTTCAATAAGTGGAGATAGTTTTCCATGTTATGTGCTTTAATATCGCAATAGGTGGAAAATTAGTCCATATATAGTAGCCAATAGCATGGAAACTTTCCACTTATTGACAATGTTATGCGCAATAGGGAGTTAATGAAATGGTAAAAATAGGAAGCAACGAATTTCAGAATGTCGCGTTCCCACTGGCATTCGAAAACAGGTACTTTATGTTGGAGCCATCTTCCGATGCTGACGTATGGACCGTTTTTACCGTGAATGATGGAAAACCCATTATTGAAATACTAAAGAACCAGCCCCAAAACAATGAACTGTCCAAGGCTGAAACAAATCCAACGGGCATAGTGACTGTATCTAATCCGAAAACAGGTGCGTTTCTTTACAAGCTCCGGCCAGGTAATAAGAACAGCTCAATATTTGGCCGAATAAATGGCGAAGAAACAGAAATCAAGATAACTGACAAGGAAATTCGTATCGGTACAAATGTATTCCAAAACAATATTGTCTCTGGTTTCGCGGTAGGCATTATCGTTGATGGTAATGGCGGCATTGGTATGGGGTCGGGCTTACCCCCTGAGCTACAAAGCCTGTTCAGAGCATAACAATCGCATGCACTCGGACAGCAAAAAGCGCCGCTCCTCGTTCCTCGTCGCTCTGCTTTTTGCTGCCGGTGATGCGAGGCGTTAGCCATAAATATGAATTCTGAAATTGATAGTTACATCACCGAGTTGCAGCGTACCGTTACTACAGCGGGGCTCAACTATGAAATCTGGTGGGTGTATAAAAGTAAAGATAGTAGACCTGCCTATATTAAGGCGATGAGTCGATATAACATGTTCTTTCAAACGTCAATTCATGCCCACTTTGTAGCATTACTTGTTGAGCTATATAGGTTATACGAAACTAGAAAGGATACTTATAACATCCCATCTCTACTTAATAAGTTGAGAAATCAGAAGCTCCTAAATGAAGATGCTTTGGTTTCTCTTGAAGAAACGTACCAAGAAGTGGCGAAGCCTTTATGGGTCAAGGTAAACATACTGAGAAATAAAGCATTTGGACATCGTTCAAAAGCTCATACAGTAGAGGAGGTATTCCAAGAAGCTGATGTCTCACCGCTTGAATTAAAAGAGCTAGTTGAAGTTACTAAAAAATTGTTAAACAATTTAACTCTAGCGTGGAATAAGAGTGCACATGCATTTAACCTCGGGGCACGCAAAGACATATTACGGCTGTTGGGTGATTTAGAGAAAACTAAAAATGGCTAACAAGGCACTTCAACTCGGACAGTCCTCCGCGGCGCTTGCTTTGTGCGGTCATTCCGCTTCGCTCCATTATCGCACAAAGCAATCGCCACTCCGGCCTGCCGGTTAAGTGCGGCGTTATGTTTTTCTAAAGTCCCAAAGGAGGGCATCATGAGGAAGATAGATACGAACATCTGGGTGCATGAAGCGGAATTCAAATTATTTGGTGCTGAATTTGGGAATAGAATGACAGTGCTGCTTCTGAGGGATGGCACATTACTGATTCATTCACCTGTAAAAATAGAGG
>Ga0256830_1002312_pt1 | contig 12661 bp, 13 predicted proteins | sample 128326metaG_FD_190537 | JGI IMG/M metagenome (GOLD analysis project Ga0256830, IMG submission 190537) | Hydrothermal vent microbial communities from Lau Basin, Pacific Ocean - 128-326 | ecosystem: Environmental > Aquatic > Marine > Hydrothermal vents | place: Pacific Ocean: Lau Basin | collected...
CAGTGCTGTGTTTAACAAAAACAGGCTTCCCTCCTGCAAGAAGGACTGAGGCCTCATAACTCACCCATGCTGGCTCAAGCAGTATTACCTCCTCCCCTTTTTCAATAAGCACCTGCATAGCCTCATAAATCGCATACTTGGCTCCTGCAGTCACTATAACATTGTCTGGCTCAGCAGGAATGTTGTTTTCAGCTCTTGCCTTATCTGCAATCGCCTCTCTGAGCTCAGGGATCCCCTGAGCTGGAGCATAAAATGTTTTTCCATCCCTCAGTGCCTGACATGCAGATTCAACTATATGCTCTGGAGTTGTAAAGTCAGGCTCTCCAAGACCCATATCAATTACATTTTTCCCCTCCTTCCTGAGCTGCTTCGCCCTTTCAGAGATTTTCATCGTGGCAGATGGCTGTATCAGATCAGCCCTGCTCATACTCTTTTAACCTCCTGGCCAGCTTCACTGCTGCCTCAACCGCTCTCTTTGCGTAATCTATTCTCTGCTGAGCTGCTATCCTGCCCATTCCCGGCCCGCTAACACCCAGAGCTACTGGAATGCCATACTCAAGGCTCAGATCCATTATCTTCCTTGCAGAATGCTGAGCAACGACCTCATCATGCTCTGTCTCGCCTTCAATAACACATCCCAGTGTAGCAACAGCATCAACATTTCCCTTTTCAAGCATCTTTTTCAGTGCTATGGGAATGTCAAAAACCCCCGGAACTCGTACCACATCAGCGATCTCGGCCCCAAGAAATTCGGCATGCTCTCTTGCAAGGATCTCCATCATGTAGGTTATGTCCCTGTTGAATTCTGCAACCACAAGACCAAGTCTGACTTTCTCCATAACTCCTCCTATCAAATATTGTATATAACGATATCTGCAAAATCCAGAGAAAAAGGAAAGGATTAGATTATTCCTCCAAGGTACAGGAAATAGACTGCAAAGACCAATGCGAGAGCGTACATCAGTGGATGGATATCCCTGTATCTCCCTGCAACAATTTTGAGAATGACATAGCTGATAAATCCTGCCCCAATTCCATCTGCGATTGAGTAGGTGTACGGAATGGTCACAAGCACGAAAAACGCAGGCAACGCCTCAGTCAGATCATCAAAGTCAACATTCCTCACAACAGTGATCATGTAGAATCCAACTATCATAAGAGCAGGAGCAGTTGCCTGAGCTGGAATGATCTGAGCTATGGGTGAGACAAAGAGCCCTATTGCGAGGAAAAGCAGCCCTACAACAACTGCAGTCATTCCTGTTCTTCCTCCCTCCTCAATTCCCGCTGCGCTTTCTATGTATGTTGTGACAGTTGACGTGCCCAGCAGAGCACCAAGCGATGTGCCTATGGCATCTGTGAGCAATATCTTCTCACTGTCAGGGATGGTCCCATCTTCTTCCATAAATCCTGCCTTGGCGCTAAGTCCAGCTACTGTGCCAACAGTATCGAAGAAGTCAACCATGAAGAACGCAAATACAACCCCCACTGCTCCAACACTCATAAGTCCTGAAAGATCGAGCCTGAACAGTGTTCTGTCAAGAGTTGGAAATGCAAAGATTCGTTCTGGAGGTGGTGAGACGCCAACAGCAACAGCGGCAATCGTCGCAGCAATGATTGAGAACAGAAGCGCTCCGGGAATGTTTCTGGCAATGAGTAGAAATGCTACCACAAGGCCAATAACTGCCACCAAGAATTCTGGAGTGGAGAAATAACTGGTGTTCAATGCTGTCACCCAGTCATTTATGTCAAGGAGTCCCGGAACATGAGCCTGTGGATTTGTGACATTAACAGTGACAATTCCCGCCGCTTTCATGCCAATCAGTGTCAAAAAAAGCCCGATACCTGCTCCAATAGCATACTTCTGACTTGATGGAATTGCATTGATTACTGCAGTCCTGAATCCTGAAATCGACAGAGCAATGAACAGAAGCCCTTCAATAAAAACAGCGGCAAGAGCGACCTGCCATGTGTACCCCATTCCAAGAACCACACCATATGTGAAATAGGCATTCAGTCCCATTCCAGGAGCGAGAGCAAAGGGTTTTCTGGCATAAAGTCCCATTATTATCGTTGTGATTCCTGCAGAAAATGCCGTTGCGGTTACGAGACTCGGTATGGCTTCCTTACCTATGGCAACACTCAGAATTGCTGGATTTACAAAGATTATGTAGCTCATTGTCATGAAGGTCGTCAGCCCTGCAAGGATCTCTGTTCTCATGTCTGTCCCAAATTCTTCAAATTGAAAATAGTCATCCAGAGCCATGGCCGTATCTTAAAGGAGTGTTTATTAAAGTTTACGTGGCTAAAATTTCACCGAAACACTTTAAATTTGTAGGGTGAATAGATATAGTGTGAGATACATCTTGGTGGCTCTGCTACTTGTGGCGTATTCTTTGAGTGGATGTGTCCAACCAGAAATAAAAGGAATCAAAGCTAACTGGGGAGAGGTCAATAACCAATACAGCGAGCTGGTTGTGAATGTTAACATAAACAACCCGTTACCGTTTTTACCTCTGAAAGATGTTGAGTCGTATATCTATATTAATGGAATCCAAATTGCAAGTGGAAACGCCAAGGAAATCGAGAAAGATAAGGTAGTTTTGAGCATCAAAATCCAGAATGATAAAATCAAGGATATGTGGGTAAGTCATTTACAACATGGAGAGAAAAGCGAGATGCTTATAAAAATTGTACCGGTCATCAACCTTCTGATAATGGATTATCGCTATCCAATAGAAGTGAAAAAAGAGTTTGTGACGCATATATTCGGAGTTAGTCTCCCGAATCAAGGTATAACAATCGCCGGAAAGAAGGTGTTTTCCCTTGAAAATATAAAACTGGATTTGGGAAAGGTCAATAATCTGAAGACAGAACTGATAGTAAACGGAAGAGTTGTTAACAATGCACCAGTAAACATTGATGTAAAAAGGATTGAGTATCAAATCGCAATGAACGGGATTGTAGTAGGGAAAGGTACACAAAGACTGGATATCAACCTAAAATCAGGAACTCAGGAGAATATAAAGATCCCTCTGTTCATCGATAACACAAAATTACCTGAATGGTGGGTGACTCATATCAAAAACGGAGAACACAGCACTGTTAAAATAGACGCCAATTTATACGTTGAATTCATGGGAACTGAGTACCCGATAAGGTTATCTCAAGAAACTGAATTGAATACAGCACTTGCAGGTTCGGTAGGAATTTAAACAGCATCACCTCCAATTCTGATGGCAGCCCCGTGGTGTAGCGGTCAATCATACCGGCCTTTGGAGCCGGCGACCGGGGTTCGAATCCCCGCGGGGCTACTCAAATCTTGAACGAGAGGGTGATTTACGAACTGCAAAAACTCGATTAGCTTCTTTTCCACAAAGTCGCTGAGGTTAGGGATGTATTTTCTTGAAGCTTCGAGGATATCTTTGTTTATGTGAAGTTCACACGGACTTTATTGAGGTTTGGGCGTGGCATGATTGGATTTACGCGTATAAAATGATAAAATTAGTGGAAGCTATGACATACATTTTCTAAGGAGGGAGAAGAAAGAATAGTATATATTATGCAACTTTGTAACCTTAGGAACTTGTAACTTTTGTGTTGGTTGTAACCCTGTAACCATGTAACCTGAAAATTGATGAAGTTGATTTCAAAAGTTTAGGGATCCATCTATAAAGGCAGGTTACACCCTTAGAAAAAAGGCAGGAGAGAGCTTCTTTTTATGTATTTTGCACCAAACCTTCAGCATGTTCTAAGGTGATAATAGTGGTTTTAGTAAGCTAAAGAAGAGGAGAAGATTAAAAGAAATAATAAATACTTCCTCTCCTTGAATATTTGTATCGACTCTTCAATGTTTCGTCGTAAGCTTTCCAATTTATTATGAAGTAGAATTTGAAATAAAGCGAAAATTAAATAAACTCACGATAGTTATATTATATCCAAAAATTAGAAAAGGTGTCTAAAATGCATGACAAAGTCCGCGATGTAATCTATTATCTTGTTAATAAGCTTGGTTTCATTGAGTCGCGAACCAAACTCGTCAAACTACTTTATCTTGCAGATGTCGAAGCTAAAAACAAAACTGGAAACACTATTACTGGACTTACCTATGTTTACCACTTCTATGGACCCTATTCTCCTCAAATCATCGAGACTGCACTAGAAATGGACGGTGAGGAAATAAAGGAAATCTATAATCCATACTTCGAGAGATATGAATATGTAAAAGGAGAACAAGATAGAGATATCAAACTTACTGAAGAAGAAATAAAAGTCTTAGAGGAAATCATCGAAGAATACGGTAAGCTTGGGACCAACGACATCAAAGAAAGAGCCTACCAGACTGAACCGATGAAAACTGCAAAGCCCGGAGAAGTAATCAAAATCTATTTGACTGCCACATGATATGATCGAAATATATGAGAACAAAGACATAGATAATTTAAAGAAAATAACCAAATACGTTCTTGAGGATTTCGGAATTCTTAATATTGAAAAAAGCGATAACTTATTATCTGCAAGTATAAAAAACGAAAAAACTTTCTATTCTATTTTGGAATTATTTTACTCCCTTTATATTCTTGAAAAACTATACTCTCAAATGTATCCAATCTCTCTTGAAGGCATCAAGAACGAAGAGCTAGAAAAAGAGCTAAAAAGACATCTACGTTCGGCAATACCTCGAGATAAGCAAGCATATCTCATCAATTTTGGTAGTAAGGTTGCCATGGTGACGTATTTTAGATATCACGATGAACACGTAAATCCATTTGGAAAGAAAAATATCCTAGTTGGAAACTTTGTAAAAGCGTTTAAAAGCTTTGAAAGAAAAGCTCACATGAGCTCAAAAAAAGATTGTCAAGTCGTTTTGGATTGTCCTATTATTCTAGCATTCATATACAATTATATGGAGAGAATACATATTCTGAAAAACAATAAAATGAAAAATAATGGAATAGACTGCGACATTACCATAAATTTTGGCAGTTTTGAATGTAAAAGGGAAAACAATGAATGCACATGTTTGAAAAAGATTCAAGAAATAATAATAAAAGATCCAGAGAACAGAGATTGTAATTTGAGAATTCTTGGAGGATCACAAATGTTCTTTGACATTGAATACAACTTAATAGAGAGACTAATATCTCTAGAAGATATAAGTGACGATCCGTCCAAAAATCCTCTCAAAAAGAGAGGATATGAACCCATTTATAACTTCCTTCTTGCATGTTATTTATCTGATAAGGTTAAAGCGAAGTTCAATACTAATGTGAAGTTAAAAATTGATGAGGTTGAGAAGGAAACAGACATAATTCTTTTTTCAAATTCATGGACATCAATCATAGAGACTACGAGAGAGCATGCTATTTGTCGTGAAAAAGAATACTCCGAAAAAATTGAAAAGTCAATACTATCATCAATTCCACTTCATTCACAAATTACCAAAAATCAAACCTTTTATTATATCTTGATTTCCCTTACTCCAGAAAGTAAGTTTGCTGGAAGTACACACTATGTTGCTTTTGCTAAAAAACATTTCAATTTCGAACATATCGGAATACCAGACGAGAGAGAAGTTGTAAAATATATAGACAATCCAAAATATTTTTCCCCCAGCAAAATAAAAAGAATACTCAATCATCAATTAGAAATGTTAATAGATGTCCTAGACAATAATAAATAAATCACAATAATAAATCTTCCACAATACGTTTAATGGCTTAGCACTTGTTCGACAATTTTTGGCTTTTCTAAAAGAGAGGAGTGAGTGAATATGGGAAGAGCTATCCACAGTTGGGGGCTACTCAGTCCATCGAACAAAAGCTTAAATTCTGTCATTTTGTTTTGCGAATAAGGTTCAAAAGGTTCTCCAAACTCACCCCTTCAGGCACGAGATTAACATTTCCCACTTCTCCATGTATTGCTGGTAGATTCCAGCTGGGAGTTTCCCATCATAGCTCTGAACGTCCAAGCTTCCTGTGTTGTGTGATAGGATGTAATCTCTGAATCCAGGATGAACCATCAGGACGTTGTTGCAAATCTGCTCGAAAAAACTTCCTAAAAAGAAGATGGGTGGAAAAGATACCTGAGAAAGAAGTTAAATACTTTTGAGGTTGACTTATTTTGATGACTTCAATAACCCTCAGGGAAGGAACTTTTAGAAAACTCGAAAAGCTAAGGAAAAAGGATGAGCCCATTGAAGAGGTGATTGAAAGGCTGATTGAATCATATGAGGAACTCCAGAGCTACATCGAGGAAAAATGGGAGAAAGTCATTAAGGACAGGGATAAGTTTGTTTCCCTGGATGAATACACCAGCTCAAGAGGACTTTGAATGTTCTTGGTATCTCTCCATCCTGATGTTGTGAAGTTTCTTGACAGGTTAAGCGAGGTTGAGAGAAGGAGATGTGTTGATAGCTTAAAAAAGCTTGGAGAAGATCCATTCACTCCAAGATCAGGAGTGTCAATTAAGAAACTGAAAGGAGAAAAAAGGACTATGTACAGGTTGAGAGTTGGAGACTTCAGGTTTGAATATTTTGTTGATGGCAAGACTGTCTATGTTGTAGAGGCATTTAGGCGTGGTAGAGGATATAGATAGTCACTCAAGAAACCATCTAATCTCTCCCACAGCCTTTGAGTATGCCTTATCTGCCTGTCTTGCAGATGCCAAGTAATGCATCGCACCCACACTCTGTGGTGCTCTACCCTGAATGAAGTCTGCGATTGAGGCATCAAATCCACAATCGATCATTTTGTTGTAGTGCCACTTCCTGATGGAATTTGAGTTAACCCTGTTATACCTTGAATTTTCAATGAAATCCCTGTATTCGAATTCCTCAAACTTTCTCAGCTCATCAGCAAATTCAATGGGGAAATACGCAAAGAAACCCTGTTTATTCCCCTTGCTGTATTCTACAATGAGGTATCTTGCTATTCCCTTTTCAGGGATCCTGATAAGCTGATCTTCATCGTAGTTTCTGAGCATTTCATACGCATGCTTCCCTCGAATCCCTGAGAAAATTTCAAGCTTCATGAAAACATTAATGTGTTCTCCATTTTTAGCCAGCTGGTGGTATGCTTCTCTCACTTCACTATCTTTGAGAAATACTGCTCTCACTCCAGATTTCTCCATTTTGCATGCTTTTTTAAGTTTAATTGCCACAGTTTCATCGAGTCCTTTCACATCAACATAGTAATTGATGAGATAAGACATCGAAAGACACCGAAAAGCGAATACGTGAAATTGGATGACCTTTGAAATTTTGATTCATCCAAAAGCAACCAGAAAGATTAATTCTCTTCCTGCAAATGTTAAAGAGCATATTAAACAAAAGCTCAAGGAATTCACCCAAAATCTTTTTGCTTTCGACGTTAAAAAGCTCATTGACGCTGGAAACACCCTAAATACAGACTGAGAATAGATGACTGCCACCTTATTTTCACCATAGATTATGAATCGAAAACAATCCATATTCTCAGATTCTTCCATAGAAAAGAAGGACACGATAAATTCCTCTAAAAACTCATCCTCTCAGCATACACCTTTGTCGCCTCCTTTACTCTCTTTTCGGGTAGCATATAAATGAGGGAGGACTCGAACCTTGGACATCGAACCTCAGTTTAGAACGCCGCCGGCAGGCGTACTGACCTTGGGTTTAACACCCAATCGACTTTCGGAAAGGAGCCTAAGTTTAAACGTAAAGGGGAGAACCATATTCAGATGTTTCACAAAGCAAACAAGTACTACAGACGACAGCTCGAAATGCTCAGAGAAGAAAGCCCGCAAAACTTCGAATTTGTGGAAGACTTCATAGAAGATTTGATTGCAGAAGGAATATCGAAGCACAGAATCTATTCTTATGTCCTGTGGATTAGAAAGGCTCTGAAAGTCGTAAACAAAAAGTTGGACAGCTGGGACAAGAAGGACGTGCGGAAGGTTCTGAACTATTATAAAGAAGACCTCGAATCTGGAAAAATTACTGAAAACTCCATGGTTGAGCTGAAAAAGACCCTGAAAAAGTTCTTCAAATGGCTCGGAAGTGAAGAAACTGTTAACTGGTTTAGCATAGGCAAATATGAAACCAAGGTAACTCCGCAGGACCTTATAAGCGAGGAGGAATTTCATAGAATGATGAATTCTTGCATGAATTCGAGAGATAGGGCAATGCTGTCACTTCTCTACGAAACAGGAGCAAGAATTGGAGAAATTGGTGCCATGAGAATAAAGGACATTTCGTTTGACGAATATGGAGCTATTATATGGCTACCGAAGAGCAAGACCATAAGAAGAAAAATCAGAGTTATCTACTCTTCAAGATATCTCGCTGAGTGGTTGTCAGACCACCCCTTGAAAGATGATCCAGAAGCTCCGTTGTGGATTAAACTTACAGGAAAAAACGTATTCAGTGGAATGGAATACGCCGACATCAGGAATCAGATAAAAAAGATTGCCAGAAGAGCAGGCATAAACAAAAGGATATATCCCCACCTTTTCAGGCACACAAGAGCTACAAAACTTCTTGCCAAAGTTCCTGAATCGATCGGGGCAAAATACCTAGGCTGGGTTCCCGGGAGTGATATGGTAAAAGTATACGTTCATCTCTCAAGCGAGGATGTAGATGAGGCGATTCTCAAACTTCATGGCATCAAGACGGACGGAGATAGAAAGGACTTGGAAGTAAAACAGTGTCCGAGATGCCTACAGGTCAATCCGGCAGAGTCGAGATTCTGCTCTAGATGCGGACTTCCACTGAACGAAGAGGCTCTGAAGGAAGTCGAGGAATGGGAGAGGAGAAAGAGCGAAGCATTATCCCAGCTAACCAAACCCGATTTCATCAAAATCTTCATGAGTATGCAGAGAGAACTGGAAATGCTTAAGATGGAAATAGAGAAACTCAGAAATGGAGATGATGGGAAATGAACTTCCTCTGGAGGGATGAAACACTCTTCAGGGATGAATCTGTTTTCGATCCAGAATACATTCCGGAAACACTGATTCACAGGGAGAGGCAGATGATGGCTCTTGCCATGAATCTCAGACCTGCTTTGAGAAACTCATCCCCAATTCATACAATTCTTTTCGGCCCTCCTGCAACAGGAAAAACCTCAACTCTGAGAACAATTCTCCGGGAAATTGATGATCACGCCATCATCACCTACGTGAGATGTCCTCTTGCAAGAACATCCTACAGGGTGTTCTCGAGAATCTTTGAGAGAGTGTATGGTTACCCACCTCCACACACCGGAATATCCATAGCCAGAATGTATGAACTCATCTGCGAGGGGTTGCTTGAGAGAAACAAACCCCTCATTGTCGCCTTAGATGATTTCAATTTCCTGGAAAGAGATGCTGGAAATGAGATACTCTATGCCCTCCTCAAAGCCCATGAGGAGTACAGCATTAGAATTGGGATCATTCTTGTCACAACTGAAAGAATTGAGCTGGATGAAAAGACTGGAGCGGTCTTCCATCCCGATGAGATTTACTTTCCCCTTTACGATGAGGATGAGATACGAGACATTCTCTTGCAAAGAATCAGACTTGGATTTTACGATGGAGTTATAGCGGATGAGGCCTTTGAGAGAATTGTGGAGCTGACTGCAAGAACTTCCGATCTGAGATTTGGAATTTACCTGCTGAGAATGTCAGGAATTGAGGCTGAGAGAAGGGCAAGCAGAAGAATCGAACTGAGAGATGTTGAGATGGTCTATGAAGGGGGAGCGAGGGTTTTCTTAGCCAAAAGCATCTCAGCTCTGAATTCGGATGAGAGGGAGGCTCTGAAGATAATCTATTCCATTGAGGGAGATGTGAATTCAGGGGACATTTACAGAATTCTCAAGGCTGAGGTGAACATGGGCTACACAAGGTTCTACGAGATCATCAACAAGCTGGAAAGATTAAGACTGATAGACGTGGTAATGGGGAAGAAGGGCAGGGGGAGGACCAGGTACATCATCAGGAGATATGACAGGGAACTGATGCTGAAAGCTCTCATGGAGGGATGAAATGCAGAAAACATATTTAAAAGGCAAAGACCATATTCAGAGTGTTATGGCTCAGAACACCGAATCCCTCAGGAAGGAAATTTTCAGGTTGAGAAGGGAAATGGATTTTCTGAGGAGAAGACTGGAGGAGCTTGAGCTCGAGCTAACTCACAGATCTGTTGAGGAGACAAAGGCCGAGCTGAAGGAGGATTACCCCGACATTGACTTCGACGATGATCTTCTCGCCCTAGTTGGAACTATTCCACCAAACCCTCCTGAGAAGGACAAAGAAGTTGTGAGAGATGCTGTAGAGAAGGTTCTGAAATGAGAGTTTTCCTCGATGTAAACATCTTCATGGATGTTCTCGAAAGGAGAAGGGGCTGGAAGGCGAGTTTAGCTGCTATTCAGCTCGTAAGGAATAGAGAAATTGAAGGTTATGTTTCTGCACTCACACCGCCGATAATCTATTTTTTGAGGGCAAGATACGCCGATGAGAACAGAGCAAGGGAAGATACCAGAAGAGCCCTGAAGGAATTCAGAATTGTTCCACTGACGGAAGAAATTATCCTGAAATCCTACGAGGAATCTCGAATTGACGATTTTGAGGACTGCATACAGTTTCACTCCGCACTCAATACTGCCGATGTATTCATCACAAGAAACATCAGGGACTTCACGGCAGTCATGAATGAGATTGCAGTCATGATTCCTGAGGAGTTTCTGAAGGAGAGGAGAGAGCGCTTCTGACGGCAAATGCAACCTCTTCGTATGCCTTCTCAAGCAGCTTTCTGTAGTATTCAACATCAACGCTTTCAGGATTTCTGACGGAAACCATTTTCTTGCCAAAATCAACAACCACATACTCTATCTCCATTCCGGGAGATAGCTTGACCCCATGCCTTTTCAGCTCCTTTACTGCAGAGGCTTCAATGGAGTTTTTAGAATAAGATGTTCTGTTTATCCTTTTCCTGATGAAGAACTCTTCTGGGTCTGCATGTTTCATAGCCAGAAGATATCTGCGGTAAACTGCTTTCAGATCATTTTCAAGTTCATTAAGCTCCTCCAGTGTTCTTGCCTTTCTCAGCAAATCAAACATCTCCAGCTGCGCTCTCCTGATGAACTCTGGGGTGTCTCTCCTCCTTGCCATAACTCCTCTGAGCTTTATCTCTCCATTTTCAAGCAGACCATAATAGCGGGCAGGAGCTCCAAAGCCATCCTTCTTTGGCAGGAAAACGACCCAGTGATATCTGTCCTCCTCAGCATAAAGTCCTGTCTCTTTCTCTATTCTCTCTCTGAGACTGCCGTTTGAGTTTCTAACAAAAATACTGTCAACCATAGCATGGATAACTTCAGCTCCACATTCCTCAGCTATTCTTATGCTTTTGAGCAGAATTTCTCTTCCAATGCCGGTAATTCTCTCATGCACTGTTATGCTTCCAAACTTAGCATTCCTGAATCCTGTGTAGCCAAAGCAAGTAACAAGCATCCACTTCAAAGCTGTATCTATGCCTGAAACCTCAGGTTTCATCTTTTTCATCCTCTTTGTCCTTATTCTCAGGTTGAGCAAAGGCTCAAGGATGGTAGAGAGAAAGCCTCTCTTTCCATTTCCAATGGATTCAGGACTCAAGTTATACTTCACAATTATAGCAGGATACATTGAGGTGAAATCTATCTGGGAAACTTTATCGTAAACTCCTGGTTCTGGCTGGAGAATCAAACCACCTTTGTCGTTCTTTCTCAGCTCCTCAATCCTCCTTGGCTTTTCGGCATCCCTCTTTCTGAAGGGGACAGCTATTCCCCTCCTCAGAGCCTCATACACTTCATAGCTGGATATTAAAGTTCCTGGAGTAAATCTTGATGCCAGATTTGCAGACAAACCTGTCAGCCTTGAGGTGAACAGAATTCCATTCAAACCATACTCCCTGAATGCAAATGAGGTTGTATCTATCAGAATTCTTCCCTCTGGAATCAACGCACTTCTTCGATGCTTTACAGCACCATAGCTGTAGTAGGTGTTCTCTTCCAGGAATCTGAATTTTCCTCTTGAGAGTGTGAAGTCAACTCCATACTCTTTGCATCTTTCAAACATCATCCTCGCTGCAACATCTGCATTTTCCATCAGAATGATGTCAGGATTAAGTGAGTCAATGAAGCTCATGAATTCCTCGATAACAGTTTTCTCTCTCCCTCCCACGCTATACTGCCTGCTTTCGATTGAGGTTATACGAGAAGGATTCAGAGAATCATCAAATCCAACTTTGCACTCAAACACCTTCAGCTCCGGAATTCTCAAATCGAATCTGTCCTGAAAAGGCTCAAAAAGACAAGAAAGTCCTCTTTCTGCAAGATACTCCATTTCTCTGCGAATATCTGCATTGTATATCTCTGCCTCTGGAGCCTGAGCCTCAATCATTCTGGCAATTTTTCTGGGAGCGAAAACCCTGTATCCATCTTTCTTGCCAAATATTGTTCTGAATGCTGTCTCCTCAACCCTGTATCTTGTCTCAAGACCCTCTATCAAATCTGAGTATCTGTGCCTGTCAGGGAAGTGAATCAGGAATGAACTCTCATGTCTAATGTGTCTCTTCCCTGCTTTCTTTCCCTTCAGCCAGAGGTTCACTCCCTTCCTTGCTGGATAGACATCCAGAATCAGCATGGTCCATCAACCTCATCAGCTCAAC
>Ga0256830_1002313_pt1 | contig 12660 bp, 8 predicted proteins | sample 128326metaG_FD_190537 | JGI IMG/M metagenome (GOLD analysis project Ga0256830, IMG submission 190537) | Hydrothermal vent microbial communities from Lau Basin, Pacific Ocean - 128-326 | ecosystem: Environmental > Aquatic > Marine > Hydrothermal vents | place: Pacific Ocean: Lau Basin | collected...
TGTGGGGTGGTTGCGTGTGTGGAAACCCGCCCTGGTGGTCGTAGAAGCCACGGGGGGATACGAGCAGCCCCTGGTTTGGCGATTGTTGGAGGCGGGATGGCGTATGGCGATGGCCAAGCGGCAGAAAGCGAGGCCGTCGCCGTATCTTTGGCGATCGAAAGCGCGTTCGGCGTGTCTTGTTCGCCTCTTGACAAATAACACAGTTACTGCAAGCACCCGAAAGGGAGCGCCTGCCCTGAGCCATGCACTGATCCGCAGGCGAAGTGACTGCCAAAGGGAAGCAATCCCCTACATCGTGGAGGAGATTGCTTCCCCCACGCTACGCTCGGGGCAGGCGGCGGGCACAGTTTACACTGAACAAAGTGAAGTGCCCGCCTCACAACGACGTCACAGGATGAACTGCGTAAGTCCTATCAAAATGCAACCTCCAATTCACAATTAACCGTTCACAATTCACCATTCACAATTCCTATACCCAATACCCGAACTCCGGAAGGAAACCCCCATGCCCAAAATCTACGCCGTATCCGATGGCTCTGGCACCACCGCCGACACAGTCGCTCGCGCGGCGCTGGCACAATTCGACACCCAAATCGAGGTGCAGAAATACCCGCGGATTCGCAGTCTCGAAAAGATCCGCGAGCTGGTCGCGCAGGCGGCCAAAGAACAGGCCATTGTGGTGCATACGTTTGCCTCGTCAGAACTACGCAGCGAAATGTACAGTGCCGGGCGTGCTAACCATGTGCCCACTATTGACCTGCTTGGCCCGCTGCTGGTTCGGCTTTCCGAAACCCTGTCGGCCCAGCCGCGCGCCCAGCCGGGGGTCTTCAAACCATTTGAAACCGGCTACCTGCAACGCATCGACGCGCTGGATTTTGCCGTGCGCCACGATGACGGCCTCCGGAGAGACGAGATCGATCAGGCCGAAATCGTGTTGGTGGGCGTTTCGCGCACCGCCAAAACCCCAATCAGCATTTATCTGGCCTACCGCGGCTGGCTGGTCGCCAACCTGCCCATCGTGGTCGGGCTTGAGCCGCCTAAAAAACTGTTCGAGCTGCCCAAAAATCGCGTCATCGGGCTGTCCATCTCGCTCGAAAGATTGACCCAACTGCGCCGTTTCGGGGAGGAACACCCCGGTATCTCGCCCATTTTTTACGGCGATCCCGAATATATGCGCAAAGAGGTGGCCTACGCGCAGGAGATTTTCGAGCGCGGTGGTTGGCCGCTGGTAGATATGTCTCACAAATCGGTCGAAGAGGCCGCCGCAGAGATTCTCACGCTGGTCAGCGTACCTGAAACACAGATGGACGCATAGCTCTCGTTTGAGGAACCCATCCGAATGCCCAAAGATATTCTCGCTTTGCTGATAGAAGATGATCTGTACGCTCGTGATTTGATGTCCATGCTGCTGACACGTGACTGGCGCACCCGCGTGGCCGGGGAGGCAGGCTCCGAGAGCGATGTAGAACACATTTTGAACCGCCCATTCAACCGGATTCAGGCTATCATTCTGGACACCGAGGTGCCCGGCGACCCCGAGTGGCCCTTCCGGGTGGCTACCTATGCCAATCGGCTTGACCCGCGTCCGGCCATTTTGTGTACCGCCACCAAACCCGACGAAAACACCCTTTCCAGAGTGGTAGAGGGTGGTTTTGGCGGCTACGTACTCAAACGGGAAGTAGGCTATACACTGGCTGCCGCGCTGGCGGAAATGGTCAAAAAAGAGCGCTGGATCATCACGCCGGAGGTCTACCGGCTGGCGCTGCGCATGCGCATCCGCTTACCGCCCAACACGGTTGTGCTCGACGGTTCCAAACCCGTGGCCAACCTGACGGCGCGCGAAGCCGAAATCGCCCGGCTGGCCATTCTCTTCAACCACCACCACCGCGACCTTTCGGACGAGTTGCTCATCCGCGCCGATCAGGTCTCCAAACACGTCAGCAATGTGTACTCCAAATTAGGGTTGGATGCCATTCTATCGGGCACGCTCAGCCCCGATACCTTCATTCAAGACGAAACGGTGCTAAAGCATTTCGAACGCATCCTGGCGCGGGTAGCCGCCTCAGGTTCCCGGCGGAAAACCACCGACATGGCAACCCTGGCATTTCATCTGCTGACGGTGCCTGAGATCAGAGAAGTTTTGTAATATCGAGAAACGTAAAGCGTAATTACCCAATTACCCAATTACCCAATTACCCAATTACCCAATTACCCCTACCAACAAAAAACCTTCGCGCCTTTGCGCCTCTGCGTTTTGATTCAACGCCAGGCCGCAGCACCGCAAAGAACCTTGCAACCCCTTGCGCCTTGCTTTCCTTCTCTTGTTCATCGTCACCCGGAAAAAATTAATCGCTCGTCTCATCATCACGGTATTCATTCGGCAAAGAACCTTTCCGAACGAACCAACCCAGCCTCAATGTCTCAGAAATCAGGTAGAGGTCCACAGCCACTAACAAAAAAGCTATTGCGATTTTAGCTACTATGAAGGAAACTTGGCCGGTGTCGAAGAAAGAAAGGACAAGCCCACCGGGCAGGGAGAGGCTGGTTACCGATTCGCCATCCGGCTTTCCAAAGAACAGCCAATAATGAAAGGGAATGGCGAGAAAGAAAATTCCCAGGTTGAACAACAAGTGATCCGATAGCCTGCGCTCGCTGACAAGAAGCGCTCCTGCGTTGCCAATGAAATACAGGCCTACCGCTGCAAACGGCAAACTCCCAATGACGACGATGAAGGGCGGCGCGTTGCCAAAGAAGCCCTCACGCGGCAGAATGTTCAACAACGCCAGGAGAGGCAGCAACCCGACACCCAGAAAGAGCACTCCGCAGCCACAACTGACTACAGAAGCCAACGTCTTGTTTTCCGGCGGTGGTGGGGCATCTCTGTTTGATTGCATAGATTTGGTGATACGCATAGTGCAAATTCTGTGAAGCGGAAACCTTTTTTAACGTGGCTCTACATCTTGTTGATTTGATCTCTTCATCCAACGTTGGCATAACCGCCCGCCGTGTTTGCAGTCTCACCACTGTTTCAGTACGGCCACAATTGGCAAATTTCGCGCCGCTTACCCACCGCCAAAGGCAGGGTGGGTGCAGCCGGGGTCAGGTACGCTTTACCTGACAATGCCATTATTGTCAACGCTGATACTGCTGTAACCGTACTTCTGCATTACGGCGAATATCCATATAAAACAGATTGATATCTGATTCGTGATAATCTTTCCCATCATGCGCAAAGCCTTCCGGAGCCGGTTCGATGTTTAGCAGTCCGTTTTCGCATTGAGCGCTGATCAGGTACGGCAATACTCTATCAAACGTATCCGGTACACCGCCTAGATGATAGCCCGCTGACACCGCTTGTTCATCCATCCGCCAACTCAGCGGGTTCACACAGACCGGGTCCCCCTGAACATCTCCGGTCATCAAGTCCGACCGGCCTCCTCGCGCCACAGTGCCCCAGGACACAAAACAGTTGGTTTGGGTAGCTGTTGTGCACGGCGAAAGATCATCAAACGTGCGCGTGCCAACCCGCTCACCAATAATGTAAGCCACAACCAAAATCCGCTCCAGGCGCAACTTCTCGTAATTTTCCTGGAGAAGACGGACGGCTATCTGACTTCCCTGGCTATGGGCCAGGATGAACAATGGCCTTCCTTGATTGTAATTCTCCATGTAATACAGAAAAGCGGCCTCAACATCGGAATAAGCCCTGTCAAACGCTTCTTGCCTGGCTTTCTCGGTATCAAGATAAGCCCACACACTGGCCTGTCGGTAGTAGGGGGTATAGATTTTGCCAACGTTGTTCAAACTACTTGCCTGAGAAGGCAACAAAAGATTTGCCACATCTTCCCGGTAGTCTTCGTCATCGATAGGCGCGTTGTTCGAAAAGAACGAAGCGTAAACAGTAGGATAGATGTAAAAAACATCCGCTTCGGCGGTGGCCTGGCCGTTTTGCAAGTCGGATGTGGGAACTCGCATGGAATTGTTATAGACATTCGGCAAAGAAGCCCAATTTTTCGCCTGGGCATAATCGACCGACCGTTCCTGTGAGTCACCACCCGCACAGGATGATAACAGCCAATAGACAAGTATCGTAACAGCAATTATTCCTCTATATTTCATCACTCAGCCCTCTTAGGGCTTATGTCATTCTGAGCGACCAGCTGTTATTTATCTCATTCTGAGCGATAGCAAGGAATCTCAACGATGATGAAGGCGATGGAAGTGGATGACGGAGGACGGATGACCGGGGACGGCGCGTGGTTATTGGTGGTCGGGGCGACCGGCCGGTCGCCCCGACGGTCGTTGCGCGCCGGATTCTTCGGTCGCTGCGCGCCGGATTCTTCGGTCGTTGCGCGCCGGATTCTTCGGTCGCTGCGCGCCGGATTCTTCGGTCGCTGCGCGCCGGATTCTTCGGTCGCTGCGCGCCGGATTCTTCGGTCGCTGCGCTCCCTCAGAAAGATAGAGTGTGTGTCTCATTCTAACAGAATTTACGCAGATGCTCGTGTGGACGGGTAGGGAACGGCAATGCCGTCGCCTACCCGCAGAGATGACCTGAACACTGAATACTGAGTTCCCAGCGCCTTCAGCGTTCTCAGCGTTCCAGAATTGCTGAAGCGTGACTTACGGGATGTTGAGAGGAGGGGCTAAATTTGATATGATTGAAGTTACCCCTTTCAACCTTTTCCACTTCTCTTCAGGAGGAACAAGGATGTTAACCATTAGCGCAATCAAAGCTGACGTGGGCAGTATCGGCGGGCACACCCGCCCTTCCATCCAGATGATGGATGTGGCCCGAGAACGCCTCCAGCAGGCGTTCGAAGATGGTTTGGTGACCGGATTCGACGTCACCCATACCGGAGATGACTTGTGTCTTCTGATGGTGCACCGGCTAGGAGAGGCCGCGCCGGAAATCCACAACCTGGCCTGGGAGGTCTTCGAGGCGGCAACCGATGTGGCGCGCGCCCAGGGCCTGTATGGCGCAGGCCAGGACCTGCTCAAGGACGCTCCATCGGGCAATGTGCGCGGGGCAGGGCCGGGCGCGGCGGAAATCGCCTTCGACGAAACCGCCAGCGAACGGCCGGCAGAGCCGTTCTTGGTCTTCACCGCGGACAAGTGCGGCCCGGGCGCGTTCAACTTCCCGCTTTGGGCGGTGTTCACCAGCCCAATGTATTGCGCCGGTCTTCTCTTGCCAAAGATGAAGGCCGGTTTTCGTTTCACCATCATCGACATGGAACACGCTGGCGGCGACCGGGTGATCGAGCTGGAGACCCCCGAACGGCACCTCGACCTGGCCATCCTGCTGCGAGACGAGAACCGTTTTGGAATCCAGGCCATTCATTCGCGCAAATACCCCCATCAAAAAGTGGTCGCCGTCTCCACCGACCGGTTGCACACCATCGCCGGTGAGTACAAAGGCAAGGACGATCCGGTCGCCATTGTGCGCTCCCAGGGAATTTTCCCCGCACCGGAGGAAATCGTCAGCCCCTACATGGTCGCCCACTACGTGGCCGGAGACGCCCGCGGCAGCCACCACATGCCGATCATGCCGGTGGCGATCAACACCCCGGTGGCAGGTGCTTATTGCCTGCCCCTCGTGGCTTGCATGGCCTATTCCGTCACCAAAGAGGGTGTACTATCCGAAGGGGTGGATATGTTCGGCAACGTTGCCTGGGACGCCACCCGGCTGAAAGCGCAGCGCAAAGCCGAGGACATCCGCCAGCAAGGGTTTGTAGGACCAGCTATGCTGCCCATTCAGGAGCTCGAATACAGTGCGTTCCGCCACTCCCTCGAAAGCCTGGAAGCCGAATTCGAGTTGCGCGAAACAGTGGCAAGCCCCAATGGACAGGGGCAGAATTAGGCCAGGACCTCACCCGGACCTCACAGGTCTCGAAGACCTGTGAGGTCTTTTTTGACAGATCACGCTTTGGGTGCCACTTTTTCCAAAAAAACTTCCAAAATTTGGGGGTCGAAGTGTTTGCCGGATTGCTCACGCATATAGGCAAGAATCTTTTCCCGCGGCCAGGCATCCCGATAGGGACGAACGGAACTCAACGCATCCCAAACATCCACAACAGCAAAAATGCGGGCTGACTTTGGAATGTGTTCGCCTTTCAAACCCCGCGGATAGCCGCTACCGTCCCACTTCTCATGGTGGCAATAGGGGATATCCAACGCGGGGCGCAAAAATTTTATCGAGGACAGCATCTGATAGGCGTACAACGGATGTTTGCGCATGATCTCCCACTCTTCTGCGCTGAGGGGGCCAGGTTTGTGCAAAATCCTGTCCGGAACCCCCATTTTGCCAATATCGTGCAGCAACGCCCCGCGGCGTAAGTGCATCAATGCCTGACCGGTGAAACCAAGCTCGCGTGCCAGTTTGATACTCATTTCTGTAACCCGCTGGCTGTGTCCCTCTGTCTCTTGGTCCCGCAAGTCCAAAACTCTCGCCCAGGCTTCGATGGTCTCATCATACGCCAGGGTCAGCTCGATATTCGAGCGTTGCAACCCCTCGAAGAGCAAAGCGTTCTCAATCGCAATGGCCGCTTGCCCCGCCAGGGAATGTAAAAACTCCATCCACTCGACATCGGGGTAAAAAGGCGAACGGTGGAAGATTTCCAGCACACCTTTTATCTGCCCCTTGGCTATCAACGGAATCCCAAAATAGGCCTTGAAATTTTCAACGGACATTAACTTGATGCGCCCAAACTCGGAGGCCGCGTTGATGTCCGGGATGCTCAACATTCGGCGCTCGAGGGCGGCCCGTCCCGCGTATCCCTCTCCTAACGGCACGACAGATTCCTGGATACGGGGAGTATGAAAACCGCGGCCAGTCTTGTATTCCAATGTTTGTGTATGGGGATTGAGCAACAGAATAGCAGAGGCATCTACCTCCAACTGCGCGGTTACCTGGTCGAGCAAAACGTTCAACGTAACACCCAGATCGATATTTGCGCTGATGGCGATGTCGATATTGCGCAACGCGTCCAGTCGCCGCAGCCGCTTTTCGGTTTGTTGATATAGGCGGGCGTGTTCCAATGTCAATGCCGCACGCTCGGCAAAAATAGACATCAGGCGTTCATCGTCTGGATCAAAAGCCGCTGGCGAGGCGCATTGAACGTCTATGGCGCCGATCACCTGGTCTCCCACCATCAGCGGAATCACCATCTCAGAGCGGGCATCCTTCCAGTCAGGCACATAGTGCGTCTCTTTGAGCACATCGGGCACGTTGATGATCTTGCCGAGGCGCATCGCCTGAGGCACCAACCCCTCCCCATCCAGCGTCACTTTTCCTCGGCTGGCCTCTTCAGGGTAGGAATAGGCGCCAGATGCGGCTATCCGCTCAATCTCGTTGGTGCCCTCTTTCAAAAGAAACAGACTGCAACTGGACTCTCCAAGCTCAGATCGGACGATTTCAACGATATTTTGGGCAAGTTTTTGGATGTCCACGGTCGAGCCGGTGATCAAAGACACCGAGGAGCGATAAAGACGAGCCAGTTCCTCATTGCTTCTACTCAATTCGATCAACTTTTCTTCGAGTTTTTCACGCAAGGCCAGGCGGTGGAAAGCATTGGCAGCCATGTTGGCGATGGTGGTCAACAAATGAACTGCATTGTTGTCTATGGCTCTCGAACGGCCAATCCACAAAGCCCCGATGGTCTCATCTCCCACGGAAAGGGGTACACATGCGGTTGCCGGTATGTCTTTCACCAATTCGGGAAACAGCACCGGCGAATTTTGACGAACATCATCGCGAATAAAAGGTTCTCCCGTCTGGATCACGTAGCCGCCGATTCCGATGCCCGGGGGTTGGCGCTCGCCGGTGCGCTCGGCCCAGACACCACAACCGAGCTCGAGCACGGTTTCGCCTGTATTAGGGTCACGCAATGCCAGACCAGCGTCCCCGGTGTCCAGTAAGGCCATAGTGTGTTCGAGAATAATCGGCACTATCTCGGCGCGCGTGGAGGCAGCCCGCATGGATTCGGAAAGCACCAACAGCGCTTCGCGCTCTTCGGCCTGCTTACGCACATGTTCCAGCAGCCGCATTTTGGCAATGGCCATGGAGAGCTGTGCCGCGGCCTGCTGCGCGCGCTCGATCTCATCCTCCGTGAATCGATGAGGCGTGTCAAAAGCGATCAATGCTGCGCCAAGTTTTTTGCCATCTGCTATGAGTGGCAGCCCGAGGATCGACCGGCTTGGAAACTTGTCCGCCACGCGCCGGCTGATATACGGCGAATTGAACACATCTTCCACCGCCAGCGGATGGCCGGCCCGCAGCACGGCTTCCGTGAGCGTAACTTCCCCGGGCTCCACTCGCAAGTTCGCATAGTTTTCCCTCTGCGGCCCTGAGGCTGCTTTGGGTATCACCCGATTGTTTACCTCATCCCACTCGACAATGTAGCAGGCATCTGCCTCGAGGATCTTTCCCATCTGATCGGCCAGCGTGCGCAGCATGGTGTCCAGGTCCTGGGAGGCGAGCACCGTGGCCGTGATCCGGTTGAGCAATTCGAGATAACGGGCGTAGCCACTGGTGGCCTCGAACAGGCGGGCGTTTTCGATAGCCACCGAGGCTTGCTCCGCGAAGGCGGTGATCAGCTCCAGATCATGGGGGTTGAACGGGTTTTCTTCGCCCAGACGGCTAACCGTCATCACCCCGATCACACGGCCACGCGCCTTCAAGGGGGCCAGAGCCAGCGACTCAGGCTCCACAGGTGTGCCAGGAACCTGAATGCCGCGTTCATCGCCCAATGTCTGGTGGACGATCTCCGCCTCCCCCGTCAGAGCAACATGCCCTGAAATTCCTTCCCCCAGTTTCAGGGGCAGGTGCATGACCTCTTCCGCGTGATCATGGAACGCGACCACACAGCGCAGAGTTTCCCCATCCGGTTCGATCAGGTGGATGCGGCTGCCATCCGCCGCGAACAAGGATTTGGCCTGTTCTGCAATCGTCTCCAGAACGGCCTCGATTTCCAGGGTGGACATGGCTCGGGTAGTGGTGAGCAAAGCCGCGGTTTCTTCGGCTCTGCGCCGCGTTTCGCGAAACAATCGGGCATTTTGGAGCGCAAAAGCGACCTGATCGGCAAAAGCCAGCAGGCGTTCTGCATGTACCCGGTTGAAAAACGCTGGCTGGCTGCTGTTCAAATTGAGAAAACCCAACACCTCTTGCTGGGTGGCAATCGGCGCGCCCACATAAGACCGGACCCTCGAGCGCAAGTGAATCCAGCGAGGGTCATCTTTGGTGTCCTCAATCCAGATTGGCTGCCGGGTCTCCGCCATTTCTTTGAGCGTTTCCAACTCCTCCAGGTCAAATTCCACCGATTCAATCCAGGTTTCCAGATCGAAGGCCTCATAACCCCGTTGGCGAACGACGCGCGTCTTCTGGTCTTCCAGCAACATGATAGTCGCGGTTTCGTAAGGCACCACACTGTCGACATTCTGCAAAATGCGGTCCAGCACCTGCTCGAAATCTAACGTGCTGTTGAGGGCATGAGCAGTGTCTCGCAAGGCTTCGGCTAACTTTCGCTGTTCCCGCTCCGATACCAGCAATCGCTCCCGCTCGCTCTCGATGCGGTGACGAGTAATCGCCTCTGAGAGCACATTGGCAATAGCCTGCAAGAAGTTCATGTCGTCCTTGGCAAAACTCCGCGGCCGCTTGCTGTGAACGCCTAACACCCCATAGGGCTGCTCCCCCCCACGGATGATAACGCTTATGCCGCTAACAACGCCATGATCAACCAGCAATTGCGGGGCTTTGAAACGCGTCTCTGTCTCAAAATCCTCGACAATCACGGGAGCATCCACAACCAGGGTATATCCCGCTTGCGAGTCATACGCTGCACTCACCAGCGCGTTCCCGACGACGCCTTTCTGCCACCCCACCCCCGCCACCACACGAAGCGCGTTACCATCCGGCAACAACTCCAAAATCTTACAATACTCAACATTCAGGGTAACGGCCACCAAAAAAGCAACCTGTTGCATCAGAGCGGATAAATCCTTCGTGGCCAACGCCTGCTGGCCCAGCCCAGCTACCACCGCCTGCTGCCGGATGCGCGCTTCCACTTCGGCTTCGATACGTTTGCGCGGGGTGATGTCCTGCACACTCACCAGCACTCTATCGAATTTGTCATCCTCCCCAGGGAATGCAATGCTGACCAGAACGTTCAGCCGCTCGTTTTGCAATGTGCGGTTGACCGTTTCCCCCTCGAAAAACGTCTGCCCCTCGGCAATCGCTTGCAACACTTTTCTGAAATTTTCCGCGGTTTCGGGCAGCAGAACCTTTTCCAACGAATCCAACAACTCCTGTTTTGTCTTCGCTCCATACAACCGCACCCCGGCATCGTTCACGTCCAGGATGGTTGTACGTCGAATACATTCCTGTACGAACTCCGGGTGCGCTCTAAAATACCCGGCAAAATCGTTGACGCCCTGTGATTTCAGATCGTCGATGGCTTTCTTGGCCCAGGAAAAATCTTGTTCCCAAATGGAAATAGCCACGTTCTGAAATATTTTCCGGTAGCGTTCCTCGCTTTCGCTTACCGCCAATTCGGGTTTGCGAAACTCGCTGCGTACGCGCTGCCTTTCGATAGCGTAACGAATGCTGTGGGCCAGTCTATCGGTATCGATCTGGGACTTCACCAGACAGTCCTGCGCCCCGGCTTGCAAGGCTTCAAGGGAGGTCTCCCAATCGGCCTCGGCTGCCAGAACCACAACCGCGACGCCAGGATATTGTTCTTGAAGGGCACGAATCTTTTTCAGATCATCCCTCTGCACGTTTGTTAGACTCAACAAAAGCGACTGAATTCCCTCTTGATCCAGCTTGGCGACCACCTGTGACCAATCAGAAACCCACTGCGCATCACACTTTTCCCCCTCCGCAGACAGCATTGCCAGAATACGTCTGGCTTCATCAGGATTTTCTTCGAAAAGAAGCAGCATATTTTCTTCCAAAAGAAGATACCTTTCAGGGCTTCAACATACGTTGGCATCCATCCGGTATTATAAGCCCGAACTGCTCTCGAAACGGATATTACAGCCCACAGCCACGCACACCAGCAAAAAAATAATAACGCAAAACGCCGAAATGCCAGGCGCAAGAAAGTTTTTAGTACCCCTGCGCTTTAATGTTAACGCAGGAACACCCGCGTTTTATCTCAATTCAATTTCAAAATCTGGCAATCCGGTTGGCGTCTTGAACGTCATCCATCTACTTGCCACCCTGGCTGGCAGCTCGCCTGCGCCCGTTTCGCGAGAGAGGGTGACATCTCGCTTCAATTTATTGTACAATCAGGGCATGAGCATTCGATTAGGTATCGACATCGGCGGTTCTGGCATCAAGGGCGCGCCCGTGGACACCCAAACCGGTCAACTGTTGGCCGATCGTTTTCGCATCCCCACCCCGCCGGGCGCCAAGCCCAAACCTGTTGCCAAAGCAGTCGCCAAAATCTGCAAACATTTCCAGTGGGAGGGGCCGGTGGGTTGTGGATTCCCCGCGGTGGTGCGTCAGGGGACCACCTGGAGCGCGGCCAATGTCTCGAAAGCCTGGATCGGATTGGACGCGGCCGCGCTGTTCTCGAAAACGACCGGTCTTCCCACACGAGTGCTAAACGATGCGGACGCGGCCGGGATGGCCGAGATGCGTTTCGGCGCCGGAGCGGGCCAACAGGGGGTGGTTTTGATCATCACCATCGGCACCGGCTTGGGCACGGCGTTGTTCAACCATGGCGTTTTAGTGCCCAATACAGAACTCGGCCACATCGAGATCGAGGGAGAGGATGCAGAGCGAATAGCCAGCGACGCGGCCCGAAAGCGCGAAAATCTGTCGTGGAAAGCGTGGGCCGCCCGCTTCAACCGCTATCTGCAAACTCTGGAAAAATTATTCTCGCCCGATCTGTTCATATTGGGCGGCGGAGCGAGTAAAAAGGCAGACAAATTCCTGCACCGCCTCGAGGTGCGCGCCAGGGTCGTCCCAGCCCGGCTGCGCAACGAGGCCGGAATCGTGGGCGCCGCACTGGCCGCAGCAACAAGTACGAAAAGGATTTGCACATGAGCACGCTCGAAACACCCATCGAACAGATCGACGAGTCCCCAGATTTGAATGACCCCCGGCTGTACATCAATCGCGAAGTCAGCCTGCTCGACTTTCAATACCGTGTGCTCGAAGAAGCCCAGGACGAGAGCAACCCGCTGCTCGAACGCGTCAAATTCATGGCTATCATTGGCTCGAATCTGGACGAATTCTTCATGGTGCGCGTGGGGGGGCTGCGTATGCAGCAAGATGCCGGTGTGGTGGACTTTTCGATCGACGGCCTGACCCCGGCGGAACAACTGGCAATCATTCGCAAGAAAGCACAAAAATTGATGCAAAAAATGCGCCTCTATTGGCGCGAAACATTAATGCCCCAACTGATCAACGAGGGCATTCACGTCTTGAATTACGACCAACTCAACGACAAACAGCGCGACAATGTACAAGATTACTTCGACAATATCATCTTCCCGGTGCTCACTCCCCTGGCATTCGACCCGGGGCACCCTTTTCCGCACATCTCCAATCTAAGCCTCAACCTGGCCGTGCTGATCCGGGATGAGCAGGGAGACAAACGCTTTGCGCGCGTCAAAGTTCCTGCCACCCTCCCCCGCCTGGTGCCGCTCAAACGCTCT
>Ga0256830_1002314_pt1 | contig 12653 bp, 14 predicted proteins | sample 128326metaG_FD_190537 | JGI IMG/M metagenome (GOLD analysis project Ga0256830, IMG submission 190537) | Hydrothermal vent microbial communities from Lau Basin, Pacific Ocean - 128-326 | ecosystem: Environmental > Aquatic > Marine > Hydrothermal vents | place: Pacific Ocean: Lau Basin | collected...
TGGATGCTGGTGTTGACGGTGTGGGTCACGCCGAGCAGCAACACCCACCCCCCGGCCCGGGTGAGTTCCTGGATCGGGACCAGCGGATCGTCGAGCGTTTGAGCGGCTAAGATGTGGTCCACCCCCACCCCCGCGAAGGATAAAATCGGGTGGCCGGATCGTTTTGCGCGCGGGTGCCGGCGCAAGGTTTCAGCAACCACACCCATCAACTTATCCGCTGGCATGTCGGGGTGAAAAAACTCGGCCATTTGGTTCCGGTTTTCGCCCATGCCGTATTGGATGCCGTTGTCGGGCGGCCCGGTTTCCGGGATGATCATCGTTTTGTAGGTGAAGGTTGGCATCATCACCCCCTGGAAGGCAGCCAGCAACGCGCCCACCACCGTCTCCGCACCCCCGCGCACCTGCCCAAACGCGGAGAGTGAAGCGTGGACGATGACCGGCCTCCCCGGCTCAATCGCCAGGTTGTTGAAGGTGGAGAGCAATTCCCGGAAAGAGAGCATAGGCAAGCCTAAGCCATAAGCTCGAAGCTGTGAACCAACCTGAGTGGCGGATAACGCATTACGCCTCACGCCTTACGAAAAGCGTAAAGCGTAAACGTAACGTGTAGCGCACGCCGCACCTGACACCTGCATTGTAGTGCTTTTGATTCACTTGTCAACAATGGTAGCGGCTGTAAAGTAAGTGACAGGGGTTATGCACTTCATGCCTGCTGTTGCTTGCGTCATTCTGAGCGACCGGCTGTTTGTGTCATTCTGAGCGACAGCGAAGAATCTCAGCGATGGTGGGGGGGATTCTTCGGGCACTTCGTGCCCTCAGAATGACGGGGGACGGATGACCGGGGACGGGGGACGGTTGTTCGACGCGTGGTTATTGGGGGTCGGGGCGACCGGCCGGTCGCCCCGACAGTCGCCCCGACGGTCGCTGTGCTCCCGGATTCTTCGGTCGCTGCGCTCCCTCAGAATGACAAAAGGGGCGTGTGGCATTCCGGCAGAGTTTACGCAGGTGCTCATAGTGGCGAGTGTCAGCGAAACCCGCCCCGCCATCACTTATTCAGTGACCACTACCTCAACAATGATCGGGGGCGTCGGGTTGCGCGTCGAGAAAAATGACCGGCGAGGGGGGCGGCGTTTGGGAGGCGCACAACGAGAGCGTTTTTTCGATCACAGCCTGGGATTCCCGCTGGTATACCAGCGCGGCAACGTGGATGCCGTCGGGGACAAGCTCCTGCGCGGCCGCGCGGGCCAGCGCGAGCACGCCCGCGGCCGCAGCCCGGTAGGCAGCGTAGTTCGGCTGCGTGCTGGTCTGGACCAGGTGCAAGATCAGGCCGCCGCTTTCCCGGCTGCGCATCACCCGGCCAGCTACCTGGGTGAGCAGGAAGGCCGCGGTCAGGTTGACCTCCAGCGTGCGCCGCCACTCCCATTCGTCCATCTTCAGCAAAGCGCGGCGGGGCGTCACCCGCGCGGTGTGGACGAGGAGGTCGATGGTGCTGCCATCGTCTTCGATCTGGTTGAGCATGGCCTGGAGGGGAAATTTCTTGGATACGTCGGCCAGGTATTCGCGCGCCCGTCCCCCTTTTTGCGTGATGTGTTGCACGGTCTGGGTGAGATTGTCGGGATTGATGTCGTTGGCCGCGACGGCCACGCCCTGGGCGGCCAGGGCTTCGGCAATCGCCCGCCCGACCCCGCGCCCGGCGCCGGTGACGAGGGCGGTTTTGCCGGCCAGGGCGGGTTGGGAAGCCGGTGATGGGGAGGGCCGCGCTAACAGGTCGAGCACCTGCGCGGCCGTGACGCGCAGGATGTCGGCGGGGTGGAGACGCACGAGCGCGTTGCCCGCGCCGCCGCCAGCGTACACCTGCTCGTGCACCAGCACACCGGGGTCCAGCAGAGTCGGGATCGGCTGGGGGTGGCCGAAGGGGGGCACCGCGCCGGCCGGGTAGCCGGTGATGCGCAGCACAGCGTCCGCGGCCGCGAGTTTGACGCGTTTGCGGCCTACGCGGTAATGCGCGGCCAGTTTGCGGCGGTCGATCCGGGCCGTGCCACAGGCCACCGCGAGCACGGGTTCGCCGCGCACCAGAAAAAGCACGGATTTGACGATCTGATCGGGCTGCGCGCCCACGGCCCGGGCCGCGGTTTCCACCGTCGGGGTGGGCGCGTCGAGATGCAGGATTTCTGCCCGGATAGCATGGGAATCCAAAAAGGCTTGCAGATCGGTGGGGGTGAGCATCTTACTCGTTGTGCCCTTTCGTTTCGGCCCCTTCCTGCTCGGGCCCGTTTTCCCGGCTTTTGCGGATGTTTTCCAGGCTGTCTTCTTGGTGATCGGCCAGGAGGATGGTGACCTTCCCCTGTGTGATGTGTTGGAGTGTCATACCTGCTTTGGTCCCCTCGGGAGAGGTGAGCGCCTGGCGAGCGGCTTCGGGGGTGTCGAAATACAGTTCGTGAATCAGCAGGCAGGTGTAGGGGCCGTACAGGTGCTGGGCGACCCGGCTGGTGACCTCCCGGCGCACGCCGGGCATTCGTTCGGCCCAGTACAGAAAGTCGGGCCAGCCCTGCTCGAAAGTTTCCTCAGGTGTCTGGGATGCGACCAGAATGACAAGTTTGTGCATCGTGCCTCCGGCCCGCGCGTGTGGTTGGCTGCGGGATGGGAATGATTATACCCGCGTGTTGTAGGTTGGCGGCGGTTATGGTATGATTTTGGGCGATCCAGATATGGAAGGGGAAGGCTTGGATCAAAAACCGCTGGCTTCAAAGAAGCCTGGTGGCATTCAAGGAAGAAGCATGGACGATAAGATCACCATCATCGAAGGCCCGCCCCCCACTTTCGAAGCTGTACACGACGGATGGATTCTGGGGTTGAGCGACAGCCCCAACCTGGCCGACCTGGCCCTGACTCGCTTGCGCACCTTCAACGGCCCTGCACTGGTCGAGCGTTGCCACCGTGCCTGGCGCAACAATCAAACCATCGATCTGGAATACCGTACCCCGGACGGGCTGCACCAGTACGCGCAAATCGTGGCTGCTCAGAGTGTCGAAGTAGAAGAAGGCGACCTGCTGCTCTTGTGGGTGCGCCTGCCTAGCGACGGCCTGGAACTGGAAATCGGTTACGAAGACGACTTCGACGACGAGGACGATCTGGACTCCCCCTTTTAATGGCAGTACTTACGCAGTTGGTGAACTCAAGGACGGGTTTGGTGTCATTGCGAGCACCCGAAAGGGTGCGCCTGCCCCGAGCGTAGCGTGGGGGAAGCAATCCCCTACCTCGTGGAGGAGATTGCTTCGGCGGGCAAAGTTTACGCTGAACAAATTGAAGTGCCCGCCTCGCAATGACACCACAGGCATGAACTGCGTAAGTCCTATTAATGACAGAAGTTATGCAGTTGGTGAACTCAAGGACGGGTTTGGTGTCATTGCGATTAAAACCATTGGGTGCTCTCGAACAGGAAAAACGCTGCTTCGCAATGAGACGCCTGAGTGGTTGCCACAAACATTGAAGTTCTACGGTTACATGTAGGAGCGACGTATGTCCGACGAAAACATCCTGCTCAGCGAGCTGCAAGACGGTGTGTTGACGCTGACTCTCAACCGGCCCAAGGCCAACGCGTTCAATTTTGCGTTGATCAAAGCCCTGCGCGGGGCACTCAAGCAGGCCGCCAGAGACGATGCGGTGCGTGTGGTGGTGTTGACCGGCGCGGGAAAAATCTTCAGCGCGGGGCAGGATATCAGCGAGTTCGGGGAGGGGGAGGGGGGAGAACAGCTCTCTTTCCGCCAACACCTGCAAAAGACGTATAACCCGCTGGTCTTACAGATGCGGCGGTTGGACAAGCCGATCATCGCGGCGATCAACGGCGCGGTGGCGGGTGCGGCGTTGGGCGTGGCGCTGGCGACCGACCTGCGCATCGCGGCGGACACCGCCCGCTTCGTGGTCGGCTTTTTGGGTATCGGGCTGGCCCCGGATTCTGCGGTCTCGCTACTGCTGCCGAAGTTGATCGGCCTGGCGCGCGCTGCGGAGTTCACTTTTTCCAACCGGCCGATCAGCGCGCAGCAAGCCCTGGAGTGGGGGCTGATCAACCGGGTGGTGCCCGCGGATCAACTGCGCGGCGCGGCCGCGGCCTGGGCTGCGGAACTGGCAAAAGGGCCGGTGCGCGCCATGGGGCTGGCTAAACGTGACTTCAACAAAGCCATTTTGCCCAACCTGGAAGAGGTGCTGGATTACGAGGCGCACATTCAGGAGATCGCGGGGCACGCCGCGGAACACCACGAGGGGGTGGCCGCGTTCCGGGAGAAGCGCGAGGCCAGGTACGTCTGAGCAATCATTTTCATAGCAAAATTACCGCCGCGGCCAGTGTGATGAAAAAGCCGCCCACCCCCAGCGCGGCGAGGGCCACACTGCTCCCCTGACGGCGGTCTGCCAGCGTGATCAGGGGGAAAATCCCTTCCGGCCTGAGCAGGGGGCCGGCAAACCAGGTGAACGCCACGCCGCCCACCAGCCCGCCGACATGCCCCCAATTGTCGATACCCGGCTGCAGGCCGATGAGCAAGTTAATGATGCCCAGGTAGACGATGCGGTTGAGAATGGCGCGTGCCCGCGCGCCGAACAGCTCGCGATTCTGGTAGACAAACACCCCCTGCGCACCGAACAAGCCGAAAATTGCCGTGGAGGCGCCCAAAGAAGGGGCCGCGGAAAACGCCAGCGATCCCACGTTTCCGGCAAAGCCGCTCAACACGTAGAGCAAAAAATAGCGCGAGTGCCCAAAATGACGCTCCAGTTCCGGCCCGATGACGTACAGGGCGTACATATTGAAGCCGATGTGTAGCACGCCGCCGTGCAACAGTATGGGGGTAAACAGCCGCCAAAACTCCCCGGCTGCGATGCGCTCGTTGATTTTCATCCCCAGGGCAGCCGGGAGGTCGAAACCGAGCAGAGCATTCGATCCTACCTGCGCCAGAAAGACCAGAATGGTGACCACCAGGATGGTGTACGTGACCCAGGGGGTGTTGCCTCTGGGACGGTAGACCACCTGCGGCCGCGGGGGGGGCGGCTGCTGCGGGGTGGGGCCGGCCCCGAAGGGTTCGTCGGTCCGGTACGGCGGGAGGGCGTTTTCGCCAGAGCCGGCTGGGGGAGGAAAAGGGGCCTGATTCAAATGACAACCTTTCGATGGTGTACGCGATGGTGTTCGCTTTGAATGATCGCCAGGATGATATCCACGGTTTCATCCAATTTGTCTTCTGCGTTGATCACCACGTAGTCGAATTCCTGGATGCGCTGCAACTCTTTACGGGCCATGGCGATGCGTAAGTTGAGTCCTTCGGGGGTCTCGGTATGGCGTTTTTGCAGCCGCCGCACGAGTTCTTCTTCGGTGCGGGTGGTGAGGAAGATGAGCAGCGCCTCGGGGTAGAGTTTGCGGATGGTGGCCGCGCCCTGCACGTCCAACCGCATGACCACGTCTTTGCCGCTGGTCAGGGCTTCCCGCGCCTGTGCTTTGGGGATGCCTTTATAGTCGTTGTAAACGTACGCGTATTCGATCAACTCATCTTGTTCGATCATGCGGGCGAATTCTTCGTGTGTGACGAAGAAGTAGTCAACGCCGTGTACCTCTCCAGGGCGAATAGGGCGGGTAGTGGCGGTGACGACGAAATGAATAGGCAGGCCGCGCGCCTGCATCGCCCGAACCACAGTGTCTTTTCCCACGCCCGAGGGGCCGGAGATGACGATCAGCAATGGCTGCGGGGAGAAATGAAAGGTGAATCCTTCGTTCATGGGATGGGAGTGGGTAATTGGGTAATTGGGTAATTGGTAATTGCATCCTGAGCGGAGGGCGGCGTAGCCGCTCGTAGTCGAAGGATGGGGGGGTGAATTGTGAATTGTGAATGGTGAATTGTGAACGGTTAATTGTGAATTGGGGATTGCATCCTGAGCGAAAGGCGAACAAAGTTCGCTTGTAGTCGAAGGATGGGTATTGGGTGGCTTATGGCCTACAGCTCATACCAACGGCCAGGGATACGGACGCGAGTGCTCCGGCGGGTAGGGGAAAACCCTGGCAGCCAGCAGTTGGTCGGTGCGATGGACGAGTGCAGCGAGTTCTCGGGGGGAAAGATATTGTCCCAGGGTATCGAACGGCTCGGAGGGCGGGGTCAGCTTTTCTCGAAAGCGTTGAATATCCCGGCACAATTCATCCGGGATGTTTTGTCCGGCAAAGTCCCAGATGACTGTGCGTAGTTTCGGCTCCTCGTGAAAACAGACGCCGTGATCGATGAGCCAGAGACGGTTTTCCCGGTCGATGATCACATGCCCGCCCTTTCTATCCGCGTTGTTGATCAGCACGTCGAAAAGCACTACCGGGCCCAGCCGCTGGCGATCCTGAGGGCGGAAATTGAAGTAGTGATACTCCGGATCGTGTTCCACAAAGAGCTGCAAGGAACCCGCGCCCAGCGGGCCGGATTCTCGATAGATGGTGGGGGGCACCATCTTCCAGCCGAGCATTTCGCTGACCAGATAAGCAGCCACCTCGCGCTTTGCCAGGGAAGCGCGCGGAAAATCCCACAAAGGACGCTCGCCCCGGATGGGTTTGTACACCGCGTCGATTTCGTGTTCTTCGAGACGCACCTTTGTGAGCAGGGTGTAGTTCGATCCCCAGAGGAATTGCCCTTCCAACGAAATTTCGCCGTTTTTGAGAATAGAAAGATAGGAATTAGCGCTCATTCACCAAGTTCGCAGAAGTTCAATGTCTGAACTTCTCGGCCATCGCGGTTGAACACATATGACATTAAACGGAATGGACAAGCGGTTTACGACTTTACGCTGGATGGCCATTCTTTTTGGCGCAAAAATGCCCTTCTTCGGGATCGATGGGCGCGCCGCATTGAGGACAGAGCGGACGTCCACGCGAGGCGACCTCTATGCCCCAATGGGCCAGCGCGCGCAGCTGCGAGCGGCTGCACCAGAACCGTATCGCTCTGATTTCTTCCGGGTCCTGTCCTTCGGTCATGATTTCGCGAGTCACCAACACGACCAGGTCGCTGTCCACGTCGTAGCCCAGGGCAAGCTCGCCGACGCGGAACAAGGGGTCCACAGGGGGGTGGATGTGCATTTTCTCTTCTACGTAATCGGAAGATGCCTCCGGAAGCTCGGGGAAACGGGCCTGGATTTCAGCCAGGAATTGCTCGATTCCCACGGCAAGTTGCTGAATCTGAAATTTTTCGACGATTAAAGTGATTGTGCGCGTCTCTTGTTGCGCCTGAATGTAGAAAACGCGTTTTCCGGGCGGGCCAATCGCGTCGGTGGTGATGTGTGTGACAGGGCGAAAATCGATTTCTTGGGGCATGGTTGGGGGGAGGAATTGTGAATGGGGAATTGTGAACGGTTAATTGTGAATTGGGTGTTGCGTTCTGAGCGGAAGGTGAATGGAGTGGGCCTGAAGTCGAAGGATGGGGGGTGGGTATTGGGTATTGGGTAATTGGGTAATTGGGTAATTGGGTAATTGGGTAACCTAATTCCTATTTCACGAGTTTGCAACCTGAGACCTCACACCTTGCACGCGGGAACGTTGGGGTGCTGAGGGGGATTGGGGCGGACAGGCATATTGACAGGAGTTATGCAGTGCATACCTGCTGTTGCCCCTGTCATTCTGAGCGACAACGGGAGCGAAGAATCTCGCTTGCGGTGGGGGAGATTCTTCGGTCGCTATGCTCCAGATTCTTCGGGGCTGACGCCCCTCAGAATGACAGGGATTGTGTGGAGCTTACGCAGGTGCTCGTAAACCCATACCTGATTTCATCAACTGCGTACATCCTGATGACATTGAATGTCACATGTCGCATACCGCACACCGCGCCTAACACCTGAAAGTATACCAGACTCATTTCCGCCGCCTGCGGCGAGGTTTCCATTGTGAGGAAAAGTCCAGAGAGTAATTCAAGTTGACTAACACGGCGTGATCGGCTTGAAGGTGCAGGGTGGTGATCGAGGCCGGGGCGACCATCAGCCGCTGAAAAAGGTCGAGCGACAATCCCAGGTAGTAGGCCGCAGCCAGCTTGATCAGGTCGCTGTGGGAAACGCACACGATCAGGTCTTTGGGCTTGTGCTCTTTACGCAACAATTCGAGTTCCTGGACGATGCGTTGCTGCGCCTGGGCGAAGGTCTCGCCTTGGGGGAAGCGCATCAGCGAGGGGCGGGTCTGGACGATGCGCCAGAGTTTGCGCCTGCGCAGGGTTTTGAGCGTCTTGTCTTGCCAGTCGCCAAAATCCACCTCCAACAGACCGTCGCGTGTGACCACCGGCAGGCCTTTGGCCTCGGCGATGGGCTGCGCGGTCTCCACGGTGCGGTCGAGCGGGCTGCTGTACACCGCTTTGATGGGCGCGTTTTGCAGCGCCTGGGCCAGCATGTGTGCCTGTTTCCGGCCCTTTTCGTTCAGATGAACGCCGGGCAGCCGTCCTGCCAGACGCCCTTTTTTGACGTAGTCGTTTTCACCGTGACGGATGAGGAGGATGATGGGCATGGGGTTTGAGTGGGGGGGTGGGTAATTGGGTAATTGGGTAATTGGGTATTGGTAATTGGGTAATTGGGTAATTGGGTATTGGTAATTGGGTAATTGGGTAATCCAGTGCCTGATTCTCGTCATAATCTGCGGTCGCCTACTCCTTACTTCTTACTCCCTACTCCTTACTCCCTACTCCCTACTCCCCCTCTTCTATGCCTGCTCTTGATCTCGCGAATCTCTTCTTCTGACAGGTCGGGGAGGGTTTCGGTTTGGGTGATGTTGAGGGCGGCGCGTTGGGCCGCGCGCCATTGTTCCAGGCGTTGGGCGATCTCGGCTTCGTAGCCCTGGTCAGAGGGCCGGTAAAAGTAGCGTCCGAGCAGCTCGCGCGGCAGGTATTGCTGGGGGAGGAAGTGATCCGCCGTGTCGTGGGGGTACTGGTAGTCTTTGCCGTGCCCGAGTGCGTGGGCGTCGCGGCTGCCATCTTTCAGGTGGGTGGGAACTTCGACCTTGCCTTCCCGTTCGATCAGTTCAAAGGCTTTGAAGTAATGGGTGGCGGTGTTGGATTTGGGCGCGGTGGCGAGGTACAGGGTGGCGTGTACGATGGGGTAAATACCCTCCGGCAGGCCGACATAGTCGAAGGCCTGCGCGGCGGCGGCAGCGATCACCAGCCCGTTAGGGTCGGCCATGCCGATGTCTTCGCCCGCCAGGATGATCAGGCGGCGCAGGATGAAGCGCGGGTCTTCGCCCGCGTAGAGCATTTTGGCTAACCAGTAGAGGGCCGCGTCCGGGTCGCAGCCGCGCACCGATTTGATGAAGGCCGAGATGGTGTCGTAGTGCGCGTCGCCGTCTTTGTCGTACAGCACCGCGCGGCGCTGGATCGATTCTTGGGCGACCTCCAACGTGATGTGGATCACGCCCGCCTGGTCTGGCGGGGTGGATTCGACGGCCAGTTCCAGCGCGTTGAGCGCGTTGCGCGCGTCCCCGCCCGCCACGCGGATCAGGTGCGCGAACGCGTCTTCGTCCACGCGCACCTGCCGGTCGCCGTACCCGCGTTCGGGGTCGGATAAGGCACGTTCGAGCAGGGCGCGCACGTGGTGGTCTTCCAGCGGTTTGAACTGGAAGATGCGCGAGCGCGAAACCAGCGCGCCGATCACCTCGAAGTACGGGTTTTCGGTGGTCGCACCGATCAGGGTGACGGTGCCGTTTTCGACGTGGGGGAGCAGCGCGTCTTGCTGGGCTTTGTTCCAGCGGTGGACTTCGTCTACAAACAGGATGGTGCGCTTGCGGTACAGCCGCCGGCGTTCGACGGCCTGTTCGATCACTTCGCGCAGCCGTGCCTTGCCGTCCAGCACCGCGGAAATGGTCTCGAAATGCGATTGGGTGTGGTTGGCGATCACCATCGCCAGCGTGGTCTTGCCGGTACCCGGCGGCCCCCACAGGATGATGGACGAGAACAGCCGGTCGGCCTCGATGGCGCGGCGCAGCAGCCGCCCCGGGCCGACAATGTGTTCCTGACCGGCGAATTCCTCCAGGGTGCGCGGGCGCATACGCGCGGCCAGCGGGGCTTCGGATTTCAAGCGTTCCTGAAGGGCGTGATCGAACAAGTCCATAGCGGGATTCTATCATGTTCCGGCGCAAATCCCCTCCTGCCGGTGTGAAAACAAGATGTACCCGTAACTTTTTCCCAAAATTCTCAACATTCCTAAATGAACGTTGGAGATCATGATGACCATCCCCCCGAAAAGTTTGCCGTCTGCTGGCGGGCAATGGGTTGCCCCGCGTTTTGGGCGTTGGATACCCGATTGGCTCAGTGAAGCCCTGCGCTTTCTGGCCGTTGGGGTGTTGAACACCCTGTTGGACGCGGGACTGTATTTTGTGTTTTCCGGCTGGGTCTGGGTGCTACCGGCGCAAAAAGTGTTTGCCAAAAGCCTTTCGTATTCGGCGGGCATCCTCAACAGCTTTTTTTGGAACCGCGCCTGGACCTTCAAATCCCGGGTCGATCCTGTGAAGGCTTTACTGCCCTTCGCGGCCGCGAATCTGTTCGCGTTGGGGATCAACGTCGGGATCATGCACCTGGCTTTGAACGTGATCAGGGTGGACGAGCGCATCGCCTGGCTGCTTGCCACAGCGGCCACGTTTGTGTGGAATTTCACAATCAGCAAGTTTTACGTTTTCAGTGCCAGGCCGCCGTTACCACAGGGGGAGTGAAACGATTTGAAATACCGGGACCTGATTGCAGTTCCCTGATCTTATCCCTGACATAGTGAGACGCCGTCACCTCAGGCCGACATCACAAACGCCGCTTCTGGTAATGTGTGTTGGTATGGCGTGACGACCGGTATCCGCGGTTATAATTTGGGACAACACATCCAACAAACGCACAAAGCTGCTAACGACCGATGGAATCCTTACCCATAACTTTTCACTTCGTTCAACGACAAATTAAACGAAGTGATCATGAAACGCTACGCTGTCGCTTTTCTTTTCTGTCGTCCCTTTTTTGGGGCCGATTCACGCAATCCAGAACGTCTCCATGGGTAAGAAGCTGGATGATCGCAACGCGCAGCCTGTTATCGGGGCGGATCCCCTTCGCACGTTACCAGAAGAAGCCTTCCACAACCCGCCAGTTACAAGGCAAGGAAATGGGGGCGGGCGGCTCGGGTCGGCCGCGCTTCGACGAAAAGGAAGCCCTGAAAGGCCTCAGGGCATTCGACCCGGAAGTGATTACGCATGTACACAACCACTTTTACCCCGAAATTTATCGCTATGCCCGCTACCGGCTCAGCGATCCGACCCTGGCAGAAGACCTGGCCTCCGAGGTCTTCGTCCGGTTGCTGGAATCTTTCGATGGCGGCGGCGGGCCGCGCAAATCTCTGCGGGGCTGGCTGATGGGGACGGCCTCCAATCTGGTCAATGATTACTACCGCAAACAATACAAACACCAGACCGAGGCACTCTCCGATGGCCTGGAAGCCGACCTGCCGGGACCAGGCAAGATTTTCGAGATGACCGAGCAACACGACCAGGTGCGAGCAGCCCTGGCAAAACTTACCCAAGATCAACAAAACGTGCTCGCCCTACGCTTTGGCGCAGGATATTCCCTGGAAGACACCGCCCAGGCGATTGGCAAGAAAGTCAACGCAGTCAAACAATTGCAGTTTCGTGCGCTGGCCGCCTTACGCCGACACCTCGGTGAGAAAACACACTAAAGATGGAACACACCGGTAAACGCCCGAACGTCCCACTGATGGACGCTTTAGAAGAGAGCCTGAGGGCCATGCAGCAGGGGGCCAGCATAGAGGCCTGCCTGCAACGGTACGCCGAACAGGCCGAAGAGCTGCGGCCTTTGCTGCAAGCCGCCCAAATGGCCCAAAGCCTGCGCGTCGAGGAAATCCCCGCCGCTGCGCTGAACCGCAGCCGCACCCGCGTACTGGGCCGCGCCGCGCAGCTGCGCAAGAAATCGACCCGCGGCTGGTTTGCGCGTTTACCACGCCTGGCGTTCAACCTGGCGGCTGCGGTGATCGTGCTGGTTGTCGGGTTGTTCAGCCTGAATTCAGCCTCTGCACAGGCGCTGCCAGGCGATACCCTGTACCCGCTCAAATTATCCATCGAAAACCTGTGGCTGCGGACAGCCGCCAGCCCGCAGGCACGCCAGAACCTCGAAACCGCGTTCCAACAACGCCGCATTGAGGAAGTTCGCCAACTGCTGACCCTCGGAAGGGAAGAAAACGTACAATTCCAGGGGGTGCTGGTCAAACAACAGACCGTTCCCGGTACGACCACACAACGCTGGACCGTCAGCGACATCGAAGTCACCCTCTCAGCCGAGACCGAGGTGGTGGGCGAGATCAAAATCGGGATGCTGCTCGAAGTCCAGGGCGTAACCCAACCCGGCCAGGGCGTGCTCGCCTCCGTGGTGCGGCCGCGCGCCTATGCTTTCATCGGCGTGGTCGAGCAAATAGCCGCCGCACGCTGGCAAATCGGCGGGCAACAGGTGGCAATCCTGCCTACCACCCAGATCGATGCCGGGATCGGGGTGGGTGACACCGTGATGGTATTGGCAAGTTATGACGATCAGGGCGGAATCTCGGCCCGCGCCATCCTGCTGACCCAGCCATCCGAACCGGATACCGAGACCACCCCCACACAAACGCCGCAGCCCACCACATCTCACACCCCC
>Ga0256830_1002315_pt1 | contig 12650 bp, 12 predicted proteins | sample 128326metaG_FD_190537 | JGI IMG/M metagenome (GOLD analysis project Ga0256830, IMG submission 190537) | Hydrothermal vent microbial communities from Lau Basin, Pacific Ocean - 128-326 | ecosystem: Environmental > Aquatic > Marine > Hydrothermal vents | place: Pacific Ocean: Lau Basin | collected...
TATCCCCAAGGTCCTGGTCGCCGACGACTCCAGCGTTGCGCGCAAGCAGATCAAGCGCACCCTCGACCAGCTGGGTATCGAGTCCGTGCTGGTCAACGACGGCCTCGAGGCCCTGCGCTATCTGCAGAACCTCGCCAAGGCGGACGACGTTCACGAGGAACTGACGATGGTGATCTCCGACGTGGAGATGCCCAACATGGATGGCTACACGCTGACCACCGAGATTCGCAAGAATGCCGCCTTGAAAGACCTGCACGTGGTCCTGCACACCTCCTTGAGCGGTGTCTTCAACCAGGCCCTGGTGGAGAAGGTCGGTGCCGACAAATTCATCCCCAAGTTCGACGCCGATGAACTCGCCGAGACCATCCTGGCTTCCGTCGAGCAGGTGAAGGCAAGCCGGGCGGCGGCATAAGTTCGATCTCGATGACAGGGAATGCCTCGACCGCCAGCAGCCTGACCAGCGCTGATTACGATGCCTTTCGCCGCTTTCTCGAAGAGGCGAGCGGCATCGTGCTGGGCGACAACAAGCATTACCTGGTCACCAGCCGCCTGACCCGCCTGATGCGGGAGCAGGGCATCAGCTCCTTCGCTGCCCTGATGCAGCGTATCCGCGCCGACAGCCGCCTGCGCAACAGCATCATGGACGCCATGACCACCAACGAGACCTCCTGGTTTCGCGACAGCTATCCCTTCGACATTCTCAAGGAGGAACTGCTGCCGGAGTACGCCAAGAAACAGGCCCGCCAGGTGCGCATCTGGTCGGCGGCCAGTTCCACCGGCCAGGAGCCCTATTCGCTGAGCATGGTGGTCAGCGAATATCTGCAGAAACGCCCCGGCAGCCTGCCGGCCAATGGCGTGCAGATCCTCGCCACCGACATTTCGCCCACGGTGCTGGAACAGGCGCGCAAGGGGGTCTACGAGGGCGTGGCGGTAGCGCGGGGCCTGTCGGAGGAACGCAAGCGGCGTTTCTTTACCCAGACCGGGGAAGGCTGGCGGGTGAAGGACGACATCCGTGGGCGGGTCAGTTTCCGCGAGCTGAACCTGATGCAGAGCTACGCCGCGCTGGGCAAGTTCGACATCATTTATTGCCGCAACGTGCTGATCTATTTTTCCGCCGACCTGAAACGCGACATCCTCTCGCGCATGGCCCGCGCCCTGAATCCCGGCGGCTACCTCGTGCTCGGCGGCTCCGAGTCCATCACCAGCTATTCCGACGACTTCCAACTGGTGCGCTGGCGCAACGGGGTGATCTACAGGCTTCAGACCTGAGGCCTGAGGCTGGAGGCCGGAGGGGAGCCAGTTCGCATCGCCCCCTCAACAACCCAACCCTCAGCACTAAGCACTAAGCACTCAGCACTCAGCACTCAGCACTAAGCACTAAGCACTAAGCACTAAGCACTAAGCACTAAGCACTAAGCACTCAGCACTAAGCACTAAGCACTCAGCACTCAGCACTAAACCATCACCCACCCTTGCCGCCCCCGGCCCATCCTTGCCGCTCCAGCCCTTGCCGGTCCTGCCGCCCGGTTTCTAAGTCGCTGTAATTCAAGATAAAGCCAATTCTGGCACGCCCCTTGCTCTGTTCCCGGTGAGACAACGAGGCAAGGGAGAAACGCAATGCGGTTTGGCCTGGACAACGTACTTGGCATCCACCAACAGGCGCTCAGCATCCATTCACGCCGTTCCGAGGTGCTGGCCAACAACCTGGCCAATGCCGACACCCCCGGCTACAAGGCGCGTGACGTCGATTTCCGCGCCGCCCTGCAACAGGTCAAGGGACAGGGCAGCGAGGGCAGGCTGATGACCACCAACCCCCGTCACCTGGGTGGCAGTGGCAGCCCGGCAGGCGGCATCGACGAACTGCTGGGCGAGCTGAAATACCGCAATCCCACCCAGCCCTCGCTGGACGGCAACACGGTGGACCCGCAGCGCGAGAAGTCCGCCTTCATGGAAAACGCCTTGCTGTATCAGGCCAACCTGCGTTTCCTCACCGGCAAGATCAAGGAACTGCGGGCGGCCCTGAAGGGCGAATAATCGTGGTTAGAGCGCATAGCAGCAGAAGGTAAAACATCATGTCACTGTTCAAAGTACTGGATATCGCTGGCTCGGGCATGAGCGCGCAGGCACTGCGCCTGAACACCACCGCCAGCAACATGGCCAATGCCGAGTCGGTGAGTTCGAGCAGTGGCGAGACCTACCGCGCGCGCCAGCCCGTGTTTGCCGCCACCCTGAACGCCCTCGGCGAGGCGGGCAGGGGTGCGGGCGTGAGGGTCAAGGGCATCGTCGAAAGCCAGGCGCCGCTGCGCAAGGAATACGCCCCCGCTCATCCCCAGGCCGACGAGGAGGGCTACATCTACAAGCCCAACGTCAACATGGTGGAAGAGATGGCCAACATGATTTCCGCGTCGCGTTCCTACCAGAGCAACGTGGAAGTGGCCAAGACCTGCAAGCAACTGCTGGCCCAGACCCTGACCATGGGCGAGTAAGGCGGAGACGACAATGACAAACGTGGACAACAATCTCAATTCGGTGATCGGCAATCTCGGCCTGGGTGAACCAGCGGCGAAGAAAAAGCCGGGGGACGAACTGGGACAGAGCGAATTCCTCGAGCTGATGATTGCCCAGCTCAACAACCAGGACCCCATGAAGCCGATGGAGAACGGTGACTTCATCGCGCAGATGGCGCAGTTCAGCGCGGTGACGGGATTGACCGAATTGAAGCAGTCCTTCGACTCCCTGGCGGCGTCGCTGCAGTCCAATCAGGCCCTGCAGGCCTCGTCGCTGGTCGGCCGCACGGTGGTGGTGCCCTCCGGCATCGGTACCCTGCCGGCGGGCGGCACGCTGTCCGGCATGGTGGACCTGCCTTCCTCCAGCAGCAACCTGGCCATCACCATCCAGGATGCCAGCGGCCAGGTGGTGCGCCGCCTGGAGCTGGGTTCGCAGGGCGCGGGGGATGTCTATTTCAACTGGGATGGCATAACCAATAGTGGTGTGCCCGCGCAGCCCGGACGCTATTACATCAGCGCCGAGATGGAGACCGAGTCGGGAACCGAGGCGCTGGAAACCCTGGTGAGTGCCGCGGTGGATAGCGTCACCATGGGCAGGGGCGGACAGGGCATGACGCTGAATCTTGCCGATGGCAATTCCGTCGACCTGTCCAGCGTGCGCTCGATCAAGTAACCCAAGCGGCTCATAACAGCCCAAGCAACAACCGAGGAGATGGACCATGCCTTTTCGTATCGCACTCAGCGGCCTGAACGCCGCGCAGACCGACCTTTCCGTCACCGGCAATAATATTGCCAATGCCAGCACCACCGGCTTCAAGCGTTCGCGCGCCGAATTCGCCGACGTCTACGCGGTGGCCTTCGAGGGCATCAGCGACATCGCCACCGGCAACGGTGTCAGCGTGTCGGCGGTGTCGCAGAACTTTTCCCAGGGCAACATCGACTTCACCGAGCGCAACCTCGACATCTCGGTGCGCGGCCAGGGCCTGTTCGTGCTGAACGACGCCTCCGGCCAGGCCTTCTCCCGTGCCGGCGCCTTCCATGTCGACCGCGATGGCAACGTGGTCAACCAGAGCGCGCAGAAGCTGCAGGTGTTTCCCGCCGTCGCCGGTGGCGGCTTCAACACCGGCGTGCTGACCGACCTCAAGCTGTCGACCTCCGACGGGCCTCCCCAGGCCACCGGCCTGATCACCGCCAGCGTCAACCTGAGTTCCACCGAGTCGCCGCCGGCAACGGCGCCGTTCGATCCGGCGGATCCCACCAGCTTCAACAATTCCACCTCCACGGTGATCTACGATTCCCTCGGCACCGCGCATACCGCCACCATGTATTACGTGAAGACCGCGGTCGACAACCAGTGGGACGTGTATCAATACGTGGATGGCAACGTGGTGCCCAGCGGCGGCGCATCGCCCATCACCATGACCTTCAATCCCGATGGCAGCCTCAACGGGCCGTTGAATATCGCCTACGACGCGGTGCCGTCGGGCACCGGCGCCAACCCCATCCAGTTCACCCTCGACTATTCCAACAGCACCCAGTACGGCAGCCCCTACGCGGTCAATGGCCTGTCGCAGGATGGCTTCACCACCGGCCGCCTGAGCGGTATCGACATCGACAGTGAAGGCGTGGTGTTCGCCCGCTTCACCAACGGGCAGGCCACCCCGCTGGGCAAGATCGCCCTGGCCAACTTCCCCAACCTGCAGGGCCTGCGGCAACTGGGTGACACCAACTGGGCGCAGACCTTCGAGTCCGGCGACTTGTTGTTAGGCGAGGCGAACACCGCAAGCTTCGGCCTGATCCAGTCCGGTGCGCTGGAGACATCCAACGTCGACATCGCCGAGAGCCTGGTGAATCTGATCACCGCGCAGCGCAACTACCAGGCCAATGCGCAGGTGATCAGTGCCGCTGACACCATCACCCAGACCATCATCAATATCTAGTTAGCCAGATAGCAGGATACGACTCATGGATCGCATGCTCTACGTCGCCATGTCCGGCGCCAAGCAGACCTCGCTGGCACAGGCGGTCAACAGCAACAACCTGGCGAATGCCAATACCACGGCTTTCCGCGAGGACCTGGCGGCGTTTCGCAGCATGCCGGTATTCGGCCCGGGCGCGCCGACGCGGGTCTACGCAATGGCGGAAAATCCCGCCGTGAACCTGCAGAGCGGCACCATCCAGTCCACCGGCCGCGCCCTCGACCTGGCCATCCAGGGCGAGGGCTGGCTGGCCGTGCAGACGCCCGACGGCAGCGAGGCCTACACCCGCGCCGGCAATCTGCGCCTAGACTCCGGCGGCCAGCTGGTCAACGCCAGCGGCTACCCGGTGCTGGGCAACGGCGGCCCCATCGCCATCCCGCAGGCCGAGTCCTTCGAGATCGGCGTGGACGGCACCATCACCATCCGCGCCATTGGCGAGTTTGCCAATTCGCTGACGGTGCTGGACCGCATCAAGCTGGTCAACCCCGAGCCCAGCGAGCTGGTCAAGGGCAAGGATGGCCTGATGCGCCTGAAAAGCGGCGGCGATGCCTTCAGCGATGCCTCGGTGCGCGTGGTGTCCGGTGCCCTGGAAACGTCCAACGTCAACACCGTCGATGCCATGGTCAACATGATCGCGCTGGCCCGGCAGTATGAAATGCAGGTCAAGATGATGAAGGAGGCCGGTGACATGGCCTCCTCGTCCAACCAGTTGCTGAGCTTGTCGTAGCAATAATTCCGAGAGGTAGATGAAATGAATTCCGCATTGTGGATAGCCAAGACCGGACTGGACGCGCAACAGACGCGCCTGTCGGTGATTTCCAACAACCTGGCCAATGCCAACACCACCGCCTTCAAGCGCAGCCGCGCGGTGTTCGAGGACCTGCTGTACCAGAACGTGCGCCAGGTGGGCTCGCAGTCCACGGAGAACACCAAGCTGCCCTCCGGCCTGATGCTGGGCACCGGCGTGCGCGTGGTGGCGACGGAGAAGAACCACGGCCAGGGCAACCTGATCCAGACGGAAAACAACCTGGACATCGCCATCCAGGGACGCGGCTATTTCCAGGTCCTGCAGCCGGACGGCTCGCTCGCCTATACCCGCAACGGCGCCTTCCAGATCAACGACGTGGGTGAGCTGGTGACCGCCGGCGGCTATCTCATGGACCCGGCCATCACCATTCCCAACAATGCCCTGAGCATCGCCATCGGCTCGGACGGCGTGGTCTCCGTGATGCTGCCGGGCAGCGCCACGCCGAGCCAGGTCGGCAACATCCAGCTGGCCGATTTCCAGAATCCCACCGGCCTGCAGCCGCTGGGCGAGAACCTGTTCGCGGAGACCGCCGCCAGCGGTTCGCCGCAGAACGGCACGCCGGGCCTCAATGGCCTGGGCAGCGTGGTACAGGGGGCGCTGGAATCGTCCAACGTCAACGCGGTGAGGGAAATGGTGGAACTGATCGAGACCCAGCGGGCCTACGAGATGAACTCCAAGGCCATCTCCACCGCCGACCAGATGCTGCAATACCTGAACAACAACCTGTAACGTCACTCATCGCTGCCAGGCAGTCGAGGCCAACCATGAACATCAATCCCGTGCTTGAATCTCCGTCAGTGGCCGCCGCGGTGTTGCTGCTGACCGTGTCACTGCTGGCCGGTTGCGCCACGCCGTCGTACGAGCCGGTGAGCGATCCGCGCTATTCTTCCGTGCGTCCGGTGATGGCCATGCCCATTCCCATCAACGACGGCGCCATCTACAAGGCCGGCTTCGAACAGACCCTGTTCGAGGACCCCACCGCCCACCGCGTCGGTGACACGCTGACCATCATCCTGCAGGAAAGGACCAACGCCAGCAAAAAGGCCAGCACCTCCACCAAGAAGGAATCCGAGATCGACCTGCAGGCGCCGACGGTGTTCGGCGCGCCGGTGCGCTTCAACGGCAACGATATTCTCAGCGCCGCGGTCACCGCCAATCGCGATTTCACCGGTGAGGGTGACAGCACCCAGAGCAACAGCCTCACCGGGCGCATCACGGTGACCGTTTCCGAGGTGCTGCCGAACGGCAACCTGGTGGTGCAGGGCGAGAAGCTGCTGACCCTGAACCAGGGCTCCGAGCACGTGCGCATCGCCGGCATCGTCCGCCAGGTGGACATTCGCCCCGACAACACCGTGAATTCATCCCAGGTGGCGGATGCCCGCATCGTCTATGGTGGCCAGGGCGTGCTCGCCGAAGCCAACGGCAAGGGCTGGATGCAGCGCGTCTTCGACGGCCCCTGGTGGCCCTTCTAGGAGATGGCCGGGATGCGACACAGACTGCTACCGTTCCTGCTCCTGGCGCTGCTGGGCTTCCCTCTCCTCGCCCAGGCCGAGCGCGTCAAGGACCTCGCCCAGATTGCCGGCGTGCGCAGCAACCAGCTGGTGGGCTATGGCCTGGTGGTGGGGCTGAACGGCACCGGCGATCAGACCACGCAGACGCCGTTCACCCTGCAGAGCATGCAGAACATGCTCAACCAGTTCGGCATCAAGGTGCCCCCCGGGGTCCAGCCGCAGCTGAAGAACGTCGCCGCCGTCACCCTGCACGCCGATCTGCCGCCCTTTGCCAAGCCGGGGCAGACCATCGACGTCACCGTTTCCTCCATCGGCAACGCCAAGAGTCTGCGCGGCGGTACCCTGCTGATGACGCCCCTGAAGGGCGCCGATGGCAAGATCTACGCGCTGGCCCAGGGCAACCTGGTGGTGGGCGGTTTCGGCGTCGAGGCGGATGGTTCCAGCATCACCATGAACGTGCCCAACGTGGGGCGCATCCCCAACGGCGCCACCGTGGAGCGCAGCGTGGTCACCTCCTTCGCCAACGGCAACTCCCTGATCCTCAATCTCAACACGCCGGACTTCACCACCGCCAACCGCATTTCCCTGGCCATCAACCAGTTGATCGGGCCGGGTACCGCGCAGGCCCTGGATGGCGCCTCGGTGAAGGTCTCCGCGCCGCGTGACATGGGCCAGCGCGTGGCCTTCATGTCGCTGCTGGAGAATGTCGAAGTGACCCCGGGTGACGCGGCGGCGAAGATCGTCGTCAATTCGCGCACCGGTACCGTAATCATCGGCAAGCATGTGCGCGTTTCGCCGGCGGCGGTGACCCACGGCGGCCTGGTGGTGACCATCAGCGCGCGCCCGGAGGTCAGCCAGCCGGCGCCGAGCGGCCTGCTCTCCACCCCCGCCGGCGAGACCGTGGTGGTGCCGCGCACCGAGATCACCGTGGAGCAGGAGAAGAGCCGCGCCTTCAAGTTTGCCCCGGGCGTCTCGCTGGACGAGATCGTGCGTGCCATCAACGAGGTCGGCGCCGCCCCGGGCGACCTGGTGGCCATCCTCGAGGCCCTCAAGCAGGCCGGTGCCCTGCGCGCCAACCTGATCGTGATCTGATCCGCCATGACCCCGGAACTCTCCTCGGCCTCGCTGTACACGGACCTGCAGAGCCTGGAAGGCGTGCGCCGCCGCGCCGACGGAGAATCCGAGGAAACCCTGCGTTTCGCCGCCCAGCAGTTCGAGGCGCTGTTCCTGCAGATGATGCTGAAGAGCGCGCGCGAAGCCAGTCTCGGCGACGACCTTTTGGACAGCGAGGCGACGAATTTCTACCGCGATCTGCACGACAAGCAGATGGCCATCGAGATGGCCAAGGGGCAGGGCATCGGCATCGCCGAGATGCTGGTGAAACAGCTGCGCGGCGACCGCAACGCCGACGTGGCCGGCGAGTCCGAGCAGGGCAGGGCGGTGACGCAGATCCGCCAGTTGCGCGATTACCTGGATACGCGGCTGCCGTCGCCGCCTGCCGTGGCGCCGCCCACCCCCGCCGCGGCGCCGGCGGAAGCGCCGCTGGAGACCCCGCAGGACTTCGTTCGCACCCTCTGGCCGCAGGCCCGCGAGGCGGCCGACAGGCTGGGCGTGGACCCCGCCGTGCTGCTGGCGCAGGCGGCGCTGGAGACGGGCTGGGGCCGGGCCGTGTCGCGCCACGCCGATGGCCGCAGCAGCTTCAACCTCTTCAACATCAAGGCCGACGAGCGCTGGGACGGCGAGCGCGTCAGCGTCAACACCCTGGAATACCGCAATGGCGTGTTCGAGCGCGAGCGGGCGCAGTTCCGCGCCTATGGCTCCTATGCCGAGAGCTTCGCCGACTATGTGAACTTCCTGCAGGACAGCACCCGCTACCAGCCGGCACTGGCATCGGCCGCCGACAGCCGCCAGTTCGTCACCGAGCTGGCGCGGGCCGGCTATGCCACGGACCCGCGCTACGCCGAGAAGATCCTCGGCATCATCGATGGCGAACCCATGACGGCATCGCTGCGCGCCGTCGTACCGGAGCGTGATTCCTTTAGCGATTTCTAAAGAAAATGTGACGCGGGTCGCTAAATGGGGGACGGGGACCGCCTTTCGCGGGCGGCCCCGGCAGTGCCTCCCGGGGCGGCAATGATGGCTGGCAGCGCAATCGCCGCCGCCGCGTGGCACGGAGTATCGACATGGCAGACCTACTGACGACAGCGACATCCGGCCTCACGGCCTATCAGCGAAGCCTCGCGGTGGTGGGCAACAACATCACCAACGTCAACACCGAGGGCTACAGCCGGCAGACCACCGAGCTGGTTTCGCGCACCGCCACCCCCTACGGCACCGGCTTCATCGGCAACGGCGTGCAGGTCAGCACCGTGCGCCGCGTCTACGACCAGTTCCTCGCCAGCGAGGTCACGGTGCGCACCTCGTCCTTTCAGCAGGCCGACACCCTCTACGCCTACGCCTCCCAGGTGGACAACGCCCTGGCCAGCGAGAACTCCAGCCTCAACCCGGCCATCCAGGCCTTTTTCAATGCCGTGCAGGGGGTGGCCAACGACCCCACCTCCATCCCCGCCCGCGAGGTGATGCTGTCGGAGGCCACCCTGTTGTCGAACCGCTTCGGCCAACTGAACAGCGAATTCGAGGCCCTGCGCAACCAGGTCAATGAGCAGGTCGAGGTGATCACCTCCGAGATCAGCAGCATCGCCAACTCCATCGCCGAATTGAACCGCGACATCGGCATCGCCCAGTCGAGCGCCATGGGACAGCCGCCCAACGATCTGCTGGACCAGCGCGACAAGCAGGTCAACCGCCTGGCCGAACTGGTCTCGGTGAACACCGTGGAGACGGACAACGGCGCCATCAACGTCTTCATCGGCAATGGCCTGGGGCTGGTGATGGGCACCGAGTACGCCACCCTCAGCACCACCCGCGGCAGCTTCGACCCGGGACAACTGGAGGTGGTCATCAACAACAGCTTCTCCAGCGTGCCCGTCTCCAGCCAGCTCAGCGGCGGGCAGATGGGCGGCCTGATGGACTTCCGTCGCGACGTGCTGGACCCGGCACAGGACGGCCTCGGCCGCATCGCCATCGGCCTGGCCAACACCTTCAATGCCCAGCATCAGCTCGGCGACGACCTCAACGGCAATCCCGGCGGCCTGTTCTTCGACGCCATCGACACCAGCAGCCCGCAGGTGTTCTCCAATATCGGCAACAACGCCGCCAGCGGCACCGTGAGCGTGAGTATCAACGACGCCACCCAGCTCAAGGCCTCGGAATATCAGCTCACCTACGACGGGGCGAACTTCACCCTGCTGCGGGTGGCCGACAACACCGTGGTGGACAGCGGCTTCGGCACCGGCGCCCTGCCGCGCGTGGTGGCCGGCGAGGGCATCACCCTCGACCTGGCCGGTACCGTCGCCGCCGGCGACAGCTTCCTGCTGCGCCCGGTGCGCTACGGCGCGCGCGACATGAACGTGGCCCTGGGCGATGCCGCCGCCATCGCCGCCGCGGCCAGCGGCAATCCCATCGGCGACAACAGCAACGCCCTCGCCCTGGCCGGCCTGCAGACGCAGAAACTGCTCGGCGGCGGCACCGAGACCTACCAGTCCGCCTACGGCAGGGTATTGTCCGACGTGGGCGTGAAGACCCGCGAGGCGGAGGTCGGCAGCGAGGCCCAGCAGGCCCTGCTGGACAACGCCGTGGAGGCCCAGGCCGCCGTCTCCGGCGTCAACCTCGACGAAGAGGCCGCCGACCTGATCAAGTTCCAGCAGGCCTACCAGGCCTCGGCGCAATTGATGAGGATCACCAACGACCTGTTCCAGACCCTGATCAACATGGTCCGCTAGGGGTCTGTCGGATTTGGGTAATCGTAGCGAGCGGGTGGGAGAGCGGTCAAAATGTTCCCGATTTTGAGGCGAATAGTGGGGCTATTTAACGAAAAATCGGGGAGATTTTGGCCGCTCTCCCACCCGCGCAGTAGATTATTCCTAAATTCGACAGACTCCTAGGGCCAAACCGAAGAGGTAACGTGATGCGTATTTCCACCGCCCAGATGCAGTCACAGGCCGTCCGCAGCATGCAGGAGCGGCAGAGCACCATCGCCTACACCCAGCAGCAGCTGGCCACCGGCAAGCGCATCCTCACGCCCTCCGACGACGTCACCGGCTCCACGCGCGCCCTGGCCCTGCAGCAGGGCGTCGACATGCAGAAGCAGTATCAGGTCAATGCCGACGTTGCCGAGGGCCGCCTCGCCACCGAGGAAAACGTCCTCGCCCAGACCGTCAACGTGCTGCAGCGCGCGCGCGAACTGGCCATCCAGGGCAACAACACCACCCTCACCGCCGAGAGCCGCGCCATGCTCGCCAGCGAGGTGCGGGAGAACCTGAAGGAAGTCCTGTCGCTGGCCAACACCATCGACGACAGCACCGGCGAATACATCTTCGCCGGCTACAACGTCGCCACCGCGCCCTTCACCGAAACGGAAAACCCGCCCGGCAGCGGCCTCTTCGACTACGCCTACACCGGCGACAGCGGCCAGCGCAATATCCAGATCGGCGCCACCCGGCAGGTTCCCGTGGGCGACCCCGGCGACGAAGTGTTCATGAACGTGCCGCTCAGCGGCGGCGGCACGCAGAACGTGTTCGAGACCCTGGAACAGCTGGCCATTTCATTGGAGACCAACGCCCCCGACCCGGCGGCGCCGGACGATATCCTCAAGGCCATAGAATACATGGCCACCTTCAGTGCCCGCGTCGGCGCGCGGCAGAACGCCATAGAGAGCCACCGCGGCTTCAGCGAAGACATGCAGCTGGAAGCGGAGAGACGCCTGTCCAAGGTGCAGGATCTCGACTTTGCCGAGGCCATCAGCCGCCTCAACCTGGAAATGGCCGGCCTGGAGGCCTCGCAGCTGAGCTTCTCGCGGATTCAGAACCTGTCCCTGTTCAACTACCTGTAAGGCCATCGCGGCGGGCCGCATCGGCCCCGGCAAGGGGGGCGCGCGGGGAACAGCGGCAAGCATGGAACAGGGCGCCCCGCCTTCCGGTGGGGTGCCCTGTTTTGCCTACTGCCTAGGGGATGATGCTGGAGCTGGTGGTGTCGAGGGTGAGGTCGTAGCGGATGCTGTCGCCAAAGCCATCGAGGGCGATGCAGGTATTGCTCAGCTGCACGATGCCGATCTCGGGAACGACGACCATGCTCCCCATGTGCGTGGAAAACCCATCGCTACAGATGTCGAAGATGCTGAACAGCAGGGGAAGCGACTGATTGTCTCCGGTGGGACTCACCGAGCCGCTGAAGTTGATCTGGAAGGGGTTGGCATAGTTGCCGAGGTTGGTGTAGATGGGCGTGCTGTCGCCGACGACCTCGATGCGGCGGGTGGTTTGGCCGACATCGCTCTGGCAGCCTGGCGCCTGACCTTTGACGCAGTCATCCATCAGGAAGTATTCCACCGTGTAGTTCTGTCCCACGGAGAGGGGGGAATTGAAAATCGTCACCGCCTCCTGGCCACCGGGCACATTGTTGACGGTGCCATTCCTGCCGCCAGTGGTATTGAGCCAGTAATACTGGCCCAGGCCGGCATCGGGGTGACCCATGGCGATCAGTTTCTCGGTGCCGTCGGGGTCCTGCCACACGTAATGCCGGGTCGTGATGGGTGCGCTGGTCCCGCCGTTGTCCATGTCCACCGTGATGAGCTTCTCGATGACGTCGTATTCCCGGCCATCCGGTGACTGCAGGGTGGAATAGTCGCCCCAGCTGATCTTCAAGGTGCCGGTGCGCACCTCGTCCGTGCCGCTGCCCAGCACGGAGGCGAGGACGTTGTACTGAATCCAGTCACCGCGCTGGTAGACAC
>Ga0256830_1002316_pt1 | contig 12641 bp, 11 predicted proteins | sample 128326metaG_FD_190537 | JGI IMG/M metagenome (GOLD analysis project Ga0256830, IMG submission 190537) | Hydrothermal vent microbial communities from Lau Basin, Pacific Ocean - 128-326 | ecosystem: Environmental > Aquatic > Marine > Hydrothermal vents | place: Pacific Ocean: Lau Basin | collected...
TAACTTAAGCATATGTTTCCTCCTTAAAAAATCTAAAATATTAAAAATATTAAAATATATTCTCCGCCTATAACAAGCTGTAAAGAACGTCATCCTCACGTTTTTTCTGCCTTTTGATACGAACCTTACGGCCATCCACATCTAACCTGCCTTCAGCAAAGAGTTTTACGGCCTTTGGGTAAATTTTATGTTCACAAGCAAGTATCCGGGCAGAAAGCGTCTCTTGAGTATCGTCATCGTATGCAGGCACAGCAGCCTGAATAATAATCGGGCCTGTGTCAACTCCTTCATCCACAAAGTGCACAGTACACCCAGCTATTTTAACACCATAGTCACACGCATCGGCCTGGCCGTGCAGGCCTGGAAACGAGGGAAGAAGGGCCGGATGTATGTTCATAATCCTGTTTTTAAACGGCCTTATCAGATTTCTGGAAACTACACGCATATATCCTGCAAGCACTACCAAATCCACCTGGCGCTTTCTGAAGGCAGAAGCTATAGCACTGTCAAACGCCTCACGCCCTGGAAATTCCTTCGGATTAAGAAAAAGAGTTTCGATCCCGTGGTTGTCTGCACGCTCCAGAGCCTGAGCTTTTCTGTTGTCTGTAACAAGCAGGATTATCTTAGCTTTAATTTTGCCATCTTCAATGGCATCCTGAATAGACTGAAAGTTCGAACCCCGCCCAGAAGCCAGTACCGCAATTTTCAGAATATCCTTCATTTATACAGGACACCTCCCCTGCCCTTCTCGATCGAACCGATAACAACCGGAGATTCCCCGGCTCTTTTTAAAGCTGATAAAACACGTTTGACTGAGGAGTCGGAAACTATCAGGATAAATCCTATACCCATGTTAAAAGTCTTGTACATCTCATCTTCACCTATTTCTCCAAACTTTTGTAAAAGATTGAATATTTCAAGACGATGCCAGCTATCTTTACTGATTACGGCGCGCATTCCCTCAGGTAAAACCCGTGGAAGATTGCCGGTAATACCGCCGCCAGTGATATGGGCCATTCCTTTTATCTCGTAACGTTTCAAAATCGATAGCACCGGTTTTACGTATATGCGTGTAGGTAAAAGCAACTCATCCCCAAGGGGCCTTGAAATTCCTCGAAGTCGGCGTTTTAAGCCAAAGCCTTTCACATCCAGAAACACCTTGCGAACTAATGAGTATCCATTGCTATGAAACCCATTTGAAGGCAAACCTATCACTAGGTCACCGGCTCTAATATTTTTGCCGTCTACAATTTTAACACGATCCACAACACCCACGGCAAAGCCGGCCAGCTCATACTGGCCCTTTTCGTAAAAACCCGGCAGTTCGGCAGTCTCTCCACCGATAAGCGCGGCCCCGGCCTGGCGGCAGCCCTCGGCCACGCCGGCGATTACTGCTGATGCGGCTTTAGGCTTAAGACGGCCCGTGGCAAAGTAATCAAGGAAGAATAGCGGCTCCGCCCCAAGTGTAAGTATATCGTTGACGCACATAGCAACCAGGTCTATGCCCACTGTGTCGTGGCGTCCGGCCTTAAAAGCAAGCAATAGCTTTGTGCCGACACCGTCTGTGCCGCTAACAAGAACGGGGTCTTTCATTTTTTTCCTATTAAGGCGGAAAAGGGCGCCGAAAGATCCAAGCCCGGTCATAACCTCAGGCCGGCTGGTGGAACGTGCCATCGGCTTGATTAAATCTACGAAGCGATCGCCGGCACCTATGTCAACGCCGGCCTGTTTGTATGTAATTGGTTTCATTAATATTTTATATTTTGCTAATTGTTTACTTTCTAACGGGTTATTATCATAACATCATAAACCTTTATAAGAATAGCCTAAACTCCCACCATACATCTATCCTGAGACAGGGGGGAACTTTCTAACCATATTCAAAAAATGTAATACCAGTTATTTTACCGCACTTTCAAAAATAAGCTTGACAAAAAATAAATTATAGTGCTATTTTATTAATAATAGTAACACGATTAAGGTGGGTTTTAAAATGGCGAAATTAGTTCGTTTTGGTGTATCTATAGATGAAAAACTTCTCAGAAAGTTTGATGTGCTTATTAGAAAAGAGGATTATCCCAATCGCTCAGAGGCCTTCAGAGATTTAATCAGAGAAAAATTAATTAAGAAGGAATGGAATGAAAATAAAGAGGTAGCTGGCTCTATTACTCTTGTATATGATCACCACAAAAGAGAGCTTTTAAATTACCTGGTAGACGTACAACATAGCTTTCATCATTTAATTCTGTCAACCCAGCACATTCATTTGGATCATAATAATTGCCTGGAAGTTGTTGTAGTTCAGGGGAGACCCAAAGAAATAGAGAGATTGGTCCATAAACTGAGATCTGTTAAAGGTGTAAAGCACAGTGCCTTAACCATGACGACTATAGGGAAAGATATGGCATAGAAGCAATATTTTTTTTGTTTTATGAGTAGCACGATTATTTTATTAGTAGCAAGAAAGGAAAGGAGGTGAAGAATAATTTGATAGTAGCCCGGGCTTATAGTTAAGAAATTCACACAAAGGTCTAAAGAGTACTATTGTAATGACAAAAAAATTAAGAAAGGAGATATAAGAATGGTTAAATATTTTAATAATAGTATAGTTACATTTTTTCTATTGGTGCTAACTATGATACCTTCATCGGTTTTTGCTCATGGGGAGTCGGTGCGCGGCATCGGCGGAGGCTCTGTCAATACAATTGGGGCGGAAATACCTACGAGGATATCTATTGGTATACGATATGATGAACGCAGATACTCAAGATTTACTGATGCCGAAATGGTGCAGTTCAGGATTCAGGGTGAAGATGTTCATCAGCATAGCAAAGAGCAGACACTTTTCCTCAGTGCCGGGCTACCTATCAGTGAAAATTTTGATTTAAACTTGCTCCTGCAGGGCAGCAAATTTAGTGATTTTAAAGATAATGGTGACGAGTTTGCAACAGAATGCTTTGCTGCAAGTCCGGAAGATTCCGCCTGTATATCAAAAACAAAGACTTCAATGGGACTCGGAGATTTTTTGGTTATGGGGCGCTACCAGTTTTACAGTAAAAAGGAGAATGAGTTGGCTGCTCTGTTTGGTATCATGATTCCCACCGGGTCGGTGAGAAACAGGGTGGATTCGGCTCAACAAAACGGAAAAAAGGCATTGCTGGGAACTCATAACCAGCCTGGAAGCGGTGCTATAAGTTTCCAGATGGGCGGCGCTTATTCGGGACATCTGACAGAAAAGATCGGAGTGGAAGCGGACGTTCTTTTTCGTATTAACACAGAAGGAGCTAAACAATTCCAGTTGGGAAATTCAATCCAGACAGATATTGCTTTAAGTTACGGTCACCACGATTCATTTATTATTCCGGTTTTAGAGTTGAACAGTATATTCCAGGAAAAGGATCTGGAGAATAACGAAGTAAAGAGAAACAGCGGTGGGAATGTCCTGTATATTTCTCCTGGTTTTTCAATCAAAGTTACAGAGAAACAAAGTATTTACGGCTCGTTTTCTTATCCTATATGGCAACAATTGGGTGGTATTTCTAATGATGAGAGTTGGCGTTTCGGAGCAGGATATAATTTCGTATTTTAACTGGATCAATAGGGGAAAAAAGACCTAACGCTCTCATCAGGGGCTTTCAAAAGGAGCGCGGATTTTGCGTTCTTTGCAAAAAATCGTAAACCTTATGAAAGTCCCTCTGGATGAGTTTGTTAGCATTATTTTTTTCTCACAAGACGATGAAGCAAGATATCTTCAACAGTTTTTATTTGTTTTTGTGAACAATAGGATATCGAAGTTTTTCAGCCCCCCCTAATCACTCCTATCGACTCAATAGGTATCCAGCCGATCATATCTTTTGAGAAGGTTATCCTGGCATATTCACCTTCTCTTCTGTCCAGGAGTACGAGACTGCCGGCATGGAGGCGGAAAAGTTCGGTTGAGTCTTCGGCAAGACCGGAGCGTACAACCACCTCACCCGGAAGTATTATCGCCTTGTTGGCAACCGAAGACTCGTAGTAGTTATAAAATGCTGTCAGAACAAAAATCAGGGCAAGCCCGCCCACCACGGCCGACAGCACCCTGCCACCCTTTAGCCGGCCATTGGTAACCACTTGTAAAAGCAATAAACCCCAGAAAAATCCGTTTAAAGACAGTGCGCATATCTGCACTGTTTTGTCTGTCAACATATACTTCCAGAAGAAAAGTATCTTCTCTACACGAAATCCCCTGTTCTCCTGCCGGTCCTTGGTCAGACCTCGGGCGTAGTTAAGGTTATATTCAAGGTCAGCATCACCCGGAATAAGTAGCATTGCTCGCTCGTACCATAAAATAGCGCGTCCTATGTCGCCCGCCTTCAGGTATGAGTTACCAAGATTGTAAAAAAGCTTTCCATTTCTCAAGCCTGTTGATGCCAAGGCCGAAAATTTATCTATGGCTGCCGTGTAGTCAGCCGCCTCATACGCCTTGATACCATCAAGAAGCAAAGCTGCCGCGACTCTTGACTGTTCACCGTCAGAGTTATTCCCGGCCGCATAAGAATCAGAAGAGGTTGAGACGGAAATAACCGAGACAAACAGAGCGGAAACTAAAAAGAACATTAAATGCTCAAGACGTGTTTTTATTGCTTGCTGCATAGCCATTTCACCTGAGTCCGAACTTGTTTGAAAATATTTTCGTTTTCCTCATCAAGCGCTGCACCGCCGTAACGGGCAGAGTCAATTTGTGTAAGCAGTTCGACTATATGCCCAATCTTATCGTTGTTTTTTTTATCATCGGCAGAGCCGGAAGCCTCGAGTAACGCGCGGGCCTCTTCATAGGTAAGAGATTCGCCGACACGGTCCGCCCGTGCAAATACGGCCGAAACAAGAGCCCTGTAAAGCAATCGCAGAAACTTTTTATTCTCACCAGAGTTAATGATCTTCGAAGCCTGCTTCAAAAGGCTGTCAGCCCTGCGGCACATAAGTTCAGCCGGAGATAAAGCACGTCTGCGTCTGCCGCCTGCCACCTTGGCGGCTGTAAAAACCAACACCGGCAAAAGAAGAAAAAGTATAAAAACCTGAACTGACATACGCCGTGCCGGCTTTAGTACATCCAGGCCTGACCTAACAGAAAGAATATCATGCCCGGTAAGGCGGACCTTGTTTTTTTTACTATTAACCGTGGCTTCGTAGCCGTCTTTAGTGCTTGAAAAGTGAATTCTCATATCTTCATCATCCCTGCCTGGAACTACATTCAGGCTGACAGGACCAGCTTTAAGATTCAGGTATCGTCCGGCATCCGGATCAAATGTTACAAGCTCAAACGGGCCAAGTTCGAATCGGCCTTCTTTGGTCGGAACAATTGCGTACCTGAAAATCTTCTTACCTTTTGTACCAATACGACCGGAAACTGTACCTGAATCAATAGACTCTTCAGGCGTATCAGGATAAACCTTGAATGCATCAGGAAGAGAAAGCTCCGGTGGTGGAGCGTCTTTTATATTTCCACTGCCCTGCACGGTCAGTGCTATGGTTGATGAGTCCCCAACGCTTAGGTTTTGAGGGTCGGCTTCCAGGGAAAGTTCGAATTTTCCGATAAGGCCTGAAAAATGTCCCTTTCCTTTATATTCAGGCAGTGGTGAAACAGTAATCCGCACCGGCCCGGAACTTACAGAGCGTGTTATGGTACGTACTCTTCCGAAAAAAGGATCATCAAATAAAGACCTGGGGCGGCTTCTACCCGGTGCCGACACCTCGCATGTAAGCAAGCCGGAATCTATGGTGAAATTCCCATCTTTTCTTGGAGTAAGTAGATACGAAACCTCTGTCACCGAATACCTGCGGCCGTTTTGTACTACGCTGTATTCTTTTTGGTCGTCCAACTCTTTTACACTAAAACCTTCAAAAGAAGGTTTTTGGTATCTGGCCTTGTAAACCTTGACAGCCGCCATGAATTTAAATGTGTAAACAATCTCCTGCCCAACATAAGGCGTGGCATTCGATACCGAGGCGGTCATCAAAATATCGCCGCTGACCTGATCATCACCGCCGGCAGCAGCAGACTCAACAACATTTATCTTTATGGGATTGGTGCGTATTACATCACTGCCGTCTTTAACCGAAAGGGATGGTATTGTTAAAGTTCCACGGCGGCGTGGCGAAAGCGAGTACTTCAACTGTAATTCACGAGTTACATCAGTATTGACAATACGAAGCGAAGATGATCTGCCCAAAAATATAACATCGAAATCTTTTATTACAGATGTATCCACTTCACCACCGTCACCGGAAATTACCACGGATAACTCCACCGTCTCATAAGGCGTTATCTCATTTCTATCCACAGTGGCTGTCGCGCTTAGTGCCCAGACATAGCTTGCATTAAAGCAGAATGGAAACAGGATTAAAAGTAAAAGTAAATTTAGTTTAGTTGATTTCATTTAAGTTAATGTTTTTCTACCAGTCTTTCTCTATATGCCGCTTTTTATATGCTGGAATCATGGCTTTTCCAGGTTGGTCATTCAAGCGGTTCAACATGTTCTCGGCCCTGCGGCGCTCATCCTTGTTTGCTCTGGGCTGTTTTTTATCAGACCCGCTGTTCTGACTACCTTTATTTTTTTTATCATTTTTTTTCTGAGTGTCATTCTTCTTATCTTCCGACCCCTGATCTTCGCTTTCGGGCTCTAGTTGTTTATCTTTACCCTCATTCTTTTGTTTTTCATTTTGTTCTTCATTTACAGACTCATCTTTTTCATCTCCTGAATCCTGACTCCTGTCCCCTGACTTCTGCTGTTCATCATCGCCCTGCCCTTCTCCGCCGTCTTTGCTTTCTTCTTTATCTTCTGACTCTTTATTTTTATCTTTCGGCTTTTCTTGTTTCTGTTGCTTCTGTTGTTCCAGCCTTTTCTTTACAAACTCCAGGTTTTTCTTTGCATCCTCGTCTTCCGGGTCGGCCTCGAGAGCGGCCTCGTAATGTTCTATAGATTTTTCCAGGTCTCCCAGCTTGTATGCCGTGTTTCCCATATTGTAGAGAATTCTAGGTTTAAGCTCATCACCGGCATTTTTTAATGCCGCCTGAAAACCCGTCATTGCTGATTCGTAGTTGCCTAGCTTATAGTTGGCGTTTCCTATGTCAAAAGATATTTCAGGCGATTCAGGCTCTTGAAGCTGAGCCTGTACAAATGACTCCAGCGCGCCGGAAAAATCACCGGCTTCGTATTTTTTAAGTCCATCTGTTATCTCTTTTGAAGCACTTGCAGCATAAGAAGGCTGAATCCACATTAAAATAGCGGACGTCATAACCACCGGCAGAAGAACTGTTGATAAGATCCGTTTTCTTAAAGGCAGTATCAACTCTGCAATCAGAGCAATAAGAGCAAAAGCAAGAGGCCACTGATAGCGATCCTCCCAGACCCTTACTTTATCACTTTCAAGAGAGTTTACAGCCTCCATTTCACCCCGGATTTTTCTATCGTATATAACATCCCAGTCCATGTCGCCTGCAACCGAACGCACATAGGCTCCGCCTGTAAGCGCTGCCATCCGTTTAAGCTCTTTTTCATCCAGGCGAGACAGTATGATATTGCCGGAGGCGTCTTTCTTAAAGCCTCCTCCGGTTTCAGGTATGGGCGCTCCCTCTTCAGAGCCTACTCCTATAATAAAAAGTTTTACTCCGCTTTGCCTCGCCCGCTCGGCAGCCTCCACAGGATCACCACCTGTGGGCTCACCGTCGGTAATTAGTATCACTGCTTTTTCCGCCGGACTTTTAGGGTCAAACGCCTTTAACGAAGTATCAATAGCCTCGGCCAGAGCTGTTCCTCCAACCGGAAGAAAATCGGGCGACAGAGCTTGTAGAAAGATATTGAATCCTGAATAATCCACTGTAAGCGGACATTGAAGAAAAGCTGTTCCCGCAAAGGCTACAAGACCGATACGGTCGCCTTTCAAACGGTTTATAAGATCTATAATCTCACGCCTGGCACGTTCGAGACGATTCGGTTTTACATCACCGGCAAGCATGCTCCTGGAGCAATCTATAGCCACGATTATGTCCACACCTTTTCTTTCGACTGTTCTCCATTTAAAACCGTAAAGAGGGCCAGAAAGAGAGACTGACAGCAGCAGTATCGACAGGGCTGACAACCCGGCAACCATCCACCGCCTGGAGTCGCTTCGTTCAGGAGCTATTCTTTGCAACATCGCAGGTGAGGCGTACCTGTTTAATATAGTTTTTCTTTTTCTGTAACCGGCCCAATAGACAAACAAAACAATAGGAACAGCCCAGATGAGATAAAGCCAGAACGGATGTGCAAGCCTTGGCACCGGAAAACTCATGGCGCCTCCAGATACCGGGTATTTGCAAGCAACACTGCGGCCAGCAGGAGGACGAAAGCCGGAAGCAGAAACCTGTCGTACAGTTCATTATAGTTGTCGTAAGTCTTTATCTTAACCTCGGTTTTTTCCAGACGGTCGATTGTCTCATAAATTTCTTTCAGTCCTTTAGAGTTATCAGCATGGAAATATAAGCCGCCCGTTGCCTCAGCAATAGACTTAAGAGTCGCCTCGTCAATATCCACTTTTTGGTAGACAACCTGCCGTCCCCAAACAGGGTCATTTATAATAAACGGCACCTGCCCCTCAGTGCCTACACCAACGGTATATATTTTCACACCAACCTTGGCGGCTATATCTGTTGCTGTCTGGGGATCCATCTCTCCTGCATTCGATCTGCCGTCTGTTAGGAGTATGATAACGTTTGCCTTGCTTTTGATGTCCTGAAGCCGTTTAAGTGATATACCTATAGCATCACCCAATGCTGTAGACTTCCCTGCCGCACCGATAGAGACACGGTCAAGCACCGAGACGACTGCGTTGTAGTCGCTGGTCAGGGGCATCTGTGTATACGCCTGGGAACCGAAAACAACAAGTCCTATTCTGTCACCGTCACGCTTGGAAATGAAGTCTTTAACCACGGCCTTTACAGCATCAAGCCGTGTAACCGTCTTTTTATTAAGACGAAAGTCAAGAGCCGACATGCTCTCCGATAGATCCACCGCAAGCACAATATTTATTCCCTCTGTCAGCCGTACTTCCTCCCGGTTCCCCCACTGTGGCCTGGCCATAGCCACTGTCATAAGAATAAAGGCGGCTACTTTCAGTGCAGAAACAACCCACCTGGTACGCACAAAAAAAGACGGCTTAATCTTCTCTTTAACCGCCCGTAGAGAAGGCACTCCTATGGGAGGCCGAACGGCCCTTTTACTCCTCAGATAAAGAAACAAGGGTATAAGCAGCAGAAGAAGTAGCCAATATGGCGATTGAAACCTAAACATTTTTGCTCCCAGTAGTGCTGGGTCCGGTAGTGCTGGATCCGGCACTGTCGGTTTCATTTTTTACAATCCGCCGTGTGATTTTTATAAAACTTTCGACAAACTCAAGATCCTGGATCCGTCTTTCCTGTCCTGCCTGGACAGATGCAAACTTCACCGGCTCGGCAGCCAGTAACAGCTCTGCCAAGTTTGATCTGCATTCAACGTCTATTTGCAGTTTTTTAATCACAGGAAGGAGTTCTTCTGTTGTCTTTTCCATGGTATCCAGTCCGAAACGACCGTCAAGATAAGCTCTTATGATTGCTGAAAGCCTGAAATAGAAAACTCTATCCTGAATATTATCTGCGGCAGCAAGTTCGAACAGGGCGGACAAAGCCGTCACATCCTCCGGCTCAGCCGGAGCAGAGGTTTCTCCGGTCTTTGATCTGTTTCGTTTTTTCCAGAATAGAAGTACGGCAACCGCAAGAAGAATCACTGTCAAAGCCAGAAGCAGAAACAATATCCACCGTGCATTCCAGCCGTAGTTGACAGGAGGCTTAATATCGATAATATCGGTCAACTCTTCCACGTCAGACCCATCACGGAGAGTTGTATCTTCCTGCTTTATAGATTGATTCAGTCCATTATTTACTCCAGAATCATCCGGCATATCCACGCTGTATACGCTTGATGACAGAAAAACCAGAAAAAAGCCTGCAAATAAAACATTTAAAACATTTCTCAACTTCATCCTTCACCGCACCCTCATACGTTCCCTGTATCTGAAAAAACGTTTCAAAGGATCAACAAGCGAGCCCGAAGCGGAAACCTCCACCACATCCACACCAATTCTCTTTAACTGATCGAGCGTTCTGCTATAGCTGTCTTTCATGATATTTTCATACCTGTCTACTGTAACCGGATCATAAGCATCCAACACTATTATCTCACCTGTCTCCAAATCCATAAGTTCGACCAATCCACCAACTGGAAGTTTAAAGTCACCGGGATCAGAAATAAGAATACCTATAAGATCATGCCTTTGTGCCGCAACCGCCATAGCACGTTGATATCCTTCATCCAGGAAGTCAGATATAAGAAATGAAACAGTTTTTTTTCTTGCCACCCTTCCAAGGAATCGAACGGTCTCAGCCAGGTCAGTGCCATGATTTTCAGGCTCGTGAGCAAGAACCTCCTTAATAACACGCCAGACATGTGATGTGCCTTTTTTCGGTGGAATATATCGTTCAACCCTGTCTGTAAACAAAATAGCGCCTACCTTATCGTTATTCTTAATTGCGTTAAAGGCCACAATAGCGGCCATCTCGGCAGCAGCCTCCCTCTTAAGCGAGTTTACAGTACCGAAAGCCCCTGACTCACTCATATCCACCAGGATCATGATTACAAGTTCCCGTTCTTCACGATAACGCTTGATATAAGGCCGGCCCATACGCGCTGTTACGTTCCAGTCGATCGATTTAACTTCGTCGCCGGGTGAGTATTCTCTTACTTCCTCGAACTCCATGCCTGCCCCTTTAAAGGCAGAGTGGTACTGTCCGGCCATAATCGTATCCACGGTACGTCCGGTACGGATGTGTATACGTTTTATCTTTTTAATCAATTCGTGCGAAAGCATAATACTTAATTCAATCTAAAACGAAAGGCGAGGATTTGATCTATAAAATTATTTTCATTACTTATTCTTATAAGGTTCTTTTCTTACGGCACCTCGACTGAATCAAAAATTCTGGTTATTATCTGGTCTGTTGTTATATCTTCTGCCTCTGCCTCATATGTGAGAATGATTCTGTGCCTTAACACATCAGGAGCAATGGATTTGATATCCTGGGGTGTAACATACCCACGTCCCTTCAGAAAAGCGCAGGCCCTGGCTGCCAGGCTGAGGTATATTGTAGCCCGCGGGGAAGCTCCATACTGTATGTAGTCTGCAATATCAATACTGTAATCACTTGGCTTACGCGTGGCTGAAACTATATCTACAGTATAATCAAGGAGTTTTTCGTCAACAAAAATCCTGTTTATCAGTGACCGGATTTTCTCCAGGCCCGGCCTGTCTATAACAGGTTTAATTTCGATCTCATGCTCAAACCCCACCCGTTTCATTATCTCTTTTTCTTCTGTTTTCGAAGGATAATCCACCAGAAGCTTAAACATAAACCTATCCACCTGCGCCTCAGGCAAAGGGTATGTTCCCTCCTGTTCAATAGGGTTTTGAGTTGCAAGAACCAAAAAGGGCTCGCCAAGGGGCCAGGTATGATCAGCTATAGTAACCTGTAGCTCCTGCATGGCCTCAAGCAGAGCGGCCTGAACTTTTGCCGGGGCCCTGTTTATCTCGTCAGCCAGGATTATATTATTGAACAGAGGACCTTTTTTTACCGTGAAATCTCCTGTCTTAGGCTGAAAAATCTCGGTCCCGGTAAGGTCGGCCGGCAATAGGTCGGGTGTAAACTGTATGCGCTTGAAATCAGCGTTTATTGTTTGGGCCAGTGCCTTTACAGCGCTGGTCTTAGCAAGCCCAGGGACACCCTCTATCAAAACATGGCCTTTTGTAAAAAGTCCGATAAGCAAGCGGTCCACCAGGTCTGCCTGGCCTACAATCACACGGCCAATCTCGGATTTCAACTGAGTTATCAATACATGTTTTTCCTGCACTTCTCTCGTAACTTCCTCAATCACCTCAATTGCCTCCATTATGAACAACGTTACGACCCTAAATCAGGCCGCCATTTTAAATTCTATATATTACCCAAATTGAGCTATTTTTTTGCTCGAACCAGGCTAGATCTCTTGCGTGCTAGAGCGTTACAACAAAAAAACTTAAAAAGCTCAACAACTATCCTTACTCTATAGCGGGAGACTTTTCAAAGCTTTCCAGATCAAGAGCTTAGCATATTTCTTTGCAACAATAATGGTATCAGTCCTGGAGCCTGGTTGATTTTTATATCATAAATCGTTCAACTTAGGTATATAGAAGATGAATCCTCAAAACTAAAAAACATATAAAAAAGCGGGTTAAGTACAAATGGGCATTCATAAAACTTATGAGTATGTAAATGATTTTCTATATATCGTGTTAAAACATGATGAAACCAAGGATCCGAACACGTTTATTTATTGTTCAGGCATCAATCTATCACGTTTTTCACCAATTACTAAGGGGAGGTATGGAATCTGCTCAAATCCTGCCATGAGAGGTCTGCAACTTGTCAATCTTGATGTAAGGTCTCTTGCCCTATCAAAAGGGGCCTCTATAAAAACCATACGTGGAAATAGTTGTACAGAAATTACACCCTCAAAGCATGGTTGGTATAAAGCCGCTTTACTTATAGAAAATGC
>Ga0256830_1002317_pt1 | contig 12634 bp, 10 predicted proteins | sample 128326metaG_FD_190537 | JGI IMG/M metagenome (GOLD analysis project Ga0256830, IMG submission 190537) | Hydrothermal vent microbial communities from Lau Basin, Pacific Ocean - 128-326 | ecosystem: Environmental > Aquatic > Marine > Hydrothermal vents | place: Pacific Ocean: Lau Basin | collected...
TTTACACCCCCGGGGTGTAAAGATTGGTGGGTTGCGTGGGGGGTATATCTGCGGGGTCCGGGGCGTAGATGTGGGTGAATAAATTAAGGGAAAAATTTTTTGCCAAAATCGTATTTTATGGTAATATGAAGGTAGAAATGTTTTCGCGTCTATTCTTAAAATATCTCTCATATCACAACTTTGCTGTATCCCCACCCCTTATCAGAACTAAGAGAGAGAAGGAAAAAGGAAAGGAGAGCTCAGATTAGAGAGGGTAGAAGATTATCCGCCCAAATCCCTTCAAAAGGGACATATTTCACCCTCACCGGCAACCCATTTGTGGATGGGGGGATTTATGCTGTTGAGGCATATTACAGAAAAAAGTTCTCTCTGTTGACTCCATCAGATTTGGCTGCCAAGATAGACAGAGTGATAACTCTTTATATGACTGACGGATGGAAAAGGAATATATATTCTATTTTTACAGGAAATAGTAAGTTTACCAACCCCTCTATTAAAAACAGGGCGAAAGCATCAATGAAGTTTTTTAGAGAATTATTAGCAGAATTTTCTCTGGCAGGAGCGTCAGGAAACTGTATTGCCTGTGGAAGAAGAAATGCTTCTCCAATAAGGAAAAGAGAAGAGATCCCCCTTACAGGTTCAGGCAAATTAGTTAATTTTTTCTCCGCAGCTTCAATGGGAGAAAGATATTGTCCGGTTTGTACTTTTGCAGTTCAGTTTTTACCTTTATTTCTTTATTCTCTGGGAAAATACTTTTTATTGCTTCATTCTGTATCCTCAAAAATGATGAGAGTGTGGGCGAGAAGCGGGATTAATAATTTAGAAGAACAGATTTCCAGCAATAACTATACCGGATGTATCCAGGATGGATATAGGAATGGTGAAAATGCTTTATTCCACATTGTAGAGGAAACTATTAGAAACTACGAAGATATATTTATAGAAGAGAATCCATCTATCACAGCTTATATATTTTCTAACTATGGCCAGAATCCCCCTCCTCTCCGGATAATTCATTTACCCAACACTGTTTTCAGGTTTCTTGTTTATGTCCAACGTATTGACGCTTCATCTTGGAAGAGAATTGTGAAAAATGGTTATCCAAACCTGAAGAAGGAAAATGAAAATAAGTGGCGGAATAATACTGTTTATAAAAACCTGCTTAATGGAATATCCATAATTAGCTTCTTCCTGAATAAAAAAGATAGAACCCTTATTGGAGACTGGAATATTTTTTCATATTACCTTAAGGAGGTAAGGCAAATGGATAAGAAAAGGATAGATGTCTTGAAAAAAGTGGGAGATCGAATTGCTGACTATATAAAAGAAACAGATAGCACAAAAAGACTTTTTGCTTTGGAAACCGCTAAAAGTTTTGAAAGTGTGAGAAACATCCTTTTAAAGATCACAAAGGATAAGATTGCACACAAAATGGATGCCCCTCTTTTTACAACAGATGAATTCTTGAATGATTTATTCCCTGATGGTGCTTTAGGATGGAAGGAGACAAGGGATATATTGCTATTCAGGATATATGAGAACTTGGCGGATTATTTAATGGAGAAAAAAGAAATAATTAAAGAGATAAAAGAAGAGGAGGAGGTTGAAAATGAGTAACACGGTTAATGGGTTTATGTTAATTGATGCTCCCTGGTCAGCATTGAATAATGCAGGTATGGACGCAGGAGAAAGGACGGATAATGCGGTAAAAGTAAAAACTATAAGGAGAGGTAGAGATGTTTATCCTTATGTGTCGGGACAAGCAGTGAGATTTTGGTGGAGAGATACTCTTTCTCAAAAATTTGGATGGAACCTCTCTCCTATAATAAGAGCTGCAAAAGTTGCCTATACTTCTGCAGACCCTATCGAATATGATGACGATGATATGTTTGGCTATATGAGAGCTCTAAAAGAAAAGGAGGGGGGCACTGTAACAAGAATTTCTCCCCTGAAAAATTCTCCTTTGCTTTCTTTATCTCCACAGAATCCTACCGATGATTTTGGCGTGATGGCAAGACAATTAGAAGGGGACCCTGTTCCTTACGAACACCAATTCTATTCTACGATTTTAAAGGGGATATTTTCTATAGATATCGATAGTGTAGGCAAATTTTTTGATATAGAGAAAACAGGGTATAAAAATATGTATCCTAATCTTGTAAACAAGGCAAGAGGACAAGATTTGGAATACAACGAAGAGGAAAAGTCATGGAGATTACCTGTAGAAGTTAGAAGAAAAAGGATAAAAGAAGTAATCCTTGCCCTACCATATCTTTCAGGAGGAGCAAAACTTACCGAGCATCTTACAGATGTTTCCCCCAAATTCCTCGTTCTTGCTGTAATAGAGGGAGGTAACCATATTTTTATGAACATTGCCAATGAAGATGGTATAAATTTCACTGCCCTTTCCCAGGTGATAGAGGATTACAAAGAGATTATACTCTCCGATATTTTTATCGGAAAGAGAAAGGGATTTCTAGATGAGATGGATAAAGAACTCTCGACGTTGAAAGGGGAAAAATGGTTGCACAATAAGGAAATTGGAGTAAAAGTAGATTCTATCAATAACATTGCAGTGGAATTTACTAAAATTCTGGATGAATTTATTATTTGAGAAAAATTTATAGTATGAGTCGCTATTATCGGATAAAGATTATTGCTTGGACATCTTCTTTTAGATACCCTATTTTTGTTTATGGATATCAACCTACTTTGCCAGTCCCTCCGTATTCTACAATCTACGGATTAATTTCTGCTGCTTGTGGTAGATGGATAACTCCTGATGACGTCAATGTCAAATACGTTTTCAAAAGCGATGCAAAAGGGGTAGATCTGGAAACAATTTATGAGTGGGGGAGAGGGAAGATATCAAAATCGAATGTGGTTAAAAGGGAATTCCTTCTGAATCCAGAACTCTACTTGTATATAGAGAATGCAGAAATTGCAGAATGTTTCAAAAAACCTGCTTATCCTTTACTACTTGGTAGAAGCACAGAGCTTGCCTTCGTTGAAGAAATAAAAAAAATTACTCTGGTTGAAAGTGATAACTTCTTGGTTGGAGGGACAGTCCTCCCTTTCCCACCTCTCTGGGAGCTTAATGGTATGATACAGTCTCTACCTACTTATTTTTCTAACACTTTCCCTCGTGAACCTATGGGCACCCGTTCCTGGTTTCTTATTAAAGATTTTCAGAAATACAAGGGCAAGGGATGGATAGATGAGGAAAAGGGGTGGGGGGTGATAATTGGGGAGGAGAAGGATGCGAAGTAATAGTTATCAGTTACGGATTAAAACTTTAACTCCTATCTGGACAGGGAATGCAAATAAAGAAATTACAACATTGAGAGAGACAGGAATAATTGGAAGTCTTAGATGGTGGTATGAGGCTTTGGTAAGAGGATTGGGTGGAAGTGCATGTGATCCTACAAATACAAAATGTGACGGGAAGAATCACTGTGCCGCCTGTGAGTTATTTGGATGTACCGGCTGGGCGAGGAAATTCAGGCTGGAAGTGGAGAAAGAGGATGACCTAATAGTGTTACACTTTATTGAATTGAAGAAGATTGAAGATGTAGAATGGGCACTCCTCAATTTAACTTTAAAGATTATTGCCAACTATGGTGCAATAGGTGGGAAAACCACATTTAAGCCAACCGAAGGAAAACAAGACGAAAATAAGCTTCACCACAAAGACTTCGGATTAATTAAGATAATTGAGTCCGAATTAGAACAGTTCTCCTCTACAAATAAAAAGTTAGAAGAATATGCAATAGATGAAAAATGGAAAAAAGTGAATCAAGAAAAATTTAAATGGGTATCCATCCAACATTTCTGGTGTGTGAACGGGAAATATCTATCTAGGAGAAGCTTTAGTGAAAGTTCCTTTAATAAGGTCTTAGGAAGAAAAGAACCAAAAAACCAAGCCAGTCAAACACCATCTGATAATGCATCAAAATGGCTTGCTGGTTCTCAAAAAGAGAGCAAAAAAGTTTTTAGTTTTAAAAATCCGTCAAGAACATTTGGATTTGTAAATCCGGACATCATAGACTTTAACCAAATTAAGAAGCGATTGGAAGAGGTCTGGGGTGAAAAAAATGATTGGAAGTTCATTACGAAAGACAATATCTTAAAAGAACTCCTGGGGGAAATGGAATGATATGCGATTATTATCTTTCCAGAGCCAATATAAAAAGATTTGAAGATTGGGATAAAGATAAAAAAAGCTCACTTGAGGGTAGAAAGAAAGAAAATTGGAGAAATAAAGCTGAAGAAAAAAAATACGAATTATGGTTGGAAGAAGTATTCGAAAAACCACTTGCAAAAATAAAAAGAGAGGAAATCAAAAAGTTGAAAGGAGATAAAGACATCCACGATTTTTATCCTAATCCAGCAGACTTACAAAACCTTCCAGAGAAATCCACTCTAATAAAAATCTCTTTCAATCTCAAAAAACCATATCTAAGCAAGGATGAAGGGAAATTTCATTTATTAGAGTGGAAAGAAAAAGAAAGGGATAAAGAGGTTATAAAACAAAAGATAATTGAAAACTCGATTGTTAGAGGTAAATTCACCGGGCTTCCAATGGTAAGACCATCAACATGGAAAGGTCATCTGAGGTTTGCGGCTGATAGAGTTGAATGGAAGGAAGGTGAGAAAAAAGAGACTATCAAGCGGCTTTTTGGCGCTGAATCTAAAGATGAGAAAGTATTAAAAGGCAGACTTTACTTCTTTCCAACATTTTTTAAAGATGAAGCTGAAAGAGATGTTATCACCCCCTTAAAAAGAGACACCAGAACACCTGCAAGAGGTCCGATAAACCTTGAAGTCATGAAACCCGACAGTAAAGGAGAATTTTATCTTCTCTATGTTCCATATCCAAGAGGAAAAGATTTCAGGGAAGGACAGATTAAAGAGGACTTAAAGTTTCTTGCTGAAGCATTGAAATTAATGTTTTACACCTATGGATTTTCGGCAAAGAAGACATCAGGGTTTGGAGTGATTGAAGGAAAACTAAATGAGGGAAAGGTCTGGATGAATACATCAGATGGTACTAAAGAGAGTGATTTTCAGAATATAAACTATATTGCAAATAATATTAATGGATTACTCAGCCAAGGTGATAACCATGAATAATTGCATTCAAACCATAAAAAACAACAAGGAAAAAATATTAACTGGAGAGATAGGGGCACTGCTTCATGATATAGGGAAATGTCATCCTGATTTTATTAAAACACAATCCAAAGAAAACATAAGGGGATTACCTCATCATGCCAGAGGTATTGATAAATTTATTAATCCTCAGCCTATTGATTGTTTTAAGAAACTTAAAATAAAACTGAGTGGGGAAGAAAAAGCAATTTATGATCTCATTAGATATCACCATAATGCAAATGGCACTATTTTAAATTACTTAGAAAAATGTGATAGAAAAGATTCTGCAGATGATAAAGGAATAGTAAGGAGAAAACAGCCCTTAGATGATACATGTATATCATCTCCATTTGGATATAAAAAAGATAAGATAGATTTAGAGTGCCTTCAAAAAAGATTCGATGACCTACAGGATAATCTAAGCGGATTGTTTAAAAATTATATCTCAGGAACGATGAATATAACCTGTTTCAGAGAATCACTAATAAACAACCTAAAAACAACATTTTCTCACGCACTTGGAGAGACAAGGATACCGGCAAATGATGTTACCCTATGGGACCACTCCTATTCAACGGCATCGCTGTTTAAATCTGTTTTAGCTGCAATAGCAGGTGGAGCGAATCCGGATCCTCAGAATTTAAAATGGAGAATATTTGGAATTTGCTGGGATGGTGAGTTCTTCATAAATAAGGGGAGAAAGATTGCAGAAATTCAGGAGAGAGAGGAGATTATTAAAAATATCAAAAAGGAATTAAAAAAGAAATTTGAGGATAAAGTACCTGTAGGAAATACAATCTACGAGGATACAAATGGAATTTATTTTACATTTCCTGATTTAGATGATAAATCAAAAGACTTTGCTGAAGAATGTGCAAAAATTGCTTTAGAGATTGTGTATGACAAAAGCAAAAATGAGCTCTGGCCATTTTTTACTTTGAGTAGAGATTCAGAAACTCTTACTATTATCGCTGATGAACTAAAATTTGCATCTGAAAAGAGAAAAATACCAAAAATGACTCCAACTCTATTTGTAGAAGGCAAGGAAAAACACTCCTTTGAAAATCCTGAAATTGCCACACCAGTTGAAGGTCAAGATGTCTGTCCAATTTGCAGGATAAGACCGAAGGATACGAAAAAGGAGAGATGTGAAGTCTGTGAAAAAAGACGGAAAGGAAGACTATTGCAATGGCTTTCAAACAGGCAGGATACAATATGGATTGATGAAGTTGCAGATAAAAATAACAGAATCTCTCTGATTTCTCTGAATTTTTATCTTGATAAATGGCTTGATGGGACTATGATTGGGACTATTTATTCGCAGAGCTTTGAGAGCTGGAAGAATGGAGCAAGATATAAAAAGAAAGCCACTCGAAATATTTTAAAAGATAAGAGCATTGAGCAGGGAGGTGCCCATAAAATTGATGCTTTAAATATAGCCACGTGGATATCCAACAATCATACCAAGCCAGAAGCAAAAACTTTACTGGAATGTTTCATGGAAGATGGAAATGCTGACAATGTCCCTGATGAAATCAAAACAGATACTGATAAAATTTTAAGTTATCTTTTCACCCAAAATTCATCCCCCGCCCGATTGTTCAGGATATGGAAGGAAACAGAAGATTTTTTTGATTTAGTAGTTAGTGAGGTAAAAAATAAGATCTACAGCAATAAATGGAGAAGAATAAAGTTTTCCGTAGATTATTCTGGTCTGAGGTCCAAATTAAATTTAGCTTCTGATAAGAGCATTGAAGGTGTCCCTTTGATTATTAAAATAAATGGACTAAATCCCAAAAATCTCCTTGTTTTGCATAATGAAAATGGAGAATTCTATACAATAGAATCTCTTGAAAAATTCAAGTTTAACAATAAAACAGGGGAAGAGGCCGTTAAAGATGTATTAAAACAGGGATTTAAGCATCTTGCTCTGGAAGATAAACCAGATGAAAATCTATTGAAAGAATTAAATGATACTCAAAAAATAAAGCCCGATGAGAATAGTATAGAAACAGAAGAATACCATCCATTAATTGAAATCAACAGATCACCGCTTTCACTTCGCTTAATAGTTCCTGCCTTAGATTCTATAAAAATCATAGAGCTAATCACAAAACTCTACGATGAGAGATTTAAGAAGGTACTGGGTAAACTGGACCTGAATGTTAAACTACTCGTGACAAAAAGAAAATTTCCACTTTATATTCTCTTAGATGCGGAAAATAGAATGCTTGAAGGAGAAGAATTTAAGAAGCAAATTAGAATGAATCCATGGTGGGATATAAATGGAATGAGAGACGACAAATATTATGGATTTTATCCCACAAAGTCGGTAGAGGAGAATCAAAAATATACTCTTTGTGATTTATCTCTCGTCTCTAAAGGAAAAATATTCCATCTTTATCCGGGGTATTTAGACTTTGATTTGCTTTTAGGAACGACCGATAGGTACAACATATATTATAAAAGTGAAAGACGAGGCGTTGAAGACTACAAACTGTTTACAGGAAGACCGTACTATTTCTATAAAATATCTGCAATGCTGGAGTTGTGGGATGTATTATCGTCAAATCTTTCAAGTTCGCAGATAAATTCCATTGAAGAAATGCTTGCCTTAAAGTTAAGAGAATGGAGAAACATTGAAGATGGAAATAAGCGAAATGTATTCAGAGAGTTGGTAGAGGCAACTTTAAAAGATGCTTTTGGCGATAAATGGAACGGGCTGAGAGAGGAAACCAGATTTTTCCTTGTAAATTCTGCAGTTAATGGTCTTTTACTTGATACCATAATTCTTTTCAGACATGTAATAAAAAGGGAGGTGAATGAGAATGAGTAAATATGTAGAAATAAGAAAAGTTTATGCAAGAGCCCTTGATCCGATCCATATCGGAGAAGGGGGTTACAGGCTGGGAAGAGTGGATAATACGATTGTGAGGGAGCCCGTAACAGATGTGCCAAAGATTCCGGGAACTTCAATTGCGGGAGTGGTGAGAGCGTTTACAGAGATTGCCAAAGAAGAGGATGAAAATAAGGAGGAGAAAGATAAGAAACTCAAGAATTTAAATATTGAAGATGTGTTTGGAACTGAAACCCAAAAAGGCATTTTACGATTCTATGATGGGCAGATAATTTTCTTTCCCGTTTCCTCAATCCAGGGCACAGTGTGGATTACTACAAAAGAGTTGATTGAATACTGGTTTGGGCAGATAGAAGATAAAGATGGTAATAAAATAGAAATTCCAGATGAGATTGGCAATGAAGCTTATACAATTAAAAGGATAGATACAGGTAAACCTCTGAATCTTGGCTGGCTGTTGCTTGAGGTTAAGAAGGTTGAAAACGAAAAAGAAGTTGTTCTGCCCTCAGGAATGGATAAATGGGTGAAAAGGATAGTTCTGGTATCAGAGAAACTCTTTTCACACATAGTAAACGACAATCTTGAGGTAAGAACCTCTGTAAGAATAGATAAGACAACAGGAACTGCAGCAGAAGGTGCTCTATTCACCTATGAGGCAATACCAAAAGGAATAGTGCTTGGATTTGAAATCGGAGTGGATAAGGCATTGGCAGAAAAAAGAAACATAACTACTGACGTTGGTAATATAATCACAGCCGTATCTCCATTTATCAAAAATTTAGGTATGGGTGGAATGGGAACAAGAGGTTTTGGCAGACTGGAGATGCTGAATATACCAGAGAACTCAGGCAAACCGAATAATGGTAAAGGGGGTGAAACAGATGCTCAATCTTGATTATGAATGCATGAAGTATGCTCAGGGAATTGTGCATTCTATCGATAAAAGCGAAAAGAAAAACGTTAAGGAGTTAGAAAACAAGCTCAGAAAGGTTCAGGGAGTTTTACAGGAAGACGGCATTTATGCAATGTTTCTCTGGCTTGAAAGTAAGGAGGGGAAGAACATAAGAAAAATTCTTATTGAATTGCTAAACGAATCAGATATAAGAGAACACCTTCTGACCAATTCAAGTAATTTTCCTGATGGCTTTAGTGAATTTTGTGAGATATTATTAAGAGAAGTTGCTCAGGATATTGACAAACTGTTATTTATGAAAAAACTCCTTGAACGCACGCTAACCTATGCCCTATATCACGCAAAGATAGGTGGATAAAATGTGGGAGAAAGTAAATATTGTATTCAGGTTAAAAAGCCCATTACATATTGGATACATGCCCTTTAGGGGTTCTGTAGTTTCGCCTACACGGTATTATGTTCCCGGAAGAGGCCTATGGGGTGCTATAACAAAGAGAATAACAGAGTATCTATGCGAAAAAAATCACAGAAAACCTGAGCCAAGCGATTATAAGGAAATAGGAAAACAAATCATAAAGAACTTTAGATTCTCCTATTTCTATCTTTGTGATGAAAAAATGATTTATTTCCCTCGTTATACCGATGAAGGGGTTAAATACGGAGATAATAAAAATTTAATTCCTAAATCAGAATTTGAGCGTAGATTTATAGGAAGTCTTATTTCAACAGCGATAGAGAGCAATGGGGTTGCAAAAGACAAAAGTTTGCATGAGATTGAATTTATCAATAGCAGATTTAAGGATGAGAATGGAAACTTAAAGGATGTAAAAATTGCAGGATGTATCTGGATAAAGAATGATGCAAAAATAGAAACAGAAATAATAATGGTAAATAATAGCAGTATTTTTATTGAAAATTTTAATATCATAGAAGAGCTTATTCTGGGTGGAGAATCAAAGTACGGCTTTGGTCATGTTATTCTTGATTCTGTCAATCAAATAGACTTCTCTCATCTTGCCCCATTCAAATGGAAAAATCCGGAGAATGTGGAAATAAATGATGAAGAATTCCTTGTTGCTCACTTAAAATATAGCAAAAATTTGAGATTCAATGGAGATATAGAGCTTTTAACTGGAAGGGGGTATTTTGACCCTAAAAGGTTGGAAAATGACAACAATACAAAAACATCTGATAAACCTGGAGAGATTATTTCAAAGGCAGAATATTATTTTTCACCAGGGACCATACTAAAAGAAGATATGATTTGCATAATGAATTGGGATGGCACTTTAATCTTAAATTCCTAAAATAAAGTAATTGATTAATGCTTCTTGCCAAGCCGGATGAATCCTTACTGGAGCATATAGAGAAGTCTTTAAAAGTTTTTTCTTATATCAAGGAAGGTTATCCCGAAGTCCCGGATATATGCGGTGTTCCTCAATTCTGGGATAATCTTTTTTATTCTATATTTCTCCATGATTTTGGTAAAGGAACACAAGGCTTTCAAGATGGGCTCTGTACAGGGGGAAAATGGAAGTATAGACATGAGATTATTTCAGCTGGCTTTGTTGCTGCATTAGATTTACCGGAAGAAGACAGGATGGCAATAGGAATTGCTATTATAACTCACCATAAAGATATACAGGAGTTAAGAGAAAAGTATGCTACATATCCTGAGAGTAATCCTGGTTATGAAAAATTTCTGAGTAAAATTAAAGAAATTGACCTGCCGGGGCTAAACAAATTATTGGATTATATCCCCGAATTTAGCCAGAGATATCTATTAAAAAAGATAAGTAATTATCACCATCTTAATAGCTATAAAGAACTTCTGGATGTATACAGGATGTATGTTTTGCCTTACTATAGGGCATATAAAATGGAAGAATGGACTTCTCTTCATAAATTATATGGGATATTTATGAAAGGATTTCTGACTACTGCAGACCATCTTTCTTCAGCAGGAGAAACTGAAATAAAAAAGGCAGTTGGAAACATAGGTAAATATATACGTTTCCCTCATTTTACAACTGTCCAGGAAACCGCACGAAAACATAGGGGAGACCTTTTCATAATCTCTCCCACGGGGAGCGGTAAAACTGAAGCTGCCTTGTTATGGGCACACTATAATCAGAATTCTGTCAGGTCAAGAAGAATCTTTTACATTCTACCCTATACAGCAAGCATAAATTACATGTATAAAAGATTTGTCAATCTATTTAGGGATGAGGGATTAGTTGCTATTTTGCATGGCAAATCTTCATATTTCCTTTATAAGACTTTTTCCGAAGAGAGGGGAAATTTTTCTTACGAAGAAGCAAGAGATTATGCAAGAAAATACCAGGGTCTTGCCCGAAAAATCTTTAGACCATATAAAATTATGACCCCATTCCAGATTATAAAAGCCTTTTTTAATCTTAAAGGATTTGAACAAAATATTTCTGAGATGGTGGGTGGCTTATTTATATTTGATGAAATTCATTCCTACGACCCTCATACTACTGCTCTTATTATACAAATCTCAAAATTTATAAAGGAAAATTTAAAAGGTAAATTCCTGTTTATGACAGCCACTATGCCAGACTTTCTCAAAGAATATTTGCAAAAAGAACTTGATATTTCCCATGAAATTAAAATGGAGAAATCAGAGTTAAACCATTTTACTCGCCATAAGATAAGAATACTTAAAGGCGATATCTGGGATTATATACCTATGATTGAAGGGGATATTCAAACAGGGAGCAAAGTTCTGGTAGTTGTGAATACAGTAAAGCAGGCGCAGAGTGTATATAGAAAATTAAAAGATATAATTTCAAATAGTGCCCTATTGCATAGCCGTTTTATATTAAAAGACAGGGAACATATAGAGTCCACTCTGGCTACTAAAAATTTTCTTATAGGAACGCAAGTGATCGAAGTTTCTCTTGATATCGATTACGATGTATTATATACAGAACCTGCACCTATTGATGCTTTACTTCAGAGGTTTGGGAGAGTTAATAGACGAGGAGAAAAGGGTATTGTTCCAGTTTATGTGTTTACAGAGGGGAGTGGGGTGAAAAAAGGTAGAAAAATAATTTACAGAGAAGAAAGAACGAGAAAAAGCATAGGAAATTTAGAAAGAATCGATATACTTCATGAGTCTATAATTCAGGATATAGTGGATGAAGTGTATAAGGAAGGGTATTCGAAGGACGAGCAGGAAATATTGAAAGAAGTTTCTGAGAGTTTTCAAAGATTTTATAAAAGCAATGTCCCCTTTATAGATACTGACAAAAGAGAAAGTGATTTTTATAACTTATTTAAATCTGTAGAAGTAATACCTGCTTTATTCTGGGATGATTATATGAAAGAAATCGAAGAAAAAAGATTTTATGAAGCTATGAAATACGTTCTTTCAATTTCCCTAAGGCAATATAATTATCTAAAGAGACAGAATAAATTATCTACTACGGAGCATGGGGTTGTGGTTGATGTTATGTATAATAGTGAACTAGGACTGCTTATTAGTGAAGAATCTTCTACTATGTTGTTATGAATTCAGTACATCGTCTCACCGGAAATCTTATCAATGCTTATTATATCTGCCCGCGGAAGCTCTGGCTTTTTGCGCATGAGATAAATCCCTACTCAGAGAATCCTTACATGGAGATAGGCACGCTTATTGGAGAGGAGTCTTACAAGAGGGAGAAAAAGGAGATTCAGGTGGG
>Ga0256830_1002318_pt1 | contig 12629 bp, 10 predicted proteins | sample 128326metaG_FD_190537 | JGI IMG/M metagenome (GOLD analysis project Ga0256830, IMG submission 190537) | Hydrothermal vent microbial communities from Lau Basin, Pacific Ocean - 128-326 | ecosystem: Environmental > Aquatic > Marine > Hydrothermal vents | place: Pacific Ocean: Lau Basin | collected...
CGGCCGCCAGTTCAAGACGAAGCTGGGTCTGAAGGGACATTTCGTGTACGCGATCGACGGTTTCAAGGAGGCGGTCCGCCTCGCCGGGGAGGACCGGTACGGCACCGCCGCCGCCGTCTCGGGATGGTCGTACCCGGTCGGCGCCTCCGTCGTGTACGTCGCCACCGGGGAGAACTACCCCGACGCCCTCGCCGGCGGGGCCGCCGCCGCCGCCGAAGGAGCCCCCTTGCTGCTGGTCCGCCAGGACCTCATCCCCACCGCCACCAAAGACGAGCTGACCCGCCTCGCCCCCGACACGATCGTCATCCTCGGGGGCGAAGGCGTCGTCTCGCCCGGCGTCGCCGACCAGCTCGCCACCTATGCGTCCACGGTGGAACGCCGGTGGGGTCCGACCCGGTTCGAGACCGCCGTCGAGCTGTCCCGCGCCGCCTTCCCAGAGCCGGTGTCGGTCGTCTACCTGGCCACCGGCTTCGATTTCCCCGACGCCGTCGTGGCGGCCGCCGCTGCCGCCGAAGCCGGGGCTCCGCTGCTGCTCGCCCACCCGGATGTCATCCCCACCGCCCTGCGGGACGAGCTGACACGTCTGGGACCGTCCGAGATCGTCGTGGTCGGCTCTCCGGACGACATCCCCGACTGGCAGCTCACGGAGTTCGGACGTTACGCCCCCACGGTGCGTCGACTCGACGGCGGCGACCGGTACACCACCGCCGCCGTCCTCTCCTCCGACACCTTCGCTCCCGACGTAGCGGTCGCCTACGTGGCGGTCGGCGACGACTTCCCCGACGCGTTGGCGGGCGGGGCGGCGGCCGGCGTGGTGGCGGGTCCGGTGCTGTTGGTCGAGACCGACACCATCCCTGCCGCCGTCGCCGACGAGCTCACTCGGCTCAGCCCCACCGACGTCGTCATCCTCGGTGGCGAGGGTGTCGTGTCCGCCGCCGTCGCCGATCAGCTCGCCATCTTCGCCGACTGATAGGCTCCCGGGCCGTGCGTCGCCTGTTCACGCTCCTGGCGGTGCTGGCGTGGCTCGCCGCCCTTCCCGCCGCTGCGTCGGCCGAGTCGGACCGGCCCGGGGATGTCGTCCCCGGAGTCGTCCTCGTGCAGGTGGAGCCGTCGGCCACCGTGTCCGGGTTCGCCGCCCTGTCGTCTCCGGTGGACGGCTGGGTGAGGGTCCGTGTCCCGTCCGGGTCCGACCCCCGGCGCGAGGCGGCACGGCTGGCGACGATGCCCGGCGTGGTGGCCGCCCAACCCGAATACCTCTACCGGCCCGCCGCCGTCCCCAACGATCCCCTCTACCCGAAACAGTGGAACCTCCCCGACATCCAGGCCCCGTCTGCCTGGGACCGGTCCACCGGGGCGGGGGTGGTGGTTGCCGTGTTGGACACCGGTGTGGCCCGCGACGGCGAAGACCTGACCTGTCGGACCTTCGTCGCCGAATACAACGTCCTCACCGGGGAGACCGGCCCCGGCGCAGCCGACGACGACGCCGGTCACGGCACCCACGTCGCCGGCACGATCGCCCAATGTACCGACAACGGTGTCGGGGTGGCGGGCACCGCCCCCGACGTCGCGCTGATGCCGGTGCGGATCACCGGCGACGTGTCACCGAACGGGTCGTCGGCGACGTCGTCGGCGCTGGCGGCCGGGATCGACTGGGCGGTCCAGAACGGCGCCGACGTGATCAACATCTCGTTCGGGACCACGTCGGTCTGTGCCGAAGGATGCGACCTGGTGGTGGACGCGGCGATCGAACGGGCGGTGGCGGCGGACGTGGTGGTGGTCGCCTCGGCCGGTAACGAACCGTCTGAGCCGGTGGCGTACCCGGCGTCCCATTCGGAGGTGATCGCCGTCGGCGCCACCGGGCCGGGCAGGGTCCTCGCCCCCTACAGTTCCACCGGTCCCGAGTTGTCCCTGGTCGCTCCCGGGGGCGACATGTCCGTCTCCAACTCGGACGGCATCCTCCAGGAGAGCTTCGACGGGAACCCGAAGGTGTGGGGGTACTACTGGGCGGAGGGCACGTCGATGGCCGCCCCCCACGTCGCCGGGGTCGCCGCCCTCTTCCGGGCGTTCCAACCGGCCGCCAGCCGCTGGCAGGTCCGTTACGCCCTCGAGACCGCCGCCGCCGACCTGGGGGCCCCCGGTTTCGACGTGTTCTACGGGTACGGTCTCGTCCAGGCCGCCGACACCCTCGACGTCCCGGTCGCCTGGCGGTACGCAGGGGCCGACCGGTACGCCACCGCCGCCGCCGTGTCCCGGTTCGACTTCCCCGCCGGTGCCTCCACCGCCTATCTGGCCACCGGGACCGATTTCCCCGACGCCCTGGCCGGAGCGGCCCTGGCCGGTGCGAAGGGCAGTCCGATCCTCCTCACCCGTCCCGACGTGTTGTCTTCGGCGACGAAGACCGAGTTGGGACGTCTCGGGGCCGACACCGTGGTGATCCTGGGCGGGGCGGGGGCGGTCTCCAGTTCGGTCGAAATCGAGCTGGGTGGGTTCGTCTCCACCGTGCAACGCCTCGCCGGACCGGACCGGTACGCCACCGCCGTCGAGATCTCCAAGGCGGGGTACCCCTCGGGGGCGCCGGTCGTGTACGTCGCCACCGGGTTGGGTTTCGCCGACGCCCTGGCGGGCGCGGCCGCCGCCGTCGCCCGGGGCGGTCCGCTCCTCCTCACCGACCCGGGCGTCCTCCCGGCCGTCACCCGTGCCGAGCTGGAGCGGCTCGCGCCTTCCGAGATCGTCGTCCTGGGGGGACCGGCCGCGGTGTCCGATGCGGTGGTGGCCGAACTCGGGGCCGTCGCCCCGACCCGGAGGGTCGCCGGTGTGGACCGGTACGCCACCGCCGTCGCCGCCTCCCAGGACGCGTTCCCCGCCGGTGCCAAACGGGTGTATGTGGCGGTGGGGTCGGACTTCCCCGACGCGCTGGCGGGCGGTGCCGCCGCCGGGGTGGCCGGCGGGCCGATCCTGTTGTTGCGAAGCGACGACATCCCGACGGTGGTCGCCGCCGAACTGTCCCGGCTGGCGCCGTCGGAGATCGTCGTCCTCGGCGGTGTGGGGGTGGTCTCCCCGGAGGTCGAGCTGGCCCTCAACGCCTACCTGAAGTGACCGGTTCAGATGCGAGCCCCGACGGCCGATAGAGAGACCATGCGGGGGTTCGGCATCCTGGTCGCGGCGTTCACCCTTCTCGCCGGGTTGGTGGCGCCTGCTCCTCGCGCCGGGGCGGCGCCGGTGACGGTCGCCGTCGTCGATTCGGAGGCCACCTACGTGAACTTCGCTCAGCTCGGCTGGTGGACCGAGCGGCCTCCCCGGGTGGCGAGCACCCTCGCCGCCGCCGGCTACACGGTCGTCACCTTCGACGACGCCGACCTGGAGGACCCGGCCGCCCTCGCTTCGGTGGATGTCGTCGTGCTGCCCCTCACCCGGGTGATGAACGCCCGGGCGTCGATGGCGTTGCGGGACTGGGTGGCGGCCGGTGGCGGGTTGGTCGCCGCGTTCATCTCACCGCGCATGCTGCCCCGACCGGGATGCCGGTGGACGGGCGCCAACCATCCTCGTTCGACGTCGAACCTGGCGGCGTCGTGGACCTGCTGGTCGAATCCCGACGGCGGCTTCGAGTTCTGGGCCCGGGAACTGAACAGCAACGCCTGGGAGTACGGGCCGCTGTCGGAGGCCTTCCAGACGCTGTTCATCAACGATCCGACCCCGACGCAGTTCTCGGTGACCGACGACCCGGCCGGCGCGTCGCATCCGATCGTCGCCGGCACCACCGCAGCCCTCGGGATCTCCGGCATCCGTCTCGACCGGCCCACCGGGGCTGGGGCCGAGTTCACCCGGCTCTTCAACACGAACGCCACGTCGCTGCTGCGGTTCTCGATCCCGCCCGGTACCGGATCGGCGGAAGGGGTGGACGCCTCCCAGTACGACGGCTACACGGCCGCGCAGGCGACCAGGTACGAGTCCGGGCGGATCGTGTATTTCGACTTCGACATCCTCGACTTCCTGCCGCAGATCAACGCCGTCAACGCCGCCCAGACCTACCAGGGGGTGAGCCAGGGTGACATCGCCCTCGAGTTGCTGTCCCGGTCGATCGACTGGGTGGCGGCGGCGTCGGGGTCGACGACGATCAGCCGCGACGCCCGGACCTGGGCCGAGGTAGACGTGTACAACACCGGCATCTACCTCCGCCAGAAGGTGGTGGCCGAAGGCAATGTGTCCACCCTCGGCGACCTGGTCGCCCGGATCTACGACCCGGCGGGAAGGCTCGTCTACGAGTCCCGGCGGGAAGACATCGGCCTGTATCCGGGCGGTCCGGCCCTCTCGTACAGCCTCCCCGGGTACATCCCCGGCGGCCTGCTGTCGACCGCCGGACCCTACCGGGTGGAGGTGTCGTACCTGTATTCGTATCCGGACTACCGGCGGGTGCACGTCGAGGCGGTGGAGGTGGTCCGCAACCAGGGCAAGAACATCTCCACTTCCCTCGTCTACGACGGTGCGGTGCCGGAACGTCTGGCGGGGGTGGACCGGTATGCGACGGCGGCGGCGATCTCGGCGGCGACGTTCCCGCCGGGGGTGCCGGTCGCCTACGTCGCCACCGCCGCGTCGTTCCCCGACGCCCTCGCCGGTGCCGCGGCGGCGGCCGGTCGGGGCCCGATCCTGTTGGTGACGTCGTCGGGGATCCCGGCGGCGACGGCGGCGGAGTTGGCCCGGTTGTCTCCGGGCAAGATCGTGGTGTTGGGTGGGGTGGGGGCGGTGTCGGAGGCGGTGGCGTCTCAGCTTTCGTCGTACACGTCGGGTCCGGTGGTGCGTCTGGCGGGGGTGGACCGGTATGCGACGGCGGCGGCGATCTCGGCGGCGACGTTCTCGCCGGGGGTGCCGGTAGCGTATGTGGCGACGGGGGTGAACTTCCCCGACGCCCTCGCCGGTGGGAGCGCCGCGGCGGCGACGGGAGGGCCGATCCTGTTGGTGTCTCCGACGTCGGTGCCGGCGGCGACCCGCGCCGAGCTGACGCGCCTCGGCCCGGGTCGGGTGGTCGTCCTGGGCGGAGCCGCCGCCGTGTCCGACGCGGTGCTGGTGGAGCTGGCCTCCTTCGCGGGAGGCTGAGGCGGCCGGAGCGGCACGTATACTCCCGCCGGCTCCTCCACCCATGTCACTGCCTCTCATCCTCCTCTCCATCTGGGCCGCCGGGTTGGCGTCGGCCGGTGCTTGGACGGTCCGGCGTCGAGCCGCCGGCGTCGGGTTCACGTGGCTGGTCGCCGGGGTGGTCGCCTTGGTGGCGGCGGGGATGGTCGGGTTCGGGGCCGGGCCGTGGTCGTGGGTGACGTTGGCGGCGTCGGTGGTGGCGTCGGTGACGGCTCGACGATCTCCGACGGTCGCCTGGACGAGCCTGGCGGTCGCCGCCGGCGGAGCGATCGCCGTGGCCGGTCCGGCCGGGGGCTGGCCGGCCGCGATGACGGGGACGGTGGCGCTGGGCGCCATCACCGTCGAGATGCTCCTCGGGCACTGGTTCCTGGTCGACCCGACCTTGCCCCGGTCGGTGCTGCGGAGCCTCGCGGTCGCCGGGGCGGTCGGGGCCGCCGCCGACGGCGCCGTCCAGGTGGTGGGTCTGGTGTCGGCGGGGCTGTGGGACCCCTTCGGGGTGTTCCCCCTCACCTTCGTGGTGTTGTCGGCGACGACGGTGCTGCTGATGGTCGGGGTGTTCTTCTCCCTGCGGGAGCCGGGCTATTCGGGGGTGATGGCCGCCACCGGTCTCTCCTACCTGGCGGTCCTCACCGCCTTGGGGGCGGTGGCCCTACCGAGGTGGCTGGTCGGATGAGCGTGGTACGTTGTGTGTCGTACCTTCGGTCGTTCGGGTCATTCACGCTCGGGAGTCCTCGCCGTCTCTGTGATAGTGTTCGGCCCTCGGGGCGTCGAGCGCGAACCCTCGCTCGGACCAACGGGGAGGCACTACCGGTCACATTGATGGGCGACTCCGAAGTTCCTGATCGGACCGTCGACCGAATGGCGATTGGTGCACGCCGGTCGGGTAGGCGCAGCTCTCGAGCCAGACGAAAGACCACTCCGAATCCCTCGCCGTCTCTCGTGCTTCGGTCTCTAGCAATGGGCTTGCTTGCGAGTGGAATGATCTTCGCGGTCTTGGTCGCGATATGGAAGGATCCAGGCCGGACCGGATTCGGAAGCCCCGATGAAGCCCTAACACAGCAGGCGATTCGGCTCATGGTCGACGAAGGTGCGCCATACCTGTACCCGCCTTTCGAAGACCCAGAAGCCGTTTTTGTGCCACGTCTTTGGGCGTCAGTAGGCGATAAGGCTGTGCCCACACATCCTCCGATGACGTACCTACTGTACGCTGCTCTGGGGGATGTTACACCGTTTGGTCAGTGGGTCATTTTTGTTATTCCTAGCGTCGGCTTTGGAGCCTTATTGGCCGGTGTATCGATTCTGTTAAAAGGTCGTTGGTGGCTGGCGCCTCTTCTACCGGGACTGATATTTCCCGTCACATTCCGGTTCTTGAAGCCTTGGGAGAATATGGCACTCTTCGTCGCGTGCGCGTCTGTTGCATTCTTAGCATTCGTCTTGTGGCGATACACCGGGAGATGGTTGTTCCTTTGGATGTCCTGGTTCATTGGCACCTTTGCAGCGATTGTAAGGCCAGATCAAAGCTACGTGGTGCTTGGGCTGCTTGCGTTAACGACTCTCGCATTTAGTGGGCTCTCGATCAAGTGGCATCATGCGCTGCTCGTGTTGGTTCCGGCAGGTATTTCATTACTCGCGTTTACCCTTCTGGGTAACCTGCTCGTAACGGGCGACGCCTTTAGTATGCCGGTTTTCCTGCTGGATCTGGATCAGCGTGAACCAGTGTTTGGGCAGTCATTAGGCTTTCCCGTTGGTTTCCTTGTAGGGCTGTTAGCCCCCAACGGCATTCCGGCCTTTGACGTAGTTGTTGCACAAGTCGAGAAGTACGCGTGGAAGCTTGGGCCTGCGCGCATGACGGTACTAGCGTTTGGAGCGATTGTTGTCTGGGAAGCGTATCGATTCCTGAGAGCTGTCGTTGCCGGGACTCGCCATAATAGGGTGAGACTTGGGGTAACTCGGTATGTGGCCACAATATTAGGGGTAGTGTTGTTGGGGTGGTATGCAGTATCGCGCATCACGTTGGATGTGTGGGGCGCAAGCGCTGCTGATCCGTCGATCGGGCATAGTATCGTCCGATACTGGGCCGTCCCAATCGCCGCGACCGGAATCTTTGCACTTATGTGGGTTGGCCGTCAGAACTCCGGGCTGCTCAGGAACCTGGGGATCATCTATCTCGGTGTCGCGTCTTGGTTCGGAGTGTTGTACGTGTACCGAGGGGAGGCACGTACGTCACTAGCAGACGCGGTCGAGATTATCGACGCGTACCAAGAGTACGCATCCGCGATGGATGCAGACCTACCGCCGAAGGCTATAATCTATTCGCGTTATACAGACAAGTTCTTGTGGGACGTCAGGCCACTCGCGGTGCTGCCGACTGAGAGCAACCTCGAGAAGGAAGATCTGGATGTCGGATCCCTCGTTGATTCTCTCGATCGAGCCCTGTCGTCAGGTTACACGCCGGTAGTCCTGGAGCTCGCCCCGGCAGAGGCAGCGCGGTTGAGGCGAGCAGCAGCCCCACGAGGTATCGCAATTGTCGAGCGCACATACGGAGAGCGACCACAATTGAGGAAGTTACTCATCCGGTGGGAATCCTGGGAGGCGATCCGTGAATAGGCAGCTTCGTCGTACGGAAGGTAGGCGACGCGTGCTGCCCGGGCGTGCCTGGCATACGCTCTTCCGTCTTCTCTTGGTGCTCATGGGCTTGCATGGGCTGTTGATGGCCACCGTATGGCGGCTATACATGCCGAGGAGTCTCATCCAAGTTCGCCGCTTAGTGCTGATCATAAGCATCGTGGTCGGCATTACGGGCTGGGTTATGTTGCGGAGGGTAATCCTCGCATCGGATATCACCGAATGGGCGACCCCGGCGGCGCGAAGGACGTGGGGGAGAAGAGTGATATTCTCGGGTTTGGCGTTGGCCCTGTTTACAGGCCTTGGAGGAATCTTTGCAGATCTACTTCCTGGAGCTGAATCGGGATTCGGGGTTCGCCAGGGTGTCTTGGTGACAAGCGCTGTCGTTTTCGGGAGCATCGTCTTCGTTGCTGGATTCTATCTGACCGCGCTCGCCCCAATATGGTTTCCGGTCTGGGACATATCGCGAGAACAAAACGACGATGAAAGAGGCGGTTCCAGTCAATGGTATTGGTTGGTACGAAACTCCGAAGATCAGGCGATTCCGGAAAGACCACGTCTCAGTGTGTGCCTGCTGGAGCAACGACAATGGTTTGTAGTACGCACGGACGCCGTTGTGATGCCGCTAGCCCCGAAGGTCGTGATCATCGCAACACCCGGTGAGGATGCTACGGATACCAAGTACGTTGTCGGACACCTTTCAGTTAAATGTAGTAGGTGTTGTCCGATTGCTGTCGGATTGCGCCGGGGAAGTTACGTCATGTTCTGGACCACTGGCGATATGCAGGTTGACGGTGGCGAGTTCGCAGTGATAACCAGACAAGATGGAGTTTCGGAAAATGATCAGGCGATCGTTCGTGTTAGTAAACTGCCAGAAGGCATAGATGCCATTCCCGTCTCTGCTATACGAAGGAATTTGTTTAGCTCGGGATTTGTCACGTTGAATTCCAGTGGTAGACGTATCGTACACGCGGACACGGGTTGTCGGACCTTGATGGAAAGGGGCAGGTCATAGGCTCAAGGTAGCACTGCTAAACAAAGGATTGGTCGCGCCAGCGATGATTTGAGTACTCCTGCTAGCGGTACTGTTGTGATTGGATTCGGCGATGGGTTTCGTGCGATGAGTTGAGGAGCCTTATGGCGCTAGGTTCAGGGCGATGTTGAGATACTAGGGACGCAGGGGCTCCGGGGGCCGGGTTGTCGCCAGGAACGTGTCGGTCCCTGGATCTGTTAGGTGACGCATAGGTATTTCTCTCCGGGGTAGGGAGGTTGCTGGCCTCTCCATACGGGCTCGTCGGAATCCTGCGGGGGTGAGGGTGGGGAGGGGGTTCCAGTTGGGTTTGCCGGCGTAGAGGAGGGCCCGGATCCGGTAGTTGGAGAACTGTCGGAGTCCGCACCCGATGTGTTTGATTCGTCTTATGAGGTTGTTGATCGCTTCGGTGGGTCCGTTCGACACCCGTGCCTGGTGCCAGACGACGATCTGAGCGTGCCAACGTCGCGGGGTGCGTCCCAGGGAGTGGACCTCCGGGAGGCAGGACTGGTCTTGGAGGTCGACGGCGAGCTGGTCGACGAAGCCGGCGGCGAGGCCGGGGTCGCCGATGGTGTAGATCTGGCGGATCAGCTTGGTTGGCATGCCACGCTGTGCGCACGTCCCCGCGGGGGTCACCGGCACGCAGCAGCCCCACCAGTTCGTGGTTAGCGCGTTCGTCGGGAGGTTCGTGGGCGGTGGTGAGCAGGCGGCGGGCTCGATACAGCGGATCGTCTCTGCGGCCCCGATGACCCAACGTTTCGTTCTGGACCCGGCGGCGGCATCCGTCGAGCTTGGAGTTGACGAGCTTGACGAGATGGAACGGGTCGGGCACCTGCACAGCGTCGGGCAAGACGTCCTGGAAGGTCTTGCGATGGGGGCCCGACAGGTCCAACACCCCGTAGCGGATCGCCTCACGCCACTTGGCGGGACGAGCAGCGAGCCACCGGGACGGTCCGGTGGCGCTGCGTCCCGCGACGACGTCGAGAAGTCGAGCACCGTCGGGATCGAGATTCACGATCGAGGTGCCCACCGTCGGGTGTGCCACCGACCCTGACGGTGAAACAGTGTTTCGCCCAACCCCAACGCGGTGACCTCACCGATCCGGTCCGGGTTGCCGTCGATGAGGGCGGTGCCGTAGGCGATCACCGCGTCGTCGACGGTATGCCGGTCACACCTCGACTCCCGGGCCACCTCCGAAACGGTGCGCCCGAACCGGCCGACCTGTTGGGTCACCGACCGCCCGGCCCGGTCCGTCATCACGCCCCGGGCGGGAGCGATCCGTGGTGCCTGCTCCGTGAACGACCCGGCCGGACACGCATCGTCGGGGCATACCCAGCGTTGCTTGTGCCACAGCAGCCGCGCCGGCCGTCCAAACGCTGGGGGAGATCCACCAACACGACCCGGTCACGGTCCTTGTGCCACACCACCCCATCACAGCGCGGACACTCCGGCCGCTGTGAGCGGGCCTCGATATGCACCCGCAACAGCTCGTCACCAGCGCGGTCGTCGATGCCCAACACGTCCACGTCGGGCAGTCCAACCAGCGGCACACACAGATAGGGTGTGTTGCCACAGGGGTCCTCCCATCTAGACGGCGCAGAGCACCGCCAGACCGGCAGGACCCCTGTCACCCTCCGCGGAGCATTACCCCCGCTTAGATCCGAAGCGCCCCAAAACCATGACCGCGAGACCGACTCGACATCACTCAGACACCACGTCCATCGTTGCAACCGAGCAGCGCCTACCGAGCACGTGCCAGACTGCTCTCCGGAGTGATGGATGATGCACCTCCTACGAACCCCATAATGACGGAGACACCATGTTCCCGGTCCGAATACATCGAACGCACCTTAACCGCCAGTCCAGCCGGATCTTGGGCGCCACGCTTTAGCGTGCTAGCCTCCAGGGCCACTCGCCTGGTGCGGCTACTCGTTCCCCGTCGAATCCGCTGCGGTTAGAAGACCGGCTTATGCGAATGAAGAAGTTCCTGTTGAAGGTACGGCCCGACATTCCGGCAGCGAGACGGCGCAGCCTGTCTCCGCGAATCGAGTGAAAGGATAGAAATGGCAGTCTCTCTTGTAACTGGCGGTGCAGGATTCCTGGGTTCTCATGTTGCAAAGTATCTATTACATAGAGGCGACCAGGTAATCGTCGTCGACGATCTGTCAGGTGGATTTCGCGAGAATGTGCCGCAAGGTGCGGTGTTTGAACATGGTGATATCGTAGACCGATCGTTCGTGCAAGAGCTCTTCAGCAAATACGAGATCGACTATATCTACCACCTGGCGGCATATGCGGCGGAAGGCCTATCACATTTCATTCGACACTTCAACTACACGAACAACGTGCTTGGAAGTGTAAACCTGATCAACTCTGCCGTGAACAGCAACGTTGAGCGCTTTGTATTCACAAGTTCAATCGCTGTGTATGGATCGAGCAGACCGCCGATGACAGAGGACATGCATCCGGAACCAGAAGATCCCTACGGAATCGCGAAATATGCAGTGGAACTGGATCTTCGTGCCGCGCATGAGCAGTTCGGGCTTGAGTACACGATCTTTCGCCCACATAACGTGTACGGCGAACATCAGAATATTGGAGATCGATATCGGAACGTCGTAGGGATCTTCATGAATCAACTGATGCAAGGCTTACCCATGACAGTTTTCGGCGATGGCACTCAGACGCGAGCCTTCTCGTATATTGACGATGTTGCGCCTGTTATCGCTCGTTGCACCGAGTGGCCCGAGACGGTGTGTGAAGTCTTTAATATCGGTGGTGACCGTCCATACACTGTGCTCGAGCTCGCGCATACCGTGGCAGAAGCATTCGGCGTAGAGCCGACGATCGAACATCTCCCCGCGCGAAACGAAGTCATTCACGCCTACGCATCGCATGAGAAGATCAAGTCCGTCATTGGTGAGACGGAGTCCGTAGATCTCTTCGAAGGTATCAGTCGGATGGCGCGGTGGGCGCGGAAGGTCGGACCTCGAAGGGCTAAGCGATTCGAGGGCGTTGAGGTCGAACGGAATATGCCGGAAGTGTGGCTTTCTGAGATCCGTACAGATGGTGCGGTAGGTTGACATGCGCATTTGCCTCGCGGGTTCATACGACCCGGATTTTGGGCGCAACCGGAAGATTCATGAGGCGTTGACTGGCCTCGGTGCATCTGTATCTGAATGTCGAGTAGAAATCTGGACTGGAGACCGGGTTGAACTTGCCCAGAACGGTCGTGTATCGGCAGCAATCCGCGCGCTGGTGGCCTATCCTCGTTTGCTCTGGAGGTTGCTCGCATCGGACCCGCCAGATGTCTTTTTGGTCGCACATCCGGGCTGGTTCGACGTGCCGGTCGTGTGGTTGGCTGCTCGCCGGCACGGGGTGCCAATCTTGTACGACATGTTCATCTCGCTCTACGACACGATGGTATTGGACCGTGGCCTGGTGGCACCGCACACGGCGCTGGCAAAGATATGCAAGGCCGCGGACCGTCTGGCGTGTCGACTCGCGTCACGGGTCACGGTAGACACCCCTGCCGATAGAAAATTTTTTTCGGAGCTCACAGGGCAATCACTTGATCGCTTTGGGGTAGTGTGGCTAGGCGCTCAGGATCAGATCTTTCGACCAAGACCGGGAATTGAGGTAGACTGTAATACAGTGGTGTTTCATGGGACATTTGTCCCACTACAGGGGGTTGACATCGTCGTTCGCGCCGCGAAGCTGCTCGAACCGGAGGGCATTCGCTTTGAGATCGTTGGCGACGGCCAGCAGAAGCAAATGATCGATCGCCTTGTGGACAGTCTGGGTATCGCGAATGTGACGATGCACGGTATGGTGCCGATGCAGG
>Ga0256830_1002319_pt1 | contig 12628 bp, 11 predicted proteins | sample 128326metaG_FD_190537 | JGI IMG/M metagenome (GOLD analysis project Ga0256830, IMG submission 190537) | Hydrothermal vent microbial communities from Lau Basin, Pacific Ocean - 128-326 | ecosystem: Environmental > Aquatic > Marine > Hydrothermal vents | place: Pacific Ocean: Lau Basin | collected...
GACGCTCCGTTCGGATCGGTCAGCCCGCCGGATCCGGTTAATAATCCTTATGAATGGGACGGAGTGCCGGATGATCCTGAAATACCGGCGACGCTCGGCAATCAACGATTGCAAGTCAAGGCGGAAGAATCCGGCGAAGCGAGAGCGGGATTCGTCTATCAATGCGTTGACGCCGATACCGACAACTGCAAATACATCGTTGAATTCAACGATGACGTGCCTCTTCCGTATAAGTATTATTCGCAAGACACGAACATAAACGGCGTTGATTTGGTCAAGCGTCTTTTCGCCCAAGGTTACCGCGTTTGGGATTGGGACGGCGTCGGCGGCCATTACGTGGAAACGGAAGGAACATGGGGCCCGCCGGAGATAATTTGCGACGGAGACGCGCGGGAAACTTCAACCGACGATTATTGCGCCATTCCTCCGAAGATTCAAAACATAAGAATGAACGGCACCACGGACAATACGCCCATTTACGGCAACGGTTTCGCCAAACTAACCTTTAACAGCGCGCTTGACAGCCAGCAATTTCCAATGGTTATGTATTATGTTGATTGGGGGGACAACGAATCCACCTCGGCCACCGGAGTGGAGATGCGCGACAGGCCCAATGAAGACAATCCGCACACGCTTTATCATTTATACAATTATTGGGATATGAAGGCGAAAAACATAGTTGACCAAACGGCGGACAATAAAGAAAACACGGTTTATTGCGGCGCCGCCGGCGAAGAAGCGGTAAATTACGACGGAGTCGGCAGCGGCTATGTTTGCGCCGCCGGCGACTGCTGCGTGGCCCGCCCCGGCATCGTCATAAAAGATAATTGGGGATGGTGCAGCAACGGATCCGCCATTAATGATTGCGGTAATTTGGAGTATTTCGCCGGATGGGTCGTGGCGACGGAAAAATAACGCGCGTCGCGAAGCCGGCCCGACGTTCTCGCGCGCAATACGGGATTATAATGATTTGATTTTTTTGAATTCGCGCGTAATTTCTTAAGCGCGCAACCCCGCCGCGGACATCGGGAATCGCGCAGTTTTTAAGGTATGGCTCGGCGGGGAGAGTAATTTATGTCAAATATTGATGATATATTGTTAAATAATCCGAATTTGGCCGGTCCGGCGCAGGAAAAATACGCGGAGCGGGAGATGCGGCAGAAAAAGCAAGGGACCGCCGATAACGCCGATGGCGGAGCGGAACAGCCGCGGACTTTAAGGGAAAGAGTGATAGCGGCGCGGCGGGCGATGGATTTGAAGCAGAAGGCGAAGGACAAGTTAAAGGAGAAGGTGACGAATCCGATGAAAATGGGAACCAATCACGCTCTGCGCTCGGCATGGCTCGCGATAATTCCCAGCTTCGGCCTTTCTTTGATTTATATAAATATCCATGTATTTATGCGCTGGGTTTTAGGCGAAAAGCTGTTCTGTAAGCTGGGAGAGGAATGGCTGCCCAAGAAAGTGTCAGCCATGGCCGGCGACGCCGGCAAAATCACCGGCAAGGGGATTGGAATTGTGGAGGTGATGGGGTTGTTGTTTTTGGATTTAATGGTTTTGTTTATTATTTTATCAATACTCACGATTTTTTCTATAATAGTGAGCTTTATGGGCGCAGGGCTTTGGGAGAAAATAAAATGGGTTTGGGATGCCATAGGCTCGCTTGGCTGGGAAGCCGTTATGGCGATAAAAACGTTATTTAGTTAATTTGTTTGCTTTTAGAATGATTGATTTTGTGAAAAATAAAATTTTAAAAAAGAAAAACACCGTTTTTTTGGTGATTTTCACTTGTTTCGTTTTGGCGCTATTGGCGGGCGTCGGTATTGTCGGCGCGCAAACCGCGGATACTTCGGATGTGATAAGCGGTACTGTCGGACTTGCGGTAGCGACATTAATCGGATGGATAACTTCCATAATATCCATGATAATCGGATTGATATTAACGGCGCTTATTAAAATTTTGGTAAACGTGGCCGAGTTTAACAATATTATCAATGTTGACGCGGTCAAGGTTGGCTGGGTGATTGTCAGGGATCTGGTCAATATGTTTTTTGTTTTAATCCTGCTTGTCATCGCCTTTGCCACGATTCTGCGAATTGAGAGCTATAACGCGAAAAGGACTCTGCCCAAGCTTTTAATAATGGCGGTCTTGATAAATTTTTCCAAAACTGTTTTTGGAATTATTATAGACTTTTCTCAAGTGATAATGCTCACGTTCGTCAATGGCTTCGGACGGGTTGGCGCGGCCAATTTAATAAGCTTGTTTAATATACAAAACTATCAGAGCATAAAAACATTGGGAGACGAAAAAATCAGCAATTTTTCCGTCGCGGGAGCTTTTATTGCCGGGCTTTTGGCTATGATAATTACCCTGATCGTCGTATCGGTTATCTTGGGCGTTTTGATTATGCGCGTGGTGTTGCTTTGGATTTACACCATTTTATCGCCTCTCGTGTTTTTGGGATTCGCTTTTCCGCCGATACAAAAATATGTCGGAAGGATTTGGGATGATTTTATCAAGCAAGTCGTGATAGGGCCTCTTTTGGCGTTTTTTATTTGGTTGGCGCTAATCACGGTTGATAAATCTTCAAAGGCGTTGGGAACATTTACCCAGACGAACGAAACGTGCGCCGGCATAAACGCGTTTTTTTGCGAAGGCAATCTTCAAACGTACATTATAACAATAGGCCTTCTTATCGGCGGACTGATGGTAACCCAACAGATCGGCGGAGCGGCCGGGAGTATGGCGGGGAAAGGAATGGTCTGGGCGAGGAATGTCGGCGGTTTCGCGCCCGCTTTGGCCGGCAAGGGCGCGAAGACGGGACTTTTCGCCGCCGGCAGGGGGCTGGATACTCTGCAAATGAAGGCGCAGAAAAAGATTTTTGGCAAAACAGACGAGAATTTTCGCCCCAAATCTTTAAATTACAGAATGATAGCCGAAGGATGGAAGGCGAGAAAGGCGGAGAAGATGAGAGAATACGAATCGGGGCTGTCGGGCGCTTGGCATGACAGGTTTGACCGCGCCATGACATTGCAGGGCGGCACCAAGGGCGAAAAAATTAAATCATTGATTCCGGGAATTGCCGCGAAGCAGCGGGCGGACGCGAGGAAAAAAATAAAAGAAGCTCAAATGTCATTAACCAAAAGCGATGACGCCGTTGGCGCGCTGCAAGCTCAGCTTGAACAAGAAACGGACCAAGGTAAAAGAGAAGAGCTGGAAAAGAAAATTCAGGCGCATAAAGACAACATAAAGAAGCAAAAGCGAGTTATAGCCACGCAAAAAATGAAATTGCCCGACAACAGAAGGGCGAAGTATGATAAGAACGCCAGGGTGTATGAGCATTTTAATGAGATTACAAAATACAACCTGACGGAAGACGAGTTGGTGCAGGCATATATGCAAGAACAAAACAAAGACAAGAAAAAAGCTTATTTCCAGCATCTTGTGGATATAAACGGAGTCAACACTTTGTTTAGCACAATGGGTAAAGATTATGACTTCAAAGGAATTCAAAAGTTCTTGAAAGATGAGTTTAAGGAAGACGCGGGTGATGTGGCCGAAGAAATGAGCAAGAGGGCGGAGGCCGCGGGCAACTATAAGCTTATCGGGCACGGCAGACTTAATCTTGCCACGGGTAAAAACGAGCTTATAGCGCAAAAGGCGTTTGAGGTGCCTGAAGACAAAATGGAAGAAGCGTTTGAGAACGCGTACAAGATAAAAAGAAGCACGGAAAAAGCGAAAAGAAAAGAAAGGTTTTCTCAAGGATTCGCGAGAACCACGCATAATGACACCTTGGTTGACATTATGGATGACGGCAGCACAAAATTGAGTTTGGGCGGAATAGACACGGCCATAGACATCGCCAGGGACAAGGGCAAGTTTGCCGAAATCAAAAAAGGAAATTATCAAACTCGTTTCGCCAAAGTGTTCGCGGATATGAACGACGCTCAAGTTCAGGATGTGATCAATGAAGCCAGGTTGGGAGCGGAGGAGGCGAAGGAATTCAGGAAGGTTGTTGATGAATTTAAGGAGTATTACGCGAGCGGCGGCGAGGCAAAGCGCAAAACGGAGGAGGCGGGGGAAGCGGCGGAGACGGAATTATCAAAGCTCAAAGAAGAATTAAAAACGGCGAAAAGCGGCATAAAAGCGTCCCAACTTCACAACAAGATAAACGAGCTTGAGGAAAAATCAAAAAAAGAAGCCTAATTTAAGATTATGAACACTTATACCTTGGAAAAATTAAATAATGACGAGTTTTTGGCGGAATTAATGGACAGGGTTGACGACATAGAGCGGTTTAACGACGTAAACGCCGCTTTTAAAATTTTGACTCCTTTGCGTAAAGCGGTTAAAGAACACAAAGAGCGAATAGACGGCGACAAGCGGGAAATCTATCGGCAGTTGATAAATAAGATAAAATTCGTGTTGTTGACAAGCGTCTCCGAGGAAGAAGTGGTTGATCTTTTTAAGCATCATCTGGTTTTGGGCATAAAAATGGACTATGTTGACTTGCTTGAAAAGATAAAAAGCAGGATTTCTTTGATTCCGCTCCCGGACAGGGACGATTTTAAGAAGACATTAACCAAAGCGGTGATGGACAACAAAGAGGAGATAACAAGCAAGAGGATTGACTTAAACGGCAGGCAAGTATCTCCGACGATATCGGCGTGGATTAGCAATTATAATCAATCCTTGGGAACGGGCGCGAAGAATAACTTGGAGCAAAGCAAATATTTCATCGGCAATAAAAATTTTTTAGCTTTAAACGAGGAGGAAAAGCTGTGGATTAAAGAATTAATCGGCTTGTACGAGTATTTAAAGAGATCGTCATTGAGAATGGACGGCAATGAGGACAATATTTTGGTTAAAGACATTGACGGCAAGACCTATATTTTGAAAGACGGGCGGTTTTTTGACATAGAATCCGGCAAAGAAAAGGCCAGAACGGTCGGAACGCCGAAAACGGAAGAGGAAAAAAGATTGGAGGAATTGCGAGAAATGTCGGAGCGGTATCCTGTCGGCAGCTTGGAAAGAAAGGTCGTGGAGGAGGAGATAAAGAAGCTGGAAAGTGAAAAGTCATAAAGTTTGCAAAGCGGGCGTTTTATTGTTTTACCGTCATTAAAGCGTATACCAAGGAAAGAGTGTAAACCATGTCCGATTTTGGGGAATAAATAAAGAAGCGGACGGGCCGCCCTCGCTTTCGCTCCGGCGTTCCGTCCGCTCGTTCGTTTCGCGCTTCGGCTTAAATATTATTATGTTTACGGGAATAATCAATAAAACAGGAAAAATTAAAAAAATCAACAGGGAAAAAAATAAAATTTATCTTACAATTAAAGTAAATAATTTTTCAAACGGCGTTAAAATCGGCGGCAGCGTTTCTTGCGACGGGGCGTGCTTAACCGTCATTAAAAAAACAAAAGACGGTTTTACGGTTGAATTAATGCCGGAAACATCGCGAGTAACGAAGTTTAAAGATTCTAAAATCGGCGACTTGGTTAATTTGGAGCCGGCTTTAAAAATAGGAGAAAGACTGGACGGACATTTTGTAATGGGACATATTGACGGAACGGGCGTCGTCGGAAAAGCAACCAACGAAGGAGAATTCAAGAGCTTGGCGATAAAAGTCCCGAAGGAATTGGTTAAGTATTTGGCGCGCAAAGGGTCGGTCGCGGTTAACGGAGTCAGCTTAACCGTTTCCGGCGCGGGGAAGGACTGGTTTAAGGTTTGTTTGATAACGCATACGTTGGAAAACACGAATTTATCAAAATTAAAAAAAGGAGATAAAGTTAATATTGAAGTTGATATGATGGCGAGGTACATAATAAACGCGAAAATCAAAAATTAAAACGCAAAATGACGATTTAAATCCAAAATTAAAAGTTTCAATGAAAAATAATAAATTTAAAAAATTAAGCGGAAAGAATTTGAAAATAGCGGTGGTTCAAGCGCGGTTTAACGAGAAGATTACCGATGGTTTGCTCGGCGGCGCGCTTAAGGCGCTGAAAGAATCGGGCGTTCAAGACAAGAATATTGAAGTTTTTCAAGTTCCGGGATCTTTTGAAATTCCGATACTTTGCCGGAGATTGGCCCAATCAAAAAAATTTGACGGCGTAATAACCGTCGGAGCGGTCATTAAGGGACAAACGGCCCATTTTGAATATGTTTCCAAAGCGGTTACGGACGGAATAATAAGGGTTTCGCTTGACTATGATTTGCCGATTACCTTTGGAGTTATTACCGCCCATAACATTAAGCAAGCGCGAGAAAGATCGGGAAACAACAAAGGCAACAAGGGCCGTGAAGCGGCAATGGCTTTCGTGGAATTGGCGGCGGAATTAAAGAAAATAAAATAATTTGACGTTCCCGTTATGTTGATTTTTAAAGCGAAAGTCGTAAGAGGCGAAGGCAGAGGGAAAAAAATCGGATACCCGACAATCAATTTGGACCCCGTAAATTTCAATATGGATTACGGGGTTTATTTGGTTGGCGTCGTAATCGGCGGAAAAAAACATAAAGGGCTTTTGCATTTTGGGCGTAAAAAAACGTTTGGCAAGGGATTGTCCGCGGAAGCGCACCTTGTTGACTTTAATTTGGAAGTTTGCCCCGAAAATGTTATAATAAAGGTAGTTAAAAAGATTAGGAACGTAAAGAAGTTTAAAGACGTTGAGGAGCTAAAAAAACAAATCGGCGAGGACATTAAAACGAGTTCAGAATTCGGAATTTAGAATATTTTTAAAGCCCAAATTTTGAATTTAACGCTTCAAATTAAAATGCTTGATTATTTGCGAAAATACAACAAATTGCCGAAGGAGTTGCGGGACAAGATGTCCGCTCCGGCCGTGATTGCCGCCATTGAGGAGATTGAAAAAAAATACGGAGTCAGTTTGGCGGCAACGGTTATGAAAGTGATGGTGAAAGACATTGACGATGTGGTCGGGCATTTTATGGAGGAATTCAAATTGAGCGAGGAAGAAAGCGAAAAATTGGCGGACGAGTTAAAAGAGAAGGTTTTTGCCGCCGTGGCCGATTACTTGGGGCCGGAGTGGAAGACGGAAAAAGGGCTTGCTTCCGCGAGCCGCGAAGGCGGCGGCCGACCGGCGGCCGCGGCCACGAAACGAGCGTTGCCGTCGCCGTCCGAGGAGCATTCCGATTTCTTTTTTTCCCGGGAAGACGAGAAAGAAATCGGCGAGCTGGCAAAAAAGGTTGGCGATTACGCGAAAGACTCTTCCCGGTCGGCCGAAGCGGAAAAAAACATAGAACAAATTATCGGCAAGGCGCGTATTAGCTTCGGCAGCCAAGAGCTTGCCGAGAGGTTTAAGCGGATTTTAAAAATTTATCTCCGCGGCGTAAGAGACAGGATTGACACGAAGCAAACGCTTGTAAAGCCGATTGAGTCCGGAGGCTTGGGCATTGACATTGAGTCGGCCGACAATATTTTGTCAATCGCGGACGGGAGCTTAAAAAGCTCGGACAAAGACATCAGCGTGAAAAAACCAAAGAAAATCAGCGTGGAGGAAGATTTGGTTTCCGGCGTCGGGTCCGAGACGCCTGATTCCGAAAAAAATGTCGGCATCGGAGATGTCGGATACGATTTCGCGGCAAACAGCAACATTAAAAAGCCGTTGGCAAAATTGGACACGGCGCGCGAGTTGGCGCCTCCGGCGCCGAGCATTGTCAAAAAGGGCGCGGCGGAGGCGCGAAAGGAAATGTCGGATAAACGCGCGGACGCCCGGCCGGGCGCGAAACAAGATAAAAATTTCAGGAAACCGGGGGCGAGCATATTGCGAAAATTTTACAAAAAAGAAAAAGCGGATTCCGCCTCCGATCCCAAGCCATCGGAAGAGCCGTCCGCGCCAAGCCGGCAATCCGGCGTTTTCGCCGAGCCGGGCCGAAGGGGAAAGATTAAAATGGAGGATGTTAAAACACGGCCCAAAATAATGGGGCCGATTGATGAATTGCGGTATATGCGGCTGATTGATTTTCGCCGTCTTGACGACGATCCCTTTAAAGCGGCGGAAAAGATAAAGGAGAAAATCTCTTTGCTTGACGACGAGTACAGCAAAAGAGCGGCCGGCATTAAAGCGTGGCGGCTAAGTCCGGTTAACCGCCTTTATTTAAAGATGGGAGCGGCCGGCATTAGCCATAAAAAGCCGATTGATGCTATAATGGAAGAAAGGAAATCCGCCGGCAAGGACTATTTGAACAACCGGGAATTTGAAGCTATAATCAAGCTAAACAAGGAACTGCGATTTTAATAAATATAATCCGAATGCCCCGAATTAGTGTCCGAATGCCCCGAATTAGTGTCCGAATGCCCCGAATTAGTGTCCGAATGCCCCGAATGGTTTTAACGCGAACTATTGTTTGAATAATTCAAACAATTTGGAGCGTTCGGACATATTCGCGAATTCCGTATAATTTTATGCAACAGTTTACCGTTCCGCAATTTATTGACGTGGAAGCCAAAATTATCGGCCCCATTACCGTTAGGCAGTTTATTATTATGCTTGTCGGGGTTATAGCCGGGGCGATTAGCTATAAGTTTTTTGATTTTTCCCTGTTTATCACGGCATCCGTTTTTATTTTGATTATGGTGGGACTGTTCGCTTTTACCAAAATTAACGGCCGGCCGTTTCATTTTTTCATTTTAAACATTATTCAAACCGCGAAAAGGTCAAGGTTGAGAGTTTGGAACAACGCCGCCGTATCCGTTGTCCGCGTTGATTCCGGAAAAGAAAAAACGAAAAAAGAAGCGGAGTTTTTTCGTCCGCCGGCCAAACGGCACTCCACTTCCCGGCTGGCGGAACTGTCTTTAATCGTGGATACCGGCGGAGCGTATAAGGGGGAAGCGACAGGTAGCGGAACAGAGATAAAGACCGTATAATTAAAAATCAAAAATCAAAAATCAAAATGGAAAATGACAATGCAAAGTTTAAAAATGAATTCAAGAAAAGATTGTACAATTGGGTTTTGAAATTAATTAAGTTTATTGATAAATTGCCGAAAGATTCAGTTTGCGATATTATGGGAAAACAACTATTAAGAAGCGGAACAAGCGTACTGGCAAATTATATTGAAGCAAATTCAGCCAGTTCTAAAAAGGACTTTATTAATTTTTTTACCCATTCCCTAAAATCAGCCAATGAATCTAAGGTCTGGCTGGCGTTATTAAGGGATACCGGTAAGGGTCATGAAGAAAAATTAAATTGGCTGTTAAAAGAATTAACGGAAATAGCCAATATTTTAGCATCAAGCATTTTAACATTAAAAGGCAAAAAATAATTTTACATTTTAAATTGTCATTTTGATTTTTGATTTTTAAATTTTAATTTTTGTAAACATTATGTCCAGACCGGATAAATTGGCGAAAAATAAAATATCGGCTTCCACCCAGCAATATTTGGATATTCTTGAAATAAGGGAAGACACCGTGGTGATGCGCGACGGCACTTTGCGGGCGGTTATTTTGGTGTCCAGCATTAACTTCGCCCTGAAAAGCGAGGACGAGCAAAACGCCATAATTTCCGCTTACGTCAGTTTTTTGAACAATATTGACCACACCTTGCAGATTGTCATTCAGTCCAGGGAACTGGACATCAAAAATTATATCAGCGGCTTAAGACAGAAAGAAAGAGAGCAGACCAACGAATTGTTGAAAATGCAGACGGCCGAATACATTCAGTATATTGAAGAGCTGATTTCCATGGGAAAAATTATGAGCAAGCGGTTCTATGTGGTGGTTCCGTACAATCCGCTGTCCGACAAGCATAAAGGATTCTTTTCTTCCGTTATGGAGGTTTTCAGGCCCGCTTCGTTGGTTAAGATGAAAGAAGAAGTTTTCGCTCGCCGCCGCGCCAAGCTGACCCGCCGCGTGGACGGCATTATTTCCGGATTATCTTCCATGGGAATCAGCGCCACCCAGCTTGACACCCAAGGCTTGATTGAATTGTTTTATAACACGTATAATCCCGTAACATCAAATAACCAAAAATTGGCCGACGTCCATGAATTAAGGACAACGGAACAAGGTCAAACGCCCGGATTGTAAATTATATAAGTTATCATATTTAATTTTAGGCATTTTGGCATTAGACATTATAATATTTATCTGAAATTATAATTTAGAAATTTTTAATATGTTTAATATAGGGAAACTGAAAAAAGAAGAAAAGCCGGACGAAAAAGGCGAGGCGTCCGCGAAGCGGCGGGCGGCCGCCGAAGAAGCGGACGCGCGCGCGGTTCGCGAGGTGATTGAAGAGGAGAAAGCGTATCGCCGCGGCGCGGTATCCATTAACGACTTAATCGCTCCGGCCGCCATGCAGGTTAACCCCAAGTATTTGCGGCTTGGCGGCAAATACGTGAGAACGGTTTTTGTCATCAATTATCCGCGCTATATCAGCATCGGCTGGTTTTCGCCGATTATCAACCTGAATTCAACTTTTGACATCGCTATGTTTTTTTATCCGGTGGAAAGCGCCATAATATTAAAACAGTTAAAAAACAAAGTCGGGGTTCTGGACGCTCAAATTATCGCCGACGCGGAAAAGGGCGCGGCGCGCGACCCGATTCGCGAAACCGCGCTGCGGGACATTGAAGCCTTGCGCGACGCCTTGACGCAAGGCACGGAGAAATTTTTTCAATTCGCGCTGTACGTGACGCTTTACGCCGATGATTTGGAGGAGTTGGATCGGCTGACCGACGAGGTGGAGAATATTTTCGGCTCGCGCTTGGTTTACTCCAAGAGAGTTTTTTTTCAAGCGGAACAAGGGTTTAATTCCACTCTTCCCCTCGGAAACGACGAGCTGTACATAGTGTTCAATATGAATTCATCTCCGGTCGCCTCGTCCTTTCCGTTTATTTCATCGGAATTGACAAGCGACAACGGAATTCTCTACGGCATAAACAGACACAACAACAGTTTGATTTTGTTTGACCGTTTCAGTTTGCAAAACGCCAACACGGTTGTTTTCGCCACTTCCGGCGCCGGAAAAAGTTACGCCATAAAATTGGAAATTGTCCGTTCCATTATGATGGGCGTGGAAGTGATAATAATTGATCCGGAGCGGGAGTATAAGCATTTGTCGGACGCGGTGGGCGGAACCTACATAAACATATCATTGGCGAGCGAAAACAAAATCAACCCTTTTGATTTACAGCGTTCAATCAGCGGCGAGTCAAAGGCCGAGGATATTATCAGGGGGGCGGTTATCACCGTCAAAGGGCTGATTCGCTTAATGCTGGGAAAATTAACCAATGAAGAAGATTCAATCATTGATCGGGCGCTGCTTGACACTTATTACAAAAAAGACATTACTCCGGACAGCGATTTGTCAAAGGCCGAGCCGCCCATTATGCAGGATTTTCAAGACATTTTGGAGGGCACGGAAGGCGGAGCCGATTTGGCTTTAAGAATCCGCAAATACACCCAAGGAACGTTCGCGGGATTGTTTAACAGCCCGACCAACGTCAAAATGGACAATCACCTTATTTGTTTTTCGGTGCGCGATCTGGAAGACGAATTAAGGCCGATTGCCATTTATACGATTATCAATCATATTTGGAACGTGGTGCGGGGAGAGATGAAGAGGAGAATTCTTGTTATTGACGAGGCATGGTGGATGATGCAGCACGAAGACAGCGCCAAGTTTATTTTCGCGCTTGTTAAACGTTGCCGCAAATACTATTTGGGAGTAACGACGATTACCCAAGACGTGAACGATTTTTTGACTTCTCCGTACGGGCAAGCCATCGTTACCAATTCTTCGCTGCAATTATTGTTAAAACAGTCGCCCGCGTCCATTGATTTGGTGCAGAAAACCTTTGTGTTGACCGAAGGAGAAAAATACCTTTTATTGGAGTCGGGCGTGGGCGAAGGAATTTTTTTCGCGGGCAACAAGCATGTGGCCATAAAAATAGTCGCGTCCTACACGGAAGACCAAATCATAACTTCGGATCCGAGGCAGTTGTTGGAAATTGAGGAGGCCAAAAAAGAGTTCGCCGCCAGCATCAAGGAGAACGGACAAGTGGATGACGGCGGAGTGGATGACATAGAAATATAAATCATGGCTTAGTCGCTCGGGGCGCATGGCTTTCAAGCGCCACGGCGACCGAGCGTCAATCCTATGGACAATAAAAAATATATCGGCATCTTAATAGTTGTTATCGGGCTTGTCGCGCTTGTCGGATTTATTTATTTTATGTTTTTTTATGATTTTTCTTCCGTGGATTTAACGCGAAAAAGCGAAACTTCCGACAGTGAAGCGCCGATCGGGGAAGTGTCGGGACGATTGCCGAGCCAGCCGGATGAAGCTTCCCCCCAAAGGGCCGTTATCAACATAAAAAAGCGAAGCTTATCCGGAAAAGTGACCGAAGAAGATTTAAAGCGGATGGCCGCGTCGTTCGCGGAAAGATTCGGCAGTTATTCCAATCAGGCCAATTACGGCAACATTAAAGACTTAAAGATATTTATGAGCGCGAAAATGAAAAAATGGGCAGACGAGTTTATCAAAGAGGAGACGGCCAAAAACACCGGTTCCGGCGTTTATTACGGAATTACGACCAAGGCGATCGCGGAGCAAGTTAATCGGTTTGACGATGATTCGGGGCTGGCGGAAATCGTGGTAAGCGCTC
>Ga0256830_1002320_pt1 | contig 12627 bp, 9 predicted proteins | sample 128326metaG_FD_190537 | JGI IMG/M metagenome (GOLD analysis project Ga0256830, IMG submission 190537) | Hydrothermal vent microbial communities from Lau Basin, Pacific Ocean - 128-326 | ecosystem: Environmental > Aquatic > Marine > Hydrothermal vents | place: Pacific Ocean: Lau Basin | collected...
CCACGGTAGCGAATTCTGTTTCCAAGATAGTGCATGTCTGGGTTTATCTCATCCTTTGGCAGGTATGGCCATGTCCAGTTAAAGCGCCTTGCCCAGTAAGGGCATGCAGCCATGCAGTATCTGCAGCCTATGCACCAGTTGTAATCGACAACAATCACCCCGTCAGGCTCTTTCCAGGTTGCCTTGGTTGGACAGACCTTCACACAGGGCGGTTTTTCACACTGCTGGCACTGAATGGGGATGTATATGTATTCCTTTTCAGGAACCTTCTCGGGATCGTAATAATGTTCACCCTCTTCAAGGGATATCCCGACCTTTACATCTCCGAATTTGGTTCGGAAGTCTGTCCCCTCTGTGCCAGGCTCTATTTTTGCCTTTTCAATTTCAACAACCCTTATCCAGTGTATCTCCCCAACTGTGGGGTCTTCCGGAGACGCTCTTGACTGGTTGTTTTCCTTTACGCAGGCGTAGACACACCTTCTGCAACCAATACACCTTTTGATGTTGAGCGCATAACCCCAGACAACCCCTTTCAAAGGCTCAGTAGTCTTAATTTTTACATCAACACCGTACCTCTCTCTGTGCTCCTTTTCCAGCCTTTCTATGACTCTTTTCTTTTCTTCCTCGCTCATCTCCTTGAAATGTTTCTGCAAAAGCTCATCCAGGGAAACCCTCACAATTGGAATCTGAAAGTTCATGAGAGGAGCTGTAACCGCACTCCCCACTGCAACTTTCTTGATGAAGTCTCTACGACCCATATCTTTATCTTGCGCCTCTTTCTTTCTATCCATTTTCAATCCCTCCATGCTGAGTAAATCACTAAAATCAGGCTTGACATGATGACTGCTATGGTGTAAATCCTGTAATTTTCTGGCATTTTCGATACAGGCGGCTTTTCTGGAGGCTTTTCCGGTTTTATTGGCTCAAAAGCAGGGTTTACATCGTGGGGGTTGTGGCAGTCTGTACAGATTGCATCCGGAACAGCACTGGATATGTTCCCAACCCACCTTCCGTGTATGCGATTCTTCCAGTCCTTGTAGGTGACGCCATGACACTGACTGCAGAGAACTGGTATTTCTCTGAAGGAAGGTCTTGAACCATTGATGAGGATGAATGAGTCTCTGTTTTCCGGATTGTGGCAGGCAAAACACCAGAAATTTCCATGCTCAAGACTGAACTGATGATTTTCAGGTGCATTTGAAAGCTCTCTCGGTGTTAAATCTGTCTGAATCTTCTCATGACAGAGATTGCACCAGTTTCCCACGTAGTGTGCAAGGTCTGTCACATCCTTATCACTCAGCTCTTCCACCTTGACCCATCTGGGTGGCATTCTCCCACTTTTTATTGCGTCAACAACGGCATCGTTAATACCGCTGTATCTGAATGATGGGTCGACATCTCCATGACAGCTTCTGCAGTACTTGTTGTAGAGCTCCTCACCCCTTATGTTATCTTTGACCTCACCCGGATAACCTTCAAAAGTGTAGTCGTTTTTCAGAAAATACCTCCCTCTTTCATTGAGTTTGGATAGGTCTCCTTCCATATGACACAGATTGCAGTCCCTGCCTTTGGCAGGCTCATTACCTGATGTGGCTGAAACTCCGGAAAAGAGCAGCAGGCACATCACAGCAGTTAACACCATGATGCCCTTCCTTATTCTAATCCTCTTTGTGATGTATTCATCCGGACGTGGAAATACCTTTGAATGCCTCTTCAACGCACCACCTCAACCATCACTTAATCCCCAATAGGCAACAATTTATTATTTAAAATTTATCACGAAAAAATGCGTCTCCATTTCAATCCACTCTCAGCCATGAGCCCGGATGGTCAGGGAGCTATGAACCAGACTCAAATTTCAGTTTGAAGTCCAGTTTGTCATTACCAAAGTATTATATTAAATAAATATTATTTTTATATTTTATTTTTGTTTAAAATAAATTATATCTAAAAATCATCACCACAACCAAAATTTTAACGATCACTTCAATTATCATCATTTATTTTAAAATTTTTGATGGTCATTACTCTGTAAAATGTTATCGGTAAATCATTAAAATGAGTTATCTCACTGTAAAATATCGGCAGATTCAGAAAAGTTAATATACATAGGTTTTTGCCAGAAATTGGTGATTTTATTTGGGAGGTGGTGAATAGTGAGAAAGATTCATCTGAAAGCTGCATCAGTGTATATCCTGGCAATAATGATCTTCCTGGCGATTCGAGTCATTGTGGTTCCACCATCTTTCGGCGAACTGACAGACGATTACAATTACAGGTGGTTCAGAGCAGACTCGGTCAGGGAGATAATGGAGCTCGACATGAAGTTCGCAGCAAAGGAAATGTGCGAAAGCTGTCACAGTGACAAGGTTGAATTTTTGAACAGAGGAGCACACTCCACGATAAGCTGTGAAACCTGTCATGGACCAAGCATTGAGCATGTCAGGAGTCCTGGAGACAATCTTCCAGAGATTGACACATCAAGAGCTCTGTGCAAGCTGTGCCACGACTACAATCCAACAAGGCCAGAGGGATTCCCTCAGATATTCTCCGAAGAGCACGGGTACGGGAGACAGTGCGTGGATTGTCACAATCCTCACTCTCCATGGGTGTTCAGAGGAGGTGCCGAGCAATGATGGGCAGAAGAAAACTTCTGATGGCAATTGCAGGTTTGGCGGGTTTTGCAGCTTTCCGGAGAACAGCCAAGGCTCAGGAACCCACAGAAGACTACAACTGGAATGAGCATTACTACGCATTTGTTGTGGATACGAAAAAATGCATAGGATGTGGAAGGTGCGTAAGAGCATGCAAAATCGAAAATGAGGTTCCAATGGTTCCGTTCTTCTTCAGAACATGGGTGGAAAGATGGGTGTGGCTGAAAGATCATGAAGAGCCAAGTGTCGACTCACCAAACGGTGGATTCAATGGATTTCCTCCGAAATATGATGAAAGAGGGATATCTAAAACTTACTTTGTTCCAAAACTCTGCAATCAGTGTGAAAGACCTCCATGCGTTCAGGTGTGCCCTGTTGGAGCAACATACATGACAAAGGATGGTGTGATTCTGGTTGACGAAAAGTACTGCATAGGGTGCAGATACTGCATTCAGGCATGTCCCTATGGAGCGAGATACCTGTATCCATTTGATGGACCAAGAGAGACAAGAAGGGGAACAGCAGACAAATGCACCTGGTGCTATCACAGAATAACAAGAGGCTACAAACCAGCATGCGTAGAGGTATGCCCAACACAGGCAAGAAAATTTGGAGATCTCATGGATCCTGAGGATGAGGTAAGAAAGATAATCGAAGAAGAGAGAATTCAGGTTCTAAAACCAGAGATGGGTACTAAACCGAAGGTGTATTACCTCGGACTTGACTCGGAGGTGAGATGAATGAGTGAGATCCTCTGGGAAGCTCTGAAAAACATTGATGGATACATATACCCCAATGAAATTGAAGTGAGCTGGAGCGTCCTGATTGCTCTGTATCCATACATCACAGGACTGGTTGCAGGAGCGTTCATTGTGGCATCTCTCGAGAGAATTTTCAAGGTAGAGGAGGTAAGGCCCACTTACAGACTTGCACTGCTGACAGCCCTTGCGTTTCTGCTGGGCGCTCCGATACCTCTGGTAGCCCATCTTGGTCGACCTGAAAGGGCATTTGAGATAATGACAACACCGCACCTAACATCTGCCATGGCTGGATTTGGCTTTGTCTATGCATGGTATCTGCTTGTTGTTCTGCTGACTGAAATATACTTTGACTACAGAAAAGACATAATAAGCTGGGCAAGAGAATATGGGGGAATCAGAGGACTCATATACAAGATTCTGACACTGGGAGAATGGGATGACAGTGAAGAATCTCTCAAGGCAGATCAGCGCGTTGTGAACATTGTGACAGTTATCGGTCTCCCATCAGCTGCACTTCTCCATGGTTACGTTGGATTCATATTTGGAAGTGTCAAGGCAAACATTTGGTGGAGCTCACCACTCATGCCTATCATATTCCTCTTTTCGGCAATGGTGTCTGGTATCGCTCTGGTTCTTCTGATATACATGGCAAGCAGCTACATAAGGGGTGTCGAGCTGGATCAGGCATGCACCGACACTCTGGGGGGATATCTGCTGTATGCTTACATACTGGACTTCGGTCTTGAGGTTATGGAGCTTGTGCACATATTCTACACGCAGGAAGAGGGGTTTGACGCAATTGTCAGGCTGATAAACGAGAAGATATTCCTTACGTTCATTGTGATCCAGATAATCTTCGGAACACTGGTACCGATCTTCCTGCTTCTGATTGCAAAGTCCAAGATATTCAGATTTAACGTGAGAAAATATCTGTACATCTTTGCAACGGTGCTCACACTAATAGGCGTGTTTGCAATGAGATGGAATGTTGTGATCGGAGGTCAGGTGCTCTCCAAGACAAACATGGGATATGCATACTATACAATGCCACTCTTCGGTCCTGAGAGTGCTTCACTGGCAATTGCCATCTGGATTCTGCCATTCATAATACTGGCGATACTGGTAAAACTTTTGCCGCCATGGGAAGCACCTTACAAGTGGGAAAGAACCGAATCAGAATAGCCATCCAGAACATGGCCTGAATTTTTTATTTTTTGTCATTGCAGATCTCCTGCATCCTGAAAAATCAGAGCGTTGATTTAAATCGCAAAATTTTTATGAATTTTCTTTGAGAATGCTGTATGAAAATCAAATCACTGTCAATAATTGCTATTCTAATTATTTCGGGGATAATTGTTGCAGTAGAGGGCTTTGCAACCTACAAATTTATAGAAGATGACCCCCGTTTCTGCAAGACATGCCATTTAATGGAAGAAGCATGGTACAGGTGGAACGAAAGTCCCCATAACGAAATTACATGCCATGAATGTCACAGGGCAAGCATGGAAGATAACATGAGACTCCTCGTCACATACTTCACACTCAGACCTGAAGAAGTCTCTGATGATGTCCACGTTGTAATTCCAAATGAGAACTGTGAGCACTGCCATTTCACAAGAAGTGAAAAGTGGCCTTACGTTGCAGATACAGCAGGACACAAATTCCATCTTGAAAACAATTATGCCAACTGCATCGACTGCCATGGTGGAAGGGTTCACAGATTTGTTCCCGACAGATCTGAATGCATGCAGTGTCACAGTGATAAGGTTATAAAGGTTGAGCAGATGAATTTTCACTGCACAAACTGCCACAATTTCCTTGCTGATGTCAAGACAAATGGAGTGGAACCGCTTCCTCAGGCTCAGGATTGCAAGAAATGTCATTCAGACAGGAACATAATCCTCTCAGTACCGGAAGGCGCCCATGCAAACAGCAACTGCAACACATGCCACCATCCCCACATAACCCAGGAGCCTTTTTCCTGCCAGTCCTGCCACAGTCTTCCGGAAAAACCGATTCACAAGTATCATGAAGACCAGGACTGCACCTCATGCCACGTGCCTCACCAGGAGGTGGGCATAAGGCCAACATGCGAAAGCTGCCATACTGATAAGGTGGACCATTATCCAACCCTGAGCTGCACTGTATGCCACAAATAACCGTTAAAACTCGGAAGGCTTAAATAACATCCAGATTTTTTACAATTATGGATATATTGAAAATTGACTGGAAAGACGTCATTCTGATGCTGATTTTTGCCGTCATAGTTGTGGCTGGACTTCAGATTGCAGGAATGTGGATGTGGATTCTTAGCTCTGGAGCCGTTCCTGCATACGAAAGCGGAATTCATATTATAATAGCCCTTATTGGGGCTGTTCTGGCAATTAATGGACTGCTGAAGATACTGGCAGGCATGAAGTCAAGGATCGGCTAAATGATAATTCCATACTTTCCTGCAAGACTGTATCCGTCCCTGAACTTTCCGGTTATACTCAGAAACGCTGCCCCATTGCCATAAACCTTTGTTGATCCAACAGTAACAACCATTCCATCCTGCTCTGCTTTTAAAATCTTGTATGGCTGGTGACTTCTAACAACAACCTTCAGACCGAGGTTCTCCATAAACACTCTTGTTGCTTTCTTGCCAAAAAGGTAACCGATTCCTCTCTCATGGTTGTGATCGCATCCCTCCCTATCCCAGGGATCATTCCAGATCAGTTCGGTAAATGCCCTCTCCTCCTTCAATTCCTGCAAGGTTATGCCATCCTCAACAATTCTGCATTCCTTGGTGTATATCCCGCCATGTACGGCAAAAACTTCACAGTTTGCAATTCCGCACCAGGGAAGGCTCTCCCAGAAATCCTTAATTCTCCTGTACACCTCTTCCCAGTTTTCAAGATCTCTCAAACGATACGGCAGGTCATGGGGAAAGGCTGTGGTCGTCTCATGATTTCCACGAAGCAGAATGTAATCCCCATCTGTGTATCCTCTTAGAATTTCCATGTACACTTCTATCTGCCTGTCTCCCCTGTCTCCGTAGTCTCCCAGAAATATCACCGGTCTCACAGCTTTTTTCAAAATTTTCTTCAATGACTCGTAATCTCCATGAATGTCCCCAACAATAGAGTACTTCTCCTCCTCGATCTCGACAATCCTCTTTTTCTTAATTTTGAGGGCGTCATCTATCAGCTCAATCATGATATAATGTCTGATCGGGATTTTAACTTTTTTCAGATAAAGTAGGTGAATGCAATGTAACACAGAAATGTCAGGAAGAGTGCATGCTTGAGCCCTCCAGCAACTCGTAGTTCGGTTATGCTTCCTGCCATAATCCCTGAAAGGAAGGCAACCAGATATATGGTATTCATAAACGTTTCTCTAATCAAATCCACATCGAATGTGGTTCGTATTCCCATAAATTCCACATTCATACCGCTGAAAACAATAAGGAACTTTGAAATCAGCATGTACGTCACAAAAAGAAATATGCCAACCGACATGTATACAATTGCCACATAGGGCATGAGACTTGATTTCAGTCTCTTTCTGAAAACGAGTTCCGATTCTATGTATCTCGAGACTGTCAGGAAGGCATCCTTTATACTCGAGTTTGTCTCCAGGGCTTTTACAGCTATCGGTATTGCTTTTGCAAATATATCGCTCTTTATTCTGTATGTGAGCCTTTCAATTGATTTTGTTATCGGAAGTCCATATTCAGAGAACTGGCTGACAACCTGAAACTCCTTTGAAAGAATATCTGTGCCGGATTTGGATACAAGCTTCAATCCATCAAATATTGAAACTCCTGACTCATTCAGCATTGCAATCTCACTGAAAATTTCGGGAAGCTTTTCCTCTGCGGCCCTGACAATTCTGTGCTTTACCTCCACAATGAAGGTGATTATGAGAAAAACCGCAAAAGCCGGCACAATATAGCCTGTTAGATTCAGGTATCCGTATCTGTAAAGAAAGTACATTCCAACTCCGAAGTAAAAGGCCAGATGAACGAGCAGTATATGAAATCTGATGTGGGGGAGTGGCGTTGTGTAGGGGTGCATTATAAACCTGAAAACGCCTCTGAAGAATTTTCTCAGTCTGGAAATTCTGTACCTCTTCACTCCATTACTGACAACGAAAACATTTGTCAGAACGGGCACCTCTTTGAACTCCATCAGTCCGGCTCTGGCATAGGGGAGAGACGATCTTGCCAGATAGATTATCAGTGCTGCGGAGATGGGCAGGATTATGTAGATCAGGGTCATGTAGCCTTCCATCACATTTCCGGAAATGAACTTTGACACAACCAGCACAATAAGCAGAAGCATCGGGAACATCATGAAGATCGAAATGTATATCTCAAAAAGAATCTCCATGAACCCCATCACCTCGCTGAAAGCAATTTCCTGCTCCTCCTCGTATTCTTCAGATTTTGATTTCAGGTAGGTGGAGAATTTCCCACCACCCTGCATCACAACAATGAGACTGTCGAGAAACGCTGACAGTTTTTTACTGGGAGTGGTATCTCTTACGTACCTTATGCTTGTGAATATGTCCTTTCTGAACACTTCAAAATTCTTCATTATCTCCCTGAATTCCACGCTGAGCTCTCCGAAAAGATGTTCGAGTTTTGCTATCTCCTTCATGACCTCTATCGGATTCAAACCTCCTGTTGCCATTCCGTACATCATGTTTATGGCATGGGGCAGGTAGAGATCGATTTCACCTTTTCTTCTGCTTGAGATAAAGAAAGGATAGGAAAGAATCAGATATTTTGTCAGTTTGTAGGAGATGTATCCCGGAATGAGTGAAATGATAAGGTAGTAGCTGCTGATGAAAGATTCAGCTCTTCTGAAATAGTACTCAACATCGATATTTATTTCAGGAAGATATTTGATTGACGGAAGGATAAAACTGATGAACTCCCCTAAGGAAAATGAAAGAATACCCGAAACGAATTCTTCAAAAAATAATTTTATTATGGCTGAGAACAGCAGAGTAACAATGACGAACACGACAAAAGAGTAAAAATAGGACATGGCGAGGAGCTCATAAACTGTCAATCTTATTCTTGATGATTTCACCGCCCGTTCTATTTCTTCGTATCTCTTTCTGTCCCTGCTTATTTTTTTTGAAAACCTCCGTTTTAAAAACAGAGGGACATAAGGCATTTTTAAACCTCCAGCACCTCAAGCTCCTCGAAAGCCATCTCGGGATTTGTGTAATACAGCGAAACGAACTTCACAAAATCTCTGTATTTTGACACGTTTCTTTCCATCAGCATCTCGAGGAATCTTGTTCTCCTGTCCAGCTCCTCAAGAATTTCAGTCATTGTCAGTCCTGTTGACTGGGATATCATATCCAGCTTGGTGGAGGTGGAACTCTCGATAAATCTATCTGTCGATGAATCCCATCTGTAAACCGGATTCAGAAGCAACTCTTTTGTCTCACCCTCAATTCCAAGAATTTCAAACACAGCCTTAATTCTTCTTTTCTTTTCAGTTCTTGTGACGTGTCTTCCCTGAATTGCGACCGCATCAAGATACTGAATCAGAACTCTTGGAACATTAAGGGGCTCTTCTTCAAGCCTGTGGATGAGCTGATCAACATCTCCGGCATGGAATGTGGCATAGGATGCATGACCTGTTGCCATTGCCTGGAAGAGGGTCTGAGCCTCTCTCCCCCTCACCTCACCAACCACTATGTACTCAGGCCTCTGTCTGAGTGCAGCTCTCAGCAGATCATACATGTCGATTTCCTGGCCTTCAATGCTCAACCTTGTCACCTCAGGTATCCAGTTGTCGTGATAAAGCTGAATTTCTCTTGTATCTTCAATTGACACAATTTTGCTGTCGGGGGGTATGAACATGAGCAATGCGTTGAGAGTTGTGGTTTTTCCACTTGCGGTCTCGCCGATAACCATGACATTTCTCTTGTGCTCGATCAGAAGCCAGAAATAGGCGAGTATTCTGGATGAGATCGTTCCAAAATTCATGAGATCGATCGGTGTGAATGGCTCTTCTCTGAATTTTCTGACTGTGAATGTGCTTCCTCTTGTTGAAATCTCACTCCCGTATGTGATCTGAATTCTGCTTCCGTCGGGGAGGGTAGCATCAACAATGGGATTTGAGTAACTGAGATGTTTGTTTGCTCTCTGGGCAAGAAGAAGAACGTAATTGTCAAGAATATCTTTTTCGAGTATTATGTTGGTGCTCATGTTTCCGTATTTCCTGTGATAGACAAATACAGGTATACTGTAACCATCACAGCTGATGTCCTCTACATTTTCATCATAGAGTATTGGCTCGATAATTCCCAGACCGAGAAAATCTCTCACAAAATAGTAAAGCATTTTCAAAAAAAGATCATCGTTGATTTTGATGGAATAATCATTCATCACACCCATTACAGAATTCATGAGCTTTTCAAAAACGTCAGATCCGGGGGAATAGATAAGTTTGTGCCTGACATCCTCGTATATTGAAAAAAGGAGCCCTGCCTCCTCATTAGAAATCTGGGGTTCGATGACATGATATCTTTTTCTGAATGTTTCCAGGTCTTCGACCACTCTTGCCTTGGCAATTCTCTCGATCAGCCAGTATTCCTCAAGTAACTCTTCACCGGGTTCAGTTTCCATTTCCTCAAGTATTTCAATACCAAACTCATCCATTGTCATCCTGAGACTGTTGTAATATGGATTTGCCAGCATCAATGGTATTTTAATAACACAAAAATAAAAGAGTTTTGTCAAATGAATCAGAAAACTTTTATTAACGCCTGCAAAATAAATAGCGTGCTGAAGGATTCCAAGGCAGTTTCGCCCGTGATAGGATTCATTCTGCTGCTTCAGATACTCATAATTTTCTTGGCATTTATTCAAACAAATGTTGTTCCTGATCAGATGAAGAAAATTGAGGCAGATAATGTCAGATCTGTTAAAGGAGAAATTGCTAAATTCTCTGCACTGGTGTCGGCTGGCAGTGACGCCTATCTTGTTGTGAAAACTCCGGAATATCCCGACTATCTTTTTCTTTTAACTCCAGAACCTGCAGGCTTTTCAGTAAGGACAGAACCATTCAGAATAAATGTGTCGCTCAATCTCAGCCTTCCAAATGGAAGCAAAATGGAAATAACGAAAACATACGAGTCAAGGAGATTGTATGTGACTGTGAACAATTACTTCTATCCCGATACAACCTTTGTTTTTGAAAACACTGCTGTATTTCAGAAAAGTAACGGAGGATACGGTACTGCTGGAGAACAGAACATGGTCAAAAACGGCCTCAATCTTGTCATCCTGAGATCAAACATCTCGGAATCCTACAACGCTCCCCACGAATTCTCATTCAAACCTGTATCTTCTGGAGGAAGATACTATGCGGAAAACATGACGCTGGAGTTTCAGAGTGTGAATCCTGATTACTGGAGAAATGAGGGATTCAATGTTTCAGGCAACACCGTCAGTATCCGAATCCCATCAGGAAGTTTCTCCATAACTGTGATTTCAGATCGCGAAATAAACCCTAACTCAGAGTACATGATAAAAACAAATCCCTTTGACTCCTACACACTGTCTGTGGGCGATTTTCAGGAATTTGGAGTTCTCATTCTTGACAGCTATCTGAATCCGGTTCCGGGAGCAAATGTCAACGCATCTGTTAGCGGCAGAATTGGATCCATCACCCATTTCACTCAGGAAACAGACTCATCTGGAGTTGCGAGAATTTCATTCAGGGCAGAATCTCCAGGAAACGGAAGCGTGCAGTTCACGTCTGGGAACCTCACCGCTGATTATTCTGTCACAGTCAGATCTCCCCAGACAGGAAATGCCAGCACTCTGGTTCAGGTAAGCTGGCTCAACACCAGCGGAACATGGGATGTTGGAGCCTCCGGGTCAAGAAAACTCCTCTTAGTGAAGGTAACCGATCTCCAGTCAACACCCATTCCGGGCATTGAGGTCAGATTTTCCATCACAAACAGTTCAGTTTTGAGTTTGAATGCAACAACAGCTCTGACGGATTCAGACGGAATTGCAAGAGTTGAAGCATCTGCAATGGCAAATGGAAGTGTCAGGGTTTATGCTTTTGCTGGAGATGGAGGGGACATCATTGAATTCAACATTACCAATATCACGTGGAGGTACAAACGTCCCGTCTATATCGAAGAAAGGTCAGGGAATGATCTAACAAATTATGCTGTAAAAATTACCCTTGATTCAACTAATTTCGATTTTTCAAAAGTAAAACAGGATGGATCAGACATAAGGTTCTGGGATGGGTCTTCATATCTGAACTACTGGATCGAAAAATGGGACAGCAATTTAAATCAGGCAACAGTCTGGGTAAAGATCCCCTCGCTTCCACGGTACACCAACATAACAATTTACATGATTTACGGAAATCCTGCTGCTGTTTCAATGAGCAGTGTTGAAAATACCTTCAACGTTGTTGGGGAAGCTGGAAAAGCTGTGGTGGGTGGAACTGAAAAGACCGTAACGTTGAGCCGGTCATTTAACAATCCTGTTGTTCTTGCGGTACCTGTTGTTCAGAGTGGACTCTACAGATCGGGAGATGATACTGCCCAGCATCACCTCATCACTTCAGTTGCGAGTTCAAGTTTCAACATAAAACAGGTGGAATCTTTTTGGGGAGATGGCAATATCGATTCAACTGAAGTCAACTACATTGTTCTGGGAGAGGGTGAGTACTACATCGGCACGAATCTGCTTGCAGAGGTATCTTCCATGAATGCAAGGGGAAGTTACCGATCAATTTCCCTGAATCTCCCCTTCAGTACAACTCCTGCAACCTTAGCTGACACACAGGAACCATCTTTATTCCTTGATACGATTTATACACGAATCAGATCTCCAAGCTCCAGCGGTTTTTCGCTTCAAATTGAATCTGATGACAGCTCCAATCCCGGAAACAGTATCAGGGCTCAAACAGGATATGCTGCAATTCAGCAGGGATTGGATCCTGTGAATAAAATTGAAGTTAAAAAGACAGGCAGATCAATATCCGATAGTTTTCGGCAGATCACATTTTCAAATTCATATGCATCAAGTCCTGTTGTTGTGGCACAGCTCGTTTCGGAGTATGGGCCGGATCAGGCCTACGCTGTTGTAAGATCTGTAACTCAATCCTCATTTGAACTGGCAGTTGAGGAGCCGGCAAGTAGGGATGGTCCACACACAACAGAGGAATTTGCATGGA
>Ga0256830_1002321_pt1 | contig 12625 bp, 10 predicted proteins | sample 128326metaG_FD_190537 | JGI IMG/M metagenome (GOLD analysis project Ga0256830, IMG submission 190537) | Hydrothermal vent microbial communities from Lau Basin, Pacific Ocean - 128-326 | ecosystem: Environmental > Aquatic > Marine > Hydrothermal vents | place: Pacific Ocean: Lau Basin | collected...
GGCCGAACTCCTCTAAGAGCCCCTCGGTGGCGCGGAAGACGCCGCCGTCCACGCCCACGTCCTCGCCGAGGACGACCACCCGGTCGTCCAAGCGCATCTCGGTCCGCAAGGCGTCGTTTACGGCTTGGACCAGCGTAAGCTGTGCCATCGTCCGTCCCCACTCGCTTCTTTACCCCTTTGCGTTTACCCCTCGCGCTCCTTCTCCTGGAGGTACTCCCGCAGCTCCTGGAGCTGCTCTTGGAGGTGCCAGGGCATCTCGGCGAAGGTGTACTTGAAGATCTCCTCGACGTCCCGCTCGGGGAGGTTCTCGTACTGTTCCACGGCCTTGCCGATCTCGGCCTTGGCCTCCTCCCACAGCCGCTCCTCGTCTGCCTCGGACCAGATGCCCTTGGCCTCCAAGAACTTGCGCATTCGCAAGAGGGGATCGCGCCGCTTCCAGGCTTCGACCTCCTCGGGGGAGCGATAGCGGGTCCAGTCGTCCGCGGTGGTGTGGTGGCCGAAACGATACGTGATCGCCTCGATGAGCGTCGGCCCCCCGCCGTCGCGAGCTTTGTCCAAAGCCTCCTTGGTGACGCGGTAGACGGCCAGCACGTCGTTGCCGTCTACTTGTATGCCCTCGAAGCCGTAGGCGATCGCCTTCTGGGCGATGGTCTCGGAGCGGGTTTGGCGCTCGCGCGGGACGGAGATCGCGTATTGGTTGTTTTGGCAGAAGAAGACCGTGGGCGTCTGAAAGACCCCGGCGAAGTTCATCGCCTCGTGGAAGTCGCCCTCGGAGGTGCCCCCGTCGCCGAAGTAGGTGATCGTGGCGAGCTTCTCGCCGCGGATCTTGGCGGCCCAGGCCAGCCCCACGGCGTGGAGGGTCTGGGTGGCGATGGGGATCGAGACCGTGAAGTTGTTGACGCCCTCGGGGATGCGGTTTCCGTCCTCGATGCCGCCCCAGTAGGCCAGGATGTCGACCCAGGGCTGGCCGCGGATCGCCTGCACCAGGTGCTCCCGGTAGGAGGGGAACATCCAGTCTTGGGGCTCCAGGGCCCAGGCGCTCCCGGCTTGGGCGGCCTCCTGGCCCGAGAGGGGGGCGTAGGTCCCCAAGCGCCCCTGGCGCTGCAGCGCCAGCGCGCGCTCGTCGAAGACCCGCGCGGTGACCATCCAGCGGTAAAGCGCAACGAGCTCGTCGTCGGAGAGCCGGGGCATCGCCCCCTTGTCCACGAGGGTGCCGTCCTCGGTGAGCACCCGCACGATGGGCGGAAGCGTCCAGTGCAGCTCCGCCTCGGCCGCGCGCTCGACCTCGGACTCGATCGACTTTCTCCGCTTCCGACCCTGTGTTTGTCGCTTCTTAGCCTGCGCTTTCGTCTTGGCCATTGGCCTTTCGTCCTCCTTCTCCTTCTCCTTCTCACTCTTGCGCTTGCACGTTTGCTTCCACGTTCGGTTCCACTTTGCCGCGGATCAGGCTCTTGATGAAAAACTCCCCGGCGCGGTAGGAGCTGCGCACCAGGGGACCCGCCGCTACGTACCGAAAGCCCAGCTCCTCCCCCAAACGGCGGTAGCGCTCGAACTCCTCCGGCGGGAGGTACCGCACCACGGGGAGGTGCTTTCGGGTGGGGCGCAGGTACTGCCCCAGCGTCAGGAAGTCCACCCCCACGCTGCGGAGGTCCCGCATCGTTTGGAGGACCTCCTCCTCCGTCTCCCCCAGCCCCAACATCAAGGACGACTTCGTGTAGCGCGTGGGGTCCAGCTCCTTGATCGTCTCCAAGACCCGTAAGGACTGCTCGTACCGCGCCCGGCGGTCCCGCACCTTGGGGGTGAGGCGCTCGACGGTCTCGACGTTGTGCCCGATCACATCGGGCTTGGCCTCCACGACCTTCCGGAGGGCCTCGCGATCCCCCCGGAAGTCGGGGATCAGCAGCTCGATCAGCATGTGGGGGACCTTCTGCTTAACCGTGCGGACGGTTTGGGCGAAATGGGAGGCCCCGCCGTCGGGGAGGTCGTCGCGGGCGACGCTCGTTAACACGACGTAGTCCAGGTTCCACTCGCTTAAGACCCGAGCGACCTTCCAGGGCTCTAAGGGGTCGACCCACCCCTGGGGGTGGCCGGAGGTGACGGCGCAAAACCGACACCCCCGGGTGCAGACCCCGCCCAGGAGCATGATCGTGGCCGTTCCGCCGCCCCAGCACTCGTGAAGATTCGGGCAGCGGGCCTCCTCGCAGACGGTGTGGAGGCCGTGGGCGCGCAGATTCGCTTTAACCCGCCGATAACGCTCCCCGCCGGGGGGACGGATCTTGAGCCAGTCCGGCTTCTTCAGCGCCGTGCCTTCGGTGGGCATCGTCGGGTCCTCGGAGCCCCTCCTCTTGGTTGAGAGCGGAACGACAACGACCGCCCGGAACGCAGGCGATTATAGTCCCCCCGGAGGCAAGAGGCAACTTACCCCAAGGGCTTTTTCGTCCCCTCCCACTTGACGGAGGCCCCGACGGGGGCCTATGCTCTCGGGGGATGGAACGGCCAACGGCGCACAGCCCGGAGCGCTGCCGCTACTGCTTGAACGAGGCGTGCCTGTTCGTGGACGTAAGCCGCGAGGACCTCGCCTTTGAGCCCGAACGGTTCACCCAGACGATCGAGTACGAGAAGGGCCAGACCCTCTTCCAGGAGGGGGCTCCCGTCTACGGGTACTACATCCTCTGCGAGGGGGCCGTAAAGCTGAGCCGCCACTTGGCGGGGGGCAAGAAGCTCATCGTGGCGGTGCTCGGGCCCGGGGACATCCTGGGGCTGGAAGCCTCCCACCGCGGGCGGTTCGCCCTGGAGGCGGAAGCCCTGGAGCACACGCGCGTAGGCTTCATTGACAAGCGGGAGTTCACCCGGCTCCTGGAGCGCCACCCCCGGTTCGCGGCGGCCCTGGTGGAGAAGCTCTCCGAGGAGGTGAGCAAGCTCCAGGAGCACCTCTGGGCGACCCTGCGCCGCGGGGCCCGGGGGCGGATCGCTTATCTCCTGCTGGAGCTCTCCCGAACCCACGGGCGCAACCACCCCGAGGGCGTTTTGATTGACGTGGTGCTTACCCGGGAGGAGCTGGCGGAGATGGCCGGGGTGGCCCGCGAGACGGCCAGCTTGATCCTAAGCGAATTTCAATCGAAGGGCTGGATCGCCTCCCAGGGGCGCAAGATCCTGGTGCGCGACCGGGCGGCGCTCGAGAGCCTCCTCTAACCTCTAACGCCTAACCCCTCCCCTCCCCAAAGCCCCAAAGTGAGAAACCCAACACCTTTCCGTGAGGGTTCTCACCGACAGTAGGGGTTTTCCCGCATAGAATGGGCCTGGGAACGGTGATCGCTAAGGGTGATCTCTTCACGGGAGGGCGAGAGCGATGATCCCACCCCAGACCGAGACCTCGGGGGTCGGCGCCAAACGTCGGCTCCTCGGAGGTGCCGTCAAGGTCCCCCGCGGCCGCGTCTACGTCATCCCCGAGCGCTGCAAGGAGTGCGGCTTCTGCTGGACCTTCTGCCCCAAGGACGTCCTCGAAAAATCCCCCCAGATCAACTTCAAGGGCTATCACTACCCCAGGGTGCGGGAGGACAAGGTGGGCGAGTGCGTCGACTGCAAGACCTGCATGCTCGTCTGCCCCGAGTTCGCCATCTTCACCGAGGAAGTCCCAGAGCCCGAAGGGCAAGGGGAGGAGGTCGAGGCCGCATGAGAAAGCTCCTGGCCCCGGAGGGCGTCGACCGCGAGGCGGTGCTGGCGGGCGAGCACTTCATGACCGGCGACGACGCCTGCGCCGAGGGGGCGATCGCAGCCGGGTGTAGATTTTACGCGGGCTACCCCATCACGCCCTCCTCGGAGATCGCCGAGAGAATGGCCAAAAGACTCCCCCAAGTCGGCGGCGTCTACATCCAGATGGAGGACGAGCTGGCCTCGATGGCCGCGATCATCGGAGCCTCCTGCGCGGGGGCCAAGGCGATGACGGCCACCTCCGGCCCGGGCTTCTCGTTGATGCAGGAGAACATCGGGCTGGCGTTCATGATGGAGGCCCCCTGCGTGGTCGTGGACGTGCAAAGAGGCGGGCCCTCCACGGGGCTCCCGACGCTGCTGGGCCAGAGCGACATGATGCAGGCCCGCTTCGGCTCCCACGGGGATTACGCCGTGATCGCCTACGCGCCCGCCTCGCCCCAGGAGATGTTCGACCTCACCGTGAAGGCGTTCAACATGGCCGAGCGCTTCCGCACGCCCGTCTTGGTGATGGCCGACGAGCTGGTGGGCCACATGTCCGAGCGCGTGGTGATCGACCCGGACAAGATCGAGATCGAGCGCCGACCCCGGCCGGAGGCGAAGCCCGCGGAGGGCGCGCGGATTCTCCCCTTCGGGGCCAACGGCCGGGGGGAGAACGGGGTCCCGCCCATGCCGCTGGCGGGCGAGGGCTATCGCGTCCACTTTACGGGCCTCACCCACGACGAGCGGGGCTACCCGCAGATCGACCCCGAGACCCAGGAGCGCATGATCCGGCGCAAGATCCGGAAGATCTGGGATCACCGCGACGAGATCGTCGAGTATGAGGAGGTCGAGCTGGACGACGCCCCGATCGTGCTCGTCGCGTATGGGTCGACGGCCCGCGCGGCCCTGCGGGCCCTGCGCCTGGCGCGTGAGAGGGGGCTTAGAGTGGGGATGCTCCGCTTGATCACTGCCTGGCCCTTCCCCGGCCGCAAGGTGGAGGAGCTGAAGGATCGGGAGCTGATCGTCCCCGAGGTGAACGCCGGCCAGATGGCCCGCGAGGTGGAGCGCTGGGCCCGCAAGCCCGTCCACAGGGTCAATCGCCTGGGCGGCGCCCCCATCGCCCCGGAGGAGATCCTCCAGAAGATCGAGGAGGTAGCGTAAGATGGCCGTCTCCGTTCGGCAAGTGGAAGACGAAGCCCTGCACGTGATCAAGACGGACCGCCATCCCGAAGACGAGATCCTGCGGAAGGACCGCCTGCCCCACATCTGGTGCCCCGGCTGCGGCATCGGCGTGGCCGTGACGGCCTACATCGAGGCGCTCAAGCGCTCTGACATCCCTCGGGAGCAGCACGTGGTCGTCTCGGGGATCGGCTGCACGGGCCGGGTGGCCGGGTACGTGAACCTCGACTCCTACCACACCACCCACGGGCGGGCCATCCCCTTCGCCACGGGGCTGGCGATCGCCAACCCCGAGCTGGAGGTGACCGTCTTCAGCGGCGACGGGGACTTGTTCGCCATCGGGGGGAACCACATCATCCACGCCGCCCGGCGCAACGTGGACCTCAACGTGATCTGCGTCAACAACTTCAACTACGGGATGACGGGCGGCCAGTTCGGCCCCACCACCCCCGAGGAGGCGAAGACCACCACCACGCCCTACGGCAACGTGGAGGACGGCTTCAACTTGCCCTATCTGGCCGCGGCCTCGGGGGCCGTGTACGTGGCCCGCTGGACGTCGCTCCACTTCCGCCCGCTGCGCGATGCCATCTTGAGGGCGTTCCAGAAGAGGGGCTTGACGTTCATCGAGGTCGTCTCGCCCTGTCCCACGAGCTTTGGGCGGCCCAACGAGCTGGGCGAGGGGCTCGACGAGATGGAGTGGTATCGCCTGAGCTGCGTCATCGACCACGACGCGGATCTGAGGGAGATTGGGCTCTCCATGCGCAAGGACTCCCACATCGTGGTGGGCAACTTCGTGGACGTCGAGCGCCCCGAGTTCCTCGAGCGCTACGAGCGGGTGATCCAAAGGGCGCAGGGCCAGCGGAGCGCAGCCCAGGAGGTGGGGCCGGAGTCGAAGCGCGATCAGGCCCAAGCGCAAGGAGGAGCGGCATGAGACAAGAGATCCGCCTCGGCGGCTTCGGAGGGCAGGGCATCATGCTTGCAGGGTTCATTTTGGGCCGGGCGGCCATCCTGGCGGGCAAGCACGCCACCATGACCCAGTCCTACGGCCCCGAGATCCGGGGGGCGCGGGTGGCCGCCGACGTCGTCCTCGACGATCACCCGATCGACTACCCCAAAGTGATCCGGCCCGACATCGCCGTCATGCTCTTCCAGGAGGCGTACGACTACTACTGCCGGGACGTGGCGAGGGTGCTCGTCTACGACGAGGACCTCGTTCGGCTGGACAAAAAGCACCTAGAACAAGAAGGGCTGCAGATCTACCCCATCCGGGCCCACCGCATCGCCGAGGAGCTGGGCAAGCGGGTGGTGACGAACATCGTCTCGCTCGGGGCGCTGGCCGTCCTCACGAACGTCCTGCCCGTGGAGGCCATCGAGGAGGCGGTGCTGCGCTCCGTGCCCCCGAAGGCCCTCGAGCTCAACAGGGAAGCGTTTCAGCGCGGCCTAGAGCACGGCCGTACGCTGGTGGAGGCGAGAGTAGCATGAGCGACCCAAAGCCTAAGCGCGAACCCGAGCACGAACAGCACCTAAGCGGCAACGGAAGCCGAAACGGCCGGGAGGAGCTTCGCATCGGGGTGTATGTGTGCCACTGCGGCTCGAACATCGCCGGGGTCATCGACGTCAAGGCCGTGACGGACTTCGCCAGGGAGCTGGACGACGTCGTGGTGGCCAAGGAGCTGATGTATGCCTGCACGGACTCCACCCAGCGGGAGATCACCCAGGACATCCAAGAGCGCAAGCTGAACCGGGTGGTGGTGGCGGCCTGCTCGCCCAAGATGCACGAGCCGACCTTCCGCGGGGCCGTCGAGCGGGCGGGGCTCAACAAATATCTCATGGAAATGGCCAACATCCGCGAGCACGCCTCCTGGGTGCACAAGAACGGCAAGGACGCCACCGAGAAGGCCAAAGACCTGGTGCGGATGGCGGTGGCCCGCGCCCGGCTGCTCCAGCCCCTCGAGGAGGGCGAGGTCCCCATCGGGGACACGGCCCTGATCGTGGGCGGCGGCATCGCCGGGATCCAAGCCGCCCTCGACCTCGCCGACTCGGGCTACAAAGTGATTTTGGTCGAGAAGGAGCCCACGATCGGGGGCCGGATGGCCCAGCTCGACAAGACCTTCCCCACCCTCGACTGCTCGACGTGCATCTTGGCCCCCAAGATGGCCGAGGTGGGCCGCCACCCGAACATCACGCTGTATACCAACAGCGAAGTCGTGGGCGTCGAGGGGTACGTGGGGAACTTTAACGTAAAGATCAAGCAAAGGGCGCGGTTCGTGCTGCCGGAGTGCACCGGCTGCGACGACTGCGTCCCCGTCTGCCCCGTGACCGTCTTCGACGAGTTCAACCAACAACTCTCCCTGAGAAAGGCGATCTACAAGCCGTTCCCGCAGGCCGTCCCCGCCGAGTACGTGGTGGACATCGAGAACTGCCTGAACGAGCCGCCCAACGTGATCGTCTGCGAGCGGTGCGTCGAAGCCTGCGGCCCCAAGGTCATCGACTTCCAGCAGGTCCGGGAGAGGGAGTTCGAGGTCCACGCGGACACCGTCATCCTCGCCACCGGAGCCAATCCCTTTGACCCCTCGCGGGTGGAGCGCTACGGGTACGCGGACTACGACAACGTGCTGAGCACGATCGACATGGAGCGGCTCTTCAGCTCCACGGGGCCCACCGGCGGAAAAGTCGTCCGCCCGAGCGACCGCAAGCCCCCCAAGCGCGTGGCCTTCATCCAGTGCATCGGCTCGCGGACGCTCAACCCCGAGGTGCCCGAGTTCCCCTACTGCAGCGGAATCTGCTGCATGGTCACCATCAAGCAGGCCCTGCTTTTCAAGGAAAAGCTCCCCGACGCGGACATCACCGTCTACTACATCGACATCCGCGCCCGGGGGAAGGGCTTCGAGGAGATGTACCGAAGGGCTCGCGAACAGGGGGTTAAGTTCGTGCGCGGCATCCCCGGGCAAATCATGGAAAACCCCGATAAAACGCTCACCCTCATCGGGGAGAACATTCTCTTAGACGAGATGTACGAGGAGCGCTACGACCTCGTGGTGCTCTCCGTGGGGCTGGAGGCCCGACCGGAGAGCAAGCGGGTCCAGCAGCTCTTCAGCGTCCCCATCGACTCGACGGGCTTCTGCATGGAGAAGCACCCCAAGCTCGAGCCCGTGGACACGCCGCTTACGGGGATCTTCCTGGCGGGCGCGGCGGAGAGCCCCAAGGACATCCGCGAAAGCTCCATCCAGGGGAAGGCCGCGGCCTCGCGGGCGGCCCGGCTCATGAAGGAAGGGCGCATCCGGGTCGAGGCGATCCAGGCCGTCGTGGAGGCGGAGCTGTGTACGGGCTGCCAGCTCTGCGTCAAGACGTGCCCCTTCGGGGCTCCGTCGGTGGTGGATCGCAAGGCGTCGATCAACCCGGCGGCGTGCCAGGGCTGCGGGACCTGCGCCGCGGAGTGCCCCGCCGACGCCATCTTGATGCAGCACTTCGAGGACGCCCAGATCCTGGCGCAGATCGACGCGGCGCTGGCCGAGCACCCCGAGCGCAAGATCTTGACCTTCTGCTGCAACTGGTGCTCCTACAACGCGGCCGACCTGGCGGGGACGATGCGCCTGGAGTACCCGGCGTCGGTGCGGATCATCCGCACGATGTGCTCCGGGCGGGTCGACGAGGCGTTCGTGATGCACGCCTTCAAGCGGGGCGCGGGGATCGTGTTCATCACGGGCTGCCACGAGGGCGACTGCCACTACATCCGCGGGAACCTCAAGGCCAAGGACCGGGTGCGCCGCTGGCGGATGAAGCTGGAGCGCAAGGGGATCAACCCGGAGCGGCTGCAGCTCGGTTGGTTCAGCGCCGGGGAGGGCGCGGAGTTCGTCGCCCGGCTGCGCGAGCTGGACGCCCTGCTCCACCGACTCTCCGAAGACGAGGTGAAGAAGGCCGTCGAGGTGCTCAGCTGAGCTGAGCTGAGCTAAGACGAGGTGAACACGATGAGCGAGATGGACCTGCTGGACGTCGAACAGATCGACAAGGTCGTGGCGGAGCGGCTCCGGCGGCTGAACTACTGCTACCAGTGCGCGCAGTGCAGCGGGGTCTGCCCGATGAGCACCCTCTCGGACTTCCGGCCCCGGAAATTTATGATTCAGGCGCAGCTCGACCCCGAGGGCGCGATGAACTCCGAGCTGCTATGGCAATGCTCCACCTGCTACGCCTGCGTGTTCGTCTGCCCCCAGGACGTAAAGCCCCCGGAGGTTATCACGTCCTTGAGGAGCAAGCTCGTGGAGACGGGGAAGCTCCCCCAAGAGGTCTCGGACGCGCTCACGTTCACCTACAAGCGCGGGAACCCCTGGGGGATGGCGCAGGCCGACCGGGCCGCGTGGGCCGAAGGGCTTTCGCTCAAAACGTATGAGCCCGGCACGGAGTGGCTCTGGTACGTGGGCTGTGCCCCCTCGTACGATCCGCGAAACCAGAACGTCGCCAAGGCTCTCGCGCAGATCTTCCAAAAGGCGGGCGTCGACGTGGGATTTTTGGGGACGGAGGAGCGCTGCTGCGGGGATTCCGCCCGCAGGCTGGGGGAGGAGGGGCTCTTTCAGCTCCTGGCCGCGGAGAACTCCATGGCCTTCGACGAGCTGGAGGTGCAGAAAATCGTCGTGACCTCGCCCCACAGCTTCCACGTGATGAAGAACGAGTACCTCAAGCCCGCCACAACAAACGGCAAGGGGCGGGACGTCCTCCACTACTCGCAGCTGCTGGCCCGGCTCATCGAGGAGAAGAAGCTGAAACTCAAGGCCCCGGACGGCGAGGGGGAGCTTCGGGTCACGTACCACGACCCCTGCTACCTGGGGCGGCGAAACGGCGTCTTCGACGAGCCGCGGTTCGTGATCGACTCGCTCCCGGGGGTGGAGCTCGTGGAGATGCCCCGCCATCGGGAGAGGAGCTTCTGCTGCGGCGGGGGCGGCGGGCGGATGTGGATCGAGGTCAAAGGCGAGCGGGAGCGCCCCGGGGTGGTGCGCGTCCGGGAAGCGCTCGAGACCGGCGCGCAGGCGATTGTCACGACCTGCCCGTTCTGCACGATCCACTTCGACGAGGCGATCAAGACCCTGAACGCGGAGGATCGGATTCGGGTCGTGGACCTGGCGGAGCTGGTGGGCGAGCGCTTGGTGTAGCCGAGGGCCGCGCTCGGGCGCGGCGGGGGAGGGAGGTCGACGATGAAGCCGACGGAGGAGCGGGTCGTGGAGCTTCTGCGGTCGGCCTCCGAGGAGCTGCACACGGAGAGGATCGCTGAATCTCTGGGGGTCACCCGCCACACCGCGGCCAAATACCTGGAGATCCTGCGCGCCAAGGGCGTAGTGCGGTGCCGCAAGTTGGGAAACGCCAAGCTCTGGTGTCTTTCCGGGGACACTCCCGGCTTGAGCTCCCCGGAATCCGCGGGGGGAGAGGCCCGTACGCCGGAGCCCTCGCGAAAAAAGGGGCCGCGCGCGTTCGCCGAGATCCATCCGCCCCTAAACGACCGCGAGGCCGTCTTGGAAGCTTCAAGGTGCCTGGAGTGCGGGGGGCCCTTCGAGCCCGCCCCCTGCATCGAAGCCTGTCCCACCCGCATCGACATCCCCCGCTTCATCCGGGAGATCTTCCAGGGGCGCCCCCTGGACGCCGCGCGGACGATCTTTGCGGCGAACGTCCTGGGCGGGACGTGCGCCCGCGTCTGCCCCGTGGAGGAGCTCTGCGAGGGGGCCTGCGTCCTCAGCAAGGAGGGCCGCCGCGCCGTCGAGATCGGCCGATTGCAGCGCTACGCCACCGATCGGGCGTTCAAGGCCGGGGAGCACCGGCGCATCTTGGCCCGCACCCACGGCCCACCACGAGGACGGGCCTCGCAGCCCAAGGCGAAGGTGGCCGTCATCGGGGCCGGACCCGCGGGGTTGAGCTGCGCCGCCGAACTCGTCAAGCTGGGCTATTCCGTCACGGTCTTCGAGCAGCGCGAGCGCCCCGGTGGCTTAATCACCTACGCGATTGCGCCCTACAAGCAGCAATACGAGCCCCTGCCCAAGGAGGTCGAAGCCCTCGAGAAGCTGGGCGTGGAGCTGCGGTTCCGCACCGCCGTGGGGCGCGATCTCTCCCTAGAGGAGATCGAGCGCGAATACGATGCGGTGTTCTTGGGCGTCGGGCTGGGGGAGGACACCCAAGCGGGCCTCCCCGGTGAGGACCTGCTGGGGGTTTGGGAGTCCCTGGTCTTCATCGAGAAGCTCAAGGAGGGCCGCTTCGAGGAGCTGGGGGTGGAGGGGAAGCGCGTGGCCGTGATCGGCGGCGGCAACACGGCGGTCGACGTGGCCCGCGAGGCGCTGCGCTTGGGAGCCCGCGACGTCGTGATCGTCTACCGCCGGACCCGGGAGCAGATGCCCGCCTACGCCCACGAGGTCGAGGCCGCCGAGCGCGAGGGGGTTCAATTCATGTTCTTAACGATGCCGCTGCGCTTTCGGGGGGAGCGGGGCCGGGTCGTGGGGATCGAGTGCCTCAAGATGAAGCTGGGGTCTCCCGATGCTTCGGGACGCCCGCGACCCGTCCCCCTCCCAGGCACGGAGTTCGTGATCGACGCGGATGTAGTCGTGCAGGCGATCGGCCAGCGCCCACGAACCGACTTCTTCGAGCGCTTGGGGATTGAGATCGAGGGAGGGCGCGTGAAGGTCGACGAGCGATTCCGTACGAGCCATCCCAAGTACTTCGCGGGCGGGGACTGCGTCAACGGCGGCGGGACGGTCGTGGAGGCTGTTCAGCAGGGGAAGCTGGCCGCCTGGGGTATCCACCGGGCCCTCGCCGAACGGCGGGGCCGGGGCCTGAGCCCCGAAGAGGAGGAGGCCCTCCGCGCCGTAAAATTCCCGGTTCGCTCGGACTCCCCCCATGTCTCGGTAAGAACCCGGAGCGAGAACGGGGTCCTCAAGCACTTCCAGGGGGACTTCTACGTGGCCACCCAGAGGGCCTACTGCAAGGGCTGCGAGCTGTGCGTCCAGAGCTGTCCCAAGGGCGTCCTGGCCCTGGACGAGAGGGGGAAGATCGTCGTCAAGGCCGTTTCGGAGTGCGTCTTCTGCGGCATCTGTGAAGCCCGTTGCCCCGATTTCGCCATCTGGATCGTCAAGGAGTCCGCCCTCGACCGCGACCGGGAGGCCCAAGCGGCGGCGATGCGCTCCGCATAGCAATTTCGTGGAGCCAGGGGCAAGGATAAGGGTAGGGATGAGGTGATCCGCGCCGTGACCGCAAGCCCAACGAAGGCAAATGCAAAGACAGAGACGAAGCTCAAGGGGCGGGCGCAGCGCCTGGTGCAGGGGAACGAGGCCTGCGCCCACGGCGCCCTGTACGCGGGGTGTCACTTCTTCGCGGGCTATCCCATTACGCCCTCCACCGAGATCCTGGAGCTGATGGCCCGGGAGATGCCGCGGCGCGGCGGGGTCGTCCTCCAGATGGAGGACGAGCTCGCGTCCATCTCCGCCGTGATCGGGGCCTCGTGGGCCGGGGCCAAGGCGATGACGGCCACCTCCGGTCCCGGCTTCTCGCTCATGCAGGAAGGCATTGGCTACGCGGCCATCACGGAGACCCCCTGCGTGATCGTCGACAGCCAGCGCTGGGGGCCCTCCACGGGGCTTCCCACCAAGACCTCCCAGGGGGACGTGATGCAGGCGATCTGGGGTACCCACGGCGACCACCCCGTGATCGTCTTGACGGCCTCCACGGTGCGGGAGGTCTTTGAGATGACCGTGACCGCCTTCAACTTCTCTGAAAGGTATCGGGT
>Ga0256830_1002322_pt1 | contig 12622 bp, 12 predicted proteins | sample 128326metaG_FD_190537 | JGI IMG/M metagenome (GOLD analysis project Ga0256830, IMG submission 190537) | Hydrothermal vent microbial communities from Lau Basin, Pacific Ocean - 128-326 | ecosystem: Environmental > Aquatic > Marine > Hydrothermal vents | place: Pacific Ocean: Lau Basin | collected...
TCCCCGCCCCAATCGCTGACACGGGTGAAACGGCCGGCATTCCGCTTCATCCAGGCAAAGGAGCAGTGCTCCAGAACGCGCGCGCGCTGCGCGGGTGTCAGGCGCGCGCCGAGAAAGGCCGCGACGCGGTCGATGGCGGTTTCCAGATCTGCCTTCATGTCCTCATAGCGCAGCCATAACACATTGGGCGCATGACGGTGAGGCCACCACCCCTGTACGTTGCGGAACCAGGCCCCATGGGCCATCCATTTCGAAAAAAAGACATCGAACGAGGATGGGGCCCTGATACCGGCCTTCGCCCTGCCTTCCTCCGTCATATCCATTATATGGTGATAGAAACTGATGCAGCAATCCCGGGGATCACGCGATGTGAGCACGATCCGCACCTTGCCGCTTCCCGGCGTCTGCTCGAAAGTGCAGTGGGTCTTGAAGATGCGCGGATTTTCCATCGCCTCATATTCCCGCAGAGTATCCTCCCGGCTCTGGTGCCTTCTCGGGCACTCCAGCCATGGCACGACATCGTAGATGGAGCTGAAGCCGTCATCACCGCCACTGACAATCTGATAGAGTATCTGCTGCATCCAGGTCGTGCCCGCCTTGGGCGCCGTGACGATCAGGATGTCGCTGGGGCGCGGCCGGAAACGGGCCAGCAGCCAGGGGTCATGGGTGCGCGACGGCGTGCCCCAGCGGGGATCGGGTGCCTGCTCCTCAACCATGCCGGCCCAGCACCGCTTCCGGGCGCTCCAGATTTCGCGCCAGCAGGCCCATGGCGAGAGACCCGCCGGCTTCCATGGAGATGCGTACACGATGCCCGCCCCCGGGCGCCTCGCTGATGGCCCGGCCATGCCTGTCTTCCATTCGCCGCAGGACAAAGGCATGATTACCAGTCGGCAAAATCAGTTCCAGGCGGTCCCCCACCAGAAACTTGTTCTTCACCTCCACTTCCACCATGCCATCCTCCCCCCGTTCGCCCCGGATCTCGCCCACGAACTGCTGCACGAGCCCTTCCGACTTGCCCCGCGCATAATTCTGGTAAGCGGCGGGGGGATGGCGCTGGAAGAAACCGCTGGTATAGCCGCGGTTGGAGAGATTCTCCAACTGGGACAACAGGCGCCAGTCGAAAGCGCGGCCCGCCGCGGCATCGTCGATGGCCTGGCGATACACCTGGGTGACGCGCGCCACGTAATAATGGGACTTGGTGCGCCCCTCTATCTTGAGGCTGTCCACCCCCATGTCCACCAGTCTGCCGACATATTCCACGGCGCGCAGGTCCTTGGAGTTGAGGATATAGGTGCCATGTTCGTCTTCCTCCACGGGCATCATCTCCCCCGGGCGGGTGCGTTCCTCCAGCAGAAAGACGGGAGCCTCGTGTTCCTTACGCACCGTATCCCCACAGCCATCCTCGCGGCCTGGATGGAGATCGTACTGCCAGCGGCAGGCATTGGTGCACGTCCCCTGATTGGGATCGCGGTGATTGAAATAGCCCGACAGCAGGCAGCGCCCGGAATAGGCGATGCACAGCGCCCCATGCACGAAGACCTCCAGTTCCATGTCCGGGCAGAGCTGGCGGATCTCTCCCACCTGCTCCAGGGACAGTTCGCGGGAGAGGATGACCCGTTTCAGCCCCGCCTGCTCCCAGAAACGCACCCCGGCGTAGTTCATGGTATTGGCCTGCACCGACAGATGAATGGGCATGTGGGGCCAGCGCTCCCGCACCATGAGGATGAGGCCGGGATCCGCCATGATGAGCGCATCGGGCCCCATGGCGATCACCTCGGCGACATCGTCCATGAAAGTGCGGACCTTGCTGTTGTGAGGCAGGATATTGCAGGCGAGATAAAACCGCCGTCCCGCCGCATGGGTCCTTTCGATGCCGGCCGCCAGGTTCTCCAGGCGATGGAAATTGTTGTTGCGCACACGCAGGCTGTAGCGCGGCATGCCGGCATACACGGCGTCGGCGCCATAGGCCAGGGCGTAGCCGAGGTTGTTCAGCGTGCCTGCGGGGGCGAGGAGTTCGGGTATTTTCTTTGGCATGGGATTCTCGGAAACGGCACGGCCGTCAAGAAGACGGCCACTCCAATGCAAACACGGATTCCGGGGCCGATTCTAGCACATCAGGCATGTGGAACATCCCCCGGCGCGGGAGAGGCGTCCATGGCCCATTGAGGCGCGCGCCCGTGTGCGAGAAAAAAACGGTAATCCTCCAGGATCCTGCCGTGATCGAAAGCCAGCGGAACGGTAATGGCTTGCGGATCGGCCACGCAGGCCCGGCTGGCATCCGACCGGGCGCGGGGCTCGCCGCGGGCGGAGGCCACGTAGACGACACTGGCCGTGTAGCCACGCGGATCCCGGCGCGGATCCGAGTAACAGCCCAGCAGGGCCCTGAGCCTGACTTCCAGTCCCGTCTCCTCCAGGGCCTCGCGCGCCGCCGCCGTTTCCGCCGTCTCCCCAGGGTCCACAAAGCCACCGGGCAGGGCCCAGCCATGAGGCGGGTTCTTTCTCTCTATGAGTACGATGCCGGCCCGTGGAGGGGGCAGCTCGATAATGATATCCACGGTCAGCAGCGGTGTTTCAGGCCTGGGCACGCCCTTGTCTCCTCCCCTGTACGAAACAGTCGGCGGACCTCCCGCCCTCTCGCATATTCTACAGAAACCTCCAAACATTTTATATTTTGCACTGACGCCGACAATCCGCTATGGTTGTATTTCACCTGAATCCGTGGGTTCGGGTTTCACTCTTGGAGCAGCAAACCACAGCAGTACACAGCCACGACATGGAAGCCAGAATCAAGAATCAGAAACCCGCCTCCGAGCTGCTGCGCCTGGCCCTGCCCCTCATGATGCAGAACGGCGTTGCGCCCACCCCGCGCAATTACTCGGTCTGGTACGAGTACGTCGCCGGCAACAATGAGGCCCTGGTCAAGGCCGTCGATGCCCTCATCCAGGAACAGGGCCTGTTCTCGGACGAACTCAACGCGGAACTGTACGACACCTACATCGCCAGCGATCAGGAAAGGGAAATCGAGCATCTGCGCGCCGAGCTGCAGAAAATGATCCACGAATCGGAGGAACACATCTCCGGCGCCACGGACGAGGCCTCGCGCTACCAGAGCCGGCTGGAGAACCACGCGGCCCATCTCAACCGCGGCCTCAACAGCGAAAAGCTGCTGAAGGTCATCGATGCCCTCAGCAGTGAGACCCGCGAGATGGTGGAGAACAACTCAAACCTCCAGGCCAAACTCAACAACATGACCCTGGAACTCGCCAATCTCCGCCTGCAACTGGAAATGGTTCAATCGGAACTCATGATCGACGGCCTGACCGGACTGATCAACCGCAAGAGCTTCGACCGCATGCTCCTGGAAGCCGCCAGGGAATGCCAGAAAAGCCGGGCCAACCTGTGCCTGATGATGATCGACGTGGATCATTTCAAGCGCATCAACGACAATTACGGACATGTAGTGGGCGACGAGGTTCTGCGTTTCATCGCCTTGAAGATGAGGGAAATCATCAAGGGACGGGACATCGTCTCGCGTTACGGCGGTGAGGAATTCGCCATCATACTCCCCGACACGCCCTTCACCGGCGCCCTGCACCTCGCAGAGGAATTACGCAAGACCATTGCCGCCTCCAAGCTCAAGCGTAAATCCAGCCAGCAGACACTGGACAGCATCACCATCTCCATCGGGGTTGCCTGGTACCGGGCGGGCGAACCTCTGGAAGAACTCGTGCACCGCGCGGACAGGGCCCTGTATCACGCCAAGCACAGTGGCAGGAACAAGGTCATCGACGGCGAGAAACTCTGATCTCCCCGTATGCAGGCCGACTGGGCGCGGCGCGGCCCAGTATAGCCCGGCATGGCATTAGGGACGTTCCCCGGCGAAGTGTTTTCCCCTTCCCGGGCCGTGAAGGCCCATCACCAGGCCTTTTGCCCCGCGCCTGCCCGGTGGGCTAAACTGCCTCCATGCCAGCCCTCTTGCTTGGAGCCCTCCTTTTCCTCTGCGCCGCCCCACCCGTCCTGAGCGGGGAAGTGCTGACCGTCGGCGGGTTCTCTTCCGCAAGCCCGGGAACCACCCTTCCAGAGCACTGGGAACCCCTGCTTTTCGAGAAAATCCCGGCACACACCCGCTATACCCTCGTTAAGGATGAAGGTATCACCGTCGTCAAAGCGGAAAGCCGGGCGGCCGCCTCGGGCCTGATTCGCAGGATCCTTATCGATCCCGAGAAATATCCCGTCATCCGATGGCGCTGGAAAATCACCAACGTCATCAACGGAAGCGACCCGCGCCGCAAGGAGGGAGACGACTATCCCGCGCGCCTGTATATCACTTTTGCCTATGACCCTGCGCGCCTGGATTTCCTTGAGCGCCTCAAATTCCAGGCCGCCCGCATAGTCTATGGCGACATCCCGGGCGCTGCGATAAACTATATCTGGGCCACGAAAACCCCGGTGGGAACCTGGACCGACAATGCCTATACCGCCTATACCCGGATGTATACCGTGGAATCGGGCCGCGGACGGACCGGGGAATGGATCGTGGAGGAACGCAACATTCTCCAGGACTATATCCAGGCCTTCGGCAGGCGCCCGCCCTGGATCAATGGGGTGGCCATCATGACGGACACGGACAACACGGGCGAACAGGCAACCGCCTATTACGGGGACATTGTATTCATGCAATCCACGCGTGGTGCCGACTGACGGCGGCGCCTTCATTCAAACCTGGATCCGTGGGTTCAGGTCAAAGGCAGCGGGACTCACATGGAATTTCATCGCGAACAGGATAGCCAGCACTACGGAATCTACGCCTACGCCAGGGGAGAGATCACCGTCACCATACCCAGCGCCCTGGAACCCGGCCCGGCGCCGGACAATGGTGGAAATGTCGAACAACTGCATTTGCCCATGCGCCGGGAGATCCTGCGCCGCAGCCTGGTCATCATGCCCAGCGCCTTGATCCGGGACTGGGAGCCCCAGTCCTTCGAGTCCCTGGCGGTGGATCATTTCCGGACCCTGGCAGAGCTGGACATCGAGTTGGTCCTGTTCGGCAGCGGCGGCGCCCTGCGCTGGCCCGACCCGGGGCTGCTGTCTCCACTCATGGAAAAAAGCATCGGCATCGAGGTCATGGACACGGGCGCCGCTTGCCGCACCTATAACATACTCCAGGCGGACCAGCGGCGCTTCGCCGCCGCCCTGCTGATGATTGATTGAGCGGGCGGGCGATTACAGCTCCCACTCCAGCAGGCTCTTGATCACCACGTCGTCGCTGGCCTTCGTCAGCCCCAGGGCGGCACCCACATTCCATTTCAGCGCCTTGCTGATCTTGTAGGTCAGGGCCGGAACGATATAGTGCTTCTGCTTTCTGGGCGTCTTGAAATTCACCAGTTCGCCCATTGCCCCATAGAGTTCCAGCCCCCATTTGAAACGGTCCGTCAGCGGCCCGTACAGGCTGGCGCCATACTCGAATTCCAGGCCTTCCTGCACATCGGGACCGCTGAGCACCTTCTCCAGCCTGGGATTGAGGCGCAGGGTCTTGCCGCCAATGTCTTTCTCCAGAATCAACCGTCCCTCGATTGCTTCCTTGCCCATGCCCAGGTAGCTCGGGTCGGGCAGGTAATACTCCAAATACACAGCCGTGTCGAAGAAACGCGCGCCCGGCTCTCCGAAACGGTAGCGGGCGGTGACAATGCGCGTCTGCACGTATTTGAAGTCCTCTCCCGAGGGCTTCTCAAAATCCACGTAGGCGGCCAACATGAAACGGTCCGTGATCCCGTATTCTATCTCCAGGGTGTGGGCCCATAAGCCCTGTCGGCCGACGTTGGGCGTTCCAAAGTAGTACATTTTGTTGTCGGACTTCCATACATAGTCGGTCCAGTACACCAGTTCGATTTCACCCGGATCCAGGGTGCCGTAGCCATAGACCTTGAAGTGCCGCGCCAGGGCGGGCTGCGCAAGCAGCGCCAGTAACATCAACGGAAGCATGTAACGGACCATTCTCATTTTATGATTTCCTCCTCCCGGTCATTATTGAATATTTTGCATCAGGACGGCGCGGACGCGGATCCGGATGCATGTCACTTCACGATTTTCCCGCCGGCAGAAAAGACAAGGGATCGACCGGCTTGCCATCGGCCCTGATCTCGAAGTGTAGCATGACCCGGTCCGCGCCGGTGCCGGAACGTCCCATCTCGGCAATCTTCTGTCCCTTCTCCACCACGGCGCCCTCCGCCACCAGCAGCTTGCGGTTATGGGCGTAGGCGCTCAGATAGCGGGCATTGTGCTTGATGATGATCAGATTGCCATAATGCCGCAGGCCGGATCCACTGTAGACCACGCGCCCGAAGGCCGCCGCCCTGACAGGCGATCCCGCCCGGCCCTCGATATCGATCCCCTGCTTGCCCGTCTCCCCGGCGGAAAAAGTTCTGATGACCTTGCCGCGCGCCGGCCAGGCCCAGCTCAGCTTGCGGTTGGGTATTTCCTCCTCGGGCCTCGGCTGCGGCGGCCGCCCGGCAGTCCGCGGGCTGGCCGCGGCGGAGGCCGCCGCAGCGGGTGGCCTGGCATTCCCGGGCTGCTGACTTGGGCGCGGCGCAGCCTGGCGCGCAACGGGCCTGGCTGCCTCGCCTGAGGAACGGGCCCCAGGGGGAGTCAGGCGCAGGCGCTGGCCCTCGTGAATGATATAGGGAGGCTGAATGCCATTCCACCGGGCAAGCTCCCTGTAGTCCGCGCCATAGCGCCAACTGATGGAATACAGCGTTTCACCCTTCTTTACCTCGTGATAACCGAGCGTGCCGCACGCAGCAAGGAACAGCGCCCCGGCGGCAGCCCCCAGGGCCCTGTTCAATGACCTTGCCCATCCCGTCCCGCTCATCGTGGATCACCGCAGGAAAAGATACGCGATCACCAGGACGGCGATCAACAACCATCCGATCCTGTCGATGTAGCGGCGCAGAAAGCGGTCCATGGGCGCGCCGCCCCAATACATCAAAGCGGCCACCAGAAAGAAACGTGCCCCCCGCCCCAGCACGGATGCGATCACGAAGGGCAGGAACATCATGGACACGGCGCCCGCGGAGATGGTGAAAACCTTGTAGGGAATGGGCGAGAAACCCGCTATGAACACCACCCACACGCCCCAGCGCGCGAACCAGTCACTGGCGGTCAGATAGGCCTCCCAGTACCCCAAACGGTGCAACAGCGGCTCCACGGCCTCGAATGCCAGCAGGCCGATAAAATAACCCGCCACCCCGCCCGCGACCGAAGCGAGAGTGGTGACGGCGGCATAGAACCAGGCCCTGCGGCGCCTGGCCAGCGCCATGGGGGCCAGCATCACGTCCGGCGGGACGGGAAAAAAAGAGGATTCCGCAAAGCTCAGGAGGCCGAGATACCATACGGCATGGCGATGGGCCGCCCACGCAAGCGCCTTGTCATAGAGAGAGGCAAACATGCCCCTAACTGTCTCCCGCCAGCATGGGCACGAAGCTGACGGGTTCGAGTATCTCCTGCTCGTAGGCCTCGTGGGTGCGGGTGATCAGCAACAGCTTCTGCAGGCCTTCACCGCCAACGGGAATGATCAGGCGCCCGTCCAGCGCCAGTTGCTCCAGCAACGACTGGGGAATCTGGTGAGGCGCCGCCGTGGCGATGATACCGTCGAAGGGTGCCTGCTCAGGCCACCCCATCTTGCCGTCGCAGTGCCGCAGGCGGACATTGCCAATCCCCAGCTCGCGGAAACGCCGCCTGGCCCTGCGCGACAGGCTTCCGATGCGCTCCACTGTATAGACCTCGGGGACCAGGCACGCCAGGATGGCGGCCTGGTAACCCGACCCGGTGCCGATCTCCAGTACCCGCCGCAGGGGGCCGTCGCGTAACAAGGCTTCCGTCATGCGTGCCACGATATAGGGCTGGGACAAGGTCTGGCCAAAGCCGATGGGCAGGGCCGTGTCTTCATAGGCGCGGCTGGCAAGAGCCTCGTCCACGAAAATATGCCGCGGAATTTCGCGCATGGCGTCCAGCACGGCCTGGTTGCGTATGCCCTCGCCGGCCAGGCGCTGCACCAGGCGGTTGCGGGTGCGCTGCGAGGTCATGCCGATGCCCTTGAGACGCGCCTTCATCATGGCGCCATGCCCTTGATCCATTCCTCCATCATGCCGAGCGCGGAATGCCTCGTCAGGTCCACCTGCAGGGGTGTCACGGAAGCAAAGCGGTTGCGGACGGCATGAAAGTCGGTCCCTTCCCCCGCATCCTGTTCCGGACCCGATGGGCCGACCCAATAGATGGGCTTGCCTCTCGGATCCATCATGCGTATCACGGGTTCTGCCTTGTGACGGTGACCAAGACGGGTGACGCGCAATCCCGCCAGCCGCTCCCAGGGCACATCGGGCACATTGACATTGAGAATGATATCGGCGGGCAGCGGCTCGCTCTGCAAATGGGCCAGCATTTTCTCCACCACCCGGGCGGCCGTCTCGAAGTGCTGGCATTCCTGCCCCGCCAATGAGACGGCCATGGCGGGAAAACCGAGAAAGCGCCCTTCCATGGCGGCCGCCACGGTGCCTGAATACAGCACGTCGTCTCCCAGATTGGCGCCCGCGTTGATGCCCGAAACCACCATGTCCGGCTCCTCCTCCAGCAGTCCGGTGATGGCCAGGTGCACGCAATCCGTGGGCGTCCCGTTGACGCGGATGAATCCGTTGTCCAGTTCGCTGATGCGAATGGGATTCTCCAGGGTCAGGGAATTGCTCGCGCCGCTGCGGTCGCGGTCGGGCACGACCACGCTGATGCGGGCATGACGGCTCAGGGTGGAAGCAAGACAGGCAAGACCCGGCGCCCGGTAGCCGTCGTCATTGCTGATGAGAATGCGCATGCCCGTCGTTTCCGCGTTTACAGGGTATCAAGGATCAGGCGAGATTATACTACCTGAGCTTCCCGGTTCATATCGGAACCTCGCGCCGCCGGAGATTTTCCGGCCGGTCCGGTACCGGCCCTTGTTCCGCGGCTCTCAGATAACGGTGGCGCACAAGGCAATCAGCGAACCGGGGAAAATACCCAGTGCCAGCACCACCAGGGCATTGGCGCTGATCACCGCGCGCATGTCGAAATCCGTGGCCAGGGGCGCCTTGTCCTCGGGCTTCTCGAAATACATGAACTTGACGATGCGCAGGTAGTAGAAGGCGCCCACCACGGCGAACAGCACGCCGAACACGGCCAGCCAGACCAGACCCACGTCGACGACGGCGCTGAGAACGGCCAGCTTGGCGTAGAAACCCACGGTGGGCGGCACGCCCGCCATGGAGAACATCAGTATCAGCATCATGAAGGCGAACCAGGGACTGCGCTCGTTGAGTCCCTTGAAGTCGGCGATATTGTCCGCCTCGAAGCCCGCGCGGCTGAGGAGTATCACCATGCCAAAGGCGCCCAGGGACATGAGGGCATATACCAGCACATAGAACATGGCGGCGGAATAGCCCTCGTCCGTGCCCGCCAGGACGCCGAGAAACAGGAAACCCACGTGGGATATGGTCGAATAGGCCAGCATGCGCTTGATATTGCCCTGGGCGATGGCGACCACGTTACCCACGGCGATGGACAGGGCGGCAAGAATGACCAGGATATCCTGCCATTGCGTCAGCAGGCCGCCCAGCCCGTCGGTCAGCAGGCGCATGACCATGGCGAATGCGGCAATCTTGGGCGCGGTGCTGATGAACAGGGTGATGGCGGTGGGCGCGCCATGGTACACGTCCGGGATCCACATGTGGAACGGCACCGCGCCCAGCTTGAAAGCCAGCGCCACGAGGATGAACACCAGTCCCAGCAGCAACACCATGTCATCGCTGCTGCTGTTCTGGATATAGGCGGCAATCTCGGCGATATCCAGGCTGCCTGTCGCGCCGTAGATGAGCGACATGCCATAGAGCAACATGCCGGATGCAATGGCGCCCAGAATGAAATACTTCATGGCGGCTTCCGAGGACGGCATGGAATCACGGTGCATGGCCACCATGGCGTACATGGAGAGAGACAGCAGTTCAAGCCCCAGGTAGAGGGTGAGCATGTTGTAGCCGGACACCAGGATCATCATGCCGAGCACCGCGAACAGTCCCAGCACGAAGAATTCGCCCTTGAACAACTTGCGCGCAATCAGATACTCGCGGGAATACAGGAACACCACGGCCGTGATGAGATAGATGAACACCTTGAGCACATCGGCAAGGCTGTCGCTAATGAAGGTGCCGCTGAAGGTCACCTGCGGCGCCGCGCTGTGCAGGCTGACCGTCAGCACCGCGGCGCCCAGCAGGGTCGTCTGGGACAGCAGATAGGTAATGACCCGGTTCTTCTCCGTCAGGAACAGGTCCACGATGAGGACGGTGCAGGCCATGGCGAGCACAAAAATCTCGGGCGCGGCCGGCGCAAAATCTGGAATCTCGAAATTCATAGTCAGTCTGTTGTGTCTTGTTGTTTCTGTCCCGTCATCAGATTCACCCGCTCATCACAGCTTGGACGTCACCACCTGTTCCAGCAGGTGGCTCACCGAGGCATGCATGACTTCAACCAGGGGATCGGGCCAGATCCCCAGCAGTAGAACCGCCGCCGCCAGGGTGCCCAGCACCACCGTCTCGCGGAAATTGAGATCCTGCAATTGGGCCACCTTGTCACTGGCCACCTTGCCGAAGACCACCCGCTTCACCATCCACAGCGTGTAGGCGGCCCCGAGGATCAGGGTCAGCCCCGCGAAGAAGGCATACCAGAAATTGGCCTGGAAGGCGCTCAGAATCACCATGAATTCGCCCACGAACCCGGAAGTGCCTGGCAGGCCCGTGTTGGCCAGGGCAAACAGCACCAGGAAGGAAGCGAAGACGGGCATGGTATTGACCACGCCACCGTAGTCACTGATGAGCCGGCTGCGCATGCGGTCATACATGACGCCCACGCACAGGAACATGGCCCCCGAGATAAATCCATGGGAGATCATCTGCACCAGGGCCCCTTCGATACCGAGGGCCGCGCCCTTGACCCCGCCCGTGGAAGCGAAAATGGAGAACACCGTGAAGAATCCAAGGGTCACGAAGCCCATGTGAGAAATGGACGAATAGGCGATGAGCTTCTTCATATCGTCCTGCACCAGGGCCACCAGGGCGATGTAGACAATGGCGATCAGGGAAAGCCCGATGATCAGCCCGTCCAGTTCGGCGCTGGCATCGGGGGTGATGGGCAGCATGAAGCGCACGAAACCGTAGGCGCCCATCTTGAGCATGATGGCCGCCAGGATCACGGATCCGCCGGTGGGCGCCTCGACGTGCGCGTCGGGCAGCCAGGTATGCACCGGCCACATGGGGATCTTCACCGCGAAGGCGATCAGGAAGGCCAGGAAGATCAGGATCTGCGCCGTCATGCCGATCCTGAGTGAATGGAAATCCAGGATGGCGAAGCTCTCCGCCTGGAAGAACAGGTAGATGAGCGCCACGAGCAGCAGGACCGATCCCAGAAAGGTATACAGGAAGAACTTGAAGGCCGCATAGACCCGGCGCGGCCCGCCCCAGATCCCGATGATGAGGAACATGGGGATGAGCATGGCCTCCCAGAAGACATAGAACAGGATGCCGTCGAGGGCGGCGAAGACGCCGTTCATGGCCCCTTCCATCAGCAGGAATGCGGCCATGTACTGGGCCACCTTGTGCTTGATGGAGCCCCAACTGGCGATCACCACCAGCACCGTGGTAAAGGTGGTCAACAACAGCAGAGGCATGGAAATGCCGTCCACGCCCAGGTGGTAGTTGATATTGAACGTGGGTATCCAGGCGGCCTTCTCCACGAACTGCATGTGATGGGTGGTGGTATCAAAGCCGGTGTACAGCAACAGGGACAACAGGAACGTCACCCCCGAGAAGGACAAGGCCGTCCAGCGCACGACATTGTCATCCTTGGCGCGGCTGACGGCGAGCGCAACCAGGCCTCCGATGATGGGTAGCCAAATAACCAGGCTCAAAAGCGGTAATCCAGAAAACATTCAGTCTGCCTTATTTTTATCTGTTCTCGTGCCGTCGGCCATGCACGCTAGAAAATCACAAACACGGTAATCAACACCAACAGGCCGATAATCATGGCGAACGCATAGTGGTACAGGAAGCCCGACTGCAAATACCTCATGACCACGGCCAGGCGGCCGATGCCCCGCGCGGTGCCATTGACCATGAAACCATCGATGGCCGCCTGGTCGCCCGCCTTCCAGAACAGGCGCCCGACCTTGCGGCTGCCGCCGGCGAAGAAGCGGTCGTTGAAATCGTCGATACCATAGTTGTTGGCAAGAACCCTGTAGACGGTCTGAAAGCGTTCCCTGACCTGCGCGGGGAATCCGGGATTGACCATGTAGGCATACCACGCGGTGCCGATGCCCGCCAGGGCCAGCCAGAATGGCAGGCTCATCATGCCATGCAGAATGAAGCCCATCACACCCGTGTAGCCTTCACCCAGCTTGCCCAGGGTGTCATGCGCGGCATCCACCACGATGGCCTCGCCGAAATAGCCGCCGAAGAGCATGGGTCCCACCGTCAGCGCGCCGATGCCCAGGGCCGGTATGGCCAGCAGGATCAGGGGCCAGGTCACCACGCCGGGCGATTCCTTGAGGTGG
>Ga0256830_1002323_pt1 | contig 12620 bp, 12 predicted proteins | sample 128326metaG_FD_190537 | JGI IMG/M metagenome (GOLD analysis project Ga0256830, IMG submission 190537) | Hydrothermal vent microbial communities from Lau Basin, Pacific Ocean - 128-326 | ecosystem: Environmental > Aquatic > Marine > Hydrothermal vents | place: Pacific Ocean: Lau Basin | collected...
GGCCTCTGCAAATTCCCTGAGCCTTCTTAGCCTCTCCTCAACGAAGAGCCTCCTCCTTCTTGCATGTGCTGGAAGCATGACAAACTTCTCCGGCATCCTGGCAAGCCCCGGCTCTGCAACCTCCCTTACCTTTCCCTCAGGATAGACAAGCCCCTTCACATGGGAAACCCTTGTTGTTGTCCTGACCAGCACAGGGGTATCAAACTCCTCGCTTATCCTGAAGGCATCCCTTATAAAGGACCTGCATTCCTCGGCATCAGAGGGTTCAAGCATGGGGGTCTTTGAGGCCATCGCGTAGTGTCTGCTGTCCTGCTCATTCTGGCTGCTGTGCATCTGTGGATCATCAGCTACAACCACAGCAAGCCCTCCCCTCACTCCGGTGTAGGATGCCGTAAAGAGGGGGTCAGCAGCCACATTGAGCCCCACATGCTTCATGGAGGCCATTGCCCTCACACCCGCTATGGAGGCACCAAGGGCAACCTCAAGGGCAACCTTCTCATTGGGCGCCCATTCTGTATAGAGGCCGTCATAGGTGCTCAGTGTCTCAATTATCTCTGTGGAAGGTGTGCCAGGGTAGGCTGAAGCAACCTTTACATTCGCCTCGTATGCTCCAAGGGCAAGGGCTTCATTACCTGAGAGGAAGAGGGCCTTTTTTAAGTTGTTGTTTTTTTGCATAAAATAAAGAAAAAACCGCTGCTACCAGGAATTCTATTGATTTTTAATAACTTTTTATGATAAGTATTACGAAATACCTTTGTCAAGCTGAAAGGAGGGCCTAACCCCTTTTTGCCTCAAGGAGCCTTTTGTATGCCTCACAGAGTGCTATGAAATCCTCATGCCCTCCACCCTTGTCCGGATGGCACTCATGGGCAAGCCTCTTGAACCTCGTTACAATCTCCTTCTTTGACATTGCCCTGTACTGCTGCTCCGTGATGTTCAACCTCCTGCAGGCCTCCTGCAGGCTCATCCTGGATTCCCTGTAGGGAGGATTGTAAAAATTACTGTCCTTGAACTGGCTGAACCAGTCGTTACCAGGAGACCTTACAAACTCGCTGTCAAAGTACATGATGAGGTATTTCACAAGATACCGATGCAGACTCTTTCTCTCGCCATTGTCTCCAAAGAAGGTATCATCACTGTTCAGCCTGCACAGTTCATCCATGAAGTAATCATCCATCCTGTCCTGCTCAAGCACAAAGGGAGCGGTCAGGGAATAGGGGTTATCAAAGAAATACCTCTGCAGATTGAATATGGTATAGATGTATATCTTTATCTCTGAAGGCTTGAGCCGTTCCTCAATCTCCTCAATATAGGCCTCTATCTCATCCCTTGATTTCCCGAGGAGACGGTTATAGAACCTGTAGGGTGTAACAGCAATCCTCCTCTGGTCAACCTGGCCGAAGCGGAGATAGTGAAGCCTCCTCTTGTCAAATATATGGATACCCGACTGTATCTCCCTTAATTTATCAATGCTCATACCCTTGTACGACCTCTTTACCTTCACAGGGGGTCTCTTGATTATCCTTTTAAGGCGTGTCTCAAGGAAGGGCCAGAAGAGGTCCTCCAGCTCAAAGGTGTCCACCTCATAGCCCTTCTCAAGGATGGAAAGCTCAACCGACTCGTGTATGTAATAGGCATTACCGCCAGGGTACATGATGTATCTTGCAGGGTCAGGGCCAAGGGCGAAGAGGGTCCTGCTTTTCAGCTTTCCTCCTTCTTCGTAGGTCTCGCGTATGTAGTAATGCGTCTGTCCCTTTATCTGCTCTTTTGCAATATACATGCTTTTATTATAACCCAGATAGGGTTACAAAGTTTATAGAATGCTATGGTAGAGCCCCTATAAAGTTCTTCAGGGAGTCATACCAGTCCGGCGGGCTGTAACCAGTGGATATCTCTGTAAAGGATGTGTCAAGGACTGAGTAGGCAGGTCTCCTGGCAGGTGTGGGAAACTCTTCGGTGGTAATGGGTATGACCCTTGTTTTGCTGCCTGTGAGATCAACTATAGCCCTGGCAAACTCATACCAGCTGATACCACCCCCTGTATGGTCTGTAACATGATGTATCCCAAAGGCCCCAGACGTTATAATCCTCTCTATCGCCTCCGAGAGGTTCACCGTGTATGTGGGAGAGCCTCTCTGGTCATCCACAACCCTCAGTTCATCCCTCTCCCTGGAAAGCCTCATGATCGTCTTTACAAAATTACCCCCTCCGGCCCCATATAGCCAGCTTGTCCTTACGATATAGAAGCGGCTCATATGCCATTGAATGAACCTCTCCCCTGCGAGTTTTGTGTACCCGTAGTAATTTATCGGGCCTGTATTGTCAAAGGGGGTATAGGGTGTGTTCTTCCTCCCGTCAAAGACATAGTCTGTGCTTACATGACAGAGGACAGCGCCGTACTCCTCAGACAACAGGGCAAGGTTCTGTACGCCCAGGCCGTTAACAAGATATGCCCTCTCTCTCTCCTCCTCCGCCCTGTCCACCTGTGTGTAGGCAGCACAGTTTACAACCACCTCAGGCCTCTCAGAGGAGATCAAATTCCTTAAGGCTGACCTGTCCGTTATATCCAGTTCCCTGTGTGTAAAGGCAAGCACCTCATGAGTACCCCGGAGTGTCTCTGTCAGATCAGAGCCAAGCATGCCCCCTGCACCTGTAACGAGTACCTTCATTGTCTGCCTGTCCAGAAACCCTGGCTCTCCTTTGAAAGCCTTTCCTTGAGAGGCTGCCACCACCACTGGTTTTCCCTGTACCAGGCTATGGTCCTCCTGATGCCCTCTTCAAAATCAACCTCGGGATGCCATCCAAGCCGGGTCTTGATCTTCTCTGAACTTATTGAGTACCTGTAGTCATGCCCTGGCCTGTCGGGAACATATTCTATATGATCCTCCTCTGCACCCATCAGCTCAAGCACTTTCTTCACCACCTCTATGTTTCTCCTCTCATTGCCGCCACCAACGTTGTAGACCTCACCAGGGTCGCCTCTGTGAAGAATTATATCAATTGCCCTGCATGTATCCTCAACAAAAAGCCAGTCCCTTATATTAAGCCCCCTGCCGTAGACAGGCACCTTTTTCCCTTCCATAAGGTTTGTGATCATCAGGGGGATCAGCTTTTCAGGAAACTGATAGGGACCATAATTGTTTGAGGGCCTTACCAGGATCGCGTCGTATCCGTATGTCCTGATATAGGAACGGACAAGGAGGTCCCCTCCTGCCTTGGATGCTGCATAGGGGGAGTTTGGTTGCAGAGGTGAGTCCTCATGGAATGTGCCTTCCTCTGACTCATGGGAGCCGTAGACCTCATCGGTAGAGATATGAATGAACCTCTTTACAGATTTTGTAGCCCTTGCAATATCAAGTAGTATCTGAAGCCCCACAATATTGGTCATCAGAAAGGGCTGGGCATTCTCTATTGACCTGTCCACATGGCTTTCGGCCGCAAAGTTTATGACAGCATCACAGCCCCTGATGGCATCCCTTACTGCACGGGGGTCTTCAATCCGGCCCTCTACGAATCTGTATCTGCTGAGCCCGTCAATATCCCTGAGGTTTTCAGTGTTGCCCGCATATGTAAGTGCATCAAGGTTTGTTATCTCGTAGTCAGTATACTTGTTCAGTATGAACCTGATGAAGTTGGAACCGATAAAGCCACAACCACCGGTTACAAGGATTCTCATCTCTACTCCTCCAGGGGTTATTCTACTCTGTAGGGGCTTTCAGGTACATCTTCGTATCTTATCTCATCAACAGGTTCCTTCCTGCCCCTGCCTGCATAGAGTCTGTCAGGGAAATTTACGACAAAACCATTCTCCCTGCCTTCATTTTTATAGGCGTGTACCACACCAGGGGGTACAAGGGCTATCTTTCTGTCCACCTTGATGGCCATCTTCCTGCCATAGGTTCCAGAACCTTCCCTGTTGTCCCAGAGGTAAAGGGTAAAGTCGCCAAAGAAGCAGAAATAATCCGTCTGGTAGCGATGTTCATGAGGACCTCTCACAACACCGGGATAAGTCATGGATATATACCCCATAAGAGGCCTGAACTCCTCAGGCAGTTCATCATCCCTGAACAGCTCTGTTAGCCAGCCCCTCTGGTCATTAAACACCTTGAGGTCCTTTATAAGTACCCCTTCAATCTCTGTGGTATGGAACCCCATCTATACCTCCACAATTGTATCATCCCCAATCATGAGCCGGTATGCCTTGTGCTGGGAGCTGTTTTTCATTACAGTAGCACTTCTGCCAATCAGGCTGTCCTCAAGCCTCTCAATCCCGATTATATGTGAACCATCAAGTATCACGGAATGCTCTATAACAGAGTCCTTTATCACCACAGCCTCACCAATGCTTGTATAGGGACCAACAAAGGAGTTCTCTATAACAGCCTTTTTTCCAATCTTTACAGGCCCACGAATCCTTGAGTTCACCACCCTTGCTCCCTTCTCAATATCAACCCTTCCCGTCACCTCTGACCTTCTGTCAACCCTGCCCTTTATTGATCTCACTATGTATTCATCCAGCACTATGGAGTTTGCCTGGAGAAGGTCATCCTTCTTCCCTGTATCAAGCCACCATCCATCCAGGATCTCGCTCTTTACAGGGAATCCCATATCTATAAGCTCCTGGATTGCATCTGTGATCTCAAGCTCTCCCCTTCGGGATGGCCTTATCCTTGAGATCGCCTCATGTATCCTCTTTGAAAAGATATAGACACCAACAAGTGCAAGGTTTGAGGGCGGTTCTGCGGGTTTCTCAATAAGTCTCTTTATGGAACCATCCCTCTTCAGTTCTGCCACACCGAACTGGCCGGGGTTATCCACCTCTTTCAGGTAGATAAGGGCATCGGGCCTTTCCTTCTCAAACCTCTTTCTCGCCTCTTTTATCCCGTAACTCAGAAGATTGTCACCCAGATACATTACGAAGTCATCATCTCCAAGGAAATCCTCTGCTGTCTTCACGGCATGGGCAAGCCCGAGGGGTTCTGGCTGGAGTATATACCTCACCTTCAGAGCCCACCTTTTGCCAGTACCAATATACCTTTTAACCTCCTCGCCCGTCTCGGGTGAGATGATTATGCCCACATCCCTGATGCCTGCCTCTGAAATATGATCCATCACATAACCGAGTATGGGCTTACATGCCACAGGGACCAGCTGTTTGGCCATTGTATGGGTCAGGGGTCTGAGACGTGTTCCCTTCCCTCCGCTCAGGACAAGGGCCTTCATAAAACCTCCATAAAAAGATCAGGAAAAATTCCGGTCATCCTGTTATAATATATTATTTATAATGCACTGATTATGCTGAAAAAAACAACTCTCTTCACCATATTTCTGCTTCTGGTACTGCCACATCTCTGTGGTGCTGAATCACTTGTTGACAGGCTCATGGAGAAATACAGTGATATCCTTACGCTCAGGGCTGACTTTGTCCAGCATACATACTATCACGATTTTGACAGGGAAAAGGATTTCAAGGGAAGGCTGCTACTTAAAAGGCCTGACAGGATGCTCCTTCAATACACATCCAACTCCTCTGATATGCTGTACGTTAATAGAAACCGGATAATACTCTACCAGCCCAAATACAGACAGGCCTTCTATACAACAGTTGAAAAGACAGGTCTCAGCCGTTCTCCCCTGCTTTTTCTGTTCAGCTTAGAAAACCTGAAAGAGGAGTTCAGGACCGCGGAAGATAAGAAGACCAGATGCATAACCCTTACACCCCTGAAGAATTCATCAATAAGTCTAATCACCCTCTGTCTCGACAGGGCCTATCTCATAGAAAGGCTCGTAATTGTTGACTCAGCGGGTAACAAATCAGACATCAGATTACACTACCTGGGGCTCAATCAGCCGATTGAGGATAGTCTTTTCAGCTTTGTCCCTCCAGAGGGAACAACAATAATCCGACAGTAATATGTTAATACTTGGCATTGATACATCATGTGATGATACATCTGCAGCGGTCCTGGAGGGCAGGAAAATACTCTCCAACGTTGTCTCCTCCCAGGTTGAGATCCATAAAAAATACGGTGGTATCGTACCTGAGCTTGCCTCACGCAGACACATAGAGATGATATGGCCTGTTGTCTCAGAGGCACTGGATAAAGCCTCTGTCACCCTCAAGGATATAGAAGGTATAGCTGTCTGTAACGGCCCCGGACTTATAGGCTCCCTGCTTGTCGGGGTATGCTTTGCCAAGGCCACAGGCTATGCCAGCAAGATACCATTCATCGGCATAAACCATCTTGAGGGTCATATCCTGTCAGCAATGCTTGGTGATGAGACACCAGGGTTTCCCTTTCTCTGCCTTGTTGTCTCTGGTGGACATACATCCCTGTACCGGGTGGATGGTTTTGGTCAATACAGGGAGCTTGGCCGCACCCGTGATGATGCTGCAGGTGAGGCCTATGACAAGGTGGCAAAGCTCCTTGGTCTGGGCTATCCCGGAGGTCCATACATAGACAGGCTTGCCCAGGAGGGAGACCCTTCCTGGGTTGAATTCCCCCGCCCCTATCTGCACGGCTCTTTTGATTTCAGCTTCAGTGGACTCAAGACAGCTGTGAAGAACTACGTTGAATCCCTCGGCAAAGTGGATCACAGATCAGTGGCCCATATTTGTGCATCCTTTCAGGCCTCTGTTGTTGATGTGCTCATAAAAAAGACCCTATCCGCTGCCAGAAGGGAACGGATCAGCAATGTCTCACTCTCAGGTGGTGTTGCAGCCAACAGGGAACTGAGAAGGAGGATGAAGGAACTTGAAAACAGGGAAGGGATAAGGGTCTTTCTGCCACCCAGACATCTCTGTACGGACAACGCTGCAATGATTGCCATTGCAGGCCATCACAGACTCGCAAGAGGTGAGAGGTCCGATATTACCCTTACAGCCCGTGCGGTCCTCCCCGTCTGAATATTGCTCTACAAGTCCCTCTTCCTGAATACCCTGTGGAGCCAGCTCTGGTAAAAAATCACCAGAGGGACAAAGACCACTGCCACAAAAAAGTTTGCCCCAGAACCTTGTCATCTTCAGATATGTCTCATCCCCGGTACGGAGATACTTTGTCTCCATCCAGGCAACAAGTATGGAAAGCCCGAGTGTGAGGGGTATAAAGATGAAGTGAAAGGCTGCTGTAATACCAAACTGCAGGCGACTCAGGAATATCTTATCCATATTTATAATATATCACATTATCTTTTAGCTGAGGGTCTCTCTTATCTCCTCTTCGCCATAGCCAACAACAACCCTTCTGCCTCCATCAACTACAAGGGTTGGAAAGGTCTCCTTTGGGTTGTATTTTCTCATCTCCTTTAACAGCTTTTCCCTTGATTCCCTGTCAATTGTGTCAAGATCAATTATTACAGCCTCAACCCCCATCTCTCCCAGGAGTTTCTTTGTCTTCTTGCATGCAGGACAGGTGCTTAATGCAAAAAGTACAACCTTTCTTTCGGACATTGTTTCACCACCAATTTTAATTTATTCAGCTTAAGGAAAAAACTGTCTGTGAATCACTCTAACTTGTCCATATACTCCATTATCATTTTTACATAAGTTTTAAAATCATTACGCCCCCTTCTTACTTCACCAATAAGTTTATCTATGTTAACCTTTTCATATCTATGTACAATCCGGTTTCTCAATCCAACAACAGGAGCAATATTCATGGCAAAATCTTTTTCAAGTATTCCACTTTTTCCAAGCACATAAAAGCTACCCTGAAAGTCCTCAGGGACTTCAAGGTTTGTATATTTTATAATATGTTTGTTAATATCAAGCATTTCATCCACAATCAATTGGAGAATTCTTTCTAATGCTCTTAAAAGAATAACATCTGACTTTATCTTTTTATCTCTATGTTTTAAAATTTCTTCCAGTTCGTTATAATAACCTCGTAAAAGGTATAGTTTATTTTCAATGAATTCTCTATTGATCATTTAATCATTAACAAATTCCAGGAGTTGAGTTCTTTTTATTTCATACAGTGAGGATAGTTCCTCAAACTCTGCCTCCGCATAGAGTTCTAACTGGTATTTGATCTTTGGATCAACTTCAAAAAGTACTTTAAAATTTTTAAAAATCTCTTTTTTCAGAAGTGCAGGTGCCCTCTTGATGTCAACAACGTCAACCCTGTCGTTATTGAATATCCTTGACAGTTCAGTACTAATGTTAACCAGGTCTATCTCAGTTAACAATCTATCTCCATATATGCCTATATCTATGTCACTTTCCTTATCATCTACCCCCCCGGCCATTGAACCAAAAAGTACAATAAGTTTTATTCCATACCTCTGTGCGAGTTGGACTATATCCTTTTTAGATCTTCTATCCATAACTTATTTTATCCTATTCTACCAGCTTTTTGCCTGCCTCGTAGGCATCCATGAGGGCTGTCGGATGTTCCTTGATAGCTCCCTTTGCATCTATCTCCCTGTAATAGAGTGTCTCGTGCTCTGGCACGCTTATGGTTCTGAAGAAGGCTGTTGCAGTAGCACCGCCACAATCAAATCCAACCTGGCGCTTCATTCCACCAACCATCAAAAGAAGCCCCTTCCTGCCATATGGCCCCGGCTCTATCGGTTTTTTAAGTAGATACTTCTCGCACCAGAAGGACTGGCAACGATCAATAAGTGCCTTTATCTGTGCAGAGAGACCAAAGAAGAAGATGGGAGAGGCAAGTATAAACCTGTCGCCCTGGCGTATCTCTTCGTAAACCATATCCATGTCATCCTCAATCACACACCGGCCTGTATCATCGCAACCACCACAGTTCAGACAGGGGGAGAGGTTCATCTCAGAGGGCCTGAAGAGTCTTACAGGATGACCCTCCTCTTCAACAGCCCTGATGGTCTCCCTTAAAAGGAGCTCTGTATTACCCTCAACCCTCGGACTGCCAAGAAATGCTACAACCTTCATTCTTTCTTCTCCTTTAGCAGTGATTTCATTTCAATGGCATCCTTCATCATCTGAAGGTTATGAGAAAGCTCCCACCAGCCCAGCTTGAATGATGTGTAATCAGGGGCACCTGTCATGGCAGAGGCATATCTTATGGAGCTGGAATAGAAGAGCCACTGTTTGATCCATAGCTTTTCAATACCCTCATCAAAGGGGTTTGTATTATCCTCAATGCCCCTCTTCCATGCATCCATCATGAGCTTTGTGGCTGTAAGGGTCATCTCGTTGGTTTCCTTAATCGTGCTGTCCATTTTTGCAAAGTGGGTGTTTATCCAGTCGGTGCTGTGGCAGGTGTTACAGATCTTTTTCATACCATCCTTGCGTCTTTCCTGTTCCTCCCTGGTAATTAAATACTCTGATGCAGGTTCATTCATGAATGTGGTGGGCAGTGGAAGACCATCCCTGTTTTTTATGATTGTTGTATCCCCTGACCTGGGCTGTGGATGGGCATAGATGAGGCCGAACAGCCTGACCCATAGTCTTGAGCCGAAGTCATGGGTCCTTTCAGCCACCACCTCACCGTCGGGTGTTACGAGGAGGCTGCTGTGACAGGCCGCACAGGTGGGTGCGGTAAAGTCTTTGCCCACCGTCCAGGGCACTGCTGAGAAGTTCCATTTCTCCTTTCTGGAAAGATAGATGTTTCCATGTTTGCTCTCTTTATAGACATTCCATGCAGGCACATCAGGGGCAAGATGGCACTGGGCACATGTATAGGGTTTTCTTGCGATCTCAATGGAGAAGGAATGCCTTGGATGACATGAAGTGCAGGCACCCCTTGAACCATCGGGGTTGATTCTGCCTACCCCCTGGTTTGACCAGTGGGGTATGTCAGGCACCTCTATCTCACCCATGGCGGTCTTGACCTTCTTCATCCCTCTAACCTTCAACTCCGTTCCATGACAGCCCAGACATGTCTCATGAAGGGTCTCATAGGATGGGTCTTTTGTGATTATCTTGCCGTCATTGTAGTCTTTCAGTCCCGTTGCTGTCCTTACAAGGGTGTGGTAAACAGGATTGCCAAGGAGATTCTTTACCGCATATGCCTTTTTGCTCCTTGAATACTCTGTTACCTCAACAGGGTGGCAGGTTTTGCAATCATCTGGTGATACTATCACATTAATCCTGTAACCCATATGCTGGAAGTTGTCCTTATGCCTGTCGGGATTCTGGCTGTGGCACTCATAACATCCCACAACATATTTTGCATAGTTGTCAGGCACTTCCTTTGCTGACATCCTTCTTTCAAGCTTCGGCTTCTGCAGGGCCTCCTGGGGCGTTGTCCTTGAATGTCTGCCTGTGAGCCAGTCCTTTACTATTCCGGGAGTATAGATGCTGTGACATCCTATGCATGCCTGTGTCTGTGGGCTTATCTTCTCCACGGTAGGCCCCTGTCTGTCAGCATAGAGGTCTCTCGTAAGAAAAGATGCCAGCAGGAGCACAGGAATCAAAACATATCTGATCACCCTTTTGCCAATCATAACCCCTCCCAACCTTTCAATTATTGTCATATCTGCCCCATATTAAATCTGGAGACCAACTGAAATTATTGTACAACATTAACCACAGAAAATATAGATGGTTAAGGGGCAGGAGTTCCATACTTCCAAAATCATGTAAAAGAACAACCGCCCCCACCCATCAAAACTCATCGGCCTGATACTACCACCAGGCAATATCAAAACGGTCAAGGTTCATCACCTTGTTCCATGCGGCCACAAAGTCCTTGACAAACTTCTCCTGGTTGTCGTCCTGGGCATAGAATTCTGCCAGCGCACGGAGCTGTGAATTGGAGCCGAATATCAGATCAACAGAGGTGCCTGTCCACTTCAGTTCTCCCGTTGCCCTGTCACGTCCCTCGTACAGACCCTGTACATCCGGGGCCGGCTTCCACTCTGTGCCCATGTCAAGGAGGTTCACAAAGAAATCGTTGCTTAGCGAGCCAGGACGCCGGGTGAAAACACCGTGCCGGGATTGTCCGTAGTTTGCATTCAGTACACGCATACCTCCAATGAGAACGGCCATCTCAGGGGCGGTCAGGCTCAGAAGCTGCGCACGATCAAGAAGCAGATCTTCAGCCGGCACATTAATGCCACTCCTGATATAGTTGCGGAATCCGTCTGCCACGGGCTCAAGAAGTGAAAAGAACTGTACATCCGTTTGCTCCTGTGAGGCATCGGTGCGGCCAGGTGTAAAGGGGACCTCCAGATCATACCCCGCATTCTTTGCAGCCTCCTCTATGGCTGCACAGCCGCCAAGGACAATGAGATCTGCAAGGGAAACCCTCTTTCCTCCGGAGCAGGAGGCATTGAACTCTGCCTGGATACCTTCAAGGATTCCCAGCACCTTTGCAAGCTGGGCTGGCTGGTTGACCTCCCAATCCTTCTGAGGAGCAAGCCTTATGCGTGCCCCATTTGCACCACCCCGTTTGTCAGAGTTGCGGAAGGTGGCTGCAGATGACCATGCCGTGTATACCAGTTCCTGGATGGTCAACCCTGATGCAAGGATATTTGCCTTGAGATGGACCATATCCTTTTCATCAATCAATTCATGATCCACAGGGGGAAGCGGGTCCTGCCAGGACAGCTCTTCTGCAGGGAGGTCAGGGCCAAGATACCGGGAGCGTGGCCCCAGGTCACGGTGTGTGAGCTTAAACCATGCCCGTGCGAAGGCCTCTGCAAACTCATCAGGGTTTTCATAAAAACGTCTTGCAATGGGCCCGAATTGGGGGTCCATCCTTAGTGCAAGGTCAGTGGTAAACATGATAGGTGCGTGCCTCTTTGACGGATCATGGGCATCTGGCACCATCTCCGCAGCAGCTGGATCTGTGGGAACCCACTGCCATGCCCCTGCGGGACTCTTCTGTAGATTCCAGTCGTAGCGGAAGAGAATATCAAGGTAGCTGTTGTCCCACCTGGTCGGAGCAGAAGTCCATGCACCTTCCAGACCGCTGGTGATGGTATCAGGGCCTTTTCCGGTACCGTAACTGTTCTTCCAGCCAAGCCCCTGCTCTTCAATAGGGGCGGCCTCGGGTTCAGGACCAAGATACCTGTCAGGATCAGCGGCACCATGGGCCTTGCCAAAGGTATGTCCTCCGGCTATGAGTGCAACCGTCTCTTCATCATTCATTCCCATGCGCCTGAAACTCTGACGAATGTCCTGGGCAGCGGCAAGGACATTTGGTTCACCATTGGGCCCTTCAGGATTTACATAGATGAGGCCCATCTGAACAGCGGCAAGAGGCCGCTCAAGCTCGCGCTCAGCACTGTGGCGTTTGTCTCCGAGCCACTCCGTTTCAGGTCCCCAGTAGATATCCTCTTCAGGCTCCCATATATCCACTCGGCCTCCACTGAACCCATAGGTCTTGAAGCCCATGGATTCAAGGGCACAGTTGCCAGCAAGGATTATCAGGTCTGCCCAGGAAATCCTGTTACCATACTTCTTCTTTACAGGCCAGAGAAGCCTGCGGGCCTTATCAAGGTTCACATTGTCAGGCCAGCTGTTCAGGGGCGCAAAACGTATGTTACCCCTTGATGCACCTCCACGACCGTCTATAACGCGGTAGGTACCAGCGCTATGCCAGGCCAGGCGGATAAACAAAGGTCCATAATGTCCGTAGTCAGCAGGCCACCATGGCTGTGAGTCTGTCATCAATGAATAGAGATCATTCTTTACA
>Ga0256830_1002324_pt1 | contig 12620 bp, 14 predicted proteins | sample 128326metaG_FD_190537 | JGI IMG/M metagenome (GOLD analysis project Ga0256830, IMG submission 190537) | Hydrothermal vent microbial communities from Lau Basin, Pacific Ocean - 128-326 | ecosystem: Environmental > Aquatic > Marine > Hydrothermal vents | place: Pacific Ocean: Lau Basin | collected...
AGTATCGTTACAGGGTCGCCAGCGATGCAGCGCGAAAGCACTTGTCATTGCAATACGACCGATGTGGAATTTCCCGTAGAGTCCGGGAGTAAATTTGGCACTAAAAGTGCTGCGAAAACAGGATACAAATTTTAAGGTAATGGCAAAACACAGATGGGGTGTTAGGTGACCGCGATAATACGTGCAATAGCAGCAGGGGTAATGGTCTTAGGTTTGGTGGTGTCGTGTAACAAGACTTCACCCGCCCCGGACAAGGATAAGAAAAAGAGCAAGCCTGACACGACGACCTCGGTGCCTGAGCCAGAACCTGTCCCGGCAATCAAGCGTCCGGCCGGGGACGAAAAATTTGCCCAGGTTAGGATCCGCCGCAACCCGCCCGTGGCCAAGAAATACAAGGACCAGGCAAACCTGATGTTTCATGTCATGGCCGCGGAAATTTCGATGCGCCGGCGTGATCTGAAAAGTGCGGTGCAACACTACATGGAAGCAGTCAAGCTTTCCAGCGATGTTACCCTGGTCAAGCGTGCAAGCCGGATCGCACTGTATGCCAAGGATATCGATGCAGGGATCCTGGCGTCGAAACGTTGGGCCGAGCTGGAGCCGCAAAAGTCGGAGCCGCACCGTTACCTGGCGATCTTATACCTGCGTAAAAAAGACCTGGATGCTTCGGTCACCGAGTTGAACAAGTATCATTCGTTGCTGCGCACGCCGAACAAGATGGCGTTTCCGATGATCGTCACCTTGCTGCGGCAGGAGCCCGACAAGGAATCCGCGTTCGAGGTGATGCGGCGTTTCTACCAGCAGTACAAGGATGACCCTTATGCGCTCTATGCGATCAGCCTGTTTGCGATGTATGTCAAGAAATACCCGGAGGCTTCCCGGTACATCAACGCGGCGATAGAGAAAAAGCCCGATTGGGCCGATGCGTTGCTGTTGCGCGCACGGCTGCTCGTGCTGCAGAAGCAGAAGGAAAAAGCCATCGGTGACATGCGCCGGTTGGTGCAGGCCAACCCGCATTCACGCCAGCTGCGGATCAGCTACGCGCGCCTGTTGACCGAGGCCAGGCAGTATGATGAGGCACAGAAACAGTTCAAGATCCTGTTGCAGAGAAAACCGGACGATACCAATGTGATCTATGCGCTGGCCCTGTTGTCGCTGGAAAAAAAGAACTACATCGCCGCCGACAAGTATTTCAAAAAGATGCTCAAGGCCGGCTCGCGGGTCCTGGAAGCACAGTACTACCTGGGGATCATCGCTGAAAAGCGTAAGCGCTATGATACGGCGATCGCCAGGTTGTCGAAAGTACGTCATGGAGACCGTTCGATCGATGCCCATCTCAGGATCGCGACGATCATGGGGCGTAAAGGCGATGTCGAGGCTGCGCGGCGCTTTTTGTACCAGCTGAAGCCCCGTACCCGGCAGTTGGAGGTGCAGCTGTTCCTGACAGAGGCGGATATCCTGCACAATGCCAACCGCACCAAGGATGGCATGGAAGTGATCAAAAACGCGCTGCAGACCAACAAGGACAATCCGAAGCTGCTCTATGCGCACGCAATGCTGGCGGAAAAGCTTGGGCGCCTGGACATAGTCGAACGTGATCTGAAAAAGATCCTGGCCAAACACCCGCGCCATGCACAGGCATTGAACGCCCTGGGCTATACACTGGCAGACCGGACCGACCGTTTCCAGGAGGCCTATAAGTACATCAAGAAAGCCCTGGAGCTTTCGCCCAACCAGGCGGCGATCATCGACAGTATGGGTTGGGTGCTGTACCGGCTTGGCAAGCACAAGGAAGCAGTGAAGTATTTGCGCCGTGCGCTGAAACTCGACCAGAATGCTGAAATCGCCGCACACCTCGGCGAAGTACTTTGGGTCAGTGGTGAAAAAGAGGAAGCCCGCAAGGTCTGGCTGCGGGCCAAGCGCATCGACAAGAACAACGAAGTACTCAAAGCGACATTGAAGCGTTTCAAACAGTGAACAGGTACCTGCTGATCATTTTTTCTGTGTGGTTGTTCAATGGTTGCGGCATGACTTCGATCCGCTACCTTGGTTCCGGCAGTGAGATGTCAGCGCGGCACTCGCTGTTGGACGAACTCAATGCCTGGAATATCAAGGGGCGCATTTCGGTGATTTCCACCGAGGACTCCTGGAACGGCACGCTGAACTGGTCCCAGGACAGTGACAACTACGAGATCCGAATCATCGGGCCGCTGGGGCAGGGGTCGCTGCACATCAAGGGTGACAAGAATACGGTCACGCTGCAGACCTCGGATAAAAAAAAGCCGGTGACCGCTCCCAGTGCCGAGGCGCTGCTGGAAAAGCAGATGGGCTGGCAGATGCCGGTGTCCGAGCTGAAGTACTGGGTCAAGGCCATTCCCAACCCGCACGGGAATTTCAAGGATGCCAAGTTCGACAAGTTGGGACGGCCGGTTTCCTTTACCCAGTCCGGATGGTTTGTGCAGTTTTTCAAGTACCAGAAGTTCAAAGGCTTCGATATGCCGAGGAAGGTCTATCTTGAAAATGACCGATTTAAGATCAAGATGATCATCAAGCGTTGGGAACTGGAGGTTTGAGTTGCACGGCAATGAATGGTGGCCTGCGCCGGCCAAGTTGAACCTGTTTTTACATGTTCTGGGTCAGAGAGAGGATGGTTACCATCGGCTCCAGACCGTCTTTCAGTTTATCGACCTGTGTGATCATCTGTCTTACCAGGTCAACCGGGATGCATCGGTTCATTGCCAGTTCGTGGACGGTACGCCGCCGGCGGACCAGGATTTGTCGTCGCAGCAAAATATCGCCTGCAAGGCCGCCCGGTTGCTGCAGCTGGAAACTGGTTGTGAGCTGGGCGTGCAGATCACCCTGGACAAGCGGATCCCGGTCGGAGCCGGTCTCGGTGGCGGCAGTTCCGATGCGGCAACGACCTTGATTGCGCTGAACTACCTGTGGAACCTGCGGCTGGATACTGCCCGGCTGGCAAAAATCGCACTGACGCTCGGAGCCGATGTGCCGGTGTTCGTGCATGGCGAAGCGGCCTGGGCCGAGGGGGTCGGCGAATATTTTGAACCGGTCAATCTGCCTGAGCCTTTTTACCTGGTGATCTATCCCGGGGTGCGTGTTTCAACGGCCGAAATTTTTGCGTCCACACAATTGACACGGGACTCGAGGCCGATCAAAATAGCCGACTTCCTGGCCGGGCGCTGTGGTAACGATTGCCAGCAGCTGGTGGCAAAGAAGTATCCCCCGGTGCGTGAAGCATTGGCATGGCTGTCTGATTTTCAGCCAGCGATGATGACCGGCACAGGTGCCTGTGTGTTCGCACGTTTTGCCACACGGCAGGAAGCCGAACAGGTACTTGAGCAGGTGCCGGCAGATTGGCAGGGCTTCCTGGTCAAAGGGTGCAACCAGTCCCCGTTGCATCTCTACCTGGAAGAACAGCGCATGAGGGCGGTTGCGGAGGACTAGCCCGCATTGCTCACCACCGTTCGTCGCGAGACGGTGCAAGGGTGCGGCCTGGCCCGCCTTGCTTGTTCCTCAGGCGGGGCTGGCGAAATGCCTCATCTGCGGGTACAATGCATTGGATTTCTCGGGCATTGGATTTCTCGGGCATTGGATTTCTCGGGCATTGGATTTCTCGGGCATTGGATTTCTCGGGCATTGGATTTCCCGGGCATTGGATTCCGGGCACTGAATCGATGGCCCACAGGCACCGGATGCTGGAGGCAGACAGTCCGGGCAAAACGATTGGCCGGGTAAAAAAGCGATTGGGGTGTCGCCAAGCGGTAAGGCACGGGGTTTTGATCCCCGCATGCGCAGGTTCGAATCCTGCCACCCCAGCCATATTCCACTGCAGGCCTGCGTACAGAACAGAGGGCAGGCTGTGAATTCAGGCGGTTCGCAGGTACGCTTCAAACAGAGACAGTAAAACTCGATTAGGATAGCAGCGTGGTCGTTTCCACCAATTCCACAGGTGTTCGTGATGGCAAGATGCTGGTTTTTACCGGCAATGCCAACCCGAAACTGGCCCAGGATATAGTCGATCATCTGCATATGCGTCTTGGGGCGGCCACCGTCGGCTATTTCAGTGACGGCGAAGTCATGGTCGAGATCATGGAGAATGTGCGTGGCCGTGACGTGTTCGTGGTACAGCCCACCTGTGCACCGACCAATGACAACCTGATGGAACTGCTGGTGCTGATCGACGCGTTGCGCCGTGCCTCGGCCGAACGGGTGACTGCCGTCATTCCCTATTTCGGCTATGCCAGGCAGGACCGCCGCCCGCGGGCCGCGCGGGTACCCATCACTGCCAAGGTGGTTGCCAAGATGATCTGCAGTGTCGGTGCAGACCGGGCCCTGACCGTGGATCTGCACGCTGACCAGATTCAGGGTTTTTTCGATATTCCAGTCGATAATGTTTACGCTTCGCCGGTGTTGCTGGGGTATATCTGGAAACAGAAGTACCCGGATGTAATGGTGGTCTCGCCGGATGTCGGCGGCGTGGTGCGTGCGCGTGCGCTGGCCAAGCGGCTCGATGATGCCGACCTGGCAATCATCGATAAGCGTCGGCCCAAGCCGAACGAGGCCAAGGTCATGCATATCATCGGCGAGGTCAAGGGGCGCTCGTGCGTGATCATCGACGACCTGGTCGATACCGCCGGCACCCTGTGCCAGGCCGCCACGGCACTCAAGGAACACGGGGCGACCAAGGTCGTGGCCTGTATTACTCACCCTGTGCTGTCCGGCCCGGCGATCGAGAACATCGAACGTTCTTCGCTCGATGAACTGGTCGTAACCGATACGATTCCGTTGTCGGCCGAGGCGAAACAGTGCAAGCGAATCAAGCAGTTGAGCGTGTCCCAGATGCTGGCCGAGACTATGCGCCGGATTTCCCAGGAAGAGTCGGTCAGTTCCCTGTTTATCGATTGATCGCCCCTCAATATCCATTGTAAAGATAGGCTTATCACTTCACTTTTTCACGATCGGGGTTAGACTGTCAGGGAATCTACTGGAACTGGGCCTGAAAACTGTGCGATAATGCGCGGCTTTATGGACCGCTGTTGGTCGCGGCGGCGGTCCGCTCTGGAACAATCACATGTTGGAGTGGAACGATGCAGGAATCTTTTGAATTGGTTGCAGAAGTTCGTACGGACAAGGGGAAAGGTGCGAGCCGCCGCCTGCGTCGTATGAACAAGGTGCCGGCAGTCTTGTACGGTGGTCGAAAAGACCCGGTGGCGTTGACGCTGCCTCACAACGAGCTGGTCCAGCACCTGGAAAACGAAGCCTTTTATTCGCATATCCTGAATGTAAAGGTCGATGGCAAGTCCGAAAAGGCGGTCCTGCGGGACGTCCAGCGTCATCCGAGTGACCCGATCATCATGCACATCGACCTGTTACGGGTCGACGAGAACGCAAGTATTACGATGAGTGTGCCGCTGCATTTTACCAACGAGGAAAAGTGTGTCGGTGTCAAAACCGGTGGTGGCAGCATTACCCACTTGATGACCCAGGTCGAGGTCTCCTGCCTGGCCAGGGATCTGCCGGAATATATTGAAGTCGACTTGTCGACGGTCGAAGCGGGCGCGTCGGTACACTTGTCGGAAATCACCCTGCCAAAAGGGGTCGAGCTGGTCGAACTCGCGCACGGTCATGATCTCGCGGTGGTCAGCGTATTGAAACCGCGTGGTGCGACCGCTGACGAAGAAGCCGCTCCGTCCGGCGAGGCGCCGGCTGCAGGGGAAGAAAGTTAGCCCCGCCTTGTGGCAAGCAAGGTAAAGACATCCTATGTCTGCAACCGAACCACTTCAGCTTGTGGTTGGCCTGGGTAATCCCGGTAAAGAGTACGCACAGACCCGGCACAATGCCGGGTTCTGGTTTGTCGAGGCGTTGGCGGCGGCCTACCACGAACAGTTCAGGACCGAACCGAAATTCAAGGCCGAGCTGGCAGCACTGGATATCGCCGGGCATAAAGTCCGTGTCCTCAAGCCCCTGACTTATATGAACCTGAGCGGCCAGTCTGTGCTGGCGGTTTCCAGGTTCTACAAGATTCCGCTTGGGGCCGTGCTGGTGGTGCATGATGACCTGGACCTGGAGGTTGGTACCATCAAGTTGAAATGGTCGGGCGGTCACGGCGGGCACAACGGTCTGCGTGATATCAGCCAGAAGATGGGAAAAGACTATTGGCGCCTGAGAATCGGTGTCAGCCATCCAGGTGACAAGCACCGGGTAACCGATTTTGTGCTTGGCAGGCCCAGCCAGGCAGACCGCCAGGCGATGGAGCAGGCGATCGACAAGGGTTTACGGGCGATCGAAGATATCGTCAATGGCGAGACCCAGGCCGCGATGCAGTATTTACACAGCAAGTAACAGCAGAAGCAGCAGGAAAATTCAATGGGATTCAAGTGCGGTATCGTTGGTCTGCCGAATGTCGGCAAGTCCACGTTGTTCAATGCGTTGACCAGGGCCGGTATCCAGGCGGAAAACTATCCGTTTTGCACGATCGATCCCAATGTCGGCGTGGTTGAGGTCCCGGATCGACGTCTGCAGGTGATCGCTGATATCGTACAGCCCAAAAGAGTCATTCCAACGACGATGGAGTTTGTCGACATTGCCGGACTGGTGGCGGGTGCGTCGAAGGGTGAGGGCCTGGGTAACAAGTTCCTGGCCAATATTCGTGAAACCGATGCGATTGCCCAGGTTGTACGTTGTTTCGAGGACGAAAATGTCGTGCACGTCGATGGCAAGGTGAACCCGCAGGCTGACATCGAGGTCATCGAGACCGAGCTGGCGCTGGCCGACTTGGAGACGGCCGAGAAGGCGTTGCTCAAGGCCGGTAAGAACGCAAAGTCCGGCAATAAAGAGGCGCTGGCGAGGAAGGCGTGTTTTACCCGGTTGGTTGCTCACCTGGGCGATGGCAAGCCGGTACGTTGCCTGGCGCTGACAGAGCCTGAGACCCTGCTGGTCAGGGAGCTGCAGCTGTTGACCGCCAAACCGATGATGTATATCGCCAACGTCGCCGAAGACGGTTTCGACGACAACCCGTTTCTCGACCAGGTCAACCGGATCGCGGCAGCCGAGAGTGCGGTCGTGGTGCCGGTTTGTGCGGCGATCGAGGCCGAAATCGCCGAGCTCGAAGACGAAGAAAAAGCAGAATTTCTGCAGGAGATGGGACTGGATGAGCCCGGGCTGGACCGCGTGGTCCGCGGGGGCTACCACCTGCTTGGACTGCAGACCTATTTTACTGCCGGCGAGCAGGAGGTCCGTGCCTGGACGGTAAAAAAAGGCGCGACCGCGCCCGAGGCCGCCGGGGTGATCCACACGGACTTCGAGAAGGGGTTCATTCGCGCCGAGGTCGTGGCATACCAGGATTTTGTCGCCTGCAAAGGTGAGCAGGGTGCCAAGGAGGCCGGGAAGTGGCGCCTCGAGGGGAAGGACTATATCCCGCAGGACGGGGATATCATGCATTTCCGTTTTAATGTATAATTTTTTCGGTTATAATTTACTGCACCAGTGGCAGCTTTCCTGCCATTCCGGCAGTCGGCCCGCACTGCATATGGCTATGTAGCTCAGTCGGTTAGAGCGCAGCATTCATAATGCTGTTGTCGGTGGTTCGAGTCCACCCATAGCCACCAGATTTTCCATTGGTTTGTTTGTTGTGTCGAACACCGCAATGGTGCGTTCCGGCCGGCGTTCGTCCGGTCGACGTGTGCAATTCTGCTTAGTGCCTCATTGTTATCTTCTTCGGCTTCAACCTCACGTTTTGAGGGAGTGGGTATGGATAATACCCTGTATGGGGATTTTTTGGCACCGGACGAGTTGATACCGGCTGGTTCCAAAGTCGAACGATAAATGCCGACCGCACGGATCGGTGCGGCGCCTGTTGTCAATGTTCTTGGAGGCGACTATGCGTTACAGCGTATTGTTATTTTCAATTCTCATCTCTGGTTGCGTATCCACACAGGTGATTTCTTACTCTGACCCGGACTTTGTCAACTACAAGATACGAAAGGTCGCGGTGCAAGGCAACAAGACTCAGTTCAGTCATGTGCTGCAATCCAAGTTGATTGAAGCGTTGAAGAAAAGAGGGGTGCAGGCGGTGTTGGTCAATCGCATAGCACCTCCTACCAGGCGCTATGCGCTGGGAGAGGTGGCGCGCCGGTTGAAGGCGGTGGGCTATGAGGTCATACTTGATGTCCGGTTGACCGATGCCGACAGGCAGACCAGATATCTTGGTACTTACAATACCTTCAATGCCTACAGCTTCGGTGGGTCGACCTATGGCTATATGTCGTCGATACCGATGACGCAAACGACTGCTTACACGAAAGTCGATGCCAGGCTGTTTGAGGCCGGCACCGGCAAAAACATCTGGATTGGAAGCTTCACCACCCAGGCGAACGACGCGCTGACTGCCAATATTGGCGCGATGTCGGATAATATGGTGCAATCGATCATCAAGGATCTGGCTGCAAAGGGGCATCTTGACAAGGGCGACTGAGCGCGGCCGGATGGGGAGTGTTGGGTTAGAGTTCAAGGGTGATTGTCTCATGGGCGAATTGAGTAAACTGAAAGGCATCGGGCCGAAGTCTGAAAAATGCCTCAATGAAATAGGTGTCTACAGCAGGCAGGACCTGGAGCGTCTGGGCCCGGTCAAGGTTTTTCTCAAGCTGAAGAAGGAGTGCAGTAGCAAACCAAGCCTGAATTTTCTCTATGCATTGGTGGGAGCAGTAGAAGACAGGCATTGGTCAGAGATCGCCCGAGAGGAAAGAAACCGTTTGTTAGCGGAGCTTGAAGGTTTTCAAGAACTTGAGAGAATCCTGAAGTAGTATATTGGACACACAAAATCTGAACACACTAGTACAGTCTATGGTAAACCAGGGAAGGAGTTGACATACTTGATCTTGATATCGCCAAAGGAGTTGACGAACTGGATTTTCAAGTCTGGAAAAGAGCTGACGAATTTCCACTCTCCACAGCGACTTGCAAAAGAACTGACTTTTTTGACTTTAAGATCAGGGAAAGAGTTCACTACCTGCACTTTGATGTCCGGAAAACTGCTGACTGCTTTGACTTTACCATAGAGTCTCTTCCCTTTGTAAGTACAGTTGCTTTTGTTGATTTTGCCAGCCAATAAAGAATGATTGGTCAGCGAGACAAAAACGAACGCCATCAGTATGAATAAGGTGTATTTGCTGGTATTCACAGTCGTCGCTCCAACGCAAAGTGCCTGAACTCAGCTTCTAACATAATAGTGTTACTCCCGGATGTCAATCCTGGACACACAAAGTTTTCCCAAGTGATCCCAAGTGATCCCAATCCTGGACACACAAAGATTCTTCGAGCGTGATCCTATCCTGGACACACAAAATTTTCCCAAGCAAGCAACCAGTCAGGCTGGATTTCTGACCGCGCCTGTCGCACCCGCCCAATGGCCTGGCTTTTCTGACGCTGTTGGTGTGCTCAATGCAGTGCCGACTATGTTTACGTGCTTCTCGTCCGCCAAAACGATGCAGGTCATGTCCCTGTGATGCCTCGCTGCGAACGGTGGTGAGCAATGTGGGATAGGTATGGAGTGAGGCCCAAATGTCGGCATGGTTCAAATTTGTGGAGAAATGCGTGTGTCCCGTATTTTCTCTTTCTTGAGTATTTTGAATACTGTAACCCGATAGAAATTCGAGAAAAAACGATGATCCTCGACCAGTTCCACGTACTTGTTGAGTCTATCTACGTGCTGTTGCAGTGCCTGTAACAGGTTTTCTTGCCAGAAATCATTCAAAAACGGTTCCAAGTGTGTCAGCGGCCATCTGCTCGGCTGGAATCGATATAGCCAGTGATGTACGGGTAAGGGTGCATATTCCGTAATAACGAGCTGGCCGCTCGTATTTAAAACACGTAAGGCTTCTCTAAACGTGCGTTGCCGTGCTTCGTGGGGCAGTTCGTGAAATAAAAAAAAGATCAATACCGTTGAAAAACTGTTGTCCGCCAGGCCAAGACACTCGGCATCCATACGTGACAGCAGCAGTTTTCGTGAGGCTGATTCATCTTCTTTGCGCCGGCTTAGTTCCAACTGCCCCATCGATACATCGACCAGTGTCATGTTTTCGTGACCGAGACTGCGCAACAAGGTCGGTGTCAGTTTTCCGTACACGCAGGTCAGCTGCAGTAATGGCCCGGCAGGACGCTTTGCAAGGCAGACTAAGGTTTGATCCAACAAGCCTTGATACTGTCCGAATAGAATCGCATTGATTATAGGCTGGTGGTCAAAAAACCACATCGCAGGGCGCCACAGGTAAGCCCACCAGTAGTGCCGAGCAAGGTAAACAGGGATACCGTCATGGAATCGTTTCCAGATAGCGATAAATCACCTTTGAAGGAAATATTGGACATGCCGAGAATATAGCATACGTACCCCTTTTGCTCCAGTTTCCCCATAAAAACGGCCTAGAGCAATACGGTATCCTGGTCGGAATAGGGTGGTACACAGCAGCAAAGGAAAACCAATTCCTTGGTGCCAGTGTTTTCCACTTGATGTGGAGTGCCTGGCGTAATGCAAATCACATCACCAGCCGCGACTGGAAATGATTCAGATGCCAGTGTCATACGTCCCTGGCCCTGGAGGAAGTAATACAGTTCCTCACTTCGAGGGTGTTTATGCAGACGCGTGACAGTACCTGGCGGCACCCGGGCCTCGGCCAGGCTTTGATGGCGGTTGGCATGGTGTGCCGGGTGCATCAGTTCACGGATGGTCGATCCATCCTTGGTTACAAATGCTTTTGTGGTGTCACGCTTGTTATGTATTTTCAAATTTTGCTCTCCCTCTCCGGGCGTGTATTCTGGACATGAAAAAACTTGTTGCTACAAAATAAATGTATCTCGGACACGCAAGGAATTCCAGTCGTGGTGGTGCGTACAACGCACCCTACTTTGTCGCATGACATTTTCTTGGTGTAAATCCTTTGGTGTGCTGCGCACACCGTCACGATGGGGGCGGGGATACATCGTATGTACCAACACCGCGACGAATCATATTATGTCGCGTGATGATTCTTCTACACACGATTCTTTCGTACCATGTCATTATCCATACATTGGCGCGCCCTTGCCAACGTGAGGGTCTTGGTGCTTGTTTTAAGCGATATCGCTGGAATTGAGTGTTTTTAGAATGGAGCCGGAAAGAGGGGGAAGACTGCTTCCAGCTTATGCTGCTCGGCAGAGCTCCCGGCTGCAGCGAAAGCCATGACACCAGTGGAGCCCGGCCTGTCGTGCATAGTGTACCAATGTCGTATGCTGTCCCATTCGCACGGGGAAACGTGTTTCGAGGCGGCTCAGGGTTTGTAGAAAGCAACTGTCGTGTAATTGATATTTGTCGAACAGTGAGCGGACCGAGGCAGGTATTTTACCAGGCTTGTTCTGGAGAGAGGTTTTTCCGAGGTATTCGACCCACTGAAAGTAATCGGTTTCGAAGAACGGAAGCGCAGCAGATGATGCTGCGTCGTTCGTTGGTGCACCCGGCGATCGGAAAGGCAGCAGCCTGACCATTTCCGGGTTTCGGTCGGTCGTATCACTGAAAACTTGTTTGACGGCCTGTTTGATTGAATTGGTACTGCTGTTGACTACACTTGGTTGTCGATCCTTGCTGAATTGGCCAGAACGCCGGCTGCTTTGTCCCTTGGTCGCTTTTGCCTTTGGCAGATTTTTCGAACAGGCGTGCAGTCGGGCCTGGATCGACGTAAATTCCGACTCTTCCAGGCACTGACTGATTCCTGCCCGGATCGGGTTCAGGTCTACATAGGCCATGCAGCTCAATAGTGCAGTTTCATCCAGCAGTGCCTGGCTTTTGAACCGGCATTCCCAGAATTTTCCCTTGCACTGGTCTTCCTGGTTGGCTCTTCGCGCAATACGTTCGTTCAGTATTTTCATAAACCAGCTAAGGTTGTACAAACGGTGGCGCCATTTTTCGATCAGCTGCTTGAGTGTTTTCTTGTCGGCGTCAAGCAACGAACCACCTTCAAGAAAGCGTTTTGTCAGTGTGCAGCCTTTGTAGAAGACCAGCCAACGCCTGGCTACTTCGAAGTCCGAGAGCTGCAGGCAGCGTTTGCGGTCTACACGTAACACAAGGTGGTAATGGTTGCTCATCAGGGCATAGGCACAGATGTCAATACAGAAGACTTCGGTCAGCTGAGCCAGCAGGTCTAAGATCCACTGGCGGCGGTGCTCAAAGGATTGGCCGGAATAGTGATCCTGGCCGCACAAAAAAGCACGGCGGACACAGCGGCTGATGCAATGGTAGTAGGGTGTGTAGTCCAGATCGATGACTTTACTTCGGGGTTGAGTCATGGAGGTGAGTTCCTTGCATGCGAAATCTGCGTCAATGCGTCAATGATCAAGCAAGCTTAGCTAATCCTTGTAACCAAGGCAACGGCATCGTGGTGTCTCCCGGGCCTGGTCCGGCCCCAGGGCTAGCATGCGGAACACAAAATCGAACAAAATTCTTTGTGTGTCCTATTTTCCAATTACCTGATAAATGGCCCGGACTACCTCTTGAGGTTGATTCAGGGGTATGGCGTGTCCGCCGGGTACGGCTCGGTAGGTTCCCTGTGGTGACATGGTTGCAAGCTCGCGGTGCA
>Ga0256830_1002325_pt1 | contig 12610 bp, 16 predicted proteins | sample 128326metaG_FD_190537 | JGI IMG/M metagenome (GOLD analysis project Ga0256830, IMG submission 190537) | Hydrothermal vent microbial communities from Lau Basin, Pacific Ocean - 128-326 | ecosystem: Environmental > Aquatic > Marine > Hydrothermal vents | place: Pacific Ocean: Lau Basin | collected...
CGATCTTCCTCTGAATTTCGTCAGCCCTCCTGGAAATCTCCTCGGCTTTTATTCTGGCAGATATGAGAGAAAGATAGGCAGGAAGCACCGAAGGAGACGCCAGGATAACTCCAGCCTTCGAAGCTTCAACCGCAACCTCCGGAGATTCGGAAACCAGGTGGTAGAATATTGCATCGGATGGCACGAACATGAATGCGAAGTCGAGCGTGTTGTCTTTCCCAACGTATTTACTCCTGATCTCCTCAACGTGCCTCCAGACATCATTTAAAAATGCGTCCCAGAGCTTCCTCTTCTCCTCTCCGCTTTCGGCCTCGCTGTACCTCCTGAAGTTCTCCAGGGGAAACTTCGAGTCGATGCAGAGGTATTTGCTATCCTCAACCAGAATACAGGCATCAGGGATTCCAATCCCGATGTTCTTCTGGAACTGGAGTCGATTGACAGGAAAAACGTCTTTAAGTATTGTTTCGAGCTGGAGCTCCCCGAATTTGGCTCTGGCGTGCCTGACCTGGAACATTGATTTCAGGTCATTTGTCAGGCCCTTGAGATCGGTTGATGCTTCCTTCAGCATCCCGACGTCTTCCTGTATGCCCAGCTCCTTAAGTGATGTTGAAAAGGCTCCCTTTATAACTTCCACGTTTTTCGTGATGGCTGAAGAGAATATGCTCTCAAAAACTCCTGCGGAGTTCTGGAAGGTTTTTGAAACTGCTCCTTCAACCCACACCGGAACGTTCTGGTTAAGCTCCTCAACCCTCCTGCTCACTTCAGCAATGCTTCTCTCAGCCCTTCTCTGGCGGGAGATTATGTAGAGCAGAATGAGGAATACCAGAATGAAAAGGAGAACTGAAAGCTGATTAACAGCGACATCCATGCTACCACTTCCTGACGTCGTGTTTCGCACTGAACTCTTCCATGTGATCGTGGAACCTGTCTCTTAAGCGGTTCGATTTCCTGACGTAAGCAGTATCTCCATCAGCATCTAAGAGCTCGTAAACACCCGGGATGTTTGAAACATCCTCAATATTCTTCCTGTTGAAGGGCCGTTTGTTAATCCCCTTCCAACCCATCAATCTCATCAATAGTTGATTACATTAATAATACTTAAATTTTTTGTTCAAGTTTGGTGCAGGATAAAAGTATATGAGAATTTGCTGCATAATTAGCATGGTTAAAAGGAGACCGGACCTCCTGGAAATCGAGCTCTCTCAATATTCTGATGCAGAGCTGATAAAAGAGCTCAAAAAGAAGTATCCCAAAATCAAATTTAATGATGTCATGCTGAACCTTGTGGACGTCATTTTACCCAACACGGCCGAAAACAGTAGGGAGGTAATAAGGAATCATCCAGTTTTATTCCGCCAGGATATTTCGAAATTCCTGATAACTAAGAATAAGAGGGATTTTAAGCCTGTTATTGACGAAATAAATGTGCTCACCTTGAAAGAGTTTTTGAAAGAATACGGGCGAGGTTAAGTGCAAAATGATGAAAAAATTCAGCTTGCCAAACTGCCCTTGACGATTGTGACGTCATCTGATAGGCAGTACGGACATAGAAGGATGTCAAGTTTTGCCTCACACCCGCATGGACACGAAATTTCTGTCTGCTGCGAGATTGCGAGATACGAATCGAAGATGGCTCCACAATTTCTGCATCGCAGGTACATACCTGCAACTCCATCCCAGCTCACAAACGATTCCTCCACGATTCCACCAGCCTGCCAACACTTTCAGCTCTTTGCCAGGAAAGCTGTCTTAATAGCCTTTCCAAGCTCTGTCAGCTCAATCCTGACATGTCTACCGGCCTTTCTCCTCCTGACAAAGCCAGCCTTCTCAAGCTTCGCGAGATGGTGGCTTAACCTGCTCCTCTCGCTCCTGAATTCCTTAGAACCCTTCTGGATGTCGGGATTGAGCCTTGTAACCAGCTCGTCCAGCGATGAAACTCCGCTATCTATTCCCGAGATTATCTCAAGCTGCTCTTTTCCAGGAAATTCAACAGGCAGAACAGGAATTTCGACTATCTCTTCTATGCCAGCTTCCCTCTCTTCCTCGTCGTATCTCGGGATGGATGAGAACACCCTTGAATTCGTTATGCAAGCTGCGATGTATGCAGCTATGGCGAAGGTTCTGAGGGAGCCCGAGACGTTTAGCATGACCTCGCTTCCTTCCTCCTTCTCTTTCTCGATCAGATCGACGAGCTCAACAACCGCATTCATTACGTTCATCTTATCTATCTCCACAACATCAACCTCGAAAACGGTCTTCAGCTCATTTTTCAGCTCCTCTGCAATCCTCTTCGCTATTCTCTCTCCACTCGTGTCAGGTTTTCCGACGGCAAGGATGATCTTGGTAACGGGGAGCTCTCTCAGAGCTCGAATGGATTCCACCAGCCTTTCCTTTGTGTGACCCACAAAGAGGATTTGAGTCAGAGACATGTTAGTTGATTAATTAAATAATACTTAAATATTTTTCTCAATCAAAATATGGATAACAAAAGTAGAGTGAAACGTTAGCTTTTCGATGGCAGTATCAGTGGAATGCTGAAAGATGAGTTCTATCTGACTTCATAATACATCGAACCCGTACTGGAACAGCCATGTCAAAGAAAAAAGGCAAACCTTCAGATGTCAGAGCTTTTATGTGCTCCTCACCAACCACTTCCATTGTCTTCTCGTAGGTCGGCATCCTGACAACTTCAGTTATTTGGTGTTACAAAATGAAGCCCCTGCTGTAGTGGCTAATCCTGAACCTTCTCAAGTATCTTCACAACCCCAAACCCGGTCTGATCCATCACAACAACGACAGACGCCATTACCACAAACAGGAAGATCAGAACAAATACTGCAAGAGCAACTACTTTCCTCTTCCTGACCTTTCTCACATTTCTGAGAGGAATGTCCTTTTCCGTACTCCATGCATGCACATAATACCTAAATTTTTTTAATCTCTGAAAAATTTTTATTCAGATGGTTGCAATTATTGTTCGTAAATTTCATGGAAGCTTTAAATATTCCTGACGAGCTAAATTCCACATGGATGGCACGGCAAAAATCCAGTGGGCAGAGAGAAACATGAGAGTTCTTGCGAGAATAAGAGAGAGATTTGAGTCAGAAAGACCCCTTGATGGGCTTAAAATAGGCATGGCCCTTCACGTTGAGGCAAAAACCGCAGTTCTTGTTAAGACTCTTATTGCCGGAGGGGCTGAGGTTGCGATTACAGGCTGCAATCCCCTCACAACTCAGGATGATGTTGCAGAGGCTTTGAGAAAGGATGGTGTTGAATGCTATGCCAGAAGGGGCATGAGCAACAGAGATTATTACCTTGCATTGAACCGGGTTATCGATTTCGAGCCTGACATAATAATTGATGACGGTGCCGATCTGATATATCTAATTCATGATAAGAGAAAGGTCATCGCAGACAGAATTCTTGGGGCGAGCGAGGAAACAACAACAGGTGTAAACAGGCTCAGAGCAATGGAAAGAGATGGAGTTCTTGCGTTTCCTGTTATAGCGGTTAACGACGCCTACACCAAATACCTTTTTGACAACAGACACGGAACAGGACAGTCAACCTGGGACGGGATTTTCAGAGCAACAAATGTGCTTATCGCGGGAAAGAAGGTTGTTATTGCTGGCTACGGGTGGTGTGGAAAAGGCATAGCAATGAGAGCCAAAGGACTTGGGGCACATGTGATTGTGACAGAGGTGGATGAGATAAGGGCTCTTGAAGCAATAATGGATGGATTTGAGGTCATGCCAATGGATGAAGCAAGCAGGATAGGTGACATCTTCATCACTGCAACCGGAAACAGGGATGTTATAACAAGGGGGCACTTCAACCTGATGAAGGATGGCGCAATACTGGCAAATGCGGGGCACTTCAACGTTGAGATAAATGTCGATGAGCTTGAGAGAATGGCAAAGCACACGAGAGAGCTCAGACCGGGGCTTAAAGAATACGATTTGGGCAACAAAAGGCTTTACCTGCTCGCAGAAGGCAGGCTTGTTAATCTGGTTTCAGGAGATGGGCACCCGATAGAGGTGATGGACATGAGCTTCTCAAATCAGGCTCTTGCAGCTGAATACATAGCAAAGCACTGGAATAAGTTAGAAAAGAAGGTTTACAGGATGCCTGAGGAGCTTGACAGAGAGGTTGCAAGACTGAAGCTCGAGACAGTGGGCGTGAGAATTGACAGCCTGACAGAGTCCCAGAAAAGATACCTGTCAGACTGGAGGGAGGGGACTTGATCTGGGCATACAGACCCTACAAAAATCCTGTTGCAAAGAAGAGGTACCTCAGAACAGTATACATAATGTATGCCATCGGTTTTCTGCTTGTTGCATACAGATACTATCAGCTTGGTTTCACTGACAGATTCCTCATTCCTTCTCTTGCCCTTCTTGCCACGATCACATTTTTCTCAGCACTCATTCTCAGAAAACCAAAGTTTTGCTATACCGACGTTAACCACATTTATGTGGGGGGTAAAAAAATAAAGAAGAGTGAAGTTGAATTTCATCCGGATTTTCAGAATCTTACAGTAGAGATCAAGGGAAAAGAGAACAGATTCCTTTACTTTGAAAGAAAAGAAGACCTTGAGAAATTTCTGAAGGATGTTGGATACCTCTCATAACGGATGTGAAATCATGATTCCGGTTTACGATTTTCCCCTTTTCAGGCCTCCGTCAGAGGCAAACAGCATAATTGTTCAGGCAACATTTGGCTGTTCCCACAACAAATGCACATTCTGTGGGATGTACAAGATGAAGAGGTTCAGGGTGAGGAGTCTGAAGGACATAGGTAATGACCTAAAAATTTTGAGAAACTTCCACAGCTCAAGAAAACTCTTTATTGCAGATGGCAATGCTCTGTGTATTGAGACTGAGAGGTTAATTGAGATAATCAGAACCGCAAGATCGATATTTCCCGAGATCGAGAGGGTTTCCATATACGCAACTCCGATGGACATTCTCGAAAAAAGCACGGATGAGCTTGAAAGCCTGAGAGAGGAAGGACTTGAGCTGATATACACAGGTCTGGAAAGTGGAGACGATGAGATTCTTCAGCAAATCAAAAAGGGCTGCAGCAGCAGGGAGATGATTGAAGCATGCAAGAAAGCAACGGATGCCGGTATTGATCTGAGCATTACAGCCATCACAGGACTCGGTGGAAAAGAAAAAAGCCACCAACACGCCAAAAACACAGCAAGAGTTCTCAATAAGATAAAACCAAAGTACACTGCCTTTCTCTCATTAATTCCTGTTGAGGGCACACCCCTTTATTACAGGATTAAAAAGGGACTTTTCACACCTTTAAGCCAGACAGGCCATCTCAAAGAGCTGAGATTGACTGTTGAGGATTTGAACTTCAAAACAATCTTCAGAGCAAACCACGCATCAAATTACCTCCCACTAAGAGGCGATCTTCCGGATGACAGAGAGGAGATTCTAAAGCTGATAGACTATGCAATCTCACATCCTGAAGTTTTGAAACCCGATTATCTGAGAGCACTCTGAACAATGAGTTTTATCTCGTTTGAAAAATTTTTTAAATAATCCCTTTCAATTTAAAGTAATGGAAAAGATTGACCGCATGGACCTAAAGATTCTTTCGGAACTCCAGGAAGATGCAAGAAAGAGCCTGAGGGAGATAGCAGAGAAGCTCGGAGTGACAGAAGCCACGATATACAACAGAATAAACAAGATGAAGAAGATTGGCATCATAGAAAAGTTCATTCCCGTCATAAACTACTCAAAGCTCGGATTTGATTTGATCGCAGTAATTGGAATCACTGCAAAAGGTGGGAAGGTTATTGAGGTTGAGAAACTTCTTGCAGAAATGCCAAATGTTACGGCAGTTTACGATGTTACCGGGGAGTTTGATGTAATAGCAGTTTCAAAATTCAGAGACAGAGATAGCCTCAATGAGTTTGTTAAAGATATAGGAAAGCTTGAATTTGTTGAAAAAACATATACAATGCTTGTTTTAAATGTTGTTAAGGAAACGCACATGATCGACATTGAAAGCGTGTTTCAGAATGAAAGGTGAAGTTTCCACACAGGGGAAACATATTAAAATGAATTCAATGTTAAGAATTTCCAATGGCAAGAAAAAAGGAGAATCAGAATGAAGTTCAGGAGAATCAGGAAATTGAAGTAGAGACAGAAAATTCTGGAGAAGATATTGTTGAAATTGAAGATTTGCCATTTGTCGGCCCTGCAACTGCTGAAAAACTGAGAAATGCTGGTTATTACTCCATAGAGGCAATTGCTGTTGCATCACCACAGGAGTTAAGCAGTGTTGCAGAAATTGGTGAATCGACAGCAGCCAAGATAATTTCCGCTGCAAGAAAGCTGGCAAATGTCGGTGGATTTGAGACCGGAGATGTGGTTTATGAGAGAAGAAAGAAGGTTGGAAAGATAACAACAGGGAGCAAAGCTCTTGACAGTCTTCTCGGAGGAGGAATTGAAACCCAGGCGATTACAGAACTTTTTGGTGAGTTTGGCAGTGGAAAAACCCAGATCTGCCATCAGGTTGCTGTGAATGTTCAGCTACCAAAGGACAGGGGTGGGCTTGAGGGTGCAGTCATTGCAATTGACACCGAAGGGACCTTCAGACCTGAAAGAATCATCCAGATGGCCGAAGCCAAGGGTCTGGATCCTGATAAAGTCCTGAAAAACATATACGTTGCCCAGGCATACAATTCAAATCACCAGATGCTTTTGGTTGACAACGCCAAGGAGCTTGCAAACAGGCTTAAAAAGGATGGAATAAACGTGAGATTGCTGGTTGTTGACAGTCTGACAGCCCACTTCAGGGCCGAGTATGTTGGGAGAGGCACACTTGCAGACAGGCAGCAGAAGCTCAACAAGCACCTCCATGATTTGCTGAGATTCGGGGAAATTTTTAACGCTGCAATTGTAGTGACCAATCAGGTGATGGCAAAACCAGACCAGTTCTTCGGTGATCCGACCAAACCTGTTGGAGGGCACATTGTTGCCCACACAGCCACATTCAGAGTTTATCTGAGAAAGAGCAAGGGAGAACTGAGAGTTGCAAGGCTTATCGACTCACCGCATCTGCCGGAATCAGAGACAATATTCAGAATAACTGAAAGGGGTGTTGAGGACAAATAGGACATGCAGATACTTGTCAGCTCATCAGGATTAACCTTAAAAATAGCATTGGTTTTTTCAGATCATGGATACTGAGGAGAGGCTGAGGTTATCAGTGAGAAATGTTGAGGAGGTTGTAACTGAAAAAGAACTCAGAGAGCTGATTGAGAGTGGAGAAAGGCTCAGAGCCTATGTTGGATATGAACCAAGCGGAGAGATACATCTGGGACACATGATGACGGTCAACAAGCTCATGGATCTCCAGCAGGCTGGATTTGAGATTGTTGTTTTACTTGCAGATGTTCATGCTTATCTGAATGAGAAGGGAGATTTTGAGGAGATAAAGAGAGTTGCAGAATACAACAGAGCTGCATTCATCTCACTGGGTCTTGATGAGAGCAGAGCGAGATTTGTTCTGGGCAGCGAGTATCAGCTTGAAAGCAATTACATTCTTGATGTGCTGAAAATGGCAAGAATGACCACAATAAACAGAGCAAGAAGGAGCATGGATGAGGTAAGCAGAAGAAAAGAAGACCCCATGGTATCACAGATGGTCTATCCGCTAATGCAGGCTCTCGATATTGCTCATCTTGGCGTTACGGTTGCTGTTGGAGGGATGGACCAGAGGAAGATACACATGCTTGCCAGAGAAAATCTGCCAAAGCTGGGGTACCATATTCCTGTATGTCTTCACACCCCAATACTGCTTGGACTTGATGGAGAGAAGATGAGCTCATCAAAGGGCAACTACATCTCTGTTAGAGACGATGAACAAACTGTTGAAAAGAAGATCAGAAAAGCATTCTGTCCTGAAAAACAGGTGAAAGATAATCCGGTGATGGATATAATGAGATACCACATCTTTCCCAGATTTGAAAAAATTGTCATAGAGCGGGATGCAAGGTTTGGTGGAGATGTGGAGTATGGAGGTTTTGATGAGCTTGCAAGGGATTATTCTGCAGGAAACCTTCATCCTCTTGATTTAAAGCAGGGTGCTGCAAGGTATTTAAACACCCTTCTCGATAATGCAAGAAAGAGGATGAGAAACATGGGGTGGTGACTTGAGTGATGGTGAGGAGGTAATAAGGGTAAAACTCCCAAACAGAAACAAGAGGGAGATGTTTGGAATTGTGACCTCAATGCTCGGTGCAGGGCATATTAAGGTGAGATGTGAGGATGGGAAGGAGAGAATGGCAAGAATTCCCGGAAAGATGAGAAAGAAGATCTGGATAAGGGAAGGAGATGTTGTCATAATCGTTCCCTGGGACTTCCAGGATGAGAGAGCCGATGTTATATGGCGATACACAAATCCACAGGTTGAATGGCTGGAGTCAAGAGGCTATCTGAAATTCTGACATGAGGAGGGATATTGCGAAAATTGAAAGGCTTTTAGACAGCCTGAGAATAAAGGAAAAGGATAGGGAATCAAGGAAAATATACGCCGAAGTTTTTGATGAGAGAACTCTGAAAACCCTTTACAGAATCTCATCTAAGGGCTTTATTCAGGCCCTTGGGGGAGTTGTGAGTACGGGAAAGGAGGCAAATGTGTTTTATGCAGATGGTATTGTTGATGGAGAGGAGAGGCATATAGCAGTTAAAATTTACAGAATCGAGACAACCGAGTTTTACAGAATGGATGAGTATCTTTTCGGTGACAAGAGATTTGATATGAGAAAAATTTCAAGAAAAGATCTGATCTTTACGTGGGTTGAAAAGGAGTTCAGAAATCTTGAGAGGGCGTTTGATGCTGGAGTAAATGTTCCCGAGCCGTATTACCATCTGAAGAATGTTCTTCTTATGGAGTTTCTCGGTGAGGATGAGCTGCCGTATCCATCACTTTTCGATCTGAGAAAGGATCTGAAGGATCTCATGAATGTTCCCGAACTTTACGAAAGGATACTGGAGAACCTGAAACTTCTCTACCAGGAAGCCCGACTGGTCCATGCAGATCTCAGCGAATACAACATAATGGTGAAATACGATGAACCCTACTTCATTGATATGGGGCAGTCTGTCCTGAGAGATCATCCACGGGCTCAGGAGTATCTTGAGAGAGATGTCAGGAATATCATCAAATTTTTCTCAAAATACGGGATCAGGAAAAACCCAGATATGGTTCTGAAAGAAATTAGAGGTGATTGAGTTGGAGAGCATTGAGATAAAGGTCCCTCAGGAAAGGGTGGGAGTCATCATTGGCAGAGAGGGCAGGGTCAAGAAGGCGATAGAGGAAAAAACAGGGTGCAAAATAAAAATAGAGGCAAAAACCGGAATAATAACAATAACAAGAGGTGAAGATGCTGTTGGCTTTTTAAAGGCAAAGGATGCTGTCAATGCAATTGCAAGGGGTTTCAATCCTGATGTTGCACTCAAAATTCTCGAAGATGACTTCACAGTGCTTGAAACGATAGATCTGAGCAGCCTAATATCCCAAAAATCGATGGAAAGGGTGAGGGGGAGAATAATCGGAAAGGAAGGAAAGATGAGAAAACTTATAGAGGAGACACTTAACGTTCATGTCTCCATTTACGACAAATTTGTTTCCATTATAGGAAATTTTGAGAACGTTTCTGCTGCAAGAGAGGCAGTTGAGATGCTGATAGATGGAGCACAGCATTCCACAGTCCAGAAGTTTATGGAAAAGAAGAAAAGAGAGATTGAGATGAGAAGCATGGACTGGTACACCATTTCTTGAATCAGTTTTGAGGTCTGAAAGAATGCCGACCAAGGTTTAATACACCGGCCAGAATTTCTGACATGGTGATCCTATGCATCAGACGGTGACGATTGAAGAGGTTAGAGAGAACATAAGTGGAATAAAAAAGAAGATTGCAGTTATGAGTGGAAAGGGTGGTGTGGGGAAGTCTACTGTCACAGCACTTCTTGCAATCACCCTTGCAAGAAAGGGCAGTAGCGTGGCGATTTTTGACGCTGATTTTCTCGGACCAAGCATACCAAAGCTTTTTGGAATGGAAAATGAAAGAATAGGTCTGTCAGGAGGTAAGTTCATTCTGCCTGAAACAAAGAGGTACGGCATCAAAATCCTTTCAATTCAGTTTCTTCTGCCTGAAAGGGAAACCCCGGTCATCTGGCGTGGTCCAATGATCATAGGAGTCATGAACGACATGCTTGCAAAGTCTGAATGGGGTGAGCTGGATTACCTCATTTTTGATCTTCCTCCGGGCACAGGAGACGCTCCTCTCACCCTGATGCAGTCCGTTGAACTGGATGGAGTTATTATTGTTACATCTCCCAACGATCTGACATCAATGATTGTTGAGAAAGCACTGAACATGGCAAAAATGATGAACACGGATGTTATTGGAATCGTGGAAAATATGAGCTATTTCAGATGTCCTCACTGCGGTGAAAAATCATATATTTTCGGAAACAGAAAGAGCCTGAAACTTGCAGAGAAATTCGGTATTGATGTTATTGCTGAAATCCCTGTGGATCCGGATCTTCCAAGGATTGCAGATGCCGGAAAGATTGAAAATTACAGTTCAGATCTTCTTTTAAATCTTGAAATATGAACAGATTCATTTTCAGAGTTGATCTCAATAACGTTAACGTAATGTGATGGAAAACCGAGGTTGCAAAGGTCGAGCTTCCGGTAATTGAGGACACGGTGAGAGCTCTTCCACCCTCTTCAGATTACGCAAAACCCTGCCCTTGGATTTGGTACATCCAACAACAGCAAGTCCACATCACCATCGATCTGAAAACTCCTGAGGGCAAAATCTCATGTACAGAGCTGAAAAATAAGGGAGTGATTTAAACTCTTTTTTCTCTTTTTGATTTCTCTGCCAGATTTACTGCTATCAGCATGGCAAAGCCAGCTACAAGCACAGCAACTCCTGTAAAGGGGTATTTCAGATAACTCAGTATAAGGCCTGTCAGAAATCCAGCCAAAACTGCTTCAAGTCCACGATTGAAATCTGTGTGTACAAGTGCAATAATGAGAGGAAGCACCGACAGCAGCAGCGTGGATGACATGACTGCCAGCTCAACTATGTAGGCCGGTCTTGTGGATGCAAATATTGCAACGGCCAGAGTGAGAACCACTATCGCAATCCTTCCTGCCATCTGATTCCTTGCAATATCTCTTGAGACCATGGATGAGAGGCTGAGGATTATTGAATTTGCTGTTGTTATCGCTGCTGCAAGAATGCTCAGACCAACAAGAAGAGAGAGCCAAGATGGCATGAGGGAGAGCAACGTTGGTGTTACCAGATCTCGGTCCTTCAATACTGGAAACTCTCCATTCTCTGCCATTACCCTCAGCATCAGTCCGATGAGAGTTACCATTACCGTATAGATCAGTCCAAAAAATCCAAAATACACGACCATTCTTTTCAGTGCCCTCTCATTTTCTGGTATGAAGAGTCGCTGGAAGACCTGAGGGTTCGTTAAAGCAAAAAAGAACCACGGCACGGTTAGTTTGATGAACAGCTGGGGGGTCCATATCCTGTTCGGGACATACATCAACTCTCCAAGCTTTGAAACCTCTGCCGTAAATTTTGGATTCATGGAGTAAACATAGATCACGGCAATCAGTGCTGCTGAAAGCATTATGACTCCCTGAACTGCATCAGTCCAGGCAACACCTCTGAGTCCTCCTATGAACGCCCAGAGTGCAATGAGAACTGCTGAGATGGCTATTGCAATCTGAAAATCCATTCCAGAAAGTTTATCCATGATGAGAGATACCCCTATGAGCTGGCTTGAGGTGTAGGGGATCAGGGCTATGAGAGAAATAACGGCTATTGCCACTGCAGTTCTTTTCCCAAACCTCTTACCTATCAGCTCTGCAGGTGAGATGGCGTTCATTTCTCTTGACAGCTTCCAGATTTTTGGAGCGTAATATGAAAGGAGCATTAGAGTTCCAATCAGATAAAACATCTCAAAACCGTAGGCTCCGACACCTGATGCGTATGCAAGTCCAACAAGTCCAACCATCATGAACGCTGAGTACGTTGTTGCAGCATAGGTCATGGCCGATACAAATCCACCCACCCTCCTTCCTGCTATGTAGTATTCCTCCTCACTTCTGAAACCAGACTTTCTTGCGTAGAGAGATATTGCCGTCCCTGCAATCGCATAAATGATGATTGCAATTTCGAAGCTATTCAATTTCCCACCTCCTGAATGCGGTGTAGATAAGATACAGTGACACCACGGCAGTCCAGTAGATGTATGTTGAAAGGTCATCAGTTTTTATCACCACAAACGGCACAAGCATGGCCAGAATTGTGGCAGCAAACTCATGCACCCTCATCGAACACATGTTCGATAAGATGTTTTTAAATGTTTCGAATGGAATGAGACTGGAGAGCTGACATGAACAGTCAGAATGTCAGAAAGAACAAGATAGCTCTTACACCACAACTAAAAAAATTGGTCGAAACGCGAGGGTGACGGCATGGTTTTTGTAACCTGCTGGAACTGCGGCCACTCCTGTACCTTGGAATTTTTATGCAGAGAGTCATAATGACCTCAAA
>Ga0256830_1002326_pt1 | contig 12610 bp, 11 predicted proteins | sample 128326metaG_FD_190537 | JGI IMG/M metagenome (GOLD analysis project Ga0256830, IMG submission 190537) | Hydrothermal vent microbial communities from Lau Basin, Pacific Ocean - 128-326 | ecosystem: Environmental > Aquatic > Marine > Hydrothermal vents | place: Pacific Ocean: Lau Basin | collected...
AGTTTTAAAATTTTTTGTCCGAGAGTAAGGCGACTTTTAGAATCAATGCTTTTTTTCTCTACGGGTATAAATACTTCCTTAAGGCCGTTAATAAAACCTTCGCTCTCCTTCATATTTTCACCTCCATGAAAATATAACATCATTGTGGGAATATTGTCAAGTGGGAAAGTAGGAAATTCCCCCTTCCACAATTCTTATTTCTTCATCTGTCAACCCATATAATCTATAAACCAATTGGTCAATTTGGCGTTCGTATTGTTTGACCATGGCTTGTTTTTGGGGGTTTTCGAGATAGTCTTCGGATTGGGTGAAGGAGAGGATTTTGTTGACAATTGTTGTCTCGCATATATTTTTCATTTAACGTTAGCCTTATAATAAACCGCCTTATCTAATTGACGTAATAAATACGATATAAAACTTAATAAATCTAAACATTCTTCTTTTGATATTGGCCAATGAAGAGCGGGTTCATGAGCTGTTGGATTTCTTATTGCTTGCATTAAGCCAGCAGATAAAAACTTAAGTCCTTCTTGCACATTTTTATCGGTTTCTGTTTTACAAGGTGTTATTTTTAAAACACCATTTGTAGACCAAACATCCATCATTAATTTATATCCATCCTTATCACTCCTTGCTTTTTCTTTAACAATGTGATTATAAACTTTTGCAGCTTCAAAAACCGCATGAAAATAATTTCCCTGTTTATAGAGACTTAAACAATGCTTGTATATGAGTTCATGAAAGTTTCTTGAATAAAATTCACTAGCTGATTCATTTAAATTCGATTTTACACCCGCTTCCTTCAAGATTTTGTCAACTTGCCCAGTTTTATCTTCTGGTGTTATTAGTTTTAAGAACTTTATTAGCTGTTGATTTCGTTCGTAATTGTTCTTTTCCTGTTTAGCAGCCAATGTAAGGATCCAGTCATGAATTAGCTTAGCTCTGGTGGATGTGATAGACTCATTTGGGAAATCCTCTTTTAAAAAACGAAATACAGAATTGGCAGCACGATTGATATCATTAATGGTTGTGTCATATTTTAAAAGGTCTCCTACCTGAATCGCTATTAATCGATAATTCATAATTACTCTTCTCCTTCCACAATTTTTATTTCTTCTTCGGTTAAGCCGTAGAGTTTGTAGACGATTTGGTCAATGAGGTGGTCGGTTTTGCGGAGTTTTTCTTTTAGCGGGAGGAGGCGGGAGAGGGATTTTGTATATTCTTGTTTTATGGTTTCGTAGAGGTCCCGGGATTTCAGGTTTGCGGAGATTTTATTTTTGTTTTTTTCAAGGATTTGCCAGAATTCCTCAAAAGGTAACGATTTTTCCCCTTTCTGGTAATCTCCCAGGTAGTTTTTAATTTTTGACTTTCCGGTGAGTGCTTCGATTCCTTCTTTTCCGTTTTTGTCTGGCTTAATTTTGAGCTGAGCTACCAACCAATCCCGAAATCCCTTAATCTCTTTCTGCTTCTCCTTGTTATACTCAATCATCTTCTCTGCGAGGAAAAAGCAAGAATATCATGCACCACATCCGACTGTTCCCATAAAGCCCCCTCTGGAATCTGCCAGTCTTTGTTTAATGGGTCTTTATTATGCTTTTTGACTAATTCCGGGTTGGCCTTGTGGATTTTCTGGAGGCGATGGTCTATAAATTGGAGTAAAGATTCAATATTTTCCATTATAACTCCTGTTGTTCTCTTTCATCTTCCAATTTCAATTCCTTTTTCATAGTCCCCTCAAATTCTTTGAATTTTGCCTCAGCTTGCTCTCTATATTTTCTCAATTCTTTCCGCCGGTATTGATCTCCAAATTCCATAACAAAATATGAATAATACTTTAGCATTTCATCTAATTTGTGATAAGCATCCTTTGACAATATTGGTTTGTTGCTATAAATTGCAGTTCTTACATCATTTAGAACATCGGATAATTTTCCAGAGCCCGGAGTTGTATCGAGAAATCTTCTGAATGTATGAATAGTACGGGTAATTTCCTTAAATGCTTCAGCTTTCAAATCATAATGTTTTTCTCTATAAAGCATACGTTCTCTTTTTTCTAATTGATAGACAGCTACAGTAAGTGTTATTAACCCCCCAATAACAGTCGCGATACCTATTGGGATGGAACTTATTGCAGGATATCTGATTAAAATTATAACGCCGATAGCGGTTACCACAACAATAGTTGCTATCAAAATTGCCACAGTTTTAGTCATTCTTCCAAGCATCCCCCTTTACTACTACTTCTATTTTTCTATTATCTTTCTGAACTTCTTCACAGCTGCAAACTCTTCTCTGCTATGTGGAAAGATTTTAGTCATTGGGTTTACAGTTTCTCAATTCTCTTGCAAATTTTTTTATTCCTTGGTAATTATATCTTTCTTTTTGCCATAATTGTTCAAAGATTTTTTGTTTCAATTCCACGTTAAAACATCGGAGGTCTTTTAATTTTCTGTTATAGCAGTTCTCCACCTTATCTTTTTTAACTTTCCTAATGCCACTTCTTAAAAGCCTTCTATCAAGAAGAACATTCCAAACTACCTCAATATAGGAATGTAATTCTTTGTCTTTTTCTTCTCCAGTGTAATAAAAGCTCTTTCTTTGGGCATCCTGTAAATGCCCGAACTCGTGGCATAAGGTCTCACAAGAAAATGGATTAGAAGAGAATCTCAAATCATCTAATTTTTTTAGTGTCTTTTTCAAATCATCATCCACTCTTAATTGGTTCCAGCTACCTTTTAATTTCAATATCTCGGATGGTGTTTGAAGGGCTACTTTATCGTATGGCTTCCCATATTTATCAAACTCGATACTTATTCTCTCTGTGTTCTTATCATCTATAGTGAGGATAACTTTTTTAAGTTCTATTTCTTTATCCCCTATATTGTTCAACATTTTAAGTGCCTCACAAATTTTTCCTTTAATGTAACTTTTGAGATTTACCTTGTCAGTCTTTCGCCAATAATTATTTAGGCTTTCTTCAAATGTGGAAGAAAAACCTAACTCAAAATCACATCCTTTCGCTTTCACATCATTCATACTCCTTCTCCAGAATATCTGCCTGGATTTGGGAGAGGGTTTCTTCTATATTGATAGTAATTATGTTCTGGGGGATGCCATCTTCACTTTCTCCGGTGATTTCCATAATGATTTCGCAGTGAGCACCGACATTCCTCAAAGGAGTCACTAAACCTTTTATGACCTCTGACATACGACCTGCAGGGACCTTGAACCTTAATTTTATTCTCCTGGGACCTTTTGGAGCAGGCTTTATACCCTTTTCTCCTTCAAGAGGACTTGCTCCATCTTTAATAACTGCCTCTTCCCTTTCTGTAACAGGCTGATATTCCACCTGTCTCATCTGCTCACAAATTTCTGGTTTTATGAGGACTTCACCTTCGCTGAATTCCACCTCACGCACTTCTTCCTTAAAGTAATTGCATGTGATTTTCCCGTTTTCTCTTTCACCCAGGCCGAATACACCTTCCCTTACTCCAGATTTGATAGCCTCTGCAAGGACTTCTCTGTTGAATAAAATAGTCATTCCCGGGGTCTTTAAGAAATTTTCCCAGAGGTTTAAGGTATCAAGGTAGTGCTCTCTGAGGTATCTGCGAGCGATTAGGCGGGGAGTCAAACTCTTTAATATTTTTTCCTCGCTGATAAGCCGTTCCATAATTCTTTCCGAGATAGTTCTCTTCTCTCCATAAGGGGGAATTCCCAGGTCAATGGCTTCTTCTCCCGGGAGATAGACATAACGGTAAAGCCCGCTAAGGTCCTCTCTTAATACTTTTTCGGTATCTCTTATTTTTCCTTCCAAGTCCTTCTTTTGAACATCGGACAGCGTTTTCAGGAAAGAGAAGTCCTTCTCCAGTTCCTTTAGGGCTAATTTTTCCTTTATGTGTTCGGTGGTTTTCCGCAGTGCTTCTTCTCCCATAGCGGAGAAGATTAAGGTGTTTTTATAGACTCTGAAAGGCTTTCCTACTCTATCTATAATATCATTGATAAAATTGATGGTTTCTCCGTTTCCCTTCGCCTGGTTAGGCGAGAGAAATATAAGTTTGAGTTCCTTGGTGTCGGGGATATCCTGGCTGCTCCTGGGCCAGAGATAAATTTTCCACTCTTTACCCGCAAATTCTTTGAGGACATTGGAAAGATATGAAATAATTGTTTCTTGAGAGACTGTTTCTCTTTTATCAATAAGAACTCTGTTTAGATTAGGCTGACTTAAGAAATAGTATCTACCACTTTCTTCATACATAAACCAAAGATTCTGTCTTAACTTGTTTACTGCCTCAGTGATTATAGCGGGTTGAGTTTCCTCACCCATAAGGGAAAGTTTTATCTCGGAGAGGCTGGTGCCCCTTTTTTCTTTTCCTGCAGAGAAGGAATGAATGAAAATGGCAGTAGATGTCCTGGAGGCAATTCTGTATTTCTGGTATTCAGTTCCCAGCTCTCTATCTATCTGTTCAGATTTCGCATTCTTACCTGCAATATCTGAAGCAATTACAGCCTCAAATTGGTTCCCTATGTGTTTCAGGAATTCTCTCCTAATCTCGCTATTGCTCAAATTAATATCAGAGTTCCTGATTATGGAGATAGGTTCTCTTTTCTGGTAAATGTCCCTGATTATTAGCGCAAGAAGCCTTAATACCCCCCTGGTTCTCTGGAAAGTGGTGAAGCTTCCCCATTTCTCGTAGAGAGTGTCAATCAATTCAGGATGGAAAGGATAAGATTTTTGCATTCTCTCCCGATAACTCACATCCATAACCTTATGGGGAAGGTCACTCTTAAATTTCAGGTAGGTCTCAAAATAACTCTGAGATATCTCTTTTATCTTTGCCAGAGGCAGGGTATCTTCAAATAGCCTTTTTCTTATTACTTCATAGACTTCTTCACCTTCCACGGGTGCATATATTCTTTCCACCCTCCCTGTAATCTTGGATATCCGGGTCAGGGCTACTTCTGCCATCTCCTCTTCGTAACCTTCCATAGTAGTGGAGGCAGGCAGGGAAATCAGAAGTATGGATTTTTTCAAGGAAGATATAGTTTCAGTAAGTTGCTGGAGGAAAGTAAGTGTTTGTCCAGCAAGGGTAACCTTCTCCACCTTAACCCCTGCTGCGCCCACTATATACTGGAGGAGTTCATCTATAAGGATTGCCAAAGGCTCATATTTTCCCAAGATTTCTCTTAAAGTATCTTTACCCGGGGCAACTCTCCTCTCATCGTTCCTGGCAACCAATTTATAGGCTTCTTCTCCCCCCAGTTGGTAGGCTATCTCCCCCCAAAGTGTATTTATAATAAGATTTCCTTTTACTTTTCTCCCTTCTCCCGGATTTAGATGGTTACCGGGGATTACGCAGACCTTAGAATCTGTGGGAGGCAAGATTACATCAGAGGGTAAATAGGGTTTCACCGTGTTTCTATTTTGCAAAAGGTGATAGACAGCCACCATAGAATGGGTTTTGCCACCTCCAAAAGGGGTTTGCAGTTGAATGACCGAATCTCCTTTTCCCTCACTTAGCCTCCGGGAAACCATTCTGAGAAGGTTCTCGATTCCCCTGGTAAAAAAGGTTTTTCGGTAGAAGATTACCGGGTCGTTGTAATCCTCCGGGGCTCTTCCCATAGAGACATCACCCAAATCCGCCGCAAAAACTGCCTCATCCAGAGTGCCTTCTCTAATATCCCTATGAGGGGTTATTACCTGCCACCAGGGTTTTAAAGCCATCTCCTCCTCCTATTTTAACATCTCTCTAATAAGAGCTTTTTCAATCAAAGGTTTAATCTTTGGGAGTTGCCCTTTTACTGTTTTCCAGACTATTTCGTAATCTATCCCAAAATAGAAATGGATGAGTTTGTCTCTCATCCTCGCCATATCTTTCCAGGGTATCTCTTTATCCTTTTTTCTTATACTCTCAGGAATGTTCTTCGTAGCCTCACCAATTACTTCCAGTTTTCTTACCACAGCACTACTTACCATATCATTTCTTACAAATTCTTCAAAATCCATATCCTTAATGAACTCCTCAATCTTAGCGATACAATTCAATATGTCTTTAAGGTAGAGTGCATAATCCCTTTTCATACTCTCACCACTTCTTTTAGAACCCTATTCTCTATTTCCTTTCTCAGCGCAGACTTTCTCACCAGGTCCACTTTAACCTTCAGGGATTTTTCAAGGTATCTTTCCAACTCAATGAATTTAAGAAGGTCAGGAACTTCCTTAAACTCAACCAAGATGTCCACATCGCTGGTTTTCGCCTGCTCATTTCTCACAAAGGAACCAAAGACCCCCATTTCTTTGACTTTATATTTCTCGCGCAATTCTTGCTTAAGATTTTTCAACCTTTTTGTTATTTCTTTTAGGTCCTTGAGAGTTCCCATTCTAATATCCTCCCTTATATCTCAAATTTCATCTGCCCTTCTTTGGACTCTTTATACGCCTCCTTTCCCAAAAGAAGTCCCTGAAGGAGTTGTTTTTCTTTACTCGCCTCTGGTAAGGTCTCGGAGATAGCCTGAGCACATTGCCAGAAAGTGTTGTCGGTGGAAAAACGGGTAGAATAAAGCAATTCTCCTATCTCCTTCCTTTTTCCCTGGGACCAGAGGAGGCAGGCTTGATGAAGAACATCTATTAAATGGGTGGGCTTTTTTATCTTCTCCCTTTCATAAGGCCCCAGAACTTTTATATACTCTTTTTCCTTTTTTATAAAGCTATCTTTTCCCCAGCATTCTTCCAGGGAAATGCCTGCGGTATGGGCAAGGATGCGGGCATTATCAAAGGGGACGCGTTTATCCTGGAAAGAGAAACGATAGAGGAGATAAAAACTGGTCAGAGGGTCAAGGTCGGAAGAGCCACCATCCTTCATAATCTGGGATATAGCATAATCCTTCACACAACTTCTCACAAAATTGAGGAGTTCCGGGACTTTAACCTCTTCCCCGGAGTATTTCTCCACCCTCTGGTATCTTCCAAATACCTCCACTGCAGGTCCTATGGCGGAGATGAAGAAATCTGCCCCGCTTACCGCTTCCTGCCAGAACTGGGTGAGTTTATCCTTTACCCTTTTTTCTATCTCTCCTTTTATCTCAGGGAAATAACCTATCTCTTCTTTTTTTATCTTTCTGCATACCATATAGATGGAGGAGGCGAGAACTGCGGATTCCCTTGCCCGGAGTCTGGATTTCATCTCTGTATGAATGGGCCAGGAGGCGGTGAGGACCAATCCCGATTTCAGGAGGCTGTTTATTATGGTCTCCCAGGCAGAGGTGGATTTGTGGGCAAAGACAATGACCGCGATTCCTTCAGGCTTTAGAACCCGGTAGATTTCCTGGAACGATTTTTCCAGCATTTCCTCAAAAAACTTCTTCCCGCTTTGGAACCCATCTTCCTGGTGGGAATAGGCTACAATCTCCTCTGATTTTGGGGTTAAAGGGGTGGCGAATAAATCAGGATATAGGTCTCCGAGAGTCCTTTTAAGCCAGACATAGAAGAAGTCGGATAGATAAGAGTAAGGCACATTGTCGTAGTAAGGGGGGTCAGTGATAACCGCATCAAAGTAGTCCTCAGGATAGGGGATGTGTGTGGCGGAGGAGTGGGTGATGGTGGCAGGGCGACAAATATTTGAAACGTGATTAATTGCTTCCAACATCATATCTGTATCCCAGCACCCTCTGGCATTGCTAAATGGGTTTACTTCACCATAATCCCAGAGCATTGGAAGAGCCTGTCTATCAAAAGACCTCTCAAAAGAGATTACATCAGATCGCCATCTTACCAGACTATTCAAATAGGTTGTCAGTTTATCCACTATCAAACCCAAATACCCCACCACTGCCCTGGCGTACCCTTTCTCATATCCCTCCTCGATCATCCTTTCATACGCCTTCCTTACTTTTTCGGTGAAGGTAATCAGGGCGAGTTTCTGGCGGGAGTTGAAGATGTCTCCCCATTTTAGCATTCCATACCTTTGAACTCGAAAACCCAGAGTCTCCTTTGGTGGCATAGGTTCATCAGGTACGGGATCAAATCCCCACTTCTCAGAGAGTTCTTTTCTTTTCTCCTCCAGATATGATTCTGCTTCTTTGAAGATTTTCAGGTCTTTCTCCGTGGCAATCCGATAAGACTTCCCGGTTTTTCCTGGATGGTGAAGGACAACTGCTATCATTCTTTCTCCTGAGTTTCCTTCCTGAAAGAGTCTCCGCAACTCTTTATCCGAGAGTCCGGTTTTGCAGCGAGGGCAGGTAACTTTTGCCTGGGAGATGGTGCCGGTTTGAGGGTCAAAATCTATCTCTTTACCTTCCCTAATCTCAAATTCTATTCTATTGCCTTTGGGGATTACTTTGTAAGCAATTTTCTTATTCTCCTTCTTCGCCAGCCAGGTCTGGCGGATTAGAGGAATTTCCACATTGCATTCCGGGTTCTGGCATTTAATGGTCCTTGCCCAGAGGTAGCCAACGGGAATAGAGCCATCTGCTTCTTCCGGATAAAATTTCCCTATTTCTTTCCTGGCTTCCTTCAGCACCCATTCTCCCCATCGCTTCACATCTTCAAGGAGAGGATTTATCCTTTTAGTTTGCTCAAGCAAGCCTGATTTCTCCTTGATTTCCTTAAACTTTCCGTATTTCTGGGGATATTCAAGGGTGGCTTTCAGAATCAAGGTGGCAACAGGGTTCAAGTCCAGAGCATAGGTCTCACAACCCAGGCGAAGTGCTTCCAGGGGGATGGCTCCTCCCCCGGCAAAGCAGTCAAGGACTTTCGGAACTTTACCGGCGAAGTTTTCCTTAATCAGTTCCCTGGCTCTTTCTATGTAATGGGAATTCAGAGAATTTTCCCATTTGCATAATTCGGCTATAAAGGTTCTGCGCTTTTCAATGTCTTCATCTTTTGAGGGAACGGGGGTTAGAGCGGAGAAGATGGTTGCTCTGGATACAGCCAGAGGTCTCCTTGCCCACCAGATGTGTAAAGTTGAGATATGCCCGTGACGAATATTTTTTTCTTTTACTGATTCTTCACTAATTTCCCTTATAGGGAGGTCATATTCTATAAATCTTTCTTCCATCTTAAATCCTCTGGGCTACATTCTTCCATTGAGCCTCAGGGACTATGAAGTGAACAATTTCAACTTTTCCCATAGGCTTAAGGTAGGAGGCGGGGTCCTGCAAGATATGAAGAGCAGGGTTTTTCACCGCATCAGTAACTATGTACAGCCAGTAGTCTCTCCCAAATCTCTTCGCCTTAATCCACTCGTTGGGAGTAAGAGAGATGGAACCTCCGGAAGAGCGGGCTTTAACTTCAATATACCTTACCACCTTCCCTCCCTCCAGGGAGCGAATATCAAATCCCAGATTTTCCCGGGATACATCCTCTGGAATTCTTCCTTCTTCTCTTTCAAATCTCACAGCTACTTCCATCCCAATTTTTTCAATTTCTTCATCAGAGGTCATCTTCCCTTCTTTCGTATTTGAAGTAACCAGAGCAACTCCTAAAAGTTGGGGCGGGGTTAAAATTATCTCCTTTTCCCTTTTTATCTCCTCTCTTAGGGATTTCAATCGCTCCTGGAGTCTCTCCTTTTCCTGTTCCTCCTGTCTTATGGCAATGTCCATATTCTTTCCTCTTTCCTTTCTTTCATAATAGGAGACCAATTTGGCATCAGATTCTTCAATTAAGTATTTTATTGACCGCAAACCGTATTTTTCCTTTATTCCTGTTTCAATTTCTCTTCTTTTCTGAATCTCCTCCTGATACTTTGCCAGGACAGCGGTTATCACTTTTTCTTCGACTTTTTCTTTCTGTTGAAGCAAGTTTTTAATTTTTTCACCAAATTCTACCCCGTCGGATGTTAGTTCTAAATCCCAGATTATGGAGGGATTTACTTCAGTAATTCCCCCCTGCAAGTTCTGATGCAATGAAAAGAGTCTTCGGCCTGCTACCCTGTCCAATCCGTCTCTCACTTCACCCAGGAAAAACCATAGAAGCCCTTCTCTCTTACCCTGGGGGTCTGAAAATACAGTGCCTTTTTGCAGAACATCGCTTAAATCCTTTTGCAATTTTTCTATGATTGCCTCCAGAAGGGGATGGCCTGGCGCTATGAACTCTGCTGTAGGATTTTTGAAGGCTATGTCTTTATCAAAGGTAGCCTTGGGATACTCTCTTAGCACCTTGCCGAATCTATTTTTGAAATCATAATCCTCGGCGGTTGTTCTTATGGAGACGGGGACATGGCTGATATGCCAGAACCCGTCTTTTCTTTTGTTTACCTTCCCTCCCAATCTCTTAAAAGCTCTTAAGAAAAATTGCTCAATGTATTCCGGGATGAGGCGGTTTTCACTGGCTTTTTGAGATTCTTCTTTCAATCTGGTGTAGTCAATGTGTCTGGTAGCCAGTCCTTCCCCCAGTGCCTTTTTCACCTTCTCCAGATATTGCTCATCGGGTTTAATATCCAGTTCAGCAAGAATTTCCTGCATACTTCTTCTGCTCATTACAGCATCCTCAATGAGTTGCCTGAGACTAACGCCTATGAAAATATCCCCGATTACATTAAAGACTCTATCCGTACCCAGTGCTTTCCCCATCTCTTTTAGTTTATCCAAGACCTTGATTAGGACCTCGCCCTCTCTGGTATCCATAGCGACTAAGTTGTAAATAGTAACTTCCTTTTGCTGCCCATAACGATGAATTCTACCCATCCTCTGCTCTAAGCGGTTGGGATTCCAGGGTATGTCGTAATTCACCATAAGGGAACAGAATTGGAGATTTATTCCTTCGCCTGCGGCTTCGGTAGCTACCAGGACTTGAGTTCTATCCCGAAAAATTTTTTCCGCCTTAATCCTTTCGTCAATATTTCCCATTCCACCGTGAATGTAGTTTACCGAAAAACCCCAACTTTCAATCTTCTCTAAGAGATATTCCAGAGTATCTCGCGCCTCGGTGAAAATTATTATCTTCTCCCCTCTTTTAATCTCTTCTGAATCCAGAACTTTCTTAAGTTCAGTGAGTTTCTTTTCCACTTCTTGTTTTTCTATCTCTTTTGCTTTGTTCACTAAGTCTTCCAATATGGAAATTTCTCTCTTTAACTCCTCCAGTGTTCCAGCAATAGTGAGTTGTTCCAGTTTTTCTTCCAGTTTCCATCTTTCTTCCTCTGGAAGGTCTTCCAGTTCCTCTTCCCAGTCTTCCTTTTTTCTTAAGGGTTCTTCGCTCTGCTGAAGAAGGGAACCTGTCCGGTAGAGTCCTTCCAGGCGTTTCTTCCTCCTTTCCAGGGATTTTCTAGCGGCTCTTACACTGGAAGCCAGACGGCGCTGGAGGATGGTTAAAGCAAAGGCTATGTTTGTCTTCTTTTGCTTCAAGGCTTTGTTGTACTCGTTTATCACATATCGGGAAAGGTCGTTGTAAAGTATCATTTCTGGTTCGTTGAGGCGGTACTTGATGGTTTTAACATGTCGGGGTGGAAATATGGGTTTCCCTTCAAAATCCTTAAGGTCTTCTTTGAGTCTTCTTAAGAAAAGGGGATTATCTCTGTTTTGTATTGATTCCAATAGTTGCTCACTGCGGGCAAAAAACCCTTTCTGGAGAAGGTCAAGGAAAAGGCGGAAGTTTTCCGGGTCTCCCTTATGGGGAGTAGCAGTAAGAAAAAGAAGGTGGTTGGAATTTCGGGAGAGGACTTCTCCTATTCTGTATCGGTCGCTCTTTTTCACCTTATTCCCGCCTCGTCTGTAAGCTGCCATTTTATGGGCTTCATCCACTATGACCAGGTCCCACTTAACATTGCTCAGTGTTTGAGCCACATCATCCTGCCTGATAAAATCCATAGAGGTAATGCATTTATTTCTCTCTTCCCAGACATTTTCACCCCAGGAAGCGTTCATTACACTTCTGTCAATAACGATAAATGTCTCTCCGAATTTCTCTTTTAGTTCTCTTTTCCATTGAAGTTTAAGATGTCCAGGGCAAACGATAAGGGCGTTTTTTATTATGCCTCTATACCAGAGTTCCTTAATGATGAGACCTGCCATAATGGTTTTGCCTGCACCCGGGTCATCTGCCAGAAGAAATCTTATGACTGGGTGTTTAAGGATGTAATGATAAACTGCCTCAATCTGATGGGGAAGTGGGTCAATCTGAGATACATTGACAGCTAAAAAGGGGTCAAATAGATAAGAAAACCTTATACGGTTAGATTCTATTCCCAGGAAAAAGTCTTCCCCCGGACAGGAGAAGGAATATTTCTCCAGTGGTTTTGGTGTTATACGAGAGGCTTTTTCTCTATCCAGGATGCACTCATAGAATTTCTTTGTATTGCTCCCTACCCCTCTTAACTTGAGTGCATCACCTAAAGGGGAAATTGAAAGTATCTCTACAGGCTCTTTCCAGAAGGGGCCCTCTATTATCTTTCCTGGTTTTAAATCTTCAGCATTCATTCAGAAGTACCTCAATAAAATATACTCTACCCCATCTTTCAAGAGGACTTTCATCTCTTCCATTATAAGGGATTTTGCCGGTTATGCCAATTTTGGGGGAGCTCTATGGCAATAACTGTCCCCAATCTCCCGGCAATTCTGACCTTATCGTTTATCTGGATGGGGTTGTCTTTCATTTTCTTTCATTATAAGGGATTTTAGG
>Ga0256830_1002327_pt1 | contig 12610 bp, 9 predicted proteins | sample 128326metaG_FD_190537 | JGI IMG/M metagenome (GOLD analysis project Ga0256830, IMG submission 190537) | Hydrothermal vent microbial communities from Lau Basin, Pacific Ocean - 128-326 | ecosystem: Environmental > Aquatic > Marine > Hydrothermal vents | place: Pacific Ocean: Lau Basin | collected...
CATTTACCCGCACTATTTTGAACGACCATTACGCCAATCACTCCTGAAACAGACTGCTGTCGCAATGCGGCTAAAGTTCCCCGGCGCCTCGCCGACATCTAAAGAAAGTTCAACTCGCAATAGATCAGTTTATTACTACATGCCGGACAGCCTTGCCACATGGATTAAGCGTATCAGTGATCAGGAGCTGCCGATCTTCAAATATACGGTCAGCGCCATTACTGACGTGGTCGCCAACGAAGACACCTCCACGGCAAAACTGGCACAAATCATCCTGCGTGACGCCAGTCTTACCGCCCGCATTCTCAGGGTTGCCAACAGCACGATTTATAATCCCACCAGTTCCCCTATCAACACGGTCACCCGGGCAATCGTCTTTATCGGTTTTGATCTGGTGCGGGATATCAGCCTCTCACTCGCGGTTATCGATGCCTTGCTGGGTGACAACGTCAGGGAACACACCAGCAAACTGATGGCCGAATCCTTCCACGCCGCGGTGCAGGCACAAAGACTGGCTGAGCATCGCGGTGACAACAATCCGGAAGAGATTTTTATCTCTGCACTGCTGCACCACCTGGGTGAAATGGCTTTCTGGTGCCTGACGACGGATGAGGGTGAAAAAATCATTGAGTTGATGGATCAATTCCATTTCAAGCCGGACATGGCGCAAAAGGAGGTGCTGGGATTCACTTTTGATCAGCTCACCGTGGGCCTCACCAAGGACTGGCACCTTGGGGATCTGATCCACAGCAGCATCAATCAACCCACCTTGAGCAATCCCCGGGTACAGGATATTGTCATGAGCCATACCCTGGCGAAACATGCAGCAATCAGCTGGGAGAGCAAACAAACGAAAGCCATCATCAACAAAATCGCTGGCCACCTTAAAAGCGAGACAGTCAAGACCAAACAGCTGTTACAGGAGACAGCCAAGCAGGCCGCCGAAATCGCGCAACTTTTCGGTGCCAGTTCGATTATCAAACACCTGCCGATACCCCAGGCCAATGATTACAATGGTTCCGCGGCAGAACAACTGATTCCGGATGAATATCCGGAGCCCGATCCCTTGCTCCAGCTGAATATCTTACGGGATCTGTCCGGCATCCTGGAGAATCAGTCCAACCCGAACCTGAACATTATTCTTGAAACGATCCTGGAAGGTATTTACCGCGGGATTGGCATGGATCGCACCCTGTTTGCCCTGCTAAGCAGCGATAAAAAAAGCGTGGCAGGAAAATATGCCCTGGGCAAAGACAACATCCGCCTGGCCGAAACATTCAGGTTCGACATCAGCAAGAACGCGTTGCTACAAACCGTTTTCAACAACAACAAACCCCTCTGGGTAAAGGATTCACAAGACAAAAAATATGCCGCACTGGTCGGCAAAGAAATGCGTCACCTCCTCGGCAGCAAGGCTTTTTTTATTTCACCCGTGGTTATCAACAACAATCCCATCGGCATAATTTATTCAGACCGCCAGGCCAGTGACCGGCCGCTGGATCAGGAAAGCTTTGACAGCTTTCGCCACTTTTGCCAACAGAACAATCTGCTTCTCGAACGGGTTACCCCACGACAGGGTTAAGCAACTTTTGCTTACCCCTGATTGCTGCATTACCGATCTAACGATCACCAAACCATGTTCAGACAGCCGGCTTGATATCCGGGTATAACTCTTCCAGCGACTGTGACTTGCCGCTGGAGATTACAATTCTTGCATGGAAGCGCCGAAGTTGTCGTGGTTCCCTCACACCGCAGGAGTGGGCAATCAACCCAACCCCATGGTTGAGGTTTTTCACATAATGCAGGACCCGCTGCGCTTTGTGATCCGGATTCAGCCCTTTTTGCAATCGCGAATTGTGAGTGGTGATACCGGTGGGACAGGTGTTTCGGTTGCACTGCAATGCCTGAATACAACCAAGGGAAAACAGGAAACCCCGTGCACTGACGACAAAATCGGTTCCCATGCACAACGCCCAGGCAACATCGGTAGGAGTGATCAGCTTCCCGGAAGATATCACCCGGATGCGCTCCCGCAGTCCATACTGGTTAAGTTTGTCCACCAGCAGCGGTAAACTTTCACGGATCGGCAGACCCACATCATCCATCAAAGACATGGGCGCCGCACCGCTGCCACCGTCAGCACTGTCGAGGGTGATAAAATCGGGTGCGGTTTCCAGCCCCTGCTTTCGAATTGTCATGAACAGGGTATCCAGCCAGCCATAAGCACCCAACACCATTTTAAATCCAACCGGTTTGCCGGTAACGCGGCGCACACGCTGGATCATCCCGAGCAAATCATCGGCACTGTCAATCTCGGGATGGCGGTTGGGACTGATGGAATCTTCGTATGGCTTGATCCCCCTGATCCTGGCGATTTCTTCCGTGACCTTGGCAGCCGGCAGCATCCCCCCCTTGCCCGGCTTCGCACCCTGGCTCATCTTGATCTCAAACATGCGCACCTGGGGATGCGCGGCTGTTTCGCGCAGTTTTTCATCATCCAGTAGTCCCTGTACATTGCGGACACCGTACTTGGCGGTACCGATCTGGAAAACCAGATCCGCCCCGCCTTCCAGATGGTAGGGTGATAATCCACCTTCACCGGTATTCATCCAGCATCCCGCCAATGCGGCGCCTCGCGAGAGCGCCAGCACCGCGGGCCGGGAGAGGGCGCCGTAGCTCATTCCCGAAATATTCACCAGCGAGTCGGTGGTGTAAGGAGTTTTGCAGTCGGGCCCGATTGTAATCGGCTGGCTGTGCACCGCATCTTCCTCCAGAGTGGGAAAGGGGCAGTTCACAAACAGTACCGTACCGGGAACAGTGAGATCGCGGGTGGATCCAAAGGCGCGTGTGTTGTCTTTGTTTTTGGCAGCCCGATAGACCCATACACGCTGCGCCCGGTTGAAGGGCAACTCCTCCCGATCCATGGCGAAAAAATATTGCCGGAAGAACTCGCCCAAACGTTCGAAAAAATAGCGAAAGCGGCCGATCACCGGATAATTACGGCGAATGGCCTGTTTGCTCTGACTGATATCGAGAATAAACGTCACCATAACAACGAGTACAAGTATCCCGATGGTGAAAATAAACAATGCCGACATCAGCTCCAGACCGGTCAGCAGCAGTTCGGGCAATTCATTGAATAACATAAGGCACTCCCTGTTGTTTACCGCAATTGCCGCGATAAAATAGGTGATAACTCATATCAATAAGGACAAATCAAATCAATTAAATTAATGTTCCGAATACCACTCCACTCAAGCCACGGAACATCAGGGGCACATGACACGATGCGAAACCAGAATCTGCCAATAATGTTGAATGATCCGGTATTCGGAACACTTGGTTCAACGGTGCAGGCGTTCCCTGAAGCGGTGAGGCAATAACTATCAGAACGACTCTCTCAACTAAAATCATACATATATTGCCATCCACGAAACGAGCATAGCTGATCAACAATGTACTCATCACCAAATATAGTGGATAATTGCGCCTCACCCGGCAAAACTTCATGATTCCTATGCCTGAAGACGCAAAACAGAAGATCACCGCCCTGTTCCAGCAGGTCGCCAACCGCTATGACAACCCGGCAATGCGCTACTTCCCCTTTTGTGGCGACCGCATGATCACCCATTTACGTCCCCGCCCGGGCGAGAAAATTCTCGATATCGCCACCGGCACGGGTGCCGTTGCCCTGCCCGCCGCCCAGGCGGTTGCACCACATGGGCGGGTACAGGCCATTGACCTGGCAGAAAACATGCTGAATATCGCGGCCAACAATTTGCAGCGGGCCGGCTTGAACAATGTGGATTTCCATCTGATGGATGCCGAATCACTGGATTTCAAAAGCCGCTACTTCGATGCGGTTACCTGCTCCTTCGGGATATTTTTCCTTTCCGATATGCAGGCCGCATTGAAAGAATGGAAACGGGTACTCAAACCGGGCGGTAAAGTGATATTCACCACCTTCAGCGCCAATGCCTTTGCCCCCCTGGCCGAGCAGTTCCGCGCTGATCTGGAACTGTTCGATGTCACTTTCCCCGAGGAGACCTGGCTGCGCCTCACCACTGAAACGGAATGCCTGGAGCTGCTGCACTCCGCCGGTTTTGAAAACAATCAGACAACGACCGAACAGCTGGGTTACCACCTCAATAGCCCCGCAGACTGGTGGGAAATCATTTTGAGCAGCGGTTTACGCGGCTTTCTCAATGCGCTGGACAATGAGCAACAGGAACAATTGCAGCAACGACATCTGGCCAACATACAGTCCCACGTGACGGACAAAGGTTTGTGGCTCGATGTGGAAACCCTGTTTGCCATCGGCCAACGACCGGCATAGGACCACAACCGCCGCTGGCCCCAAAAAACAACCACGAAACAGAAAGACCACGTTATAATGGTTTATCCGTTAACCCCGCATTCGACAATGCTTTTCCCGATCCGCAGAGTGTCCCATGAGTATGCAAGACAATAACCCGGAGCATCCTGCCACCCTTCTCGCAGACGGGACGGCTGACACACACGCACTGGAAAAACAGCTGAGCCTCTATCAGCAACAGCTGGCAGAATTACCCGGCGACGCAAGCGAGCGCGAGCGTGCCCGCATCAAACTTGATATCGCTGAAACCCGGCTCGCACTGGAACAGAAGGAAGAGGCGTGGCAGACCGCCCGCGCCGCGCTGCAAACCTTTCTTGCAGAGGAGCGCTGGCAGGAAGCGGTCGAAAGTTACAACATCCTGTTCCAGGCCGAACAACCTGCCTCCCTCTCCGCCCTCGGACAGGGGGTGTGGCTGGCGGTAACCTTCCCGATTGCCGCTGACACCACCATTGCCATGCTGCAACATATTATCGAGGAAACACCCGCTGACTCGGACGGTGCTGCGGTTGCCGCCATAACCGCCCACTATATCGCCGATATCCGTGCCGGGGACGACAAACACGAAAGCCTGACCTTCCTCACACAAAACATCCTCGGGCAGGTTGCCAAACGCCACAGCCGCGTGAACACCCAGGCGGAGATGGATGCCTGGCTGGAAAAACTGAAACTGAAAGATCCACAGGATTTTTTACCGCGCCTGGCTGCCATTATCGATCTGCTGGTAAAAGATGACTGGTGGTATGATCGGGAAAAGTTGCGGGAATCATTGCCGCCTGAATAGCTGTGCGAATAAGGTTTCCAATTCCAATGACAGTGATATCCATCAAGGGGGAAACGACTTACCAATTTTGTTCGCACGGCTATTCAACTGATCCCGCTCACAAATTTTGACGAATACAAAAAGAGAATCATTCATGCGCAATATCCAACGCTATCTTCTCACCGGTGTTCTGACTGTCATCCCTTTGTGGGTCACCTGGCTGGTTTTCAAATTTGTCTTTGTACAATTCTCCAGCCTCGGGAAACCATGGGTTCATGCCTTGTCCACGGCGTTGCAACAGGCCGCACCCTCTTTTTCCAGCTGGCTGCTCGAACCCTGGTTTCAATCCATTCTCGCCATTCTGCTTACCCTGCTGCTACTCTACCTGCTTGGCTGGGCCGCTTCCAAAGTAATCGGACGGCGTGTGCTCGGCCTGTTCGATCGCATTATGCATCGCATCCCGGTGGTACAAACCGTCTATGGTGCCGTGCGAAAACTTATCGGTGTATTACAAAGCAAACCGGATAATATCCAGCGTGTGGTTCTGATCGCTTTTCCCAACCCTGACATGCGTACCGTGGGTTTTGTCACCAAGGTGATGCAGGATGAAACAAGCGGCAAACAACTGGCGGCAGTATATGTACCGACCACTCCCAACCCGACTTCCGGCTATATGGAAATTGTTCCCCTCGAGGATCTGATTTCCACCGACTGGAGCATGGATGAAGCCATGACGTTCATCCTCTCCGCCGGTGCGATTGCGCCGGATCGGATCACCTTTCACAAATAAGGGGCTTTTGGGCTGCAACGCCTGAGAAACAGGCATGATATGCCTCTATAATTTAACCAATGGTTTTTACTTCGAGCGGTACCGCATGAGCAGTTTTCCCATCTCCCCAAACGACGAGGCCCTGCAACGCCTGCGGATCGACAATGCCAAACCCGCCAGCACCCCCCGCATCGCCTCGCTGAGCTCCGTCAGGAGCGTGCCGGAAATGCCGCGTACGCCGCCCCAGGCTCCCGCCAGATTGCTCAGAGCCGAACGGCGCCGGGGGGAACGGCGCAGCCGGCAGGAGCGGCGTCGACGGCGGCAGCCGGTGCTGCTGGACACCCGCAGCCGGCGGGAACGGCGCAAACGGCCGGGACATCGCGCCGCTGATCGCGCCTCACACCACCCCACTCTCTATCCACGTGGCATCGATGAAACAGCCTGAACGGCGGATTGATTCAGACGTCTGACAATGCCGCGCGATTATGGGGTTGTTGCAAATCCAGCAACGGTCCCTTTGGCACGATACGCGAGGGATTGATATCCGTATGGCTGTAATAATAGTGCTGTTTGATGTGCTCGAAATTCACTGTGGCGGCGATTCCCGGCCACTGATAGAGCTCCCGCAGATAATTGGACAAATTGGGATAGTCCGCGATCCGCCTGAGGTTGCACTTGAAGTGGCCGACATAGACAGCATCGAATCGCAGCAGCGTGACAAACAGGCGCCAATCGGCTTCCGTGATGCGGTTTCCCACCAGATAGCGCTGCTTTGACAAACGCACCTCCAACTCGTCCAGTGCCGCAAACAGCCTGTCGAACGCCTGCTCATATGCCCGCTGGCTGCGGGCAAACCCCACCCGATAGACACCATTGTTCACGCTCTCATACACCATCGCATTGATCGCGTCGATCTGTGCGCGGCAGGACTGCGGGTAGAGATCGACAGAGGCATCACCCCATTCATCGAAGGCACTGTTAAACATGCGAATGATTTCCGATGACTCGTTGTTGACAATGGTTTGTTGCTGCCTGTCCCACAATACCGGGACGGTCACGATCCCGGTGTAATCAGGCTGCGCCCTGGTATAGATCTGGTGCAGATAATCAAAACCGTGGAGGCTGTCGCCCGTGGCGGCAGGATAAGCGGCGAAGCTCCACCCCGCCGCCCCCATATGCGGATGCACCACATCGACACTGATTATTTTTTCCAGTTTTTTCAGCGCGCGAAAAATCAGCGTGCGGTGCGCCCAGGGACAGGCATAGGAAACATAAAGGTGATAACGCCCCGCTTCGGCACGAAACCCGCCCCTGCCACTGGGTCCCGCCGCACCGTCCGGGGTGATCCAGTTACGGAACTGGGAGTCCTGGCGGATAAACTCCCCCGTCTCCGTCTCAGCCGCAAACCAATCATCCCGCAGCCTGCCGTTTATCATCAGACTCATTATCGCTGCACACTCCTCATTCACTCTGCAAAATCAGCCAGCGGCAGGGGAAGCGGCCGCTACGGGCCGCCCCCTCCCGTGTATCTATCTGCCGTCACTTGCGGCTACGCTGATCCAGACTGTAGCTGCCCGCGCCATGCACCGCCAACAGCAACAACCCCCCGGCTATCGACCAGTTTTTCATAAACATGATCATCTGCAGTTGATCCGAGAGATTGCTATGGAAAATCACCGCCGCCACCACCGTAAAGAGGGCCAAAGCATACGCCACCAGCCGGGTCTGCCAACCGACAATCAGGGCCAGACCACCACCGGCTTCAAGCAGGATCACCAAGGGTAACAACCCCCCCGGCACCCCCATGGACGCCATGTAGCTCTGGGTGCCGGCATAGGCTCCGATTTTGCTCAAACCGGCAAACAAAAAGAGATGTGCCAGAAGGATCCGGCCCGCAAGGTTAATGTATTTTTCCATCACTCGTTCCTCATTGGTTGCACAGAGCATGAGTTTTACACCAATCAGATCGATTGAATAGCGCAAATATTGGCTCGTTATTATCGATTTTTTCGATTTTTTCGGCATGACCCTTCACTCGTCCTGCCCCGGGCGCATGGCTGCCCTGCCCACCCAAACCCTGCCCACGCCTGTTCGGCGGCAGAAACGCCCCCCCTGGCGCATACAGGAAAGGTGAATTACGCATTTCTTTGGGAAAAAAACTTTCTTTAATAAATTGTGTTTGGCGGGCGCAATCGGCAAAATGCGCCTTTCGTGCGCTGACAGCGGAACCTGCAGGGCACGGCAAATTTTTTCACTCTACATCTAACCAAGGGGTAATTATCGATGAAGTTGATTCTGTTAGGCGCACCGGGGGCCGGAAAAGGGACCGTGGCAAAGTTACTCACCAAGCTGGATGGTTCGGTACAGATTTCCACCGGCGACATTTTACGTGGGGCGGTACAGGCCGGCACCGAGCTGGGTAAACAGGCTGAAGATTACATGAAACGCGGGGATCTGGTTCCCGATGAATTGATCATGGGGATCATGGAAAGCCGTCTGCAAGAGCCTGATTGTGAAAAAGGCTTTCTCCTCGACGGTTTCCCCCGCACCATTCCGCAGGCGGAAGCCCTCAAGGAGCTGCTGCAGAAACTCGGTATCAAACTGGATATGGCGGTCAACATCGACGTGCCGCGTGAAGTGATCCTCGATCGCCTCACCACCCGCCGCACCTGCTCCAATCCCGAGTGTCAGGCTATCTACAACGTCAAAAGCAACCCGCCGAAAAAGGAAGGCGTCTGTGACAAATGTGGCAGCCCCGTGATCCAGCGTGATGATGAAACCGTTGAAGCGATCAACCACCGCCTGGAAACCTACAATGAGAAAACAGCTCCCCTGATTGGTTTCTATGAAAAGGAAGGTCTGTTGGTCACCGTTAACGCCACCTCCAGCGAAGACGTGATTGCAGCGATTAAAGAAAAACTGGGGCAATAACTTCAGACTATCCCGGCAGGTGTGTTTCACCTGCCGGTTTTTTTTATAACACAGGAACCGCTGGCCCGCCCCTGCTGACACGGCCACAAGGCGACAGCTTGTTCCGCTCCTCCCCGCATCCTTGGTATGTACCACTGACTCCAGGTTACGACTCCAGACATTGGGGAAGTAGCGGAGAGCCGGCTTGTCAACCAACGAACTGAACACCCCTTTCGCACAGTCATCTCAATAGGTGTTCGAATACCACGCCACTTACGCCACGGGCATCAGGGCGGGGTCAAGAGCAGGTAAACTCTGATTTGATCCGGTTTTCCGATTAGCCGTTTAATAATTTACGGGATGGCCATCATGGCCTGAAAAAACGTGAACAATTGCAAATGTTGCGAACAAATCAATTGCACTCGCCAGGAAAAACTGTTATTCAATTCTGAAGGTGTGCAAAGGATCTCTGTGCTGCCAGTAAATTACCGGCCTTCTCGGGTTTAGAATAAAATTTCCTGCACAACCTCGATAACAAGCCGGCCCAGTGGGGGATGTAGTGCCATTTGGCAAGTTCTATATTTGGTTTTATTGCCAGGGTTCAAGATGTTTATCCTATACAACATAATGCAGGTCGAAAATATCAAACCACACCATCATCGGGACTGGCTTAGCGAATTACCACCGGAGAAACAGGCGCAAATCCGCAAGTTACAGGACAGCCGGGAACAACTTAGCAGCCTCATCGGCCTGCAACTCCTGAAGACAGGCATGCGCCTGCTTGGCCAGCTTCATTTCCAGCTCAACAACCTGCAATTTTCGGAGCGTGGCAAGCCACATGCCGAATCACCCGTTTATTTCAATATCAGCCATGCCGGCTCGGTGATTGCCTGCGCACTGTCAAAATCCGGCCCCATCGGACTCGATCTGGAACCAAAACGGCCCAAAACCTGGCCCACTCTGAAACCCTACTTTAACCAGGAAGAATTGCATCTCATCAACAAGGAACCGGACAACCTCACCAGACTGTGGACCCGTAAAGAAGCCGTGGTCAAGGCATATGGCGACAAGGGACTCGAGGATATCGCGGCAGTCAAGCTAAATGGCACAGAGGCCACCCTGTATGAAAGCAAATGGCAACTCTATGACATACCCTTACACGAAGATTACTATGCGCATACTGCAGTAAATAGCGCCTTGGAAGAATTAACGCTTTGCGAAATTGAGTTGCCATAAAGGATAAAAAACAGGAACAGCTATAAGCAAGCACTGATTGATTCGTCATACCGGAGATAACGCAGTGGAAACCCGGGATCTGTATTACACATCGATGATTTGGCGTTTCCCGGCATCCAGCGGAATGACTATAGTGTAATCGGCGCTGCCGCAAGGCTCAGGACACGCCAGCCTGCTCCGCGTTGAACCACATCTGCGGGCTCTCGATACCATATCCCTGCACATAATCCACCCCCAGATTATGCAGTTTGCCGATAATCGCATCGTCTTCCACAAATTCTGCAATCGTGCGGATCCCCATAATATGTCCGATATGATTGATTGCTTCCACCATTGCAGCATCGATAGTATCATCCACCATGTTCCGTACAAAAGCACCATCGATTTTAAGAAAATCAACCGGCAAATCGCGCAAATAGGCGAAAGAACTCAGACCGCTGCCAAAATCATCGAGCGCAAACAAACAGCCTGCCTCTTTTAACTTAAGCATCAATTTCATTGCACTTACCAGATTGCCAATGGCTGCCGTCTCAGTTACCTCAAAACATATTCTGGCGGGATTGATATGCATTTTATCGACAGCATCAACCAGAAACTTATAAAACATTTCATTGCAAAGTGACTGACCTGATATATTTATATTGTAAACCGTCCGATCATCCTTGTTTTTATTGATAATTTCCAGTGATTTGCTTATTACCCACTTGTCCAGGGTATACATGATGTCATAGCGTTCTGCTGCCGGGATAAACGCCATCGGTGGTACAGTTTTTCCATCCTCGTCCAGCATACGCAAGAGAATTTCACTATGTGATGTTGCCGTCGGATCAAACAGTGGTGTAATTTTTTGTTGCACCAGATAAAAACGGTTTTCCTCAAAGGCACGCTGGATACGATGCAGCCATTGCATTTCCCCATGCCTCACAGTGAGTTCCCGATCATCCGGCTGGAAGATATAGACGCGATTGCGACCCTTGTCCTTGGCGAGATAGCAGGCTGAATCCGCAGCTTTCAGCACATCAGATACCGAACCGATCTCGGGAGTAATCTCGACCAGACCGATACTAATGCCCACCTCAAAAGTTTTCTCATCCCAGTAAAAACGGAATCCTTTTACCAGCTTTCTGATGGATTCTGCGATGGTTATAGCCTGTTTGACATTGCAATCAAAGAGCAGCAGACCAAATTCGTCTCCACCCAATCTGGCAAGAATGTCCGATTCGCGCAGACGGCTCTTTAACAATGCAGCCAATTGCCGTAAGAGCTCATCACCTGCAATATGGCCACTGGTATCATTTACGACCTTGAATTGATCCAGATCCATATAGCAGACTGTATCGATTGACAAGCCCCCCTGCCTGCGCACCAGTGATTGCTTGATATGCGCCTCGAATTCACGCCGGTTATACAGGCCGGTTAAAACATCATGGGTGGCCTGGTACGCCATTTCACGGGCCAGATTACGTTCAGTGGAAACATCATGAAACACCATCACTGCACCAATAACCTTGCCCGCACGATTGTGGATGGGTGAAACTGTCAAATCCACCGCGAACTTTCGCCCTCCACTCCTGCCAATGACGATATTTCGTGTCAGTTTGACCACTTTTTCGCTTGCCAGCACACGGCTCACCGGGCAGGCGAGCGGAAGGTTGGTGCCTTCGTCGATAATACTTATCAAACTGGAAACATGCTTGCCAATCGCTTCGCCACAGGTTTTACCGGTGATCCTTTCAGCGAGCTCATTCAGATATTCAACCTTGCCCATCACATCGGTGGTTATCACACCGTCCGCAATGGAGTGAAGCGTGACTTCCGCACGTTCTTTTTCCCGAAAAATTTCATCTTCCGCCTTTTCACGCTCGAGATCACGATGCAACCGCTGGCGCAAGGTATTCAGCAACAAGTAATAAACCACCGCGAAAAACAACAACTCCAGCAGAATCAAATGCAGATTCAGATTCAGCATGCTTAACTGTTTGTCAAAATCCAGCGCCAGTTTCCCCCCCAGACTCGGCATCACCACCGATAATGACAAGGAAGGTAACAGTTTTGCCCCAAGAGGCAACCTCCCGGTCTTCTCGGAATACAAAACACCCTTCGGGTTACTTGCCGAAAATCTGCTATGGCGCAGGACAAAACGGCTGATTTCCTGCTTGTCGATTCCGGTGTCGATATTTTGCAGCAACAATTTTGGCACCACCAGCAATTCATACAAACCTGCCAGCTGGCGGCGTCGCTGCTCTACGCTTTCAGGCTTGACGCGGCCTTTATACGCGGCCCTCACCACAATCAATGCCGCTCCTCCCTGAACGAGTTCGAGTGGGTTTGTTATGCCTGTATTACCGCTGTCAATCGCATAGAGGACCGCTTTTCTGGTTCTTTGATCCGACAACAAATCAAAACCGAGATTCTGGGTGGTTTCCGGCCGCAAGGGCTCCATGAACACAATCGGCAAATAGAGTTCCCGCTCCGCAGCGCGCCGCCAGTTACCTTCGCTGTCGAGTTCACGGATACTGAATCCGGCATAGCCCTCGTCCCGCATTTCCTCCTCAAAACG
>Ga0256830_1002328_pt1 | contig 12601 bp, 10 predicted proteins | sample 128326metaG_FD_190537 | JGI IMG/M metagenome (GOLD analysis project Ga0256830, IMG submission 190537) | Hydrothermal vent microbial communities from Lau Basin, Pacific Ocean - 128-326 | ecosystem: Environmental > Aquatic > Marine > Hydrothermal vents | place: Pacific Ocean: Lau Basin | collected...
AATGTTGGCAACAAAGAAGTTTTTAATTGAGCCAAAAAGGTGGTGGATGGTGGGACGACCTAACCAAAAACCACCAGCCACTCGACTGGTTTGGAGATAAAGAGGGTAAAGCCAAGGAAGGTAAAGGAGGGCGATTATTAGGTAAGGCTTAAAGACTTCGAGAAAAGCCCTTCTTTCTTTTGTTTGGCTTAGTTGCCAAAGGAACTGGGCCGCAAGAGCAAAGATAGCAAAGTGATGCGAGTACAAAGCAGCTGTAGCCGCGAGAATATAACCCCAACGAAAAGAGCGGACAAGGCAGTAGAAAGAAAGGACAACAAAAAAGAGAAGACAAAAATACATTCGACCTTCGAAGGCATAGGGAAAGAGAAAAGGGTTAGAGAAAGTGAGCAAGCTCGCTAAGAGACCGGTTTTTCGGTTAAATAAGTATTTACCCAGGAAGTAAATAATAACGCTGGTGGCGAGGTAAAAAAGAAAGGAGAGGGTGCGAATAGCGATCTCTGAAGAACCAAAAAGGCGGAACCAAAAAAAGCTAATAAGATAAAAGAGGGGTGGCGAGGTATCTCTGAAGACTATTTGGAGCATTGGCCCTAGGGCTTTTTGAGCCGCCAGGGCACTAAAGGCTTCATCACCCCAAAGACTAACATTGAATAAAGTAGTCATTTAGTTAGAGTTTAACATATCTTCAAGCGAGATCATTGGCGCTTAGTGGCTTTCGAAGAGCTTTTGGTTTGAGAAACGAGCCGACTTAAACGGCTTTTGATTCGAGCCGCTTTATTTTTGTGAAAAATATGTTTTTTGGCTGCTTTATCCACTACCGAGTAGACTCGACTCAAGTTTTTTCTCGTCGGCTTCTTTTTAAACTGGCGGATTATTTGCTTGACCGCTGCTTTGATCCGGCGATTAATTTGAGTCCTTTTCTTGGTTTGTCTTAGCGCTTTTTTGGCTGATTTAGTAATCGGCATTGCCAAACAAAAGATTTTGAAAATTAAAGTTTGGGTTAATAATCAAGAAATTTTAACAACTTATTGTTCAAATAGCAAGAAGTTGTTATACTCCCAATTGATGATTAGGGCGATTTTAAAAAATGGCAGCCGGATTTTTTCCCAACGACAATCAAATATCTTCTCAGCAGCAGCTATTTTAGCCGCTACTTTTAGCCTTTCCGCCTTATTGGGCATCTTGCGTGACCGGCTCCTTTATGCTCGTTTCTATGCCTGTTGTGCCTCGGCTTTAGATGCTTATAATGCCGCTTTTAGAATCCCCGACATCATTTTTCGCCTTTTGGTGATTGGGGCTCTCTCGGCCGCCTTTATTCCTATTTTTAGCCAACAATTTGTTCGCTCTAAGGCGGAAGCCTATCGCACTGCTTCAGCGGTGATTAATATTCTTTCTTTAGTTTTCCTCTTTTTTACTTTTTGGGTTATGATTTTGGCTCGGCCTCTTTCTGGCCTTATCGCTTCTGGTTTTAGCCTTGATCAAATTTTATTAATGAGTCGCTTGACCCGGTTAATGGTTCTGGCTCAGTGGTTTTTTTTGTTGAGTAATTTTCTAACCGGAGTTTTACAAAGTTGTCAGCGGTTCTTACTGCCAGCCTTAGCACCAATTGTTTATAATTTGGGCATTATTTTTGGGATTCAAGTTTTGGCTCAATATTGGGGGATTTTTGGTCCTGCCCTTGGAGTAGTTATCGGCGCCGCTCTTCACTTTTTGATTCAATTGCCTCTGGTGATTAATCTGGGTTTTCGCTATTCACCTATCTTTTCGCTGCGTTTGGTTGGAGTAAGGAAGATTTTAAAATTAATGGGGCCACGAACTTTATCTTTGGGGTTATCAGAGATTGAGGCCACAGTGGCTCTTTTTTTGGCTAGCACTTTGCCCACGGGCTCACTCTCGCTTTTTTATTTGGCTCAGCGACTGACTCAATTTTTCGCTCGACTCTTTGGTACTACCATTGGCCAAGCTTCTTTACCAATTCTTTCTCGAGAAGCAGATCAGCGCCACTTGGAATCCTTTCGGCGCACCTTGATTACTTCTTTGTTGCAGGCAGTTTATTTAGCTTTGCCTACTGGAATCATTCTTTTGGTGTTGAGAGTACCTTTGGTGCGATTGGCTTATGGTGCTCAAGAATTTCCTTGGCGAGCAACTATTACTACTGGCCGAGTAGTGGCCTTTTTTGCTCCGTTAGTGGTGATCAATACTCTCAGCGATATTCTAATTCGAGGGTTTTATGCCCTTCAGGATACTCGGACTCCCTTATTGGCTTCGATGTTCTCTTTGGGAGTAAATATTGTTATTGCTCTCTGGACCATCTTGGGTCTTCGGTTGGGAGTAGTAGGTTTAGCTTTGGCGATAGTAGTTTCAGCTCTGGCTCAAGCGGCGCTTCTTCTATTTTTATTATTAAAACGATTATCGTCTCGATCAGTAGATTGGTACCAGCAGCTTTGGCAGCCGTTGACACAAATGGGCCTGGTGGCTTTATTGAGTGGTTGGGTAGCTTGGCTTTTATTGCGAGGATTAGATTACTATGTATTTGATACTAGTAGAATCGTTGGTTTGGTAGCCCTCACCTTAATTAGTAGTTCAGTGGCGCTAACAATTTATCTAGCTTTAACCCTTGGTTTGGGTTTAATTCAAGCCCAGGCTATTTTTAACTTGATCAGGCGAGGTCTAGGCTGGTTAAAACCTAAGACTCCTCTGTTGGAGCTACCACCAATGGATTAGTTTCCTTTGACACCCTGGGATAACTTTAATATACTGAATTGAGAATGGCTAAAGAGGAAATTTCCTTATTGCCCCGACAAGGCTTAGAGGGGACGCCTTTAGGTCGACTGATTGATTGGCTCTTGTCTTCTGGGCGCTATATTATTATCTTTACCGAGTTAATTGTCATTGGGGCTTTTCTTTCTCGTTTCTGGTTAGATCGGAAGAACTCTGATCTCTCGGAAGAAATTCGTCAACAGAAGGCAATTTTGGAGGCAACTCGGAGCTTTGAACAAGAGTTTCGTCTCTTTCAAACCAGATTGAATGTAATCGCTCGACATTTAAAGAGGAATTATGAGCCTCTTCAACCCCTTGATGTTATTACCCAAAGCTTGCCTAAAGGCGTGGTGGTCTTAAGCTATAGTTTTACTAGTGAAAATCAGGAGGAAGCCAATCTTCTCGCCTTGGTTCTTTCTGAGTCCGATTTAGCTCAATTTGTAGACAATCTTTTGGCCCGAGCAGAGGTAAGCAAGGTTAGGATTGGCACGATTGAAAAAGAAAGTAAGGCTCAGGGAATGAAGATTCAGTTTACTGTTGGTTTTAAAGATTTAAATCGAGAGAAAGATGCCGCTAGCAACAATCGCGGATAAATGGTTTAAACCTTACCAAGAAAAGCTGACTCAGGTAGCTAAACAAGAAACCACCTGGAAGTATGTTGAAGTTTCTTTGACTCTATTTACCATTGCTTTTTTTGTGATTTTTGCTATTCGACCAGCAGTAAGCACTATTTCTGGCTTGGTGGGAGAGATTAAAGAAAAAGAGGCTACTAGTTTGGCAATGAAAAGGAAAATTAATGCTATTATCGAGGCTCAGGAGAATTATGCCCGTTATCAGCGGGAAATTGGTTTGATTGATAGTTTTTTGCCTTCTGATTTTTCTCTGGCTCAAGGGTTGGCTCAAGTGCTTGGTAGTGCCGGTGAGGCCAGGGTGGTTTTGGAGACGGTTAATTTGCCCGAATTAACTTTTGCTGGAGGAAGTAATTTGAAAGCCAGGACCATTGTTACCTCAAAGGGATCAAATCGGGAAGTCTCGGTCTTAAAAGGGATTAATTTTTCGTTTTCTGCCAATGGTGACTACCAAAGGTTGAGGCAGTTGTTGAACCAATTGGTCAATACTCGTCGCTGGATCGAAGTTAGTCGCTATCGAATTGGCCTTCCTAAAGAGAAAGAAAGGGGAGCAGAATTACGTTTGGTAGTTGACGGGCGCGTTTATTTTTGGCGCGTTAAAAATTAATTTAAAACAATTAAGACTTTATGGAAGAAAAAAAGTGGGTTTGGCTTGGTAGCATTACTTTAGTTACCGCGCTAATTTGGGTCGCTTTGGATGGTTATCATCAATTAGTGCGACAAGATCGTCTGGGAACGGTTAAGGAGTTGTTGAAGCCGATAGATCCAAGGTTGAATACCCAAGTTTTGAAAGATATTGAATTGAGAAAAGAATATCAATTGTTGGAGGCAGAGAAGCTACTTCCGTCTCCTCAACCACCGCTTCCCATTGAGGCTAGTTCTAGCGCCGTGCAATTAGAAATAAACCGCTCAACTACTGAGAGTGGCATAAGTAGTGGCAGTGCTCAACAACAATGATTAATAGAGAGAAGAAAATACCAACTCTAGCAGCCTTACTTTTAATTGGTGCTCTAATTGCTAGTTTGATATTGATTCAGCAAAAGCAGATTTTTTTCTCTGGAGCGAGCCAATCAATTGTTCCTCAGTCAGTTCAAATCACTAATATTACCGATAATAGTTTTACCGTTTCTTGGATTACCGCTAAAAAAGTGAGTGGGCTGGTCAAGTTGATGGATTCAGGAGGAGAAAGAATTTTTCCTGATATTAGGGATAAAACCGGTCAGTTAGGTTTATTTACTACTCATTATATTGAGGTGGTGGGTTTAAGCCCTAACCAAAAATATCGCTTCGTTATTATTTCTGACGGCAAGGAATTCTTGGCCAAAGACAATCGTCCCTATCAGACTCGGACGGCTCGCTTGTTTGCGGGTAAAGTCCCTCGGGCTAATTTGGCTTCTGGTCGAGTGGAAACAGTTGATGGTCAACCAGCGGCAGGAGCGATTGTTTATTTTAAGGTAGAAGGAGTTAGTCCTCTTTCTTCGTTGGTGACCAGTCAAGGAAATTGGGTGATTTCTTTAGCTAAGGCCTTTTCTGATGATTTAAGTCGGCCAGCGGACTATCAAGACGGTTTGATTGTCGCTGAGATTCTGGTTCAGGCAGGGGAGCAAGGGCAAGCTAGAGCCAGAGTTTTTACCCAAGATGATGATCCAGTGCCATTAATCAGGTTGGGAGAGGAGCATGATTTTACTCGATCTCAACCGGAAGCGGGACCAACTCAAGCGATAACTCCTACACCCACAATGAAACCTGATTCTCGATTAACAGGGTTAGAAGATGAAGGAATAATCTATCAATCGTTTAAAATTATTAATCCTGAGGAAGGCGAAGTAATTACCACTGTTCGCCCGGAGATTTTTGGTACCGGCCCTCAAGGAACCAGAGTGAAGATTGTTCTCGAATCTCCAATAAAATACCAGGCAGAGTTAGAGGTTGATAACCAGGGGAATTGGCGTTGGAGTCCACCGCAGGATTTGGATCCTGGCCCCCACACTTTAACTGTTACTTATTTAAATCCTGAAACTGGCCAAGAGGAAACTTTTATTCGCACCTTTGTTTTGGCAGCCAACAATGACTTGGGAACTCCTTCATTTGTGGCCACGCCCTCTGCTGATTGGGTTACTCCCACTCCGACATTACGGCCTAGTCCCACCCCAACAATTTTGTCCACTCCCACTGGGACGCCAATTCCTACCTCTACACCAACACCGAGGCCGACTTCTTCAATACGAACCAGTTTGCCATCAACAGAGTCGGGAGTTCCTACTAGTGGTTTTTGGCAACCGACCTTTATGATGATGATTGGGGGCATCTTGGTATTAATGGGTATGTTTTTAGTGGTATTTTAGGCCTTGACAAAGATCTAAAAAAAATGATCAAATAGTTTAAACGGGATGAAAACTAAACACTCACTTATTTTTGTTTTGGCAGGTTTAGCTCTTCTGAGCGCGTCGCTGGTAGCGGCGGTAATTCTGGTCAAGACCAATCAAGAGACGAGAAGGAAGGCAGTGGGATGTAACGGTTGTCCAGATAATACTTGCGAATCAGGAGGGGCTTGTATTGCGACTGGTGGACATGCTTGTAATGGGAGTACTCGTTATACTTGTGATCCGAGTCGCCCCTGCGGTCAACAATGGGTAAATCCGGAGCCAAACCATCCTGATTGTGGCGGGTCCGGTGACGGCGGCGGTGGCGGCGGTGGTGGAGGAAGCGGCACGGGAGGAGTGTGTAGTCCAGTCGGGTGTGTTGAAGCTTATTGTCGGATCAATCCGGATGGTTCGGAGACCAATGCCTGTCATACCTGCGGCGACAACAGTCGATGGCGTGAAGGGGGTAATTGTGGCAATCATAATGCTTGTGGCGATCCGAGCAATCCCTATGACAACATTGCTATTGCCATTAGCGGTTGCTCTTACAGCGGGAGTGATCATTGCGGCAATGATACTTGTGAGCCGGGAGAAACCCCAGAAAATTGTCCCCAGGATTGCGGGGGAGGAGGTTTACCAGGCGGAGGAGGGGGGAGTGCCAATTGTCCTACCGATGTTACTCCTTATGTAGAACAGATTCCTGGTCCTCATGAGGGTCTTCAGCTGTGTAATGCCTATAACGATAGCATTGGCTGTCTTCGACTTAATCTTCCCCCTGAATATCAGAATTGCCCTTATTTGGCCGAAGCTTACACAGATAGTCCCAGTCAGTGTGTGGCACATACTGAGGCCAATTTGAAGATTAGGCGAGTAATTGGTAATGGGGGAACTATTTGTCTTTCGGAGGTTAATTTTGGGAATGATTGCGTGGTTCAATTAGATATCCGCGCCAATCAACCTGGAGCACCGGCGGGAAATCTAATTGCTTTTAAGCCTAATTGTGGTAATACTCCTCCTCCGCCGCCACCGCCAACCTCGACTCCAACTCCTACTCCTACCCCCATTTATACTTGTGAGTGCAGTGAGGTAAAGATGTATGATTCGAATTGGCGGCAGATTACTGATTTTAGCCAACTTAGGAGAGGGCAGCAGGTATATTTGACTGTTTCGGGAACTACTGACCATCCGGCAGGCTTGACCCGAGGACGGATCAGAATTAATCGGGGCCAGTGGCAAGAGACAACTCAGCGTCATAATGGAGAGTTTTATATTACCTTTACAATTCCCGACTATGGCGATTATGAAGTTGAGGGACAAGTTTATAATCCAGCTTTAGGTTGGAGATAGCAATTTATAGCATTTGATCATGGAATTATTAGCACCACCACCAGAAACCAAAAATAATTTGACGAAAATTAGGGTAAATAAGGTAAGAGTGACAATTGTTGTTTTTTCAATTTTATTTCTGGGAGCGGTGGCCGTTCTTAGTGCTTTTAAATTGTATCAGTTGCGCCGCCAACAAGTGGCGCCAACAGCGCCTGAAAAAGCACCAGCTCAAGAGGTGCCTCAGTGTTATTTGAGCTTCAGTGTTCCGACCCCAACGCCAACTAATACTCCGACACCAACCCCGACGCCGCCCCCAGAATGTAATGATACCTGCACTAATGACAGTCAATGTCCCAGCGGCCTAACCTGTATCAATGGTCAATGTCGTAATTCTCAGTGTCCCAGTGAAACTGACTGTGTCTGTCCTCCTCCAACTCCAACCCCAACGCCGACACCGACTAATACGCCGACACCAACGCCGACTAGTACCCCAACCCCAACACCGACTAATACTCCCACTCCGACGCCAACTAATACGCCGACACCAACCCCGACGCCAACACCGATTCCTGAGTGTTGGAATACCTGTATTAGTAATAACGAGTGTCCGAGTGGATTGGTTTGCTTAAATGGTCTTTGTGTCAATGCTGAATGTCCAGCTGAGACCGATTGTGTCTGTCCAGTGCCCACTCCAACCCCAACCCCAACTCCAACTCCGACTAACACGCCGACACCAACTCCTACTAATACCCCAACCCCGACCCCAACTCCAACACCACCTCCAGAATGTAATGACAGCTGTACTAGTAGTAGTCAATGTCCCAGTGGCCTAACCTGTATCAATGGTCAATGTCGTAATTCTCAGTGTCCTAGTGAAACTGACTGTGTCTGTCCTCCTCCAACTCCAACCCCAACGCCGACACCGACTAATACGCCGACACCAACGCCAACCCCGACTCCAACCTCACCGCCACTGCTAGCTTCTCGGCCAACAACTACACCAGCGCCAACACGGGTTGAGTTGCCTGAAGCGGGAGTTGTCTTCCCCTCTCAATTACTTATCATCATTGGCTCAATCATCAGTTTAGGGGGATTACTACTTCTTCTCTAACTTAAATAAGGCATGAAGGCGGTGGTTGTTGGGGGGGGGATCGGCGGTTTGGTTTTGGCCCACTATTTAATTAAGCGGGGAATTGAGGTTGAGTTATTTGAGGCCAGTGAGGAGTTAGGAGGGCTTTGTCGCTTCTATCAATTGCCTCATTGGTCTTGGTCGCTTGAGGGATTCTTTCATCATTTTTTCCCTTCAGATAGGCATTTTAAACAGTTGTTGGAAGATTTAAATTTAGCCGATAGTTTGATTTATCGGCGGGTTCAAACATCGGTCTATTATCAGGGAAGTATTTACCAATTCGATAGCCCGAAGAGCGTTTGGCAGTTTCCTCATCTAAGCTTGATTGATAAGGTGAGGATGGGTTTAGGAATTGGTTTCCTGCGCTATTTCCCTTTTTGGCCGCTGTGGCGCTATTTTAATACAGTGGATCTAATGCCATTATTGATTGGCAAAAAGAGTTGGCGGACTATTTGGCAACCTTTATTGGAAGGCAAATTCGGCAGTTTAGCGAAAGAGGTTTCTTTGGTTTGGTTTTGGTCTCGATTAAAAGTAAGGACTCCTCAGCTAGGCTATTTAAAGTCTGGTTCTAGGATTTTAGTTGAGAAATTGGTTCAACGAATAGAAGAAGCAAGGGGGAAAATTCATCTGGAGGCACCCATTACCAGGTTGCGCAAAGTTAATAAAAAATGGCATTTATTTAGTGGAGGGGGGTTAGTAAGTCAGGCTGATCGAGTTTTTCTTACTTTGCCTTTACCTCGAGCCCTCGATTTGATCGGCGAAGAATTATTAATTGCTAGAAATAAAATCAATTCTTGGCGCAAATTGAAGATGATTGGGGCAGCGACATTGGTTTTGCGTCTCAAGCGACCCTTTTTGCCGGGTCAAACTTATTGGTTGAATATTTTAGACAGAAATTTCCCTTTTATTGTAATTGTCGAGCACACCAATTTTATAGAACCAAAACACTATGGCAATGAATCAATTGTTTATGTTGGTGGTTATTATTCACCTGATCAAGCTATTTTTCGCTGGGATCAGAAACGAATTTTTAGTCATTTTAGTCCTTATCTGCGGCGGATTAACCCCTCTTTTGAGCGCTTCTTAATTGATTATCGGGTATTTCGGTCTCGATGGGCCCAGCCAATTATTCCCAAGCGCTACTCTCCTCCTCGAATTGAGCTTGAGCCTAGTTCGCTCTATTGGTTAACTACTCACCATATTTATCCTTGGGATCGAGGCGTTAATTTTGCTATCCAATTGGCCCAACAAGCGGCTAGACTTGTTTAAAAGTCGCTTTTAACTTACAATTAATTGATGGCTATTCGGCGAGTAGGGAGATTATTGTCATTAATTTACTCATTTCGACCGTTTCAGTGGGTTAAAAATCTGGCTGTTTTTGCGGCTATTATCTTTAATGGCGAACTCTTTGATTGGGATCTATTCCAGCGCAGTTTCTTGGCTTTCTGGGCTTTTTGTCTAGTTTCTTCGGCTTCTTATTTAATTAATGATATTGTAGATGCTCCCTATGACCGCCTTCATCCTTTAAAAAAGAATCGACCTATTGCTCGAGGGGATATTCGTCCCATTGAAGCCAAAATGGCGGCTTTAATTTTGGTTTCGACGGGACTATTAATTGCCAGTTATTTGGGATGGCTCTTTTTTGTTTTACTCGTGATCTTTTTTTCCCTTCATCTTTTTTACTCATTTTATCTAAAAAAGATTGCTGTTTTTGATATTTTAGCCATTTCTTTTTCCTTTATTCTTCGTGCTTTGGGGGGAGAGGTAGCGACCGGCTATCATTTACCTATTTGGTTAATGTTTACCGTAGTTTTTCTCTCCTTGTTTATTGCCAGTGGCAAGAGGAGAAGCGAGTTAGTCGTCGAAGGAACTAAAGCTCGACCAGCATTGATGAATTATGAAAAAGCGTTATTGAATTTTTATACTTCCGTCTTTGCGGTTTCAACTTTAATTTCTTATTCCCTTTTTACTTATTTCGTTAAACCAATTAGCTTTAGTCATCCGAGAATAAGAGCTTTTCTAATTGAACACTTACCCTATTTAGTGGATCGAAAATGGTTGATGACGACTATTTTTCCTGTTATTTTGGGAATCATGCGTTATTCTCAGTTGGTTTTTGAGAAGAAGGAAGGCCAGCGGCCAGAAAAACTTTTAGTTTCTGACATTCCTTTGTCAATAATTGTTTTATTATGGGGGTTAATGATTATTCTAATTATTTATGTTTTATAGGCTTGATGAAGACAAAATGGTTATTGGGGCTAGGCTTAGTCTTTATTTTGACTGGAACTCGATTTGGAGGATTATTTTGGGGTAACGGTTTCTTTTTTCACCCTGACGAGAACAATATGGCTCGAGCTGTAGCTACTCTTAATTGGCCCCAGCTCCATCCTCATTTTTTTGCCTATGGTCAATTCCCGCTCTACTTAACTTATTTGGCTTATCAAACTTATTCTTTTGTATTGGGGAGGGGAGTTTTTCAATTGGTTCCGTTTAAGGCGGCGATTTACTTGCTTCGTTTCTGGTCGGCTGCTTTTTCTATCGGCACCATTATTGTTGGTTGGTTTTTAGCCAAACTTTTATTTAAAAAAGAAAAGTGGGCTAAGATTTATTTTCTTCTTTTAATCTTCTCTCCTGGCTTAATTCAAATGGCCCACTTTGGGACGACAGAGTCAATTTTAACTTTTGTGGCTTTATCGTTGGCCTATTTCTCTCTTACTTATTTGAGAGCCAGACAGGCAGGAGAAATCAGGAAAATACTTTTGATCTTGTCTTTGATTTCTGCTCTTGGTTTAGCGAGCAAAGTTAGCGTCGCTTTATTTTTGCTTGGCCCAATAGTCACCTTTTTTCTAAGAAAACAAGCAAAGCGAAGGAAATTGGGCCATTTATTATTTTGGGCTGGGACAACTTTACTGCTGACAATTCTTTTTTCTCCTTATAACCTCCTTGATTTTTCCGAATTTAGCCGAATTATTAGGTATGAATCAGGAGTGGCTCGGGGCACCATTCCGGTCTTCTATACTCGGCAGTTTATTAACACCAAGCCCTTTGTTTTTCAATTAACTAAAATCTTTCCCTGGGTTCTAGGTTTACCACTATTTATTTTTTTGTTAATTAGTTTATTTGGTTGCGGGTGGCGGGTGGCGAATTTAATTTTTGTGAAAAAAAGAAAATTTTCTCTAAATTCTAAATTCTATATTCTAAGTGCTATTTTTTTTCCTTGGTTTCTATTCAACAGTCTTCTTTTTGCCAAATGGACGCGCTTTATGACACCAATTTTACCCTTTTTGATTTTGCTGGTAGTTTCTTTTTGGCAAAAATTGGAAGGAGTTTTTGAGAAATGGAATAAACAACTCTTTTCTATACTTTTCTATACTTTTCTATACTTTTCTCTTTTTCCCGGCCTTTTATTTCTAAAAATCTATCTTTCTCCTGATATTCGCCTTCAAGCAAGTGTTTGGATGAATAACAATTTACCGGAAGGAGTAACAATTCTCTCTGAAGCAGGCAATGTAGTCGATTTGCCCCTTTTTAATCATAAGAATTTCCAAGTAATTAATTTTGATTTTTATTCTCTAGAGGAAAATCAGGAGCAACAGCGACGACTGGAAGAGTTAATTGTCCGAGCCGATTATATTCTTCTGCCCTCACGACGTGTTTTTGCTAATCATTGGCAATTGCCTGATAAATTTCCCCGGACGGCCAGATTTTATCAGCGACTTTTTTCTGGAGAAATGGATTTCGTTCTTGTAAAAGAGTTTCGGGTCTTACCTTATTGGGCCAGGTTTTTTCTCGGCTCCGATCTTAATAGTGAAGAAACTTGGACCGTTTTTGATCATCCTACCGTTCGTCTTTTTGTTCGAAGGCGATAGATTCTCCCTCTGTTTTTTACCTTACTTTAATCATTTAATATATTAATTCATTAAAGTATTGGAGGGGGTTAGAAGAGAGTTTCTTGCTTGGGTTCTGGGGGTGGGGGAGATTGAGAGGATTTTTCGATTACTTCCCTAATAATAACTGGGATCTTTTTAAAATCTTCTTTTAATTCTTCCATTACTCGGCCATTGCGCAGGGCGGCAGCCGGATGGTACATAGGAATGATAACTAGGTTTAGTTCTTCCCAAGTCACTTCTTTAGCTTGGCCATGAATCCGCGAGATATAGGCGTTAGGAATAAAATAATTCATGGCAAAACGACCCAAAGTAACGACAACTCTTGGTCTAATAGCTAATAGTTGTTGTTTCAAATAGGGTGTGCAAGCAGTAATTTCTCCAGGTAGAGGATCGCGATTATTGGGAGGGCGATGCTTTAGGATATTACAAATAAATACTTCTTCTCGCTTGAGATTAATCATGGCTAAGAGTTGGTTGAGTAGGTTGCCAGCGGCTCCACAAAAAGGG
>Ga0256830_1002329_pt1 | contig 12596 bp, 11 predicted proteins | sample 128326metaG_FD_190537 | JGI IMG/M metagenome (GOLD analysis project Ga0256830, IMG submission 190537) | Hydrothermal vent microbial communities from Lau Basin, Pacific Ocean - 128-326 | ecosystem: Environmental > Aquatic > Marine > Hydrothermal vents | place: Pacific Ocean: Lau Basin | collected...
TTTTTCCACAATGTCATCACGACCGATGCCATTGGCTCCCGCCACTTTATTAAGGTGTGCCATCACCTGTGCAGGACTCATGGCCTGTCCATCGACGGCAACAATGTCACCTTTTTCAAAATTCAGCTCAATAACCGTCGCCATGTCCGGTGCATTTTCCGGTGACACCGTCCAGCGCCACATGTCATCCTTCGGGCCCGCCCAGGGGTCTTCCAACACACCGCCTTCATAGGAAATATGTAACAGGTTAGCATCCATGGAATAAGGGGATTTTTTGCCGCGCTTCTGCTCCACGGGAATGCCGTGTGTTTGGGCATAGGCCATGAGTTTTTCGCGTGAGTTGAGATCCCATTCACGCCAGGGGGCGATAACCTGCACATCCGGTTTGAGGCCGTAATAACCCAGCTCGAAACGCACCTGATCATTGCCCTTGCCGGTAGCACCATGCGACACCGCATCAGCACCGGTTTCATTGGCAATTTCAATCTGGCGTTTGGAAATCAGCGGTCGTGCGATGGAGGTGCCCAGCAAATATTCGCCTTCGTAAATCGCGTTGGCGCGAAACATGGGAAACACAAAATCTCGCGCATATTCCTCACGCAGATCATCAACATAAATTTCTTTGACCCCCGCTGCTTGTGCCTTGGCCCGTGCCGGTTCGACTTCTTCGCCCTGACCAATATCGGCGGTGAAGGTGACCACCTCGCAGTCATATTCATCCTGCAACCATTTAAGAATGATGGAGGTGTCCAAACCACCGGAATAAGCGAGTACGACTTTGTTGACATTGACTTTCGACATGATGTGTTACTTTCTCTCAGGAAACTCTTGGGGGATAAAGCGAATTGTCCACCATCACCGCCCTATAAGGCAAATAGCAACGTATCTGGCAGCCCGTTCATCAGGAACGGGCACGAAATAATTTGGACACTCTGAGCTGTCCTTTTACGCCTGATCGAACGATCTCAATCGTTGCGTAGACTCACTATGCGCCTTTTGAGATCGTTCGATCAGAAGCAAAATCCAGCGTCATAATTGTTCAAATTATTCCGTGTCCATTCCTTAGACTCCCTCGCAGCTCGCGTCACGCCTGGCGGTTATTGCACCGAACTGGTTTTTCGCGTTCAGGCTATGCCCATTTGCAGACAGTGAAACCGTATCGACAAGCGGCCATTCAATAACCCAGTTATTTCCTGCCTTGCGCCATGTCCCTTTGAATGGCCCACCAACAACGGAGGAGTCAGGTCGCATGTCAACGGTAAAACCATTGCCCCATAGCCAGCGGCCTACCAGATTCATCGCTGCACCGGACTTGCGCGTAGCGATGATAGGCGCACCGTAGTTATTGGTGCCGCTAAGCACACTGCCGCCTGCCGACAAGGTCATCGTATCGACAAAGGATGGCCAGATGATCGTGTAATGGCCACTGGCAGCATCAACCACCTTCCAGGTTCCAACAAACGGTCCGTTACGCACGGTACCGTCAGCATCAACCACAATATAAGCGTCGTTGGACCAGTTCCAGCAGCCAGATAAACTGTTTACCTGGTTGGTGGTCTCATGCTGGAGTTCAATGGCTGGCATAGTATTATCGTGATGCGTTGCTGCAATTGGTTGCGAGATAGCCTCCTCAGCGTTTATGGGATACTGAGAACGGGGCTGATAAAATTGATAACCCGCCCACAAGACAAGTCCAGGAATCAATGCCAGCAATAATGTCTTGCTTATAAAGCGGGTTTTGGTTGTGTCGGATGCCTGGGCGGTGACGGGCTCACTGATCGCTGCATTGGTTGGCAAACCGGCCGCATCGCTCTCCGGTGCTTTCGCTGTTATTTGCGTAAAAAGTGTTTCTTCAGCCACACCCAATACATCAATGATTGCCCTGGCCGTACCTTTGCTCACTGTTTCCCAGTTACCGTCCTCCATTGCCTCGATAAACTGGACTGGCAATCCCGCTTTTTCTGCCAATTGCCCCCGGGTCAGCGTGCATTGTTGCCGCGTCGTCAGCATTGCCCCGTGTTTCAGGTGCAAACGGTTTTCCGTCAATAACAGATTCCCCGTGCGTCGCCCCGCACCTTCCTGGCCATCGTAAAAATCCTGGTGTTCGACCAGCTCCCGCCACGGCAATACAGTTCCGTTTTCTGCCTGGGTGAAATGACAAAAGCTCTTGATCGCCCGAGCCGTATGATGCCCCCAGAGGTTGCTTGTACCTCCTTCAACAATTTTTTTGGCGTCGTAATAAACACTATGAGCACCTGTCTGGCCGCTGGCGACAAAATGACTGGGCCGCATCTGAAACATCCCAAAAACCTGTATGACACGCTGAGCATCCACAGCGTAATAACCTGCGGTTCCGCCATTATCGGCAGTATTGTGGTTGATATTGACCGAATCCGTCATGAGGTTTTTTGTTGCTTATTATTACTTATTATTAAAAATCAAACTGTTATGGATAATTATCTTCAGCCCGGAAAGAATGATGACTCACACTGAAAGCAACATTTTTTTACTGATCTTAAGGGAGAATTACCATGGCTATTAAATCATATTTTCATGTATTACTGCTTGTGTTCATATCAATATCTCTGTTGGCGTGCGGTGGCAGCAGTGGAAATAATGATGATCCTGGGCCCTTGCAACAAGGGCAGTTTATCGACAGTATCGTCATCGGATTGCGTTATGAAACACCGAGTGTTTCCGGTTTCACCGATGCACAGGGACGATTCAATTACCGGGCAGGTGAAATCGTCCGCTTCTTTGTCGGTGACGTATTTCTCGGTGAGGCCGTCGGTCAGGTGATTATCACCCCCATCGAACTGGTCGCTGGCGCAACGGATGAGAACAACACCCAGGTGTTGAATATCGTGATGTTTCTACAATCCATCGATGACGACGGCGATGAATCCAACGGTATCAAAATCACCAATGTCGCGAACAATGCAGCGGCCGGACAATCCGTTGACTTTACACTTGCCGAAGGCGTGTTCGAAACCAACGGAGCCATTCAGGTTTTGCTCAGCACCATTACCAGCAGCAATGGTGAGGCACGCCCCATGGTGAATCGCACCCAGGCAAGAGACATCTTTCGTAATAATCTGCTTGGGCTGCTTGCCGGAAAATATCAGGGCAGCTTTGCTGGTGATGACGTCGGCACCTGGAGTGTTACCATTGATACCGATGGTAACATCACAGGCGTCAGCGTATCGGACGTCTATGGTTCCGACACCGTGTCCGGCAGTGTTGGCAGCAGCGGGCAGGGGAACATGGACGGCACTGTTGGTGGCAGTACCTTTTCGGGCAATTTCAACCGTAATGGAACCGTGAGTGGTACCTGGAGCGATGGTGAGGATTCCGGCACATTTACGGGTAATCGTATTTCGTCAACCCCTCCGCCTGCGGGTGGTGATTCTGGCAGTCTCAGTATTGCCGGAGCTGATTCCAGTGTTGTTGGCATGTCTTTCACGCCAAGTCTTGAACCGGCGGTCATCGATTTCAATACAGGAAATGTCGCGGTGTCTTGGGCACAGCAGATTTTCACCGACTCTGAGTTTGAATCCCGCCAAATGTTATTCACTTTTAATAAAAACGACGGTAGCCTGCAAAGCATCGGTTATTTGCGACTAACCGGCACCAGTCCAACCAATCCGACTTCTTCTTACAGCTATCAGTTGGACTGTGAGTTTGCTGCACCGGCTTGTGCCTCGATCACTCTGGATATCGGTCAGGGGCAAGTAACGTTCAGCACTACCTCATTGATCGCCGACAACGAAACCGACGCGACAGACGCTATTATATTAAATGGCACATTGCGCTGGTAATACGCTATTAATAGCCAGAACAGTGTGGGGCCGTGCATCCGGTCTCACGCTATGGCTTTTTTATTTTCATTGGGCTTTGCCCACAAACGATACAAACAACCAACAGCAATAACAAACCATAAAGCCACCCAGAGAAACTCCGGCAGGCCAGTTAACTGCGCCAAGCTGGCACCATCACCAAGGTCACGGCCATCCAGCAAATACAATGGACTGCGGATGGCGTCCAGCATGACAAAAATACCGACTAACTGAATGAAAAATTTGACACTGAACCATAAGGATTTGACTAACGGCAGGACATACATCAGCAATAGAATCAGCAGAATAATAATGGTTGAGATATCGCGCGCCCATAACAGCAATGTTGCACCCAGCATCAGTAGCATTATTCCAACCATGAGCTTTGCATTTTTTGGGGAGAGGCTATCCGCAACACTGTATATAAGTAGCCCCCACAGCGCGCTGCCTGCATAACCTGAAAAACTGATTAAAAAACGTAAGCCACCACTGGTGGTACATACGCCGGAGCCGTCAAAAGACAAAGTGATGTTGCGAATCGAACCACCCGTCAACAGCGCCGCAAGCCCATGGCTTATTTCGTGGAAAAAAGTTTCGCTCCACAAAAAAGGTAAATTGATGAATGGCAAATAATCAATAATAAAAGCGGTAATTATAAAAAGGGTGAGTTGCTGTCGAGATGTGAGTGTCATAGTACTTTTGACAAGAATCAGGCTCCAATGAGCCCGGCCAGCAATAAACCGACGACGATATAAATACTGCCTTCAATGGCACCGACAGCAATATTACCCTGTTCGCCGACTTCTTCTCCGATATTAATGCGAGGCAATACACCATGACGAATCACAATGGCAATCAAGGTTAATAAAACAAACAAAACCAATGCAACAGCAAACCACAGCACAAAAACAAACAGGAAGGCATCGGCTTCATATTCCACCGCAGTGAAGGCTGCGCTTACAGCGATGGCAATACCGATCCGGTAAGCACTGAAACGAAGTGCTAGAGCGACATTATCTTCTTCAATGGCATGGTGCAGCTGTTTTCCCTTATGGCTATGGCGTTTTTCATATACTTTGACACGGTACAATGTTGCCAGCGCCATAATGATTTGTGAGGCAATAAAACTGATGACTACTGCAAAAATGGCCATTGTCATATCGCCATCGACCCAGACCATGGCCCCTTTGATAATAATGGCCGTTGCAATCATATTGCAGGCATCAATGATGCTGGCAGACATATTGCCTTTCATGATTTGATCGTGAATTGATAATCCAGGAAATGAGATACGATCAAACGCAATACGTGTTATCCACATAAGCGTTATGCCAATAATGCCAAACAGAACCACCGTCAATGCTTCATTGGTCAGGTTATAACCGGCCTCACCGGAAACAACACCCATCAGCATAATGCTAACCGCTACCATAGCGCCTGCCAACGAGACGCCAAACGCTTTGTTGTCATTATGTGAAATTTCTTTTGTGGCGGAGACGTTACCAACCAGACCGGCGAAAAAACGCATCGCACTTAATAATGCCACGGCAATCAGGAAATCTACCAGATAATAGGATGCCAAGCCTATGTCTACACCTATACCTACATTAGCAAAGTCCATGAACATTGTTTGTTTCCTTATTTGCCTGAGCGAGAGCTGCGTGAGCCTGAATATGACGAACTTCGACTACTGGAGCCATATGAGCTGTAGCGAGATGAGGATGATTTTGATGAGGACTTTGATGTCGATTTTGATGAAGCCCCGCCAAAACTGGATGAGCGTTTGGCTGTTGTTGCATAACGGGCGTTGGTTGCTGCACTGGGCTTGTTATATCTACTGGGATAGCGTTTGCTTAAATTCTGATTCCGGGCAACATCCGTATTTGAGCCCCAGCGGTTACGACCATAATTTCCGTAATAACTGTAATGGGGACGTGATGACCATGAATTGTAGTTATAACGATTCATGCCCATTACATTACTAAACAGGGAGTACATGCCATACCAGGCCCAAAAAGATTGCCCGCTACTGTTTTGAGTCCAACTGCCGTAGGCCGGATTACCGACCAGTGCGTTGGCCTTCTGTGCACTGGCTTGCTGTGATGCAGGCACATTGATGACCGCCAGTTGACCATCAGATAATGCGGCAAGCGTATTGACGACATCTGCTAAGCTGTTATTGAACTCATAAACATCAGCAGCTGAATTGATTAATTGTAATTCTTGTAAACCGCTAGCGGCTGCTTCTGTACTGGTCGGTGTTAAACTGACTGCGGCCAATCGCTCGCTCAGTGTGGTATAGGCTTTACCTTGCGAGGTCGCTTCTTTTTTTAATAATGTAGCAATATCCGCATAATCCGGTTTTTGCTGAATTAATGCGTTGGCATATTTATCAAGCAATAAGGCATTACTTAACTCACGCGCATCCAGCTGGTCTTTTAAATATGCCAGGCTGGATTGCACATCTTTGTGAACACCACGCAACCGTTCTTCAAAGCGGTTTCCGCAGCCTGATAACAAGGCCACTATCAGCAAGAGGCCAACTGAATAAGTCAATATCCTCAATTTATTTGTTTGCATTGTTTACTCCTGTGAAATCAATGCTCTCACATCATCATTGCTGTGCATATTGGTATCCTTGCTGATAGTAATCAATGCCTGTATATCCGGTTTTGCGCGTGCCGACGGGTTGTACACCAGCTCCTGACTGTGACGATCAATGTAGGCTACGGCAATGCCTGCATCATGGGTAATCAGACGTGCAACTATATCACACCAGTCCATGCTGCTTATTTCCACATCGTATCGCCGGTATTCGTCCCCTTCGCTGTTAAACATGTTTTCGATAATGCGCTCCGAACCTGGAGCATCAAAGGCACGCACAATCATTTCAGGGTATGCGCGAATAGGCCGTAGCACAATACTTGCTCCTGCATCTTCAAGGCGTTTACGATTGTTATCTTCAACACATTCGGCCAGGATATTGGCCTTGACGTTTAAATCTTTTAAACGATGCAAAATATCAAATGTGCGCCCATCGGAGTTTTCATCATTTTCATCTTTTGCCAGTACGATAATATCGTCGGCCTGTGCAACACAAACAGCAATCAGGTCTTGTGGGTTGCTGGAACTGCCATTGTAATGCACCACATTGTCGAGCTGGGCAATGAAATCAGGCAAACCCTGTGGGAATTGCCGGGTCAGCAGATAAATGGTTGTCTCTTTATAATGAGCGGTTGCCCTGAACTGTTGTATCAATCGTTGCAGGTAACGCTCACCAGAATGCGAAGGGGTATTTAAAATAACGATATGCTGGTTCATATCCCAACTCCAATGACCTTTGGTTTTTTGTTCACGCACCGCAAAACGGTAATCAAAATAATCGCCAACCACTTTGGCCAATATAAAAATACCGCCAAGATAAATCAGCAAAACGGTGGCGATACGCCCCTGCGTGGTACTGGCTGATATGTCGCCATAACCCACGGTAGTGGCCGTGGTGAGCGTCAACCAGAGCGCATCCCCTACACTCAGCCCCTCATAGTGCAGCATAAAACCAATGTGCAAAATGAAAATCCCCACCAATAAAAGACACGAATTCCTGATGGAGCGCAATAAATCATGCTGTGCACCGAGTCTTAGCCTGTCACGTTTTTTTATAAAATAACGTAGAATTAAATGCATAAAGGTGGGTTAATCTGGTGGCTCATTTTTTTGTCGCGCTAACCAGTTCCTCTTTGATTCTTTCACGGATTTTTTCTTTCATATCCGCCGCCAACTGGTAACGTCTAGCTAACATTTCATAATCTTCGGCTGACAGGCTAATGCTCAACCTGGGACGTATGGGCTTTTTTCGTGGCAAGCCGACAATATCACGAATATAGTCTGACGGGCTTAAATTCTGCTCAATGGCCTTAATGCGTACAGTCTTGAATTGCTCCTGCTCCAATTCAAATATCACCTGAACGGCACGAATATTTTTATCTGATTTCGTCCAGGCGCTGGGGATGTTTTTTTTTGCGGTCATATTACGCAAGCCAATATTCTTCTACTTTATTTAATGCCAGATAAGCAATCAGATAAACATCAGTGCGACCGCCATCAAACACTTCAATACGGACTGCATGACATCGATCATCCGTGACCAATAATTTATAATCAAATCCATCCCAGTCAGCATCGGTTAGTGTTTCACTGCGGCAGTCTTTTTTGCTGCGATAGGCTTCGTTGGTGCGCTCCTGAAAATACGAATCACCAACGAAACCGTGTAATTCATTCAATTCCACCTTGGTGCTGCGCTGAATGCGATGATCGGTATTGTCCGGCTCATCAAAAATGGCAACAAACTGATCATGGCCAAAAAGATCAAAGACCTTCTCGGGCAGAACGGATATGGCCAATTCCAGAGGTCGCTCCGGATTTACTGTGCTGACGGATAGCAATACACGTTGATCAGCCCCTTCCAGAATGGAAACCGTTTTGCAGTTTTCGACGGCACTGATGTCATAAAACACCTGTTCAGACACTTTTAATGTCTGCCCGGATATCAGCGTTTGCTCTGAAAACTCCATTTTCAGCATATCCCCTGGCTGTAAATCTTTTGGGGATTCTACAGTACGAGCGGGTGGTGACTTATCGCCACCACCCAATATCGATCTAAACAGCCCCATGGCTAACTCTGCCCTTTCTGTTTTTTCAACCGATCCAGAATCGACGAGCCTGAGCTGCCCGAGTCAACAATACCGGCATTTTTCAGTTTGGCTTGCAGGTCATCACCGCTTTCATCGGAATGCAGTTCCATTGCTGCTGCTGCCTGGTCTTCACGTTTTTGCTGACGTGCCTTGATGCGCTCAAGTGAGTCTGTTGCACTGTTCAACGATGAATTTGAGCCTGAGAATTTAGCCGAAGCCAGATCATTGGCTTTTTGTACTTTTGCCGTTGTTTTAACCACCGACACTTCGCGATCCATGGCTTGAATATTGCGCTCGCTTTGACGGATCATTTTTTTCAGGCTGACGACCTTGGTGTCGTAACCATCACGTATACCTTGCTGAATAGACAGTTCATGTTCAAACTCAGCAATTTTGGTCGCTATTTCCAATGCCAAATTTTCATCACCCTTGTCCATTGCCTGAATAGCATAGCCTTCATGCTCCTTGATTTTTTCACCAAGGTCTTTTACTTTTCGATCAACGCCCATTTTTTCAGCCATAATCGATGTCAGGCCGGTCTTGGCATCGTTCAGGGCTTTTTTGGAGTCTCGTATTTCCTGCTCCAGGATGCGAATTGATTGTGAATCAACAATAGCCTCACCTACTTCAGTGGCACCACCACGCACGGCAGTCAATAATTTATTAAATATACCCATGGCTTACGCAGCCTCCTTTAAATAATCCGATACTGCTTCAATGGCTTCCAACACATTGTCACTGAGCAGCTCTATTTCATGTAATAACTCGTCAATACTGGCTTTGGGTGACAGCGCACCAAACATAATGTACTGATCGCCAATTTTCGAAAATGCTGATAATGGGATCGAAACATTCATCATCAGCATGGCTTCCACCATGGCGGTACGTTTGTCGGGATCAACCTGCTCATCGCCAAATAAATAACTGATGCACAGTATCTGTCCTTCATCGACGGTCATGTAGATAGGGAATTCTTCCCGGTCTTCCAGTTTGATGCAGGCCACCTTATCGTCGGCATCAAACATTTCAACCGACAGGCTGACGCCATGGGATGTTTGATTATCCGTTAAACCCTTCATCAATTGCTCTAGTTTTTCAGTGCTCATACTTCCTCCGGTATCCAAGAGTGGGACATAATATGTCTCCGAGACATATTATGTCAATCATTTGTCGATAATATATATTCCCTGCTGTTTTTCCCAGTCAGCCTTGTGATACTGATAGGCTGCTTGATTGTTGATTCTATTAACTTTTATATTTTCCAGTCGATCAAAAAAGTGTTGATTGAACTCAAATGCCGCCAATAAAACACCTCGCGTAGACCAGCCATCGTTTACCTCCAGGTGATCTTTTTGTGCCAGCCGTGCTCTGGCGGACACACCGTTTTTAGTGGCAATGGTCCAGCCCCACTCACCAAAACTGGGCACATTATGATGATACTGCTCCACATGCATAAAGCCTGCATAGTGCACTGTTTTGCCAATAGATAAAAAGGTATTTTTAGCGTGATAAGGTGAGGTGGATTGCACCACCATAGCACCATCACCGGTCAATAGTGTTTTAAGTTTGGCGTAAAATCGTGCGGAATATAATTTGTTCAGGTCCGGGTGGCTGGGATCGGGTAAGTCCACGATGATGACATCATACAAACGTTGCTGCTGAATCAGTTCATCCACCTTTAGAAAAGCATCGCCAAAATGCGTCTGAACCCGTGGGTCACTGAAAGCATGCTGGTTTAAATCCAGCAAAGCCTGATTGATGACCTTTCCTTTCTCGATACGGGGAGTGGTAAAAAATTCAACAATAGCCGCATCAATATCGATCAGGTCAACCGATTGTGGTTGCCAACGCAACACATCACGTAGTGCCAGGCCATCTCCTCCCCCAATGATTAAAATATTGTCATGACGGGCGGAGGCATGCATGACCGGTGCGACTAACATCGCGTGGTAAATAATTTCGTCGTTACTGGCGAATTGTGAACGGCCATTAATGAACATTGAAACGATTTTTGGTTTGGCCGGGTCCATAACGCGTTCAGTAATGGTAACGTGCTGGTATTCGGTGTTATAACTGAAAATGACGCTATCTTTGTAGAGCAAGTCCTCCATGGCGTTATCCCAATCAATACCATTGATTGCAATCGTTGTAACAACTCCGGCCACCAGAAGATGCGCACTGATCACCCACACCCCAAAACGGATGCGCTTTCGATACATGCTGTAAAACAGTAAGCCCATCAGCAAATTAACGCTGGCGGTGATTACCGCAGCAGTAGTGGGAGGCAGACTCAGCATAAAGAAAACCCAAATTCCCGCGCCTATGCCTGCCCCAATGTAATCTGCACCATAGACCGAACCAGCATTATGCTCAACGCGCTCACCATAAAGCGTTTCCCGGATACTGGCGATTAACGGGATCTCCATACCAATGAAAAACCCTAAAATAAAACCAACCACATAAGGCATAACAGAAGCTATTTTATGCGCCCAAAGAATCATGCCGCCACGAGGAATTAAATCAGGAGGTAATAAAAACGTTTCCATCAGGATTTGCGGCAATATATTTGCCAGCGCGGTTGTCGTGGCCAATATCAAAACCGAACTGACGCCAATTAATGCCACACTGACTTCCAACCAGACAAAAGCACTAAAATAAGATTTAAAAATGCGCGCAGCAAAGGCACCCAGCCCCATTGCAACGATCATCACGCCAATCATGGCAAAAATGACCTGTTCAACCGCGCCTAAAATACGCCCGGCATAATGCGACAATAAATATTCATAAATAAGTCCACAGCCCGCCAAAATACCCATAATGGCGAACAGCACGAAGTCATGTTGACGCAATGACAATTTTGATAAAGGCTGACTCATTTTTAGTTCTGTTATTCCGTTTGTTTTGTTAATTACGTGCTGGGTTTTCAGTCTTCACAAAATACAGCCCCTCGCAGCAAGCTACGGAGACCCGAATAATTGATATCTCATTATTTTTATGATCCGTGAGGACGATTCGAAAAAATTAATTACATAAGTAAACATTTAACCTTTTCTTTTTTTCAAAAAAACACCAAATAATCTGTCGAAATACTTTACAATCCTCCCTGTTATTTATGCAGCTTGTTATTAACATATATTGCTACTTTTTGTTGCAGGGGAATTTTTTAAACTCAACCACTATGCACTGAAAGTGCATAGGTTGCGGCTGGACTGAAAGTCCTAAATCCAACTATTCAAGAATCATGTTTCCATCATTCTTATTCGAAGGATTTCGATGATGCTCCAGATATTCCTGAACCATTTCATCCGTAATATTCCCGGTCGACCAGCCTCCGTACCCTATCGCCCAGAAATGTCGCCCCCAATAACGTTTCTTTAACTGAGGAAATTCCTGCTGGAGAACCCAGGATGTACGCCCTTTCAGACGCTTCACTAAGTCACTGATCGATAACTTTGGTGGATACTCTACATCACATATCTGGATGATCAAGCTTCGGCAACGCCCTTGAACATCTCCCTTCAATACCGGATACCTGTACTTCGTCACCCACACCAAATGTGCGGTAAAACGCGTGAGCGCATGCCCACTTCGTCGCTGTTCATTCATACCAACAAGGCTAACACAGATGTGTAGCAGCTAAAGCCTTGCACTAAAGTGCATAGTTTTGACTAGCGAACTGGACCAATAAAGCCTCTTGCCTAGAGGCCGGCGCTGATAAATTTTTACTAAAACCTCACCCTTCCACGGAACTGAAAAAAGCACTGGAAGAATTTTCTGTAAAAAAAATGATTCTTTATCTGGATGATGAAAATTCACCGGTATGCAAAACTGATCCTGCCCTCACAGAATCAGCCATAGTGTTTTAACGCTGACAATGCGGACAATAATAACTCGCCCGTTGTGCTTGCTTGATTTGCTTGATGGTTGTTCCGCAAATATCACACCGTTCACCAGCGCGACCGTAGACCTGTAATTTTTGTTGAAAATACCCCGGCTTACCTTCACCGCCGACAAAGTCACGCAGGGTGGTACCACCAGCTTCAATGGCAGATGCCAGTACGGTCTTTAT
>Ga0256830_1002330_pt1 | contig 12595 bp, 15 predicted proteins | sample 128326metaG_FD_190537 | JGI IMG/M metagenome (GOLD analysis project Ga0256830, IMG submission 190537) | Hydrothermal vent microbial communities from Lau Basin, Pacific Ocean - 128-326 | ecosystem: Environmental > Aquatic > Marine > Hydrothermal vents | place: Pacific Ocean: Lau Basin | collected...
CTGACCCTCGGGCTGTCAAGGTCCAGATTGAACCTGCCGTTCTTCTTCACAATTCCAGTCCTGTAAAGCTCGGCAGCAGCATCTATGATGCCAGATCCGCAAATACCCCTCGGTGGAGCGTTGCCAATTGTCTTGTATTCAGGCTCAAGGGTTTCCGGATCGATTCTTATCTTCTCTATCGCCCCCGTTGCAGCCCTCATTCCGTGCTTTATGTGAGCCCCTTCTAAAGCCGGACCAGCTGCAGCGGAGCATGAGACCAGCTTTTCTTTATTTCCAAGCACTATTTCCCCATTTGTTCCTATGTCGATAACAAGGCACATCTCATCCTGATTGTAGGGTTCGGTTGCAATCAAAACAGCAACGTTGTCTGCTCCAACCCATCCGGCCTCAATTGGCAGAACATGAACGTAACTGCCCTTTGTTATGTTTAAACCAAGATCTCTCGCCTTAACATCATGGGAACAGTGCAGAGCAGGAACGTAGGGTGCTATGGCAATGTGCTGTGGATTTATCTTGAGAAAGATGTGGTGCATTCCTGTATTTCCAACAACAGTCATCTCGCTGACCTCATCAGTTGATATTCCAGCCTCCCTGCAGACGTTTTCAAGAATTTTGTTGAGTCCATCCACAATTTTTTCATTCAGCTTCTCAAGTCCATCCTCATACTGCATGGCGTAGGTAATTCTTGACATCACATCCTCGCCGTAGGTAACCTGAGGGTTCATCATGCTGTCAACTGCCAGAACCTTCCCCGTTCTCAGATCTGTGAGATAGCCAACAACGGTAGTTGTGCCGATGTCAACAGCCAGCCCATAGGACTCCTCAACCCTGTAGCCGGGCTGGATGTCTATTATCTCCCTGTCATTCCATATCGAAACCGTGACCTTCCAGTCTGCATCCCTCAAAACATCCGGCATCTTTTTGAGAACCTCGTAGTCTATTTCCACATTCTCTATCTTGTAATCTTCTTTGAGAGCTGCAAGAACCCTCTCAAAGTCACCCAGATCATCCTTCAGGTGAGGCTTTGGAAGCTCAAGGTAGTACTTCTTTACAGCAGGATTTATTGCAACCGATAGCTCGACACCCTCCTTCAGAATTATCTGCTCTCCGCCCCTGCTCTCCTCAGGCACGTAAACAACAACATCCCCGTAGAACTTTGTCACGCAGGCAAGCCTGTAGTTCCTTCCGGCCTTTCTCTTATCCAGAAGTCTCTTCTCATCATCCGTTACAGGTGAGAGGTTCTCCATTCCCTGCTCGATAATAACCTGACATTTCCCGCATGTCAGCTTTCCACCGCATATTGCCTCGATGTCAACTCCAACCTCTCTTGCAGCGTCAAGTATCGTTGTACCCTCTTCAAACTCTCCTCTCTTGCCTTCTGGCTGAAAAATAATTCTGTGCTTTGAGGTCATTGGGATCACCGGATTACTCTTCGCCCATGACCTCCTTCTTCAACCCCCTGACCATGTTTATTGCTTCCTTAACGGCATTTGTTGCATCAGGAGCCCACCCATCTGCCCCCCACTTCTCAGCAGACTCCTTTGAGACGGGAGCTCCACCAATCAGGATTTTTGCATTCGGGTTCTTCTCTCTGATCATCTCTATAACTTTCGGCATTCCAAGCATGGTTGTGGTCATCATTGCAGACAGAGCGACGATGTCAGCATTTGCGTTGAGCGACTCCTCGACGAACTTTTCAAGTGGAACGTCCTTGCCCAGGTCTATAACCTCAAATCCTGCAACCTCAAACATCATCTTGACAAGATTCTTGCCAATGTCGTGCACATCTCCCTCAACAACTCCTATAACCACCTGTCCAGAGACCTTTATGTCCTCCTTCTTGACGTGGGGCTTGAGAATGTCAAGTCCAGCGTAAAGTGCATCTGCACACATCAGCACCTCTGGAACAAAGTACTCTCCCTTGTCAAACAGCTCTCCAACCTCCTCCATTCCTGCAACAAGGCCGTTCATTATGGCATCAAGGGCATCCATGCCAACATCAAGAGCCTCCTGAGCTGCTTCTCTCACCATGTCCTCATCAAACTCAACAACACCATTTTTCAACCTCTCAAGAATGTCCTTTCTCTTCTCCTCATCCACCACATCCATCACCTCTATCTTTTTCCAAACTCCTCAACAGCCTTAACATACGCTATCATGTTCTCTTTTGGTACTGCAGGCCATATATCACATCCTGGCCATACAGAATCAACACCTCCATCAATCGCAGCCTTCACAGCGCTTCTTATGTCCTCAACACTCCCCTGAACAAGGGTTCCAAAGGGATCTATGTTTCCAAATATTATGGCTTCATCTCCAAGCTTCTCCCTCGTCTTTGCAACATCATTCTTCTGCTCAACGCTTATCGCTGTTGCACCGCTCTCCCACATCAGTTCAACTATTATGTTTGTATCCCCACATATGTGAAGAACGCTTGGCCTCTTTACCCCGGAGAAAACCTCTTTCAGATGGGGGAGAATCAGGTTTCTGAACATTCTCGGGCTGAGAACATCTGTTGGAGCTCCCATTTCCCTCACTGTGAGGTAATCAATCCCTGCATCAAAGTAGATGTTTCCGAGCTCCACAAGAAAATCGGCGAGAGATGACAGAAGAGCGTTTATCTCATCTGGCTTTTTGAATGACATCTTCAGCAGCTTTTCAAGGTCCATTATCTGGCCTGCAAGTGTGTAGGGGCCGAGGATGTATGTTGCAACGGGAACATCATCTCCAACCTTCTTCTGCATTATCTCAAGAGCCTTCAGCACAACAGGCACCCTTCCCTTTTCAGCTATCCCCTCAGGAACTGAGAGATCTCCTGGGTTTTCTATTGCCTTCTTCTTCACTGTTGGATAGACTATGTCCTCCTTTCTCTTGTGGGTGTAGAAGTTCATCTCAGCCCCAAGCACCTCAGCCTCGATGCCAAGGTCAAAGGGTGCAACGGCACACTCAAAGCCATAAAGCTCATAGCTCGTGCATGCAGCATTTGCCATCTTCTCTGCATCCAGATGTATCTCATAGAACGCGTAATCGTATTTTTTAAGCCCTTCAACGGTCACATTACCCATACCGCTAAAGCATGCAACCCTGTCTACCTTTTTCTTGGAAAAAATCTTTTTAACTCGCTCCTTCGAATTCATGATATCCACCCAATTAATCATAGTAAAAATACCATATTTAAATTTTATCCAGATAAGCTGTACATCATCCAAATATTGTAGGATTTTATTGAATTTTTGTTCGACAATATTCTGATAGCTGAGACCATTACTGTTATATACTGCTGCAAATTAATTTGACAAGAAATAAAAAAAAATTGATTAAATCTCGGTAGGGTTTTATATAAGTTGGGATATGAATGAGGTGGGAAACATGACGGTGAGGTTTGAGGAAAAAGACCTCAAAATACTGAAATGCATAGAACAGAACGGAAATTGCAATCTTGATGAAATTGCAGAAATAACAGGAATGTCCCGATCAACAGTCCATTACAGGCTTAAAAAGTACAGAAGGATGGGGCTGGTGAAGGGTATTTTTGCAGAACTCGATCCTCAGAAGCTGGGACTTGACATAACCACCATAACCTTTGTGAATGTGAGATATGACACGACTTCAGCAGAGGAAATAGGAGAAAAGCTTGCATCCATATCAGGAATTTTTGCCGTCTACTATGTACTTGGAGACTATGATTTTATTGTTGTGGCAAAAGCCAAGGACAGGGATGATCTGAAAAGGATCTTAAGGGAGATCCATTCAATTGAGGGTGTTATAAAAACCGGAACCCATTTTGTTGCCTCCATTGTTAAGGAGGAAAAGAGGCTTCTGGTGAATTACAATGAAGAGGATCTCAAAAAGTTATTCTGTGAGAAGTGAGATGGAGCCAAAAAAGAGGTTTTTCAGGGCAGTTAAGCAGTTAAATGTAGACAGACCACCTGTTCTGTCTGTAAACTCAACTGTAACTGCTGAAATTATGGAGATGCTTGGAATTTTTATGAGAGATGCCTATTCAGATCCAAAAAAGATGGCAGAGCTTGCTTCAACATCCTACACTGTTTTCGGTCTTGAGGCTGTTGGTGTGCCTTTCTGTCAGACAGTCGAGGCTGAGGTTTTTGGAATAGATGTTGACTGGGGAAAGAAGAAAACAACAATCCCCACAATTTCTTACAGGGGAGATGTGGCACCTGAAGGAATAGATGTCCCTGAAAATTTTCTGGAACGGGGAAGGGTTCCCACTGTGCTTGATGCCATCGAAATCCTTTCCGAAAGATTTGATGACATCCCGGTTTTCGGTCGTGTTATAGGCCCGTTCTCACTGGCTGCTCATATTGCAAATATGGAAAAGATCCTCAGAATGTCCATTAAAAAACCCAAGCTCGTTGTTGAGCTTACTGAGATGTGTATTGATGTTATCGCAGAATATGCCAATGCAATGCTTGAACATGGAGCAGATGCAGTTGTTATAGAGAACATGTTCGCATCTGCAGATGTTATTGGGGCCAAGGGATATGCCAGTTCTGCAAAACCATTTGATAAGGAGCTTGTAGGGAAAATTAAAGGTGAAACCATTCTTCACATATGCGGGGACTGCACAAGCATCATAGAGGATATGGTGGAAACCGGTGTATCGGGGCTGAGCATAGACTCCAAAACAGATGCCGGACATGCGGTTGAAATTTCAAGAAACAGATCCGCAATACTTGGAAATGTTGATACGGTCTACACCCTCCCCTTTGGAACTGAAAAAGATGTGAGAAATGAGGTGATAAGGGCAATTGAGGCAGGAGTGGATGTTGTTGCACCGGGATGCGCGATTTCTCCGCTGACACCAACAGAAAATGTGAAGGTTATGGTTGAGACTGTTAAGAGATACGTGCTTTTTGAGCGATAAAAATCATATACTGCCTTCTCCATCATATTCAGCATGAGTGAGGATAGACTTGTTTTCGTCTTGAGTAAGGGATTGAACTATCCGGACATAGCCAGAACAACGTTGATGCTGGCCTCTTTGAGTGCAAATCTCGGAGTAAAGACGACACTGTTCTGCTTTCAGGATGGTGTTGAGATAATGGTGAGGGGTGCACTGGACAGTGAGAAAACTGAGCCAGGGGTGCCCACAGTCAGGCAGAGGTTAAATGAGGCCATAGAGGCAGGTGTTGAGATTCTCGTATGTTCTCAGACCCTGGTCGTCAGGAATATAAAGGAAGAAGACCTTATTGAGCCTGTAAAGGCTGCAGGAGCAGCGACGCTTATATTTCTTGCCAGAGAGGCGAAGAACGTGATCTGTATCGGATAGTATCAAAAATAAAAAAATCAGACAGTCCTTCTTGTTTCAAGTTTTACCTCTACATTTACGGGATTTTTAAGTGTGTTTCCAACGGGAGATGTTTTTACAACATCCTCATGGAGTTTCTCAAGTTCTTCTCTGCTAACCGGCCCCTTGGTTTTCAGGAAAACCCTTGCCCTGACATTTGTGAATCCCGGTGAAACTTTTTCAGGAGACTCGAGTCCGAGAAACCCCGGAAGATCTATGTCCCCTTCCACCTCAACCTCAACCTTATCGAGCTCTATCCCTCTCACAGCGGCGTTCATGGCATATCCCACAATGAGACACGCTCCAAAGGCACCGAGAACAAATTCAACCATATTTGGAGCTGTATTTGTTCCGCCAAGATCTGAAGGCTCATCCATTCTAACCGTGAATTCTCTTATCTTTACTTCCTCTTTGAAACCACCCTTCCACTGGGCTCTTGCTCTCCAGAGTGTCTTTCCCAGCTCGGGATTCTCCTTTACAACCCTTACCACATTTTTCAGATACTCAACATCAAGGCCGTTTATCCTCTCCATACTATCCCTCATTTTGCACCAAGAAAAGAATTTACCCGAAAATTTACGGTTTAATTTTTCTTGTTGTGCCTACGAATGCTTTTATGTTCTCAAGAGGAACTGTTGGGGGTATATCGCATCCAGGACATAGTACATATCCTCCTCCCTCACCTGCATCCTCTATGCACCTTGCTGACACCTCCTCCACGTATTCGGGAGTCCCTTCGTTCATCACAGAGACTGGATCCACATTTCCTGCAATGCATATCACACCCTGCAGTTCCCTCTTCGCATTTGCAAGATTTACCTTGTGATCAAGACTGAAACATCCGGCACGGGTCTCGGCAATTTCATGGAGTTTATCGCTTGTGTCACCGCAGATATGCAGGAATGTCTCAACCCCCCTCTTTTTCATTGAATTAATCAGATCCTTTAAGGCTGGAAGGGCAAATGCAAGAAAGTGCCTTCTTGAAATCAGATCTCCACTTGCTGTAGGGTCTGCAATGCTTATTGCATCCATTCCGATATCCTTCACTATGGGCTCATAAAAAGCCATTATCAGCTCCTTCGCAAAATCTACAACTTTTTCCGCAAACTCCCTGTTTTTGTAAACATCTCTCATCAGCTGCTCCACACCTCTGAGATTTCCTGCTTTGGTGAACGGTCCCCATGATGTCGTTCCAACCAGATATCTGTCTCCGATCTCGTTGTGAACAATTTCCGATGCTTTCCAGATTGTCTGCAGAGCCTCATCCTCGTATATTTTCTCTATTTCCAGAGAGTCAAGGTCTTCGGGGGTATTTATTATGGGTCCTTCAAGATCGGGAGCGCCTATGTGTCTCACCTTGATCTTTCCACCAATGGCGGCAGCCAGAAAGTTGTTATACCCTGAGCCGGGATAAACCATGTCAGACTGAAGGATGTCAGCTGTTTTTATTATCAGTTCAGCATACTCCTCCGGTTTTCCTATGTAGTACATGAAACTATTACCTGAGTTCTTTATAGTCCACATTCCTCCCCCGAATATGACGGCAGGAATCCTCTCTGGAGTTCCAAGATTGAATGCGTCAAGAAGTATTTCCTTTGGTCTCAAATAACATCACCTCAAAAAAATAAAGATGATTCTGGAAAATTAGCCTCTGAACTCAGGAGGTTTGAGATACTCCCAATCCTCTCCCTTCCTATATTTCTGTGCGACCTCAAGTGTTTTTGCTGCGTATTCAAACGCATAGGGAATTCCCGGATTGTTTGGATAAAAACCAGCTCCAATGAATCCAACCGCAACAGCTTCAAGAATCTCCTCGTCTGTGGCTCCTGCCTCGATTGCAGCAACGACATGAACTATGCATCTCGGTGATGCAGTTGCAACACCTATGGCAGTGAACATCAGCTCTTTTATCTTTCTCTCCAAGGCACCATCTCCCCAGATTTCATCGTAGAAATCCGCGAACTTCTTTGCAGCTTCCGGCCATACCTCACAAATGGGCTTCAGAAACCTCGGCATCAGTTTCATCTTCTCCCTAACATACTCCTCGCACTCATTTCCCATACTACCATCCTCCATTTTAATTTGTAATCTTTAATCAACATATTTAAGCTTTTCTCCTAAAGTCCCATGATAAAATCATATTTTATCCGCTAATTTACGAAAATTGTTGGATGTTGTCCAAAAACATGTGAAAGATCTTTTTAAAAATATAAATTCTTAATATAATCTGTACAGTGAGTTATAAACTGAATTAAAGGTGATGTGTGCAGTTCTGCCTTCTCGAAGGCATGACGAATGCTGTAGTTGCAGAAGAAACTGAAGCATGCAGTTATCGATCAAATTCCTGAAGGAGTGCAGATCGGGAAGAAAAACTGAGCTTTAATTGATTTCTGTTGCCAAGGATTTGCTCATTTTCAGATCGATCCCGTAAAAAACACCACAAGATGACTCTGTAAAAGTCCATTTATTTCAACTTTTTCAGGACGAACCTGATTTGCTCCTCCTCCTTCCTGCACTCAATCACCTCAATTCCTGCCCTTTCAGCCCACATGGGAATGTCAACTAATGTTCCGGGATCGGTTGTCAGAACCTCGAGCTCTGTCCCGGCTTCGATTTTCCTGATTTGTTCTATGAGTCTGAGCAACGGTTCCGGACATGTGAGCCCCCTGAGATCAATAACTGTCATGGTCAGTGTTCAACAGAGATTTCAATAAAATTGTTTTGGTGAGCTGTCTCTGTCCGGGACATGTCTGTGAAGTTGTTATTCCTCATCCAGAACTTCAAATCTGAAAAATTTTCTGACGTTCAGCCCCAGCTCTATCTCACATGCTTTCAGGATCATATACGGAACAATGCACGTGGAGTGCTTTATGTCTGCAAGCATGTAAACTTTGTTTTCAGGTATTTTAGCAAGGATATCCTTCATATCCAGTATATCCAGCTTTTCACCGTATCTCTGAACATCGGGACATTCTGAGACCACATTAACCTGAACCTTTCGCCTGTCTATCTTTTTTGCTGTTATTTCGGTTCTGTAACCACATGGCTGATCAGTAACAATGATTTTCATGGGCATTCAGTTCCGGGGAAAGTATATAATTTTTTAACGCAGATTCTCCTTACAGTGAAAACCAGAGGTGAGTGACTGTGAAGGAAAGATGGACTGAATTCAGTGATTCAATTGAGAAGAGCAGAGAGTACCATAAAAGGTATCAGATTGCAGTAAACAGTCCGGTTAGAAGAAAAATTCTCAAAATGATCAGAGATGGGAAACCCCTGAATCAGATAAAGGATGAGACAGGGCTTGATGACAGAAATCTGGAATATCACCTCCAGATACTGGAATGGGGGTTCTGCATAGAAAGGAACGGGAATGAGATAAGCATAACAAAGGAGGGGGAGGTAGTTGACCACATCCAATGAGTTTGTTGTAGCATCTGCCCAGCAGAGAATTGTTGGGGATGTTGAGACAAACAGATCAAAGGCCCTGAGCCTGATTAAAAGAGCGATTCAGGTGGATGCAAAGATCGTTGTCCTTCCTGAAGCCTGCAACACCGGATTGATTCCGGAAAATTATGAAACTGTTGGAAGGGCTGAGGATGAACTTGATTTGATTCTGAAGCTGTCGGAGAGAAAGGATATTCTGATTGTTGCCGGGGTTGTCGAGAGAGAGGTCAGCAAACTTTACAATACTGTCTGCATTGTTTACAGAGGAGAGATTCTGGGCAGATACAGGAAGATTCTTCCCTTCCCGCTAACAGATGAGCGGAAGTATTTTACACCGGGGAAAGAAATTAAAGTTTTTGAAACACCTTTTGGAAAGATTGGGGTCATGATCTGCTACGAAATAAGATTTCCCGAGATTTCAAGAACTTTAATGAAGATGGGGGCAGAAATTATTGCTGTTCCGGCTGAATTCCCGTCTGAAAGAATTGAACACTGGAAAACGCTCATAAAGGCAAGAGCGATTGAAAATCAGCTCTATGTTATTGCAACAAACTGTGTTGATGAGGAGGGTATTTACAGCGGGCACTCTGCGATAGTTGATCCCCATGGGAACATCCTGAACGAGGCAGGAGAGTATCAGGAGATAATTTTTTCAAAGATAGACCTTGATGAAGTCTCAAAATGCAGAAGGAACTATCCGTTTCTCGATGATCTTCAGCTTTTAAATTGGATTTGAATGCATCGTACCAATTCCCTGATGGGGAAGGTGTCACAGAATTCCCTTTATTTTTCCGGAAGAGATAGGCTGGCAGCACTCCCATATGAAATCAAAAATGTCAGAGAACGTTCTCGTGAAATTGTTGTTTTTTGAGTAAAGGGCAATGCAGAAGTCTTCAATATCTGAATCGGTCAGAATAACAATTTCATCGTAATCCTTTATGACGAAACGGGTGTATAGCGGAAAGGATATTCTTTTAATTTCGGCTATTTCGGCAAGCGGCTCCACTGCCTGGAGATCAGAGGCTGAAGTGAGAATCTTTAAACTGACACCTCTCGTGTATGCTCTTTCGTAGTAAATTTTATGCCACTGATAGATCCTCTTTATGCTTTCCTCTGAGATGAAGAGTCTGATTGTGTATTCTGCCCTTTCAATGACCTCAGAGAGAAGATTCATCGTGGATTTCACACCTCTCAGAACGTCAAATTCAAGGTCGTTACGGTTGCTCACATAGCTTTCATAATACCTGATTATTGCCTCCCGTGTATGAAGAAGTCTCGTCAGTTCCCTTTCTTTCTCGTTAATGAGCATTGAGGTAACTATGTCAAGAGGGTAGGCTTTGAAGACCATGGGGCTGCTGGATATTTTGTAAATGACCTTTTTCTCCTCCAGTCTTTTCAGTATTTTGTAAATGAGCGGAGCCGGATCTTTTGTTATCTTGGAGAGTTCCATTCCTGTTTTAGGTCCACTTTTGAGAAGTTTCACGTAAATTTCAGCTTCCTTTTGAGTGAGTCCGAGCTCTTCTAAATATCCAAGGACTTCCTCCATTGAATGTTATGTTAACGAAAAATTATTAATTTTTTGTGCTCCAGAGAAGGTAACTGTACATCCATTTCTCCCAAAAATTTCCGTTCACGGCATGGTAGACGCGATGGATCTGGATTTATTTTAACCCGGATTATACAACAAATTATAAGTATTAATTTTGAAAGATTCTGAAGTGGTGTGAGGATGGAAGCTCTGATTTTTCCGGTTCTTTTTGCCATGGAAACGGTATGGTTGTGGAAATCGGGGTGATTTGATGCCGGAAATTAGGGAGAAATTCGTGAATGCACTTGTAGAGCTAAACGAGATTGAAGTTCTTCAGCTGACCGAAAGCAGAATTGAGAGTGGTGAGGACCCCCTCGTCATACTGGACGATGTCAGGAAGGCAACAGCAATCATCGGCAGGAGGTTTGAGGAGGGAAGGTACTTTGTATCCGATTTGATGATGGCTGGGGAAATTCTCAAACAGATTATGGACACTGTTAGACCAAAGCTGGAAGGAAGAAAGGGAGATGGAAAGGGGAAGGTTGTCATTGGGACTGTGAAGGGAGACATCCACGACATCGGCAAGGACATAGTTGTTGCACTGCTGGAAGCAGAGGGCTTTGATGTTGTGGATATAGGAGTTGATGCTCCCGCAGAGAGGTTCATTGAAGCCATAAAGGAGCACAGGCCAGATGTGGTTGCCCTTTCAGGACTTTTGACAGAAGCAATAGAGTCGATGAAGGTGACTGTCGAGGTGATCAGGCAGTCTGGACTGGATGTGAAGATAATTGTCGGTGGTGGGAGGGTTGATGAGGAGGCTTACGAGTACACTGGTGCAGACGAGTGGGCCGATGATGCTGCCATAGGAGTTAAAAAGATAAAGGCCATGGTGGGAGTGGATTGAAGGGATTAAAAGTTATCATAGCTGACAGATGAAATTCCGCTGTATTTCAGGCTGTTATGGTTAAAGGCAGATCAGGTTCGCCATGAACTGATACCCGTTACCGATACATGGGGAACCTGCAACAGTAACGGAGGTGAGGCTTTTGTTTAAATTCGGCAATCAGAGGGTTGTTGAGATTGCTGGCGTGAAAATTGGTGGGGAGCCTGGCGAAAATCCCACCGTGCTTGTAGGTAGCATCTTCTACCACAGACACGGAATTGTGGAGGATGAGAAAAAGGGAATTTTTGACAGGGAGGCTGCTGAGGAGCTGATCAAGAACATGGAGGAGATGAGCGATACAACAGGTAATCCCGGGCTTGTTGATGTTGTCATTATGAGTGAGGAGGCTTTGACAGGGTACGTTGACTTTGTGGCTGGCGCAACAGATAAGCCATTCCTGATCGACTCCGCCCTTCCGGAAATAAAGATATCTGCAGTAAAATTTGCTGAAGAGGCGGGTCTGGAAAATAGGATCATTTATAACTCCATCTCTCCTGAATCTGCAGGTGAGGAGTTCGAAGTCCTTAAAAATTCGGAGATCAGCTCTGCTGTTGTTCTTGCCTACACACCGAAAATCACAAGCGCCGCTGCGAGAGTTGAGTCCCTCGAAAAGCTCCTGCCCCTTATCGAGGACGCAGGACTGAATCAAATTTTGGTGGACACGTTCGTGATGGATGTCCCCAGCCTTCCCGCGGCTGCAAGAGCTGGAATTGAGGTGAAGAGGAGATTCGGCTATCCCGCAGGTTCAGGAGCCCACAACGCCATAGCAAGCTGGAGGGGTTTTGAGAATCTGCTCGGAAAGGAGGCTGAGGAGTATGCTGTCCTTGCAGCCGACCTCATGCAGATAATCGCCGGCTCCGACTTCCTTCTCTACGGTCCCATAGAGGATGCGAGAAAGATATTTCCTGCGGTGTATGTTGTTGACACCGCTTACAGGTACTTCCTGAGAACGGGGGATGGTATTGAAATCTGATGGCAGGGTCAGCATAGTTTTCCAGCCGGCAGGGAAAAAAATAGAAACAGAAGGTGGCAGCCTGCTTGAACTTGCCAGAGAGGCTGGCATTGAATTGAGATCAGACTGTGGCGGTAAGGGCACATGTGGAAAATGCAGGGTGCTGCTTGTCAGGGCGAGATGCAGCGTCTCAGAGCTAACGGCCACGGAAAGAAAAATCCTGAGTCAGAAAGAATTGGAGGAAGGGTACAGGCTTGCCTGTCAGCTGAAAGTTGACTCAGGGAGTCTGACAGTGTTCGTGCCGGAAGAAAGCAGAATGGAGGTCAGAAAGATTGACGAAAGCTGTGAAGGATACGTCAGAGAAGGGAAGGTTCTGTTATCACCGGCTATCAGAAAAATACACCTGAAGCTGAGCCC
>Ga0256830_1002331_pt1 | contig 12594 bp, 21 predicted proteins | sample 128326metaG_FD_190537 | JGI IMG/M metagenome (GOLD analysis project Ga0256830, IMG submission 190537) | Hydrothermal vent microbial communities from Lau Basin, Pacific Ocean - 128-326 | ecosystem: Environmental > Aquatic > Marine > Hydrothermal vents | place: Pacific Ocean: Lau Basin | collected...
CCTCATCTCAGTACTCCACTCCCTTCCAGGTGTAGTAGCACACCAGCCCCAGGTACGCTAAGAGGAGCGTGCTGCTCACCACCAGCAGCAGGCTTCCCGTGGATGCGTTTCCCGTGCTTATCAGCAGGGCGCCGAGAACCGCACCCGTGAGTACGAAGAGCTGCATGGCTCGCCTGGAGGCTCTCTCAGACACCCTGAGCACGAGCTCGTCCTCCACCACCTCGGTGACCCTGCCTCTGAGGGCTGTTACCGCAATCCACCCGAGGAGGAAGCCCAGCACCACAAGCAGGGGCATCCGCGAAGCAACCCCGTACCCGAGCACCCCTCCGGTTGCGAGGGTCACGGCACCTCCCAGTATCAGGTACATCCTCCTGCTCATCTCCTCTCACCTCGTGTTAACTTTTTCTAACACGATGTTATACAAACATAACATCCGAACCATTTTCTGAAGCTCAAACTTTATTAACCATCCCCGCCCAATATTTAAGCATGAAAAGGGTGGGCGAGGTGATGACCCCCTACGTCAGGACGGTACCTCCCGAGACTACCCTGCGGGATGCAGCCAAGGAGATGCGCAAGTTCGGCATAGGCTCGCTGGTGGTGGTGGATAAGGGCAGGGCTGTGGGCATAATCACTGAGCGGGACTTGGTGTACAGGATAGTAGCCGAGGGCGTGGAGCCCGGGCGGAAGGTTGAGGAGTTCATGAGCCGCGACCTCAAGTTCATCTCCAGGGACGCCACCCTCAGGGAGGCGGCGAGGAAGATGGCAGCCCACGGCATAAAGCGCCTTCTGGTTGGAAGCAGGGAGAGCCTTGAGGGCATAATAACCGTCACCGACCTTGCCAGGGCAGACCCCCTGGGCGAGGACCCCAGGAGCTACACCTTCACTTAGCGTGCACGCTTGTGGAGCAGCGCCCTGGAAGGGAGGCACGCCTACTCATTCTCAGCTCAAAAAATTATTTATACCACGCTATTAGAATCACCACTAAGGTGGTGGGCATGGACACCGAGGTTATGGTCAGGGAAGCAATGACGAGGTCCGTTGTAACCATTGAGCCCGACGCCACGGTTCAGAGGGCGGCGAAGCTTATGGCAGACAACAACATAGGGTGCGTTGTGGTGGTGGATAAGGGCAAGCCCGTGGGCATAATCACGGAGCGGGACCTGGCGTACTTCATAGCTGAGACTGACCTGAAGCCGTCCCTGGTGAAGGTCAGGGACATAATGAGCGCCGACCTCAAGACAATCTCACCCGACAGCACCGTAACCGAGGCGAGCAAGCTGATGGTGAAGTACAACATAAGGCGCCTTCCCGTAATAGACGGCGGCAGGCTCGTGGGGATAATCACCAACAAGGACATCCTCGCCATAGCCCCCGGGCAGATAGAGGTGCTCCGTGAGATGGTTGCGATGAAGGGGGAGGGCGGGATATCCGTGCACGAGCCGGAGCCCGAGAAGGGAACCTGCGAGAACTGCGGGGACATGGGGGTCAACCTGTACGAGGTGAACGGCAACTTCGTGTGCGAAGCCTGCAGGGATGAGATGCTTGAGGGTGAGGAGGAGTAGCCCGTGAAGACAGGAGACGTGATGAGCACGCCCCCGCTTAGCCTTGATGAGAACGACCCCGCAACAAAGGCGAGGGCGATGTTCCGTGAGTTTCCCTACAGGAGCTTCCCGGTGGTGAGCGACTCAAAGCTCGTGGGCATAGTCACCCGCACCGACGTGCTCCGCATAACCTCCTCCCGCTCCAACCTGCGTGTATCTGGGGTGATGAGCACCTCGGTCATAACCACCCATCCCGGAGAGGAGGTTGAGGAGGCTGGGGAGAAGATGGTCAGGGCGGGTGTGGAGCACCTTCCTGTGGTGGCATCTCCAGAGGACTCAACCCTGGTGGGCATGCTCAGCGCCAGAGACGTCATGCGGGTCATGGTGGAGCAGGGCAGAAAGCCCCTGAAGTCCACGGTAGCCCAGGTGATGCGCCCACCCGAGTACTGCACCCACCAGGACACCGTGAGCAGGGTGTGGGGGAGGCTTCAGGAGAGCGAGCTTCCCGGGATGCCCGTGCTCAAGAACGGGCGCGTGGTGGGGGTTATAACCAGGAGCGACATAATCTCCAGGGGGAGGGCGAGGCTGAGCCTTGAAGACGAGAAGGGCAGAAAGAGGAGCCCGAGGGTTGAGAGGCTCATGACCACCCCGGCGGTGGTGGTTGATGCTCGGGAGGGTGTGCTTGAGGCAGCCAAGCTCATGCTTGAGCGGGACGTGTCCATGCTGCCCGTGGTTTCGGGTGGGGAGCTCAGGGGGGTGGCTGACAGGCTGAGCATCCTCTCAGCCTGGTTTTAGTCCTCCTCAAACTCCTCAAAGGGTATCTCCCGCTCCTCACCCCTCGCCCTGAGTATCTCCCTTGCAAGAAGCCAGTAGATGAGCGCCAGCGCCTTCCTTCCCTTGTTGTTGGTGGGTATTACTATGTCAACCCCCGAGGCGCTGTTGTCGGTGTCGCACAGCGCAACCACGGGTATGCCTATCTCACCTGCCTCGCTGAGCGCCTGCTCGTCCCCTCTGGGGTCGGTTACCACCACGACCTCGGGCTCAATGAACCCCGGCTGGTTGGGGTTGGTGAGTATTCCGGGTATGAACCTTCCCACTATCGCCTTAGCGCCGATGAGCCTTGCCAGCTTCTCCGCGGGCGCCTGGCCGTACTGCCTCCTGGAGACCACCAGAATCTTATCCGGCTGAAACCTCGCCAAGAACTTCGCCGCCACCGCTATGCGCTCGTCCGTCTTCTTCACGTCCAGCACGTACAGCCCGTCGGGGCGCACCCTGTAGATGTAGGGCATCATGTCCGCGTTCTTCTGCTGCGTGCCGATATGCACACCCGCAGCCAGGTAGTTGTCCAGGGAAGTGAGCTTCGTCTCCATCCACATCACCTCAGAACTCCGGGAGCTTGGCGAGCCTGGCTCTGCCAGAGAGCTCCTCATCTATCCTTATAAGCTCGTTGAGCTTGGCTATCCTCTCCCCTCCCACCGTGCCCGTCTTTATTATCGGTATTCCGAAGGCAACCGCAAGGTGGGCGATGGTGGTATCCGTGGTCTCGCCGGAGCGGTGGGAGATAACGGGCGTGAGCTTCTCGTTGTCCGCCAGCCTGACGGCTCTGAAGGTGTCGGTGAGGGTGCCGCACTGGTTGGGCTTTATGAGCACGGCGTTGCTTGAGCCCCTCTCAATACCCCTGGCGAGCCTCCCGGTGTTGGTCACGTACAGGTCGTCTCCGCATATCAGCGCCTTCGCCTGGGAGGTCAGCTCCGCAAAGGCGTCAAAGTCCTCCTCGTGCAGCGGGTCCTCAACGTAGTAGAGGGTGTAGGTGTCTATCAGCTCAAGCACGTGCTCAATCTGCTCCTCGGTGCTCCTCTTCACACCCTCCCTCCTGTAGATGTAGCACCCGTCCTTCTCGCTCCACAGCTGGCTGGCAGCCATGTCCATGCCCATCCTGAGCTTCACTCCGGTCTCTGCCTCCACGGCGTCGCACACCCTGGAGAGAAGCTCAAGGGCCTTTGCGTCGTCTATAGCTGGAGCCCAGGCGCCCTCGTCGCCCCTGCCCACGGCGCCGCACACCCTCGCCAGCTCCCGCCCCAGCTTCCTGTGCACCTCGGCATTGGTGCACACCGCCTCGGCGATGGTGCGGGCTCCCACGGGTATGACCAGGAACTCCTGCACGTCCGTGGCGCCCTCGGCGTGGGCGCCCCCGCCTATGACGTTCCCCAAGGGGTAGGGGAGCTCGCAGGCGAGGTTGCCCCCGAGGAACTGGAAGAGGGGCATGCCGCAGGCGCCGGAGGCAGCCTTGGCGTTGGCGAGGGACACAGCCACGGCGGTGTTGCCCCCGATGTTGGAGAAGTTATCCGTACCGTCCACCTCCCTGAGGATGCGGTCCACCTCCTCCTGGTTTGCGGCATCCATGCCCCTTAGCTCCGGGGCGATGCTCTCCTCCACCTCAAGAATCGCCTTGTCCACCCCGCCCTCTGGGAAAGCCACTGCCTCGTACTTCCCGGTGCTCGCACCGCTGGGGGCGGCGCACCTGCCGGCGGAGCAGTCGGTGAGTATCTCCACCTCAATGGTCCAGTTACCCCTGGAGTCTATGATCTTCCTGGCTCTCACTTCCTCAATTATAGCCGGCATCATTCCTCCTCACCCAGCAGCTTCTTCTCTGGCATCCTCCTGTACACGGTAATGGGTATAACTCCCCTATTGAGCTCCTCTATGGCTATGGATATGGGCTCGTGCATGTCCTTAGAGAGCTTTATAAGCGGAGGGGCGCCCATGGACAGCTGGAGCGCCCTCGCCCCTATTATCCGTGCCTTCTCGTACTTCGTCAGCTTCACACCTCTTTCCTCCTTTCTGGAGAAGGTTATGGGGCCGCTGAGATTTGAACTCAGGTCACCAGCACCCCAAGCTGGGAGGATGGACCAGGCTACCCTACGGCCCCTTGACATGCATGCTCTCCATAAACTCTCCCTGGCTCAGGAGCATCCTTCTGCAGCAGTAGCGCTCAACGCCTAAGGAGTCAAGCACGTCCTTCGGGTTCTCCTTCTGCGCCACCCTGCGCCTGAACTCCTCGTACTTGTCCGCCACCACCGCACCGCAGCTGAAGCACCTGACGGGTATCAGCATGGCATCACCTGTAGGACTTCTGGAACCTGGCTCTGGCGCCGCGTCCGCCGTACTTCTTCGGCTCCGCCCTTCTGGCGTCGCCCTTAATGATGCTCCTGTCGTAGCTCATGAACTTCGCCCTGAGCTCGGCATCTCCCGTGTACTCAACCAGCGCCCTGCCTATGGCGGTGCGCACCGCCTCGGCCTGACCCATGAAGCCTCCTCCTCTCACCGTAACGTCAATATCAACCTTATCCCTGATGTCTCCGGCTAAGTAGAGCACCTCCATTATCTTCATCCTCGCCATCTCTGGCTCAAGGATTTCAACGGGCACCTTGTTTATCCTCACCCTGCCCTTGCCAGCTCTAACCGTGGCTCTCGCAATGGCGGTTTTCCTCTTGCCGGAAGCGTTGACTACCTTCACCACAACCACCTCAGAACTTCGCACCCAGGTGCCTGCTCAGCTCCTCAAGGGTAACGTACCTCGGCACCTTCAGCTTGGTGTAGCTCGCCTCGCTGAAGCTCACCTTCTCCGCGCTGGTGTACTCCTCGGGGGTACCGATGTACACCCTGAGCCTCTTGAAGGCGCTCCTTCCCCTGCCCTGCTTGTAGGGCAGCATCCCGCGGACCGCCCGCTTGAGTATCATCTCGGGCCTCCTGGGGTAGTGGGGCCCGTGCCTGCGGGGGTTGACTATGCTCTTCCTCTCCCTTCTCTCCCTGTACTTCGCCAGCACGCTCTCCCTGCTCCCGGATATCACCGCCTTCTCGGCGTTCACCACAACAACCTCCTCCCCCTCAAGCAGCATCTTCGCCACCCTGCTGGCAAGCCTTCCGAGTATCATGCCGGAAGCGTCAACAACCTTCATGCCCTTCACTCCATGAGCTTTACTCCCTTCGGGTTCTCCTTCATGAGCTCCTCAAGGCTCAGGCACCTGCCGCCGGCGGAGGTTATCTTCCTCACGGCGCTCTCCGAGAAGGCGAGGGCACCCACGGTAACCGCATGGGAGATGCGACCTGCACCGAGCACCTTCCCCGGCACAGCAACGGTGTCACCCTCTCTGGTGTGCCTGGCGATTCTGCTCAGGTTCACCTCCGCCCTTCTGCTCCTGGGCTTCGCCAGCCTCTCACCCAGCTCCCTCCACACGGCACGTGAGGTAGTGTGGGTGAGCCTTGCGAGCTCGGTTATCAGCCTCTGGAGGTTCGGGTTGGTGCTCCTGCTCTTCCTCATCACTCTGCCTCCTCACTGGATGAAGTGCGGGGGAAGGGATTTGAACCCTCGCACCCACTTAGGGACAGGACCCTCAATCCTGCGCCTTTGACCACTCGGCCACCCCCGCATCTCGGTATTTCTACAGTAATGCTATCATCCTCTCAGCTTTTTTGGAGATGCACCTGCACGCCTGCCTCAGCACCTCCAGCGGGGGAAGGGCGCCGGTGCTCTCTATGGTGAATATGAACTTCTCGTCCGAGGCTCTGAGCTGCACGGCGTTCTCCTCGCACTCCTGAACGCATGCCCTGCACAGGATGCACGCCTCCTGGTTCACCGCCACCGCCCTGCCATCCTCAAGCTTCATTATACCCTTGGGGCACGCCTCCACGCAGTCCCCGCAGCCTGTGCAGCTCTCCAGCACCTCTATCTCGGGGTAGTACTTGTACCCCGCCACCGCAGCCTGCCACTTCGCATGCTCCCTGCCCCTGCCCAGCACCGCCTCAGCCTCAAGCTTCAGCCTCTGCCCCTCTCTGAGCCTCACTATGGGAATCCCCGGCAGGGGCGTAAGCTCCGGGTCAGGGGAGCGCAGGTCGTGGGAGTACACCATGCCCTCACCCTCCGCCTCCAGGCTCAGGGTCAGGGTGCAGCTCGGGCACCCCTCGCCACCGCAGGAGCACTCCTCCCTGAGGTTCAGCCTGCTCAGGTCGGTGCGTATGGGCACCAGCCCGAGGCGGTGGGCGAGAATCTCATCGTAGAGGGGTGAGGTGTTCTCGTATATTATCACATCCTCTATGGCGAGGGTCGGCACCTCCGCTATCATCGCCCTGCGCAGGGCGTTGGCATACGCTGGACTAGCGCCGCTCAGCAGCACCTTCGCGTGCCTCTCATCAGCGCTGAGCACCTTCAGCTCCAACTCACACTCTCCTCCCGCGTCTTCCTCCTTTCCTCTTGGTGCCGTCGTGGGGTATCGGTGTAACGTCCTCAATCCTGCCTATCTTGAGCCCTGCCCTCGCCAGCGCCCGTATCGCCGGCTGCGCCCCAGGTCCGGGGGTCTTGGGACCGCTCCCTCCGGGTGCCCTCACCTTGATGTGCACCCCCACGATTCCCTTCTCCATCGCCTCCTCGGCGGCACGCATCGCCGCCTGCATGGCGGCGTAGGGCGAGGACTCGTCCCTGTGGGCTCTCACTATTCTGCCGCCCGACCACCTGCTGATGGTCTCGGCACCCGTGAGGTCGGTTATGTGGATTATGGTGTTGTTGAAGGAGGAGTATATGTGGGCGATGCCCCAGTGCTCCTTCTTCTTCGCGCTCATGCCGCCACCTCCTCACCGGCAGATGCGGGCTTGAGGGCAGCAACCGGCGAGCCCTCGGTGAAGGTGATGGTGTCCTCCTCATCCCTGAGCACCAAGTAGCTCGGAGCCGTTACCTTCCTTCCCCCCACGCTGATGTGCCCGTGCACGATGAACTGCCTCGCCTGCTTGATGGTGTGCGCCAGCCCCTTCCTGTAAACCAGGGTCTGAAGCCTGCGCTCCAGCACGTCCCTTACGGTCAGCGACAGGATATCGTCAAGCACGGTGTTCTCATCCGCCAGGCTGAGCTTCCTCAGCCTCTCCAGCAGCATCCTCTTCTGCCTCTCAGCCATCTCATCCTGCCTGCCCAGCAGCTCCCTGACCTGCCTGCGTATGTTCCTGAGGATAGCCGTGGCTCTCCACAGCTCACGCTTGTTCTTAAGCCCGTACTCCCTGAGGAGCTTCCTCTCCTCCTCAATCCTGTCCTTCTGCCAGGGATGGGGCGGTGTTGAGTACTTCTTCCTGATTCTCCTGGGGTCTCCCATGCGGGCTCACCTACTTCTTCCTCTTGGACACACCCACGGTTACGCCTCTCCTGAATCCCGTGCGGGTGCGCTGTCCTCTGACAGGCAGTCCGAGCTCGTGCCTTATCCCGCGGTAGCTGCGTATCTTCTTCAGGCGGTTCAGGGTCTCCCTCAGAGCCATCTCAAGCTCCGCACCGGTAAGGTGCAGGTCCCTGCCTGTCTCGTAATCCTTCCTCATGTTGAACAGCCAGCTCGGCACCTTCTTGTTGTGGAAATCCTCAATAAGCGCGTTCAGCCTCTCTATCTCCTTCTCCGTCAGGTATCCAATCCTCTTCTCCGGGTTAACCCTCGCCAGCCTGCACAGCACCTCTCCCGTTCTCATCCCGATACCCTTTATCAGCGCCAGGCCCACGGGCACCTTCTTGTTCCCGTCTATGTCCATGCCACCTATTCTCACCAGGTACTTGAACTCTTCCTTCGCCACCATGCTTCCTCCGCTGGCTCGCCTTGTTGGTGCGTGACCAGAATCAGGCTTCCGTAGCCAGAAAGTTATCATGTTAAATATTCTTGGAAAACTCACCTCTCTGCGGAGAGTACGAACACAGGGTTGAGGGCTCTCATCATGCCCCTCTCCACCCTTGCGAAGCTCGCCAGCACCACCTCCGTGGCGAACCCCTCCCTCTCAAAGGCTCTGAGGGCGCTCTCCAAGGTGCTCAGGGTAACCGCCGTGGCAACCACCCTGCCGCCGTCCCCGAGCCTCTCCGCTAAGTGCGCGGCTATCTCCTCCATCCTGCCCCCGCTTCCCCCTATGAACACCCGCTGGGGCTCGGGCAGGCTCTCAAGCGCCTCGGGCGCCTCCCCCAGCACCACCTCCCCCCTGACCCCGAACCTGCGCAGGTTGCGCCTCACCAGCTCCGCAGCCTCCCTGCGCTTCTCCACCGCGTACACCCTCGCCCCCATCAGGGCGAGCTCAACGCTCACGCTCCCCGTTCCGGCGCCTATGTCGTAGGCGACCTGCCCCCTCTCCGGGGCGAGCATGCACAGCGCCACCATGCGCACCTCCCGCTTGGTCATGGGCACACGGGCGCGCTCAAACTCTTCATCTCTAATCCCCGGAAGCCTCATCCCACACCACCATCACGCTCCTGCCGCTGAAGCGCATCCCGGCCACCTCGCTCAGCCACCCCACCACCACCCTCTCCCCGGGGGAGCAGAGGCAATCGCAAACCGCGCACCTCCTGTCCCCCACCAGCTCCAGCAGGTGCGCCGCCACCCTCTGGGGCGTATTTGTGGGGTCGCAGAGTATCGCAACATCCCCGGAGAGCTCCCCGAGCTCCTCCAGGCTCCTCCCGTGCAGGCTGAGCACCCTCACCCCGTTCCAGCACCGCTTCAGCCTGGCAAAGCACACCTGCACCCAGCTCACCCCCGGCACCACCTCCAGCACCTCCTCACCCAGACGCCTCCTGAGCACCTCCAGGATGCTGTACAGGGTTGAGTCCCCCGAGGTCAGAACCGCCACGTTCCCGGAGCTCAGGTGCTCCTCCACGAACCTCAGGGCATCCTCTATGTTCCCTATCTCGTGCGTGGGCATGCCCTGTGGAGCCACCTTCAGCGCCTCCCTGCCCCCCGCAAACGCCTTGGCTGAGGCTATTGCCTGCGCCGCCTCTGGGGTGAGGTGCTCCCTTCCCGCGCCCACACCTACAACAAGCACCTTCCCCATCTGCTCTCACCAGCCTCCGCATCCCATGCCACCGGCACCAGGTTGGTGTTCAGCATGACCACGCTCACCCTTATTCCAGCCCGCTCCCTGCACCTCCTCGCCGCCTCCTCCGCCACCGATGTGAGCACCTCCTCCAGCCCCTCCCTGAGGAGCACCTCCACCCCCTCCTCCACGGTGGCGCACCTTCTTAGCTCCCTCAGCACCCTCCCAGGAGCGCCGCACCATGCCGCGTGGGCGGTGAGCGTCTCCAGCCTGGCATCCGCAACCCTGCTGTGGGTGCAGAACACCCCGGCGGCGAGCTTGACCAGCTTGCCCGCATGCCCGCACACCACCACCCCCTCGGCACCCTCCACGGCGCACCTGTCAAGCATGTACCCCACGTAGTTACCGCACTGCACGACCGCATCCTCCGGCACACCCCTCCCGAGGGCGTACCTCTCCCCCATTCTGCCGGGGGTTAGCACCACCTCCCTGAAGCCCGAGGCGATGGCAACCCCCACCTGCTTCTCTAAGGAGCGCAGCAGGGCGGACTCGCTCCAGGGCACCACCACGCCCGTGGTTCCGAGCACCGAGAGACCGCCGACTATTCCAAGCTTCGGGTTCATGGTGCGCCTGGCGAGCTCCTCGCCTCCCGGTATTGAAACCACAACCTCCGCACCCCCTCCGAGCACCTCCCGCACCGCCTGCTCAATCATCCTCCTGGGCACCTCCGTTATGGCGCTCTCCCCCACCTCAATCCCCAGCCCCGGCTTTGTCACCGTGCCAACCCCCTCGCCCCCCCTGACCACAACCTCCTCACCGCCCGGCGCAACCTCCGCGCACACCTTAACCCCGTGCGTAACATCAGGGTCATCCCCCGCATCCTTAACCACGCACGCCCTCGCCGAGCTCCCGGTGAGCTCAACCTCAGCCACCCTCATGCACGCCCTCCTCCCCGAGGGCAGGGTTATGCACACCTCCTCTGGAAACTCACCCCGCAGCGCCATGCACGCAGCCTTGGCTGCAGCGGCTGCGCACGCACCCGTGGTGTACCCGTAGCGCATGCACTAAAATGCAACCCGCCGGCTTATTAATCCTCACCCTACAGCAGGCGGTGCACCTCCATCACCTCAAGCTCCCCCACACCCTCAACCTGCCTGAGCTTCTCCTCCAGCTTCTCAGCCTCACCCTCGGCATCCGGCACCACAAACTCAGCCACCAGCGCCTTCAGCCCGAAGGCAATGGGCTCCTCCCTCGTGGCGTTCACCCTGAACCCCAGCTTTGAGACCCTCTCAACCAGCTCTCCAAGCTCCGTCTCCGGGCTCTCCGGAAAGAGCTTAACCCTCACAAGCACCTCTGCCATCTGCACACCTCACGGTCCTGAAAAGCCGCACTCGCAGGCATACCTTCTGCCCAGCTTTCTGCACCGCCTGCAGCGCACTATCATGCTCCCGCACTCGGGGCACGGGAAGCGAACGTTACCGCCGCCGGCCTCCACATACACACCGCACGAAACGCACGTAGGCACTTCCATACCACGCCTCCAGGGTTTGAAGCCTCCCATGAAGCCGCGGGTAACAATATAAAAACTATTTGAGCACCAGCCTTCCGGGTGGCAGAAGGGCTCTGAGGATGCTGAAGAACCCCGGGAAGGAGACGTCCACGCACTCCGCACCCGAGATGGTGCTCTTCCCCTCCGCAGCCACCGCAGCCACGCTCAGCGCCATCGCCAGGCGGTGGTCGCCGTGGGAGCTCACCTCCGCCCCTCGCAGCCTGGTGCCCACAACTCTCAGCCCGTCCCTCCTCTCCTCCACCCTCGCCCCGAACTTTGAGAACTCGGCGGCGCAGGTGCTTATCCTGTCGCTCTCCTTGTACCGTGCATGCTCGGCGCCGTAGAGCCTCGAGCTCCCCTCGGCGCAGCATGCTATGGCGGTGGCTACCGGCAGCAGGTCTGGCGAGTCCGAGAGCTCAGCCTCAAAGCCCGCTGGACGCCCGTCTCCCTTCACCACCACCGCGCCCCTGCGCTCCCTCACCTCCGCCCCTGCGGCTCTCAGGATGTCAAGTATCACCCTGTCCGCCTGCAGGGAGCTCTCTGTGAGGTTCCTCACCTCAACCTCGCCCCCCGCCACCGCAGGCAGGGCGAGCAGGAAGGCGGCTGAGGAGTAGTCCCCCTCCACCCTGTACTCCGTCCCCCGGTACCCTGCCGGCTCCACCCTGAACCAGCGGTACCCGCGCCGCTCCACCACCGCCCCGAAGCTCTCCATTACCTGCAGGGTCAGGTCAACGTAGGGCTTTGACTTGAGCTCCGTTGTTATACTCACCTCCACCGCATCCTCAGCCCAGGGTGCAGCCATCAGCAGGGAGGAGACGAACTGGGAGCTTATGTTCCCGGGCAGCTCAACCCTGCCCCCCCTTATTCCACCCCCCTTCACCCGCACTGGGGGACACCCGTTGCGGCGCACCGCCTCAGCCTCCACCCCCAAGGTGCGCAGAGCCTCAAGCAGGGGCTCCACGGGGCGCCTCTGCAGGGACTCGTCCCCGGTGAGCACCGCCTCACCGTCAAGGGCTGCCACCCCCGTGAGGAGCCTCAGGGTGGTGCCGGAGTTGCCGCAGTCTATTACCCCCGGAGATGCCGGCCTTCCTCCAACCCCCTCCACCACCGCCGGCTCGTCCTCAACCACCCGGGCACCGAAGCTGCGCATCCCCCTGAGGGTCGCGAGGGTGTCGGCGGCTCTGAGCCAGCTCTTCACCACCGAGCGCCCCTCCGCCAGCCCCGCAGCCACGAAGGCGCGGTGGGTGTAGCTCTTGGAGGGGGGCGCGCGGGCGCTTCCCTCTGCCCCGCACCTGCCGTAAATCACAGCTATCATGGCAACCGCTAAGGATATATGGGATGGGGGTTAAATACTTTTACGAGCGGCATGCTGGAGAACGTCAGGCGGGAGATTGAGCTGCTGTGCAGGCACGTGAGGATACTTCGCCTGGTGAAGGAGCACGAGCCCGTGGGGATAATAAAGCTCTCGGAGCTCAGCGGGATACCCCAGCACAGGGTGCGCTATTCCCTGCGGGTGCTTGAGCGGGAGGGGATAATAAAGCCATCACCCCAGGGAGCGGTTACGGAGAGCAGGGCTGAGGATTTTCTTAAAACCCTGCCGGGGGAGATATTCAGGCTCAAGAGGGAGCTGGATTCCTGCCTGGAGTAGCTACTTTTTAAGAAAGCGCCTGCACCACTCCTCCC
>Ga0256830_1002332_pt1 | contig 12589 bp, 12 predicted proteins | sample 128326metaG_FD_190537 | JGI IMG/M metagenome (GOLD analysis project Ga0256830, IMG submission 190537) | Hydrothermal vent microbial communities from Lau Basin, Pacific Ocean - 128-326 | ecosystem: Environmental > Aquatic > Marine > Hydrothermal vents | place: Pacific Ocean: Lau Basin | collected...
GGGGTCGGGCTGGGCGGGCGGGGGAAGCTGCCGGAACGTCTCGCACATGCGGATCCGCTCCTCCAGCCCGGCCAGCTCGTCCGGGCCCAGCGCGTGGGGCCGGATGCACACCGAGAGCAGGACCGGACCCGGCGCCAGGAGCAGGGCCCGGCAGAGCCGTTCCATGGTGTCGAAGGACACCGCAAAGGGGTACGCGTAGTAGATGCGCGGGAGCTCGCCCTCCTTGCCGGGGCCGGAGGCCGCCGGGCGGGTCACGAACCCCACGGCCGCCTCGTCCCTCGGCCGCACCGTGTCCAGGGCCAACATCTCCTCGCGCCGCACGATCTCCACCAGGTCGCGCACCCGGAACGGGTCGGCCAGTCTCCTCAGCGGGCCTTCGCCGGTCACCGGCTCGAAGCGGTGGTCCGGATGGTGCACGGCCAGCAGGTCCAGGGCGGCCGAGGCCACCCGGCGCGCCCGGGCCCGGGCCGTCCTCTCCCCAGCGGCCTCGGCCCGCACGAGCATCGCCACCCGCACCCGGTGGGGCTCGCCCGGCGGCCTCAGGTAGCGGAGCTCCAGGGTGACCCCCCGGACCAGCTCGCGCAGCCCCCGCACGAAGTCCAGGTGGCGGTCCAGCATCCGCGCCTCGAACCCCTCGTCCCGGTGCGGGCCGGCCCCCACCAGCCGGATGCTTCGCAGCTCCACGCCCGCCACGGCCTGCACCCGGCCGGCCCCGCGGCCCCGCACCCACACCCCCAAACCCGTTCGGCCCATGTCCCGTGCCTCCGCGCCTCCCGAGGGGTTGTCGCCAGACCTCCCATTATGCCCGGCCCGGTCCAAAGCGGAACCTGTCAGATCTGACAGGTTCCCTTTCCCCACCGGGGTGCTAGGGTGTCCTCGTTCCCGGAAGGGGTGTCACCCGGGACCCGCCCGGGAGCACTTACCAGGGGAGCCCGGCCGCGGCCGGCCGGGCCGGACCCAGGCGAGGAGCTCTTGGCCGTGACCGTGCCCCCCAGAGCCGTCCGCGTCCTGCTCGTTGAGGACGACCCCGAGCGCGAGCGCCTGCTGCGGTCGTGGCTTCCGCCCGGGGTGCGCGTGGTGGTGGCCCGCAGCGCCGGCCAGGCCCTGGGCATCCTCGAGCGGGACCGGGGCGACGTGTACGGAGCCATCCTGCTCGACCACGACCTGACCGAGCGCACCGTGACCGAGCGCGACCGGAGCCTGAGCGGCTCCGACGTGGTGGGCGCGGTGGTGGCCCACGTGGACCGCACCGTGCCCGTGCTGGTCCACTCCATGAACCCCCGGGAGGCCCCGGGCATGGTGGAGCGGCTCGAAAGGGCCGGGTTCGACGTGACCCGCAAGCCCATGGCCCAGCTCACCCGCGAGTGGCTGGTCCATTGGATCGGCGAGGTGGCCGGGTGGGCCGAGGAGGACGGGGAATGACCAGGCACCGAGACGGCGGCGTGTGGGAGCTGCGCTTCCGGGCCGAGACCGTGACGCCCCTGTTCATGGCCGGTGCCGTCCCGGGCGGGCCCGAGGCCGAGTTGCGGGCCCCTTCGGTGCGCGGGGCCCTGCGGTTCTGGTTCCGGGCCGGCATGGGGGCCGCCGGGGTGACCGATGCGAAGGAGCTTCACCGCCTCGAGGCGGCCCTGTTCGGGGACACCCGCCGGGCGTCCCGGGTGCGGGTGGCGTGGCTGGACCCTTCAAGGCTTGTGCCGAGGGACGCCGGAGAACCGCTGCAAGTCCCGGCGGACCAGGGCTTCTTGTACCTCTCGTGCCAGGCCCTGTACCGGGCTCACAAGGGACAGGTGGAGTTGAACCGGGGCTGCTACCTGCACGGCGGGTCGTTTCGGCTGCGGCTCGCCCTTCTGCCGGGTTTTCCCGGCGCGGAAGCGCTGATCCTGGCCTCCCTGTGGCTGCTGGCCCACCTGGGCGGCTTGGGTGCGCGCACCCGGCGCGGGTTCGGGAGCCTGCGGCTCGTGCCGGACGACGCAGCGACCCTTGAGGCCGCGAGGGATGCGGGTCTCCCCTTCGTTCCGGCCTCGGACGCGGACATGGCGACTCACCTGTCCACCGGGCTGGAGGCGGCGGCCCGGATTTACGGCAAATGTGCGGGAAGGAGACCCCCCAGCGGCCCTCCGGCGTGCCCGGCCGGCGACCCGTCCTGGACGTCCCTCCACGGTGCCCGGGTGCTCCTGTGCCCCGACGTGTTCGGCTGCTGGCAGGACGCGCTCGCCCGGGCAGGAGGTCTCCTGGTGTCGGCCCGGCGCCGCGCAAACCCGGACTACAGTGCCCTAAAAGATTTTCTCCAGTCGCCCTATCCGCCCCCGGCCACTGTGCACAGGGCCTCGTTCGGGCTTCCCATGCAGTTCGGGTACCGGTCCCTGATGAAGGCGGAAGAAGAGACGCTCCTGCAACAGTTCCTGGGTCCCCACGTGGCGAACCCGGCGGCGGAGGCGAGCCGGATCCTCAGTCTTGGGCGCTCCGAAGCGGCGAGTGAGCTCAGCCGGGTGGCCCGCATCGGATACCAGGCTGCGAAGGATCGGCTGCAACGGAACGAGAAAACCGCTCGGAGAAAGTACACGGCCCGTGTCCAGGGCCCGTCCGACTCAACCGACCGCCGGGCGTCCCCCCTGTTCTTCCGGGTGCTCCGGGGCACGACTGCCGGCTACCGGCTTCTGGCCGCGTTCCTGCCCTCTCAGAAGCTCCTCCCGGGGAAGATGCGGGTATTCCGCGAGAGCGGCTTGCGCCAGGTTCCGGAGCCCGACCCGCCGTTCGGGGCGGTGGAGGACTTCATGGATACCCTGGTTGCCCGCGGTTGGACGGCCGTGGTGTGAGCAACCCCGGAGGCCCGCATTACCCCAGCCGGGACGCGGGCCCCCGACACCAGGAAGGAGGGCTGCCGTGTTCGACCGAGGCGCCGTGCTCTACCTGTACACCGAGACCCCGCTGCACCCGGGCGTGGGCGCGGAGCCCGGCTGGGTGGACCTTCCGATCCAGCGGGAAGCCCACACCGGCCACCCCCTGGTCCAGGGCCCGGGCCTGAAGGGCGCCCTGCGCAGCGCCGCCCTGCGCTGGGCCGAGGGGGCACGCCGCGGCGAGGCGGGACAGGGGCAGTGGAAGGATAAGGTCGTGGCCGTGTTCGGTCCCGAGACCGGAAACGCTTCCGACCACGCCGGCTGCCTGTCGGTGGGCGACGCGCACGTGCTCCTGTTCCCGGTGGCGTCGTTCTCGGGCGTGTTCGGGTGGGTCACCTGCCCGGGGGTGCTGGCCCGGTACCGCCGGGACGCCACGCGGGCCGGGCTTTCGGACTTGCCCGATGTGCCGCAGGACCCGGGCCAGGACCGGGTCTGGGTGGCCGAGCGATCCGGCCTGCTCCTCGACGGCGCCCAATGCGTGGCCCTGGGGGACGTGGCGTTCAGCACGGTGCGGAACGGGCAGGGGCAGGCCTGCCCGGTGGCCGCCTGGGCGGAACACCTCGGGCCGTTCCTGCCCGACCCCTTCCTCGCGAACCGGCTGAGGAAGAACCTGGCCGTGGTGGACGACGAGGCGTTCGCCTTCTTCGTGCGCCACCGGACCGAGGTGGTCACCCGGATCCGCATGGACCCCGACCTGGGCACGGCCCGCGAGCGGGGCCTGTGGACCGAGGAACTCCTGCCCCCGGACACCCTGCTCTATGCCCCCGTGGCGGCGGCGCCGCCCCGGACCGAAGCGCCTGCGGGGCTGGAGGACGGATCAAAGGTGCTGTATTTCGTGCGGGGGAAGGTCCTGGGGCAGGCGGAGCAGCCCGGTGCGCGCCGCGGACAACGCCAGGCCGGGGAGGCCCAGCGGCGAAGGACCGGTTTGCTGCGGCTCGGGGGCGGCGCCACGGTGGGCCGGGGCCTGGTGTGGGCGGCCATGGAAATACCCCAGGCCCCGGGCTCGGGAGGCGCCGCCCAGGGGGACCGGCCGTGAGGCCCCTGGCGCAGGCCCGGCAGGCCCGGGCGTGGGATGCCGTGGCCGAGGCCCGAAAGGGGCTTCCCAGCGAGTTCGATGGGTACACGAATCTCCTGAAGTCGTTCCCCGGGCTCGTCCAGGCCGGGGGGCTGGGACCGGCCCTGGCGTTCCTGAAGGTCAAACGGGAACACGCCCCGTACGCGACCCTGTACGGCCAACTGTCCGCCTGGCTGACCCGGACGGCCGACCCCGTGGCCGGCCCCTACGAAGGCGAGGGGGATCTCCTCGAGGCCGTGTGCGCGGGCTCCTCGGCCGCGTACCGCCGGGCCACGGCCGAGGCCCTGGCGTTCGTGGACGAGCTCCGGGACCTGGCTGGGATACCGGAAGGCACGGGCTCCCGGGCCGGCGTCCCGGACCCCGGGGAGGGAGGTGCACCGTGAACCTGCCCCTTCCAAACGAGTTCCGCGCTCTGAACCCGAGCTCCTGCTCCAATCCCTGCCTGCGCTTCCGGACGTTCCTGGCGTTTCCCTCCCGGTGGGGGTTCAAGGTGCGTCAGGGGAACCGCCGGGTGGACAAGAAGGCCCAAGCTTGGAGGACCATCGTCCAGGACCTCAATACCGCCTACCAGGGCCTCTCCGGTCTGCTGGGGCACCTGACCCGCCGGCGCAAGGCCCTGGCCCGGGAACTCGAACGGCGGGGCATGGCCGTGGAGGCTTTCCGGGGCACGGTGGACTGGCGCCTGGCCGTGGGTCTGGGCGGGGACCACCCCTTGGAGAACGGGTTCACGTTCCACCGGGTGTACGGCATCCCCTACCTGCCCGGTTCTGCGCTCAAGGGTCTGGCCCGGGCCTGGCGGTTTTCCGAGATCGCGTCGGACCTGAAGATCGAGCCTCTATGCGATCCCGACGCGGTCCGGGGAATCCGGAAGAACGAAGGGCTCACCCCGCTGGATGCCCTGCAGGCGGTACTGGAGGCCCCGAGCAAGGAGGACGTGGCCGGGGTTGCCCGGGCCGCCGCGGCCCGGGTGCCCCGGGATCTCCGGAACTCCCTGGAATCCCTCGCGTGGGCGGACGTGTGGGAGAAGGCCTGCGACTTCCGGCTCGCGTTCGGCACGGCCGCGGTGCGGGGGCGCGTGTGCTTCCTCGATGCCCTGCCCGACGCCGACGACCCGGACGCCGTCCTCCGGTTCGAGCTGGACGTGGTGACCCCCCACTACCGCCCGTACTATGCCGGGAACGGGGCCGACTCCCCGGCCGACTGGTACTCGCCGGTGCCCTCCCACTTCCTCACGGTGGGAGCAGGGAGCCCCTTCGGGCTCGTCGTCTACGGCCCCGACGAGGGTCTGGTCCGTAGCGCGGCCGGATGGCTCCGGCGGGCCCTGTCGTGGGGTGCGGGCGGCAAGGTGTCGGCCGGGTACGGCGCGATCACGGCGGAGCCGGCCCCGGCGGCCGGGGAAGGATGAGCCATGGAGTCCTGGCTGCTCAAGTTCGGATTCGGCGGGGTGCAGGAGTTCATCGCCCAGGCGCGCAAGCTCCGGGATCTGGCCGAGGGCTCCCGCCTGGTCTCCCACCTGGCGCGCTGCGCCGTCGAGGCGGCCCACCGCTCGGGGGCCCAGGTCTTGCTGCCGGCCGACACCCGGGCCGGCTGCCCCCACCAGATCCTGCTCCGGGTTCCGGGCGGGGTGGACGAGGCCGAGCAGACCGGCGAGGCCCTGAGGGTCGCCGTGGAGCGCGAGTGGATCTGCCGGGCCCGGGAAGCGATCGAGGGGTCGCAGGAGCTGGACGATCTGGTCGCCTCGGAGAAGGGGTGCGCGCAGGCCGGGGACCTGGCCGCCCACCTGGCCTGCGCCTTCCAGACCTTCTGGGTGGCCGTGCCGGAGGGGGGGGACTACGCGAAGGCCATCCGCGAGCTCCAGCGGCTGTACGACGCCCGCCGTCTCACCCGCACGTTCCCCCAGCTCCCCGATCATGCCCCGGGTGGCGGCTGGACCTGCTACCAGTGCGGCGTGAGGCCGGCGGTGTTGGACCGCAAGCGGGTGGCCGAGGCGTCCCGGAAGGGCGACGGCCGCTGGTCCCGGCGCGACCGGCTGTGTGCCGTGTGTCTGGCCAAGCGCGAGATGGCCCACAGCCGCGGTGAACCGTTCCCCTCCACCCTCCGCCTGGCCCGGGACCGCCTGTTCCGGATGCCCGTGCGGAACGACCTGGGCCAGTGCAACCTGAGCGAGGCCCACTGGATCGAGCTCATGGACCGGTGGGATGTGTTCGAGGAGCGGGCGCGGTCTGAAAGGCCCGGATCGGAGGCCGCGGACCGGGGCGGAGACCGCGGGAAGGAGTCCCTCTTCGAGGCGTTTTGTTGCATCCGCAACCACGAGACGTTACGCCGGCGCTATGAGTTGCTTTCGCCCTACTACGCCCTGGTGGTGTTCGACGGCGACGAGATGGGCAAGTGGCTCTCGGGAGAGTTCCTGGAAGACGGGGACAGCCTGGAAACCTTCCAGCTCGGGTTGAGCCGGTGCCTAGCCGCGTTCGCGGCCGGCTGGACGAACGCCTGCCGTCGGTGGCCGGGCCTGTTCCCGGTGTACGCCGGCGGGGACGACGGTCTGGCCGTGATGGCCTTGGACCACGCAATCCCGTTCCTGCGCATGCTTCGCACCCGGTGGCACGTGGACGTGGCCGCCGCCGTCGCGGGCCGGGGGGATCTGCGCCCCACCCTGTCGGCCCACGTGTCGGTGGTGCACGAGCGCTCGCCCCTCCAGATCGCGGTGGCCCGGCTGCACGCGGACCTGGAGGATGCCAAGGAACGGGGCGGCCGGAACGTGTTCTCGGTGCGGGTGGCGCCCCGGGCGGGCGCAGCCGCGTGCATGGTGGCCGGGTGGGACGAGCTGGACCGTTTCACCCGGGCCGTGGCCCGGTTCTCGAACTGGCGGCCCCGGGACGTCTGGGGAGGAGCCCGCTGGCCCGATCGCCAGGTGCTCGATGGGCGCAAAGGGGCCCGCCTGCCGGGCACCCTGCCCCACAGGCTTTTGACCGCGGCCCGGCCCCTGTTCAGCGCCCGCGGCGGGTGCATCCACGGCGAGGCGCTCGCGGCGGAGCTGAAACGGGTGGCCTCCCGCTCGGGTGCGGGGAAGGGCGTGGACGACCTGGCGGGGTGGTTGTGCGAACGGGCGCGGCGCTCGTGGCCGGTGCCGACCGGGGACCGGCCCCCGATCACGCCCTGGGAGGCCCTGGAGTCGGCCCTTTCGGTGGCGGCGTTCCTGGCGCGCCAGGTGGAATGGAAGGACGTGGAGGAGGAATCGCCGTGAACGGATGGCGCGTGGTGGTGTTCGAGCCCGTGGACGTGGTGGCCTCCACCGACCCGCGGGGCCTGGACGAAGGCGGGACCACCCGGTCGAGCGGCCTGTCGCCCCTGACCCTGGCCGGCGCGGTGCGGGCCGCGCTGCTGCGGGCCGCGGGCGTGCCCCTGCCCCTGCCCGATGAAAAGAAGCTGACAGAAGAGCAACGCAAGTGGGCCCGAGCGCTGGGCCTGTACCCCGAAGAGGACATGACGTTCCGGTTCGCCGGGCCCCTGCTCTACCATAACGGCTCTTTGTTCTTCCCGGCACCCCTGCACGTGCTCCGCAGGGGCGGGTCCCACGCCCTGGACACCCCGGCCGAACTCCTGGAACGGGACGGGTCGTGGGCAGCGGACGCCGGCCTGGGAGGCCTCGGCCTTCTGGCCCCGCCGGAGGCCGCACCCGACGCCGAGCCGCCGGACGGGTTGTGGGTGGCCGGCCGTGTCCTGCGCGGGCTCCTCTCGGCCGGCGGCCGCCCGGCCTGGCGCCGCGCAAGCCCGTTCGACGCGTTTTTTGCCGGAGAGCTCCGGCACGGCCACGGCCGGCACCCCGTCACCCGAACGGTGGACGAGGGGCGCCTGTTCTCGCGGGCCTGCCTGAGGCCCCGCGGCGAAAGCCAGTCGGGGGACCCGTTCGTGAACGTCCCGTGCTATGCCGGGCTGGTGCGGGGCGTTCCGGAGGATCTGCTCCCAGCCCAGGCCGTGATCGCGCGGCTGGGGGGAGACGGGCACCTGGCCCGGTTGCGGGTGCTCACGCAAAAGGAAAGCAGCCGCCTCCTGGACCCTCTGGAAAAGCTGCGAAACGATGTGCTCAAGGCAGTGAAACGTCCGTCGAGGACCCGCCCCCTGGCCGTGTACCTGGCCACCCCGTCCGTGGCCCGGGCCGGGTGGATGCCCGGGGGACTGGCGGCGGCCGGCGTGCGGGCCGCGGCCGTGGGCCGGCCCGAGGCCCTTTCGGGCTGGGACCTGCAGAAGGGCGGACCCCGGCCCGTGCGCCGCGCCGTGCCGGCCGGGTCGGTGTATTGCTGCCACGTGGACCCGGCGTGTGCTGCCGGCTTCGTGGAAAGGTGGTTTCTGAACGAGCCCCTGACCGATGGGTACGCGGGCCTGGGCCCGGGCCTGTCGGCGGTGGGCCTGTGGCCCGGCGGCGGTGCCCGGGGAGGTGGGTCGTGAGCTGGAGCGCCGTGGTGCTGGTGGAGTGCGTCGCGCCCCTGCATGCCGGGGCGGGGGAGGGGTGCGGCGCGATCGACCGCCCCCTGGTTCGGGACGCGGCCAGCGGGCTTCCGTTCGTGCCGGCCTCGTCGGTCAAGGGGGCGTGCCGCGACGCGGCCCGCTGGGCGGCCGGGAACGACGGTGACTCGGACAAGTTTGTGGCTGCGGCCTTCGGGCGCACCGGAACGGAGGAGCACGAAGACACCCGGAGCGCCGGGGCCGGGTGCGTGCTGTTCACCGACCTGGAGTTGATGGCCCTGCCGGTGCGCTCGGCGGCCGGCGGGTACGCCTGGGTGACGGCGCCAGGCCGGATCGCCCGCCTGCTCCGGGCGTGCGACCTGGCCGGCCTGAGGCGGGACGGGGACCTGGCCGGGTCCGCGCGCGGGGTGTTGGAAGCCGGGGGCGCGGGCCTGAAAGGCGACCAGGCCGTGGGCGTGGCCGAGCCCGAAACGGGACAGGAAGGGCAGGGGTGCGAGCCCCTGCGGGACACGGTGCGCTGGGCCGCGGGGGGCCAGGCCCGGTACGTGCTGGGGGAGCTCGTGCTGCACGAAGGGGGGCACCTCGCGCTCCGGCAGGCCCTGGGCCGGTTCGCCCGGGCCCTGGCCGAGGTGCTGTGGCCCGGCACGGGCGGGGCGTTTTGGCGCCAAGCGCTCGGCGGGCGGCTCGTGCTGGTGCCCGACGAGGTGCTCGGCCGGCTGGCGGCCCGCTGCACCCAGGTGGAGGCGGCCATCGCCCTGGACCCGGGCACCGGAACCACCCGCCAGGGATCTCTCCGGTACACCGAGTACCTGCCCTCGGAGACCCTGCTGGCCGGGCTGGTTCGGGTGGAACCGCCCCGAGGCACCTCCGGCGGGATCGACCTCTGCGCGGTGAAGGAGAGGATCGGCACCGTTATCCAGGGGGTGGTACGCCTGGGGGCCGACGAGACCCGGGGCCGGGGCATGGTGCGTGTGGTGCTTCACCCAAGCCCCGAAAGGAGGCGGCCGTGAACCCGGAATCCCTGGACGTGCAGCGCATGACCTACGCCGTGGAAGCCGTGTTCGACGCGCCAGAAGGGCCTTCGGACGACTACCGGTCGGTGGTGGCAGGAGCCGGCATGGTTCTTCGCCGGGCGGGGATGCTGGGGTTTGCAGCCTATTTCGCGGCCAAGGGCGGGGCACACCGCCGGGTGCTCGACCACGTGACCGCGTGGCTCGCCCGCAGCCCGGCCACCGCCTGGCTGCTCGGCCGGGCGGCCGGCCGGAACCCGGTTGCCCCCGGCGCTCTGATCCCGCTCCTGTGCAAAGAGCTCCCCCCGCAAGCGCTGGCCGCGCTCCAGGACGAGTCCCTGGAGATCCTGGCCTGCCTCAAGCGCGTGGCCGACGCGGCTCGGGAGGCGCGGGACCGCGATTCCACGGGAAGGAGGTGACCCATGGCCCATTGGTTCGTGACCACGGGACGATCGGTGTTCGACAGCTCGCGGTGCTGGAATTTCGTACCCCCGGAGATCCGGGCCCACGACGGCAAGTCCGACCTGGAGTTGCTGCGGACGGAGGGAGTGGCGGATCTGATTCCAGACCTGTACGGCGAGCGGTCCCAACGATTCGGGAACGTGAACAATGAGCAAGAAATACAGGCCTTCGTCAACGAGTGGTTCGATTGCAGCTGCTGGCACCCCAACCGCTACCGGGCGCTCCCCGCCGAGTTGGCCACCCTGTTCTGGCTGAGCCAGCCCGTGGCCGACCAGCAGGAACACACGATCCAGGAGGGTGACACGATCCACCTGATCCAGGGGGTAGGCAACGAGGCCGCCCTGTACCTGAGGCCCATGCTCGAGAACTGCATGGATCACCATGCAGTTCCGGATGGGGTCGAACCGCTCCCTCAGGTTGGGATCGAGCTCATGGGCCCGTTTGCGCTGGACCCCGTAGACCAAGAGGCTTTTACGCAAGGATTCGCCGAAATGTGGCAGGCGATAACCGCACTCCAGGACGTCGACCAGACGCAAGCGCGTTTCGTGCTCACGGGCGGGTACAAGGGCGTGCTCCTAGGACTCGCTCTCAAGATCAGCGGTTACCAGGGCGTTCTCACCCGGATCTACTACTCCCACGAGGAGGCCACCAGGACCGTCATCCGGATCGGTTACACGGCTGGCGGCATGGTTACCAGTAACACGTTGCCGCAGTGGGTGGGAATGTGAGCTTCCCGATTGACGGCCCCTTTGCGGGCCTGGGCCAGCGGGCATGTTTTCCCAAGGGACGGGAGCTCTGGCTCCAGATCTACGACAACCTTGACAAGGTGTCGCACCGGAACGAGATCGACCCGTCCGAGTACCCGGCTTTGGACCAGGGCTTCGTCAAAGTGTACGCGAAAGCCGGCACCCCGCCGGCCACCCTTTTCCAGGGCCTGGAGCTTCTCCGGTTCGTCACCTTCTGCGCGCAAGAAACGGGCCGTCACGCAAGCGACCCCGTGAAGATCGCCTACTACGAGTGGTGCTACGCGTGGGTGCGCTACCTGGTGGGTGACGAGGTGACCACCGCCACCTTTTACCTCCAACAATATGTGGTCACGGACACCAGGTTCTACCGGGGGCGCGACCCCTCCGGAGAGGGATCCCTTCGGCCGAAGTCCCGCGCCGAGTGGCCCGGTGCATGGAAAGGAGTGCTCCGGTGGCTCCGGCATCCCGAGCGTCTCACGGTGGGGGAACTGGAACTGGCGCTGGCCGTGTTCGAATGGACGGCCGAGCGCCCCCGGTTCGTCTGGTGGCTCCGGGAGCGGCCCCACATCCTCTGGCGGATCCACCGGTTCCTGCTCAAGCGGTACGGCTACGAGCTGCTCGTGCCGTTCTGCAAGGCCCTGAGGGCCGACGGGCTGGACCAGCCGCCGTTCCGCGCGGGGGAGCTGTGGCTGCTGCAGCCGCGGATCGCGGGCCTGTCGTTCATCGGGTTCCTGGCCGTTGTGGGCCTGTTGCGCGACGTGGACCTGTTCTGCGGGCCGTGCATGGCCGGCGGGGGGGTGCCGCCGGGGGTGCTGTGGGCCGGCTCGCTCCTGTGCGCGCTGCTCCTGTGGGTGGTGGTGTACGTGGACGTGTTCAAGCAGAACCGGGGGGTGATGAGTTCGCTGTCCCACGGGGTTCGCCGCGTGTGGCAGACGGTGTTCTACTTCCTGTGGTGGGGCACCGTGTTTTCCATCGGCTACGTGTGGGGCGCCGGTGCCCTCCTGGGCCTGAACATCGGCGTGGACCCCGGGTACCGGGCGGTTGCGGCGGCCTTCACCGCCGCGGCCGCGTGCCTCATCGGAGCCCTGCTCCAGTGGTTCTGGGAAGACCGGGCGGCCACCGAGCCGGTGTGAAGCGATGGGATTCAAACGCCGTTTTCGCAAACCCCTGTGGACAACCCCGCGGGGGCTGTGGAAAGAAGGGAGGTTGGGGAAAATGAGACGAATTCCGCCGTAGTTCCGCCGTGTTCTGCCAGGTACTCTCCCAATAGGAGGAGAGCCCCATGGGGATTGCGACCCCTGCCAGGCAGCGATTTGGCGGCGCAAGGCCTCTCCCAATAGGAGGAGAGCCCCATGGGGATTGCGACCTTCTTGGCGTATTTTTCGGCTGCGGCCTTCTTTCTCCCAATAGGAGGAGAGCCCCATGGGGATTGCGACTTTCTCCCCTCTCAACATCAACAACAAAATAATTCTCCCAATAGGAGGAGAGCCCCATGGGGATTGCGACAGAAATCTTTGCCGCCCAGGAGTTTGGCAATCTCCCAATAGGAGGAGAGCCCCATGGGGATTGCGACGCCATCCGCTCCCAGCGGGCGCTCATCATGTTCTCCCAATAGGAGGAGAGCCCCATGGGGATTGCGACAATCCCCATGCTTTTCTGGCCTGAAGGCCACTCCCAATAGGAGGAGAGCCCCATGGGGATTGCGACGATTACAGGTGTGGCTGAAAGCCACATTTACCTTCCAATAGGAAGAGAGCCCCGTTGAGCAGGGGGCCGGGGATCGGGCCGTGAGCGAGACGCTGGATGCCCTGCGCTGGTTCCGCGTGCGATGCATGCTGCGGTGCACGGCCGAGCCGCCCGGGGGACGGCGGGTGCCGGCCTACCGGGTGATGGAGTCGGTGCGAAAGGGGGTGGCCCGGGCGGAGGGCGCGCCGC